>Ga0207693_10005439_pt1 | contig 10625 bp, 7 predicted proteins | sample LARL81metaG_FD_184347 | JGI IMG/M metagenome (GOLD analysis project Ga0207693, IMG submission 184347) | Corn, switchgrass and miscanthus rhizosphere microbial communities from Kellogg Biological Station, Michigan, USA - LAR L8-1 metaG... | ecosystem: Host-associated > Plants > Roots >... | reverse complement strand
AGGATAGCGAGGTGACGTTTTCGTCAGCGGCCGGCGCCGCCGGCTTGCCGGTCTCTTCGTCGACCGCAGGACGAGCTTCCTCGTCCGCCGGCGGTCTTTCCTGTACCGCCCGCCGGGCATCCTCGACCTCGCGTGCGATCTGCAAGGCCGCGACCAGTTCGCCGGCGGTTATCGTCGATGCGCTGACTGCGGGAAGTCCCTCGCGCCTGATCGCAGCGTGAACGACGCACAGGATAAGAACCAGCACCGCCGGCATCAGGTCGATCGAGATCGCACCCGCCCAGCTCGGAATGAAATCGCCGGCATAACGCAGCACGGCTTCCGCGGGCGACAGCGACTGGAATCGTTGCGGCTCGATCCGCGGCATCGCGAGAATCTTGTCCGCGGCGTCCGAGAGCGACGCCGCCTGGGTGGCGATCGAGCTTTCGACCTTGCCGACCACCGCGGTCTGCCGATCGGCAAGGTCCACGCTGCGTCCGCCGGCGGCCGGTGCGATGAATCCGGCGGACAGCGAAGCCGCGGCGCGCTTTACGGCCGGCGCAACCGAAGTCTGCTGCAGATTGGCGATCACACCCATCAAAGCCAGTGACTCCGTTGCGAAGGCGTCGCTTCGCTGGGCGATCGGTCCGCGATCTGAGATCAGCTCGCGCATCTTGGCGAGGTTCTTGCCGCCTTGATCGTACAGGCTTGAAACGCGCTTGGCGGAATCCTGGACCTGCTGGCCGAGGCTATCGAGTTGACCGGACATCTGGGTGAGGAGTTGCACGACCGTGCCCGATCCGGACGTGCCGGTCAGCGAGCCGGCGCGTTCGGCATCGGCCAGTCGCGCGAAGCGCGAGGAGGCAAGCTGGATGTCGGGCAACAGGGCCTGAGCCGCGATGGCATTGGTGTTGGCGGTGTCGAGCTCACGCGTGTAGTTCTGCACGGTGATGGCAAGGTGCTGCTGGATCGCGGCGGCGCCTGCGAGCGCCGATGCATTCAGCCAGGACGACATCGCCACGATCATCAACGAGCCCAGCAGCATGCAACCCAGCATCAGGCCGCGGCCGGTGGCGCTGACGACATGAGGCATGAACTGCATCATGAACATCCAGAAGGAGTAGATGCCCACCGAGACCGCGACCGAATAGATCACGGCGGCGAAGAACACCGTGGTCGGGCTGCCGTTGAGCAGTTCGCGAACGCCGAGATAGGTGTAGACACCGGCAGCCAATGCGAGGATTGCGGTCGTCACCTTGAGCGTGACTTCGAGGCGGCTGACGCCATTGGTGAGCAGTACGGCTGTGGAAGATCGCGCAGACACCGGCTGCGCCACGGGGGTCAAGGGCATGGCTCGTCCTGTTGCGGCAGCTATGCCGCTTCGACCAGCGCCCCCGCTGTGCGTTGGCCGGAACGTTTAAGGAAAAAATCGGACCACATTGTGTCGGGCGCCACATGCTTCACGCTGAGCGGATTGGTCAGGAACCGTTCAGCCATCGCAGCATCTCCGCATTGATCTCGCGTGGATAGCAATGGCTGAGATCGTCGATCTCGCGATAGGTCACATCGGCACCGGCCGCTGACAATGCCTCGTGCGTCTGGCGTGCGACCTGCACCGGGAACATCCAGTCGAGTCGGCCGTGCACGAGGAAGATCGGCAGACCGCGCAGTCTGTCTGCATCGGCGATTTCTGCCATCAGCGGATGGAAGGTGGCGGAAACCGGCGCCAGATGTGTGAAGGGTGACGCGCCGTCGAGACCGGTGACGTAGCAGAAGGTGCCGCCGTCGCTCATGCCGGTCAGCAGCAGCCGCTTAGGATCGATGTTCCAGCGGCTGCGCACGTCGTCAAGAATGCGATTCAGGTTCGGCGTGTCGGCATCTTCGCCGATCAATGCCCAGGTCGGACCGGTTGCGGTCGGTGCAACCAGGATGGCGCCGAAACTGCGCGCATCGCGCAGCCAGCTCCACAGGAAGTTACGCCCGTTGCCGCTGCCGCCGTGCAGCGCCATCACGAGCGGCCAGTCGCGATCGGCGGTGTAATATTCGGGAACGTAGAGCGAAAAGCCGCCGCGGCTGCCGGGCTCGCCATGCTCATGAATGATACCCGTGTTGCCGGCGCGCGGCGCGGCGAGACGGGCCTTCAGCGCTTCGTCCTCGTGCACCGCAAGGTCGAGGAAGAAGTCGCTCACCGGCGGAAATCTCATCGCGATCGGATACAGTGCTTCCTGCGCGCGCGGCGCGTAGCGCAAGGCGCGAAACACCGCGACCAGATCGCCATGACCATGCTGCACCGTGCGCAGGCCGTCGAAAGCTGCCAGCGCCGCATCGCTCGCGGTTATGAGCGCCGCGCGAACGTCGGCGAACTGCTCAGGCCATTCGCCGAGCCGCGTGCAGGCTGACCGCAAACTATCGTCCGGTGTGCCGACGGAGTCCATGACACGGTCGAAATCCGGCGGGTTCAGATGGCGCGCGACGAAGGCAAGCGCGTCGAGCGATTGCAACAGCGGCGGCAGCACGGCCACGATGTCGTCCACCACGGCCTCGCTCATGGCGCGCTCCCGCTTTTGGATTGATGCAACGTCCCGCTATTGCTGCAACGTTCGATGACGAATGCAATTGTCGAAACCAATGCAGTCTTGATGAAAACAGCCTTTCCTGATGAAAGCCTTGCCTAGTGCAACATCGGTCCTTTGAGCAGCTTGGCACGGTCCGTCGAGGCGAGCACCACGTCGAAAGTGACGCCTTCGTGATGGACGGTGAGCGGGACGTCGACGCCGGCCGGCCCGAGGGACCAGAGCTTGTGATAGAATGCGCTTTGGCTCGTGATCCGCTCGCCCTTGACGGCGAGAATGACATCGCCGGCCTTCAGTTCGGCGCGCGCTGCGGGACCGTTGTTGGAAATGCCGATGACCACGACGCGATTATCGATTTCGGTCGAGTACATTCCGAGCCAGGGGCGCGGCGGCCGGTTGACACGGCCGAAGCTGCGCAGGTCATCGAGGACGGGATGAAGCAGGTCGATCGGCACGATCATATTGACATGTTCGGCCTTGCCGGCCCGTTCCCGCTCGAGCTGCAGCGATCCGATGCCGATGAGCTCGCCTTTGCCGGAGATCAGGCCGGTGCCGCCCCAGTTTGGATGCGCGGGATAGGTGAAGATCGCTTCATCCAGAAGATATTCCCAGTAGCCGGCGAACTCCTGCTTGGCGGCGATGTGGCTCGCCACTGAACGTGTGCGTCCACCGGCGCCGCCGACCACCACCTGATCGCCGATTTTCGTCGCCGCGGAAGAGCCGATCGGCAGGGGATTGACGTCCATGCGACCCAGCGCCTGCACAAGTCCGAAACCCGTGACGGCATCGAAACCCAGCGCGTGGCCTGGCATCACCCGACCGTCGGAAAGATGCAACCACACCGTCTCGGCCTCCGTGATCAGATAGCCGATCGTCAGGATCAGGTCGTTGTCGATCACGACGCCGTTGCCGGCACGCTCGGTGCCCAGCGTCTCCGCGGTGAAGGCATCGGCCGGGACGAGGGAATGCAGGCCGACCACTGAGGCAAGCGCTCGATCAAGATCGAAACCATAGTCGCCAGGGCGAGGCTGAAAGGCAGACGGCACTTTCCACTCGGTGACAGAGGGCATGGCGGCTCTCCTTTTCGATCGGCGCAGAAACGGCGCAGATCCGTGGCAGGTTTCCGGCGCCGAGCTTCTCGTTACCGGACCGGTATTCACAACGCCAATCTACCACCTTTGACCGGGTGCGCACCAGTTCTGTTGGAGAGGAGGCGAATCGGCACTCGCACAACCGTTGTGGCGTAGGCGTCGCTCCGGCGCATGATCCGGAGAAGCCCAAAGCGCGGTGACTATTCAAAGCTCGCGCTTTAGTCGAGCTCGGCAAGCAAGGCGCGCGCATCGCGGACATCGCGCGTGGTCTCGCCGCCTTCGATCATGGCGAGGACCGGTTCGATCAGGCCGCGAACATCGTCGTTCGATGTGGTGCGGAGCCGGAGCCGGGCAAGGTCGGTGGCCGCGCGCAATTCGAGCAGACGCGCCTCTTGGCTCCTTGCGACCTCGATTGCCTTGACGAAGCAGGCCTCTGCGCGCTCGCGGTCGCGCTGGTGCTTCCTGAGCGCGACCTGGCCGCTGAGCCGGTGCAGATCGGCGAGCCAATACCGTTCCCCGGATTGCTCGACGAAAGCAAATCCGTTCTGTAGCGCCCCCTCGGCGCCGGCCAGATCTCCCACCATGAGGAAGGCCTCGGCGATGTTGGACAGCATGATCGAATTGCCGGTATTGCCGCCGGACTGCCTTAGTGCGACGAGGGCCCTGCGGATGAAGTCGATCCGCCTCGCGGTCGGTTCGCGCATCGCGCCGGCGCAGGCACTGAGAAGGCCTGCCAGCAGCCGGATCTGCTCGACTTTCTTCTCCGCACAATAGGCGGCGAGTTCGGCTCCGTCGCGTTCCAGCGTCTCGACGTCCCGCAGCGCAAACTGCGGCCACACGGTCACGCAAAATCTTGCCGATGCGATCGTGGCGGCATGACCGTGGCTCTCGATTTCGATCAGCACCTGTTCGCTCAATCGCGCCGCGCTGTCGAGCAGTCCGAGCGACAGCCGCACCAGGACCTCGAACGAAAGGGTGGCAAGGCCCTGATCCCATCCGAAGCGATAGCTCAGCGTCTTTTGCCGCCTTTGGTCACGGTAGGTGCTGCCCTTCTGCAGGTTGGCCAGCGCGTCGCGAAGATTGCCGGCATAGAATTGCAGCGTTCCGAGCTGGCGATGTCCGACCAGTTGATAGGCCGGATTGTTCTGCAGATCCGCCAGCTCGATGATCTGATGCGCGAAGTCGAGCGCCTGCTCCAGACTAGCCATCAGCGTCGATGACGAGCAAAGCCCATAGAGGACCGAAACGCGCTGCAGGTCGGTGCCGATACCCCTGTCGACAAGCTGTTTCGCCGCCATCAGCGCCGCGAACGTCTCGGGCGCGGAAATGCTCTTCAGCGGCACCAGCGCGTTGGCACGGGCGACCAGCAAGGCAAGTTCGAGCCCGTCGCGTTCGCCGTTGGGTTCGATGCTCGGAATCAGGGCGAGCCCAGTGCTGGCGTGACGTTCGGCTTCGACCGGCGCCGACTGCGACAATGCGAGCTCCGCCGCGGAAAGCCAGCTTCGCGCCGCCTGCTCGGCGAGGCCGGCTTCGGTGTAATGGTGTGCGATGGTGGCGGGCGCATATTCTTCGTCCGTCAGGCGTTGCTTGAGCGCCCAGGCGATATGAGCATGGATGCGTTGGCGGCGGCTGCGCAGCAGCGAGCCATAGGCCGTATCCTGGACCAGCGCGTGCTTGAACACGTAGCTTGCCTTGGGCGGCGCACCGCGAACGTGGATCAGTTCCGCTTCGATCAACTGATGCAACGCATCGTCGAGCGCCGCCCCTTTGATCGGCGATATGGCTTCCAGCAAGGCGCGCGAGAACTCGCGTCCAATGGCTGCGCCGATCTGAGCCGTCTCCTTGACCGGCGACAGGCGATCCAGCCGCGCCGTCAGCGAATCCTGCAAGGTCGACGGGATCGCGAGCGGCGTCAGCGCTGAGGCCAGGACATACGCGCCGCTCTTCTCCCGCACGAGCCCGGATTCCAGGACGCTCTTTGTCAGCTCCTCCATGAACAACGGAACGCCGTCGGTCTTTGCCAAAATCTGTTCAAGCACTTCGGGCGGCAGCTTCTTGCCGGCCGTCATACGATCGACCATCGCTTCCGCTTGCTGCCGGTCGAGCCGGTTCAACGTGACGGTCGTGACGTTGTCGCCGCTCCAGGGCGACGTGAATTCAGGGCGGCACGTGATCACCATCATTATCGGCAGATCACGCATGCGCTCGATCATCCGGGTGGTCAGGTCGAGCGATGTCGGATCGATCCAATGAGCGTCTTCGACGATCATCAGGAGCGGCATCTGCCTGGCCGCGCCCGCCGTCATCGCCAGCAGGGCGGCCATCATGCGCTCCTTCAGCTCGTTCGGAGCCAGTTCGAGCGCGGGGTAGCGCCCGCCCGTCGGCAGGCTCAGCAGCGAACCGACGAACGGCACGATGTCGGCGCTGGAGAGGCCGGTGCTCTCGATCATCTTCTCCAATTTGGCGAGGCGGCTGCCGGCGGCCTCGCCGCTGACGAAGCCTGCCGCGAACCAGATCTGGCCGATCACGGGATGGAATGCGTCGTTGACGTGATGCGGCGAGCATTGATAGCGCAATGGGAGGTAGCTTTGCTCGCCGATCCGCTCCCGCAGCGTTGCGAGAACACGTGATTTGCCGATGCCGGCCTCTCCCGACAGCACGGCGACCTGGCCTTCAGCCTTGGCCGCGCGTTGCCAGCGTTCGACCAAGAGGGCGATCTCCGCGTCTCTGCCGACGAAAGGCGTCAGGGTCTCCGAACGCGACGCCTCGAACCGGCTGACATTCTCCCGCTCGGCCAGGATCAGCCAGGCTGCGACCGGCGCATCGATGCCTCCGAGCGCCCGCGGCCCCAGCTCCTTCATCTTGAAGGTCTTGCCGAGCAGCCGTCGCGTTGCTTCCGAAACCACGATCGTGTCGGGCTCGGCGAGCGCCTGCAGCCGCATCGCGAGATCCGGGGTGTCTCCGACGAGCCCGCGCATCTGCGTCTCGCCTTCGCCGACCACGACAAGGCCGGTTGCGATGCCAATCCGAACTCGAAGCGTCGCGCCGTGTTCGCGCCCCAGCTGCGCGACGGCCTCGATCAGCGCGATGGACGCGCGCGTTGCACGCTCGGCATCGTCCTCATGCGCGCGAGGGTAGCCGAAGAAGACCATGGCTGCGTCGCCCATCCATTTGGCGACATGGCCCTCGAAACGGGCGATCGCGGTCGTAACGGCGCCCTGAAACGCGCGGATCAGGTCTGCCATGTCCTCAGGGTCGCGTTGCGCCGTCAGCGCGGTCGAACCGACAAGGTCGCAGAACATGAGGGTGAGCTGCCGCCGTTCGGGATTGTTCTGCGGCCGGGCGTTAGCGTCCGGCTGCGTCCCGATGGCGAGTTCGCGAATCGCGCGCAACAGTCGCAACCGGTGTCCGAGCGGTACACCAAGGTCCTTGAGATGCTGATCGGTCAGCTCCGGCAATATGTCGGCTTCGATCTCGTGTTCACGAAACAGGTCTTCGTATTGATCGAGGCCGAGACTGCCGAGCCAGGACCCGACATTCATTTCGTTTGTCCTTGTTACCAGGACACGACACTATCGCGTGACGTCGCGCCTGCGCAGCGGATTTCTCTGCTAACGTGCAAGATGGCCGTGGATATGGCGACAGTCAGATGCGGCGAGGGGTATTTTGGGATGGCCCGGCCACGAGCTGCGGCGCGTCGCCTATTCAGCGTCTCCACAATGTCGCATTATTCCACGTCGGAAGAGGCTCTGATCCAACGATCCCGGACCTCCCCTGGCTCAGGAAAGCTTGAGTTCGCTTCGGGGCGATGAGTTCATTGCGTCTTTTCATATACGCGAGACGGGATGATCTGGAATGCGCGCCGCTCCTTCAGCCAGACCGCGCGTTCATCGCGCAGCAGGGTGCGGCGAACCTTGCCGGAATCGTCGCGCAGACTGACGCTGACGATCTCGAAACTTTCGGGATGCTTGTAGCGGCTGAGCCTGTCGGCGAGGAAGTCGGCCATCGCGTCAGCGACCGCTCGCGCGTCGGTCGCCTCATCAAGTTCGAGTATGGCATGCACGCGCTGTCCAAGCTCTGGATCAGGCAGGCCGACCACGACGCAGGAGCGGACCTTGGGATGCGCGCTTACTGCAGCCTCCACCTCGGCCGGATAGATGTTGGCGCCGCCGCGCAGGATCATGTCGGCGAGCCGATCGCCGAGATAGAGATAGCCGTCGGCATCGAGCCGGCCAATGTCGCCGAGCGATTCCCAGCCGTCCGTGCGGCGCTTCGGCTCGGCGCCGAGATAGTGATAGGTGCTGCCGGGCCCGTCGGCGGGAAGAAAATAGATCTCGCCGGTCTCGCCGGGCGCGACGTCGTTGCCGTCGGGGCCGATGATGCGCAGCGCGCAGGCCTCGTCGATCTTGCCGACCGAGCCTTTATGCGCGAGCCATTCGACGCCCGAGATGACGGTGCGGCCCTGCCGTTCGGTGCCCCCGTAGAGTTCGTAGATCCGCTCGGGTCCGAGCCACTCGATCCACTTCTCCTTCAGCCAGGGCGGCATCGGCGCGGCCATGTGAAAGACGATCTCGAGGCTCGACAGGTCGTAACCGTTGCGTACCTCGTCGGGCAGCGCCCAGATCCGATGCATCATGGTCGGCACGAAATTGACCCATTGCACGCGGCTTTCTTCGATCAGGCGCAGCGTCTCCTGCGCGTCGAACTTCACCATGCCGGTCAGCCGTCCGCCCGCGAACAGGCAGAGATGCGACACGATGAACGGCGCGTTGTGATAGAGCGGACCGGGATTGAGCAGGGACGCGCCTTGCGGGATGCCAAGTGTCGGCGCGGCGGTGGTGTCGACCACCGCAGGCTGGTGATCGAGGATCACCTTGGGCCGGCCGGTCGAGCCGCCGCTCGTCATCGCCTTCCAGTAGCGGGCGACCGGGCTGGTCACCGGCTCGTCGGAAAAACCTTCGGGCGCGAAATCGGCGGGCAGTGCATTCGGTGCATTCCAGTCGGCCTCGCCGCCGACTACGAGCGCAGGTTTGAGCACGTCGAGCACTGCGGCAGCCTCACCGCGCGGCAATCGCCACGACAGCGACGTTGGCGTCGCGCCGAGCTTCCACACCGCGAAGCTGGTCTCGAAGAAAACATTGCCGTTCGGCAGGCCCATCGCGACGAAATCGCCGGGCTTGACGCCCTTCGCCGCGAAGGCGCGGGCGCGCCGGTTGGCGCCGCGCTCAAGTTGCTCCCATGTCAGCGTGTCGGTGCCATGACTGATCGCGATCGTGTCCTTTGGCTTGCGCTCGGCATACCAGCGCGGCACGTCGCCCATCGGGATCAGCATCGTCGTCCTCCGCTCTCCGGCTGTTTGTCGCCGTGTTGTGTGGCGCGGCAGGTTCATGCCGCGCGTCATCCGTTTGGGGGTTGTTGTGACTCACAATGGACGCGGCGTCCATGCGTTCGACGTGGCATGCCAGCACAATTGGCCCGCGGAAGCGGATAGTCCGCACTATGCGGCGTGCATCTTGCATCGATCTAAGCTTCCTTCGCCTCAAGGAATCGCTTTCGGTGGCCACATGTACCCCGCATGTTTGCGGGGCTGGAGTTCACGTGGACATGACGCGTTCTTGCACTCCCGCATGCATCGCTAGAGGTGGAGCGCGCGCCGCTCGCCTGCTAAGCGCAAGCGATGGATGAGACGCAGCGCGACAGATCGATCGGCTTTCTCTGTCTTGGCGTGACGGCCTTCGGATGGGCGCTGAACTGGCCGCTGATGAAGTTGTTGCTGCAGCAGTGGCCGCCCCTGTTCGCCCGCGGCCTTGCCGGCATCTGCGCATCGCTCATTCTGGCCGCGCTGGCGCTCAGCCAGCGGCAATCGCTTGCCGTGCCGCCTGTTGCGATCCCGCGGCTGCTGTTCGCGTCCTTCACCAACGTGTTCGTCTGGATGGGCTTTAGCACGGTGGCGATGAAATTCGTCACCGTCGGCGAGGGCGCATTGATCGTTTATACGATGCCGATCTGGGCGATGCTGTTCGCCTGGCCGTTTCTGCACGTGCGGCCGACGATCCGGGACGTCGCGGCGCTGGTGCTCGGTGTCACCGGTGTTGTGCTCCTGTTGAGCGGGAACGGGTTCGCGTTTGGCGCCGGCAAGCTGTCGGGCATTGCGCTCGCGCTGTCCTGTGCCATCCTGTTCGCGCTCGGCAATGTGGTGAACCGCAAGCCGCTGCCGATGTCGCCTCTTGTGGTCGTCGTGTGGCAGGTCGGCCTTGGTTGTCTGGCAATGCTGATCATCGGCGTGGTCTTCGAGCACCCGAACTACGCCGCGATCACGCCTTTGGGGGTGAGCTGTTTCGTCTACATGACGCTGATGTCGATGGGCATTTGTTATCTCACCTGGTTCGAGACATTACGCCGTCTGCCGCCGACATCCGCTTCGACCGGCTTGCTGCTCGTCCCCGCGATCGGCGTGGTCTCCGCCGGGATCATTCTCGGCGAGCCGCTGGGCCTGCGCGAGATCGCGGCGATGGTGCTGACGCTCGGCGGTGTCACGCTGGCGCTGCAGAAGGCGTGAGGGTCAAGGTTCGACCCGAGGAACTGTCAAGCGGAGGTAACCAAAGGGTTCTTGTCGATCATCGAAGGCGTCGCCTCACCGCCTGTTGCCCAGCGCATGCAGCGCAAGTGGTCCCAGCGGCAGAGGCCCGGTAATTGCGGCAAACCAGACCCACGCTTTAACCGAGCGTCCTCGGGTTCGGGCCATTTCCTCAGAGATCGCCATCAAGGCAACCGTCGCGAGAGCCATCAAAATCCAAAGTGTCATTGGTAGGTGCTCCTCTCGGAACGCAAAGCTACTCAATAGCGAGACACTTGCAACCAACTAAAGCGCGATGAGATCAGGTTGAACCGTCATCGCGCTTTACCTCTTTGATTGAGCATCATCTTTTCGGAAAACCGCTGCACACTTTTCCGGATCATGCTTTAGCACATTCCCTTGGTG
>Ga0207693_10005437_pt1 | contig 10625 bp, 13 predicted proteins | sample LARL81metaG_FD_184347 | JGI IMG/M metagenome (GOLD analysis project Ga0207693, IMG submission 184347) | Corn, switchgrass and miscanthus rhizosphere microbial communities from Kellogg Biological Station, Michigan, USA - LAR L8-1 metaG... | ecosystem: Host-associated > Plants > Roots >... | reverse complement strand
CCGTGTTCTTGGACGGCGCGCGGCAAATTTGCGATGTCAGCACCCCCTTAGGGTATCCAGAAGGGCTTCAGTGTACCGAAGTCCCGCTTATGAACTTCAAGGCCGATATCTTCCAAGCTGCGGTCGCTCAGGTTCTTCAGTTCAGCACTGTCATAATGGCGTTTGCCGCAAAGTAAGTAGGCAGTGACCCATTCTGGAAACGAAGTAATTGCGTGTGAAAAGATGGTCATGGCAAACCTCCAACCGTACAAATAGTGGGGAAATAGCAAAAGAGCTGTGACCTAAGGCACAGAGCAATCGCAGAGGTGCTTGGCGAAAGAGATTGACCAAGGGCGCAGCCTTGACGAACGCTCGGTGAATGATGGTCACCAACTTGGTCACCAACGCTCGAAGACTTGCAATGTTGGCGTGGCGCGTAGCGGTTACATTGAAGCGCAGTAATTGGGCTGAGTGCTACGCGAGAGCTAGGGCCATAATCGCAGGCTGCTCTAACGCCAATGTCACAACGTAATCATTATGTTGTGGCAAATCCCGACGCTGTCCCCCAGACTGGTGCGCTAACCGGGCTGTGCTACGCTCCGAGACCGTGGCGACTATAGTGACTGGTCATTTTGCTCGCAACATCCGCTCGCCACGGGCACTGCCGCAACATAAAGTCGCCATTGAGTCGGTTGTCGGCCTTTCAGTCGTCAATCGCTCTCCAATCCATTGTCATCCCCTGTTCTGCGTCGTTTCCGCTTCCGAACAAAGAACCAAAAAATAGCCAGCGCTACCAGCGCGGGTAGTAAGTCAGTCACCACAGTGTAAACAGAGCTTGTTGTTGTCATTGGTTTGTCCCGTGTGTTGCGATCAAAAAATTAGCGCACCACGTGAACGAACCTTTTCGCTGGAATTGCTGTCATCGAAGTCATTAGGACACATGATCGCCACCCGGGGGAATCGCAAGCAGCATGTGAAAAGAAACCCGGGTTTTTCACGATTCAGCGTTAGCTTACGGCTTCTGCAATAGCTCCGCTATGGTGGCCCAATGACGCCGAAGGAAGTTCCGAACATCCGGAGACAGGAAGGCCCAAAAAGCGCTCAGGGTTTTCGGGCGGGACTTGAATGTCATCCGCAATGCGTTGTTTGTCCCCAAGACTGATGCGCTAGCGGGCTCCGCTACGCTCCGAGACCGTGACGACTATAGTGATTGGTCATTTTGCTCGCAACATCCGCTCGCCATCGGCACTGCCGCAACGTAAAGTCGCCATTGAGTCCGGTTGTCCCTTTCCCAGTCGTAGATCAATCGTGAAACGTCTTTACAGCGCTACGCAAAATTCGATCCGCGGACTCGTCGACGGCTTTAAGACCGAGTCGGCGCTGCGCGACGAAGCGGTTCTGGTCATCATCGGGTTGCTGTTGGGCTTGGTTATTGCCCCGAGCGGCGCCTGGTACGCGGCCATGATAGGCACATTACTTGTCGTGCTCGCGGTAGAATTCCTCAACACTGGGATCGAAAAACTCGCCGATCATGTGACACCCGAGCAGCACAGCGAGATCAGGCGTATTAAGGATTTTGGCTCCGCTGCCGTGTTCTGCAGTTTGAGTCTTGCCGGGTTGGTATGGTTGGTGGCGTTTGCCGTGCGATGCGGATTGCTTGGATAGGCAGTCGACGCGCTCGCCGGTTGTGTATGCACTAACGCAGCGCCATCAAGGGATAATTCACGCCAAAGCGAGTGGAATTGGCGCGTTGTTGCGCGGCAATTGGGATTGGATTTCGCGCTATAATGGTCGCTTCGCGAAGGACGATCCGTGACCATCAGGCAGACGATCATCCGCGGCGGGATGGAGTGTTTGTATTTCTCCGGGGCACATCTTGTGTCCCGGCCTTTCGTCGGTGGGGTGGGCGCGATCCTGGCGCTGCATCATGTCCGGCCGCCGCGGCCGGACCGTTTCCAGCCGAACCGCTTGCTCGAAGTGACGCCGCAGTTTCTCGCTCGGCTGGTGCGAGGCTTGCGGCGCTCGGGATTGGAATTCATCGCCCTCGACGAGATGCACCGCCGCATGGTGGAAGGTGATTTCGCCAAGCGCTTCGTCTGCCTCACCTTCGACGATGCATATCGCGACACACTACGCTTCGCCTATCCCGTGCTTAAGGACGCGGGCGTGCCATTTGCGATCTACGTGCCGACCAGTTTTCCGGATCGCCTTGGAGATTTGTGGTGGCTGGCGCTTGAAGCGGTGATCGCGCGCAACAATCGCATCGGCCTGGCTATCGCCGGACGCGATCGCAAATTCGACTGCTACACCTTGGCGGAGAAGCAAACGCTGTATCACGAGCTTTATTGGTGGCTGCGCGACCGCTCCACGGAAAACGAAATGCGCGACATCGTTCGCAGGCTCGCAGTCTTTTATCGGGTCGACGTCGCTGCGTTTTGTGCCGAACTGTGTATGGACTGGAGCGAGCTTGCGCAGCTCGCGGCTGATCCGCTCGTCACCATCGGCGCGCATACGGTCAACCATCCGATTCTTCTCAGGCTGCCGAAGGAGGCCGCGCGCTCCGAAATGGATTTGAGCCGATCGGTGATCGAGGCGGCTCTCGGCGTGAGGCCGACGCATTTATCCTATCCTTATGGCGATCGCACTGCCGCGGCGGCGCGGGAGTTTGAGCTCGCCGCTGAACTTGGTTTCAAGACAGCGGTAACGGCGCGTCCAGGCGTTCTGTTCGCCGCGCATTGCCAATGCATGACGGCGCTGCCGCGCATCGTCGTGGACGGCAATTTTCAGCGCATGCGCTATCTGCGCGTACTGCTGTCAGGCGCCGCTACCGCGATGTGGAATGGCTTTCGGCGCGTCGACGCGGCGTAAGCCGAACACCGTCTACGGAATTTGGACTAAGGTTTGCAATTTTCACTGCCGGATCGCGGGTCTGGACATCCAGCTGATCAATGGCATTGCGGGCAATACCCAGCCCAATCCGGCGATCACATAATACAGGATTGATAAGATGGTGCTGTCGCGGATGGCCGGAAACTGCGCGACGGCCATGGCGATGAGCGCCCAGACGATCACAAGCACAAAAAGCGCGACCGCGCCGATAAGCTTTCGAAACCGCACGGGCATGCCGCGAACATTCCAGTGTTGCGAGGGCAGGGCGCAGCACTATATGGTCCGCGCGCCCGCGACAAGAACATGATGACGGCCGTTCAAGCTTTGTATCGTGACGATTTGGACCATGGCCGCGTGATCCGGCTGTGGCTTTACGTTGTCGCTGCGCTCATCTTCGCCATGGTCGTGATCGGCGGCGCGACGCGGCTGACGGAATCCGGGCTCTCGATCACCGAATGGCAGCCAGTCACCGGTACGCTGCCGCCGCTCAGCGAAGCGCAATGGCAGACGGAATTTCAAAAGTATCAAGCGATCCCGCAGTACCGGCAGCTGAACGCCGGAATGAGCCTTGACGATTTCAAGACGATCTACTGGTGGGAGTGGGCGCACCGGCTCATTGGCCGCGTCATCGGTGTGGTTTTCTTTGTGCCGTTCGTCTGGTTTTTGTGGCGAGGCTGGATTCCGCCCAGCCGTCGCGCCGGCCTATGGACGATCCTGGCGCTTGGCGCGCTGCAGGGCGCGATCGGGTGGTGGATGGTGGCTTCCGGTCTCGCCGATCGCGTCGAAGTGTCTCAATACCGCTTGGCGACGCATCTCCTCCTGGCCTGTCTGATTTATGTCGCCGTGGTCTGGACCGGCATACGGTGGCAGGACGAGCGGGCGGATTCGTCTTTCCCGGAAATAACCAAATCCGTACCATCGTTGACTGTTCGCGCCGGCGCGATTGGGCTCGTGATATTGCTCCTCGTTCAGATCTATCTCGGCGCTTTGGTCGCCGGTTTGCGCGCCGGGCATGCCTATAACACCTGGCCGTTAATCGATGGCGGACTTGTTCCGCGGTCCGCGCGTCTATTCTTCGAAATGCCGGTGTGGCGGAATTTTTTTGAAAACCCGCTCACCGTCCAGTTCGATCACCGCATGCTCGGCTACGTGATCGGTCTGTTGGCGCTTCTTCAGTTGTTCAACGTGGCCAAACTGGTCAAGCGCGATCCGATCTTCACCAGCGCCGTTCTGGTCGCCGCGGCGGTCATTGTGCAAGTAGTGCTCGGCATTTGGACGCTGCTGTCGGTCGCCCCGCTACCGCTCGCGCTTTTGCATCAGGCGACCGCGATGATCACGTTGACCTTCGTGGTCATTCACGCGGCACATGCGATCCCGCCAAAAGTCTCGGCGCGTTTACAACGATCGCCATAAAGGAGAAATCAATGAACAAACCCGGTCGGCAGGCTCACTGGCGGCAGGTCTATAAGGAGAAAGGTGAAAAGCAAGTCAGTTGGTTCCAGGAGAAACCCGCTCTCTCTTTGGAGCTGATCCGTGGCGTCGGCGTAAAACCAACTGCAGCGATTATCGATATCGGCGGCGGAGCCTCTCGCCTCGTGGACGTTTTGATCAGTGAGGGCCATCGCGACCTCACGGTGCTCGATCTGTCCGACGATGCCGTCGCGATTACGAGGTCTCGGCTCGCCGAGCGCGCGGCGCTGGTCAAATGGGTCGTCGCCGATGTGACCGAATGGGAACCGTCCCGGCAGTACGATCTGTGGCACGATCGCGCCGTGTTCCATTTCCTCACCGAGGCGGCCGACCGCACCACTTACATCGATCGCCTGAGGCAGGCGATCCGGCCGGGCGGGCATACCGTCATCGCTACTTTTGCCATCGATGGCCCCGAGCGGTGTAGCGGCTTGCCCGTCATGCGTTACGATGCAACGCTGTTATCCGCCGCGCTTGGGCGCGCATTCGCGTTGATCGGCACGCGCCGCCAGGATCACACGACTCCTACGGGCGGCGTTCAGCGGTTTCTGTTCAGTGTATTCAGGCGCGTATAGCGCGATCAAGCGTCGCCACCCGCCAGACCCTAGGCCGCTTCGAGCGCCTGCTCGAGATCGGCAATGATGTCATCCTTGTCTTCGATGCCGATCGACAGTCGCACAACGTCCGGCCCGGCTCCGGCCTGGATTTTTTGTGCGTCGGTCAGCTGGCGATGCGTTGTCGAGGCGGGGTGGATAATGAGCGAGCGGGTGTCGCCGATATTGGCAAGATGCGAAAATAATTTCACGTTGGTGACCAGATTGACGCCGGCGTCGTAGCCGCCCTTGAGCCCGAAGGTGAACACCGCGCCGGCGCCGAGCGGACAATATTTCTTGGCGAGGTTGTGATAGCGGTCGCCCGGTAGCCCCGGATAGCTGACCCACGCCACTTTTGGATGCGCTGCGATCCATTCGGCGACCGCTTGCGTGTTCTCGCAGTGTTTTTGCATGCGTAATGGCAGCGTCTCGATCCCGGTGAGGATGAGGAAGGAATTAAACGGCGAAATGGATGGTCCGATGTCACGCAAGGCCAGCGTGCGGCAGGCCATGGCGAAACCGAAATTGCCGAAGGTTTCGTGCATGACGACGCCGTGATATTCGGGCCGCGGCTCGCTGAGCATGGGATAGCGCCGTTCCCGCGACCAGTTGAACGTGCCGCCGTCGACGATCATGCCGCCCATTGAATTGCCGTGGCCGCCAAGAAATTTTGTCAGCGAATGCACCACGATATCGGCGCCGTGATCGATCGGCTTGCACAGATAGGGCGTCGCTAGCGTGTTATCGACGATGTACGGCACGCCCGCGCGCCGCGCGATCTGCGCCACCGCCCCCATGTCGGTGATGACGCCGCCGGGATTGGCGATCGATTCAGTGAAGATCGCTTTGGTCTTCGGACTGATCGCTCGCTCAAAAGAGGAGATATCGTCTGGATCCGCCCAGACGACGTTCCAATTGAAGTTTTTAAACGCGTGGTTGAATTGATTGATTGAGCCCCCGTAAAGCTTCTTGGAGGCGACGAATTCATCGCCCGGCTGCAGCAGACAATGAAAGATCACAACTTGCGCGGCATGGCCGGACGCTGTCGCCACGCCCGCGGTACCGCCTTCGAGCGCGGCGACGCGCTCTTCGAGCACCGCCGTGGTGGGATTACCGATGCGCGTATAGATGTTGCCGAAAGTCTGCAGACCGAACAGCGACGCGGCGTGATCGACGCTCTCAAATACGTAAGAGGTGGTCTGATAGATCGGGGTGGCCCGGGCGCCGGTCGTGGGATCGGGCTGCGCGCCGGCATGAACTGCAAGCGTGGCAAAACCCGGGATGCGTTCGCTCATCGTGTCTTCCTTTGCGCCCGATCCTGATTGGAAAATCGGCAAGGGGAACCAAGTGGGCCCGGATTATAGGACCGGTCTGCTAAGCACTAGCATTTTGCAATATCAAGCACTTTCCGGGGGAAACGAGAAGCAGCGAAACCCAGCGGGCAGGGAGCTCACCATCGCCTTCGCGCTCGTCAACGGATCATTGGCTGCCGTCTTGGCGTGAAGCGCGATTGGCTGCGGCCGTAGCGCCGCCGGGAGCGCTGGTTCGGTTGAGCGACATGCGCTGCAGGCCGCCGATCGGCGCTTTTTTCGAGCTCAGCGTGCGCGTATTGACGCCAATCCACGCGATCTCCGACGACAGCCGGCCATACTCGATTTTGGGACAGCGGTTCATGACGACCTTCATGCCATTGGCTTCGGCGAGCGCGGCCGCTTCGTCATTGCGAATGCCGAGCTGCATCCAGATCACTTGCGGCTGCGGCTTGAGCGACAGCGCCTCTTGAACGATCGGCAGCGCATATTGCGAAGCGCGGAATATATCGACCATATCGATCGGCTCGGGAATGTCGCTCAGCCGCGCGTAAATTTTTTGTCCGAGCATTGTCTCGCCGGCGTGGCCGGGATTGACCGGAATCATGTGGTAGCCGTGTTCCAGCAGATATTTGAACGCGAAATAACTCGGCCGATTTTCCTTCTCCGAGGCGCCGACCATGGCGATCGTTTTCACGGTGTTGAGGATGCTGCGAATATAACTGTCGGGGTAAGTGTCGTGATTCATAATCTGTGCTCGAAGGAGATGCTGTTCAGCGATCTTGCCATTTCGGGTCGCGCTTTTCGATGAAGGCGCTGATGCCTTCCTCGGCATCGCGCGCCATCATGTTCTCGATCATCACCTGCGAGGCATAGTCGTAGGCGTCGGCGAGCGACATTTCCGCCTGCCGGTAGAATGCTTGCTTGCCGATCTTGACGATCGCCGTCGATTTTGCGGCGATTTTTTCCGCGAGCTTGATCGCGGCCGCGCGTTCCTGGCCGGCGGGCACGACCTCATTGACCAGACCAATGCGGGCGGCCTGGTCCGCCGATACCAAGTCGCCGGTGAGCAGCATCTGCATGGCATGTTTGCGTGAGACGTTGCGCGACAGGGCCACCATCGGCGTCGAGCAGAACAGGCCGATATTGACTCCGGGCGTTGCGAATTTCGCGGCTTGCGAAGCGACGGCCAAATCGCAGCTGGCGACAAGCTGGCAGCCGGCCGCGGTCGCTGTTGCCTGTACGGACGCGATCACAGGCTGTGGCAGCGTCACGATTTGCTGCATCACGCGACTGCACAGGCCCATGATGTGCTTGAAATAGGCACGGCCGCGGTCCGCCTCAGAACGATGCGCATTGAGCTCCTTCAGATCGTGTCCGGCGGAGAAGGCTGGGCCATTCGCGCCAAGCACCACGACGCGCACCGCGCGGTCGTGCGCGATTGCTGAAAGCGCTTCCCCCAGCGCCTCCAAAAGCGCTTCGGATAGACTATTGCGGGCTTGCGGCCGGTTCAGCGTCAGAATGGCGATTCCGCCTCGATCCTCGCGCAGCAGAACGAGCGGCGCGGGCGTGGACGCGGCGGTCGCGGTTTGGGCGCTCATGGGGCTGAAAAGCTCATGGGGCTAACAAGCTCATGGGGCCGAGAAAGTACCCTTGCTAATTTTGCAATCGGTTAGCGTCATTGTATCGAAATACCGGGAGGCATGCATGCGCCAAGCTCGATACGATGGCCGATATGACACGGATTGACCCAAAGCCGACGGGCACGAGTCACAGGCGCGCCAGTGAAATGGCCACCCCGGCCTTGACGCGCAAGGAGCTTTCTGAGCGGCTTCGCATCGAATTCCCGGATGCCGGCCATGCCGTCGGGGATTTTGAGATCGAGGAGCTTTGGCACGGCGGCTGCCGCTTGCGCCAGCGCTACGACAAGCGCGGCTTGCGGCCGGGCGGCACGCTGTCGGGCGCTACGATGATGGCGCTTAGCGATTTTGCCATGTATCTCGCGGTCTTGTCAGCGATCGGTTGGGTGCCGCTCGCGGTAACCACCAATTTGAGCATTAATTTCCTTCGAAAACCGCCGCCGGGCGACCTCATTGCCGAGGCGCGCTTGCTCAAGCTGGGGAAACAGCTGGCCGTGGGCGAAGTGGCCATTCGCGCAGACGGCGGCGAAGACTTGGTCGCTCACGTCACATCAACTTATTCAATCCCTCCGGTAAAATAATACCGCAAGACGAAGTTATTGGAACCACGACATATTCGTCCCGACAGTTGACTATGGAGGGGAGCTCGGCTTAGAAGCGGCGCGCGCCGCGAAGCGCACCACGAAATAATGGAAATGTAGCCATGACAAGCTATTCGGCGAAGCCCGCCGAGATCGAGAAGAAGTGGGTGATGATCGACGCGGAGGGTCTCGTGGTCGGCAGGCTCGCTTCGCTGGTGGCGTTGCGGCTTCGCGGCAAGCACAAGCCGACGTTCACGCCGCACGTCGACTGCGGTGACAATGTCATCGTGATCAACGCGGCGAAAGTTGTGCTCACCGGGCGCAAGGTGCAGCAGAAAATCTATCACAAGCACACCGGATTTATCGGCGGCATCAAGGAGCGCTCGGCCAAGGCCATTCTGACCGGCCGGTTTCCCGAGCGGATCGTTGAGAAGGCGGTCGAGCGCATGCTCCCGCGCGGCCCGCTCGGTCGCCGTCAGCTCGGCAATCTGCGGGTCTATCCGAACGCCGAGCACCCGCACGATGCGCAGCAGCCGGAAAAACTCGATATCGGCGCGATGAACCGCAAGAATAAGAGGACTGCGTAAATGGCCGAGACCATCCAGACACTCGAAGAACTGTCGTCGCTCAAACCCACGGCCGCGCCGCAGCCGCCCAAATATGTTCAGAAGCTCGACAAGCAGGGCCGCGCTTACGCGACCGGTAAGCGCAAGGATGCGGTGGCGCGAGTCTGGATCAAAATGGGCGCCGGCAAGATCGTCGTCAACGAGCGCCCGGTGGAAACTTATTTTGCGCGGCCGGTCCTGCGCATGATGATTGCGCAGCCGCTCGTCGCCTCAAATCGCCAGGGGCAATATGATGTCGTGTGCACCGTTTCCGGCGGCGGCCTGTCAGGTCAGGCCGGCGCCGTGCGCCACGGCCTGTCCAAGGCGCTGATGCGCTACGAGCCGGAATTGCGCGGCGTGCTCAAGCGCGGCGGCTTTCTCACCCGCGATCCGCGCGTGGTCGAGCGTAAGAAATACGGCCGCGCCAAAGCGCGCCGCAGCTTCCAGTTCTCGAAGCGGTAATCGCAGGTCGCTCAGACGACCACTTCGAAGCAATAGGCCGTCATGGCCGGACTCGTTCCGGCCATCCACGTCTTGGTTTTAACGCTGATTTAAGACGTGGATGCCCGCGACAAGCGCGGGCATGACCACTCGAACAAATCGCTACGGACGATTTCAGAAAAACGCCATGGTGCGGATTTCGATGCTTTCCCGCGGCCGTGCGTGCGGTGGCGTGGTCGGATCCTCGAACGCGGTATGCGCGGTCCAGCGCGCGCGGCCATCTTTGAGCGAATCGAACACTTTGAACACATAGGCCTCCTCGCGCCGCATGCGCGGGAACCAATACCATTTGTGCGCCGGGTTATACTTGATCGCATAGGTCTGGCCGATGCGTCCGGGCGCGCGACGCTCTGAGACAATCATGTCCTGCGGCGACAGCGTTTGCGCGTCCGCCATGGCGAGCGGATAAGTCTCGACCGGATGGCGGATCGGCCGCCACACCTGGATGATGGCGAAACGCCGCTGCAATAATTGTTCGGCTTCGTCGGGAAGGATATCGCGCACCCGTTGCGGCGCCGACCATTCCGTATAGTCGTTGTGCACGCGGCGGACGACCTCGCGGATCTTCTTTGACTCGCGCAATTCATCGTCGGCGGTGCGCAGCGTGTGGTCGAACACGACCACGCGCTTCGCCCCGGTCTCGGCCTTTATCAGCGCTTCCATCTCCGGGTAGTAGACGCGCTTGATCTCGTCGGGGTCGAGAAAATCCTTCATCGCCGTGTCGTGGCGCACGAAGCGGAAGCCGTCGCTCTCCAGTTTGAACCCGCCGGCGCGCGGCCGGCCGTTGCGGATCGTCACCCGGTGCGGGTCGGGCGTCCCGCTGCTCTTGACCTCGGTCGACCCCTCCCCGCCGCTGTAGGTCCACGGCGCCTCGCCGGTGTCCTTGAGATAATTGACCGTCGCTTCGATCGTGTCGGGGGCGGTTTCGAGTTCGGCAAGCTCGGCCATGGGGCACTCCTGTGGGCAGCGCGCGATACGCACGTTTCCGATTATTTATGCCCGCGCGCCCTCCGCCACAACCGCGGCGGCATTCTCAAATGTGCCATGAGCGAAGTCG
>Ga0207693_10005435_pt1 | contig 10627 bp, 11 predicted proteins | sample LARL81metaG_FD_184347 | JGI IMG/M metagenome (GOLD analysis project Ga0207693, IMG submission 184347) | Corn, switchgrass and miscanthus rhizosphere microbial communities from Kellogg Biological Station, Michigan, USA - LAR L8-1 metaG... | ecosystem: Host-associated > Plants > Roots >... | reverse complement strand
TAGCGCAAGCGAAAATGCTCCCACCCAGATAGGGCTACGGGCTTGCCGTCGTGCCGGATTTCCACCCCGCCGCCCGGTTCGCAGCGGCCGATGACGGTGAACCGCCGCGATTCGGGGGTGGCGGCGAGCAGCTCGTAGTCCTCGCCGAAGGCGAGATCCTCAGGGGTAGCACCGGGCGCGAGCGGGACCTGCTCGAGGTCGATCACGAGCCGGCAGCCCGAGCGCGAGGCGATGTGGTCCGCGTCGCGGCCGAGACCGTCTGAGAGGTCGAGCATTGCGTGAGCCGCGCGCGCCAGCTCGATCCCCTCCTCGACCCGCAGCGGTGGCCGCACGTAGCGCTGCACACGGAAAGCCGCGCCCGCGCCGCCCAGCGGCCCGGTGACGATCAGCTCGTCGCCCGGCCGGGCGCCCGACCGGCCCGGCACGCGCTCGGCCCGCCCGATCGCCGTCACCGCTACGAACACGGAATTCGCCTCCGTTGTGTCGCCGCCCCGGACCGGCACGCCGGCTTCGGCGATTCCGGCATAGAGCGCGAGCACGTCGCGGAGCTCGGTCTCCCCCGGCAGGCCGAGGCTGACGAGCAGCGCCTCGGGACGCGCCCCGGAGGCGGCCAGGTCGCTGATGTTGACGGCGGCGGCGCGGAAGCCGAGCTCCCGCCAGGAGAGCCAATCGAGCCGGAAGTGCACGCCTTCGAGCAGCGAATCCTGCGTGACGACGAGACCGGGCTCGATTTCCGCTGCGTCGTCTTCGATCTGTTCGGCGAGGCCGCGACGTTCGAGCTCTGCGAGCAGCCCCAGCTCGCCGAGCTCAGACAGCCACACGCTCGAGCGCAGTGCGAACGGCCGCGGTGTCGGTGGACGCGCGGACGATGGCGACCCCAACCGCTCCAGCGTCGATGCAGAGGGCCGCTTTGGTGGCGTCGATGCCGCCGATCGCGACAACCGGCGCGCCGACGCTCTCGCAGATGTGGGCCAGGCCGTCGAGGCCCAGGGCCGGAACGCCCGGTTTGACCGGCGTCGCCCAGACCGGGCCAGCGCCGAGGTAACTCGGATGTTCGTTGTCCACCGCCACCGCCTCTTCGACGGTCTGAGCCGAGAGGCCCAGGAGCAGGCCGGCCTCGCGGGCCCTCTCGATGCCGTCATCGTCGCGGCCGAGATGGACGCCGTCGGCGCCGAGCGCGATCGCCGCATCGACGTCGTCGTTGACGACGAACGTCACTCCGCTGGACGCACAGAGGTCGCGAAACGGGCGACCCTGGACGATCAGGTCGGCGGTGGAGAGGTTCTTCAGCCGTAGCTGGACGTGCGTCGCGCCACCGTTGATCGCAGCGCGCGCGACCTGCAGGTCGTTGACGATCGCGTGCAGGATCACGTCAGCCTCGCCCGGCCGTCGAGGGTCTGCGGATCGAGCCCGTCGAGCGCGTCGTAGAGCGCGGCGTGGAACGAGCCGGGCCCCTTGGCATCGCGCGCCGCGTCCTCACCCGCTACCCCCAGAGCGACCAGAGCCTCCGCGGCCGCGACCAGCGGCGCGTCCGGACGGACGGCGAGGAAAGAACCCGTGATCGCGGTCGCGATACATCCCGAACCTGTGATCCTAGCGAGGAGGGGATCGCCGTTTGCGACCCCGAGGGTCGTCTCGCCGTCGGAGACGTGGTCGGCCGCGCCGGTGACCGCGGCAACCGTTCCGAGATCCCGCGCCGCTTCCCGGGCAAGCTCTGCGGTGGTGTCGCTCGCGCCGATCGACTCGACCCCGCGGATCTCGGCCTGGCGGCCGGCGAGCGTCGCGATCTCGGCGGCGTTTCCCCGCACGACCGCGATGTCGACCTCGTGCAGGAGCTGCCGTGCGGTCTCGGTCCGGTAGCTCGTCGCGCCGGCGCCCACGGGGTCGAGCACGACCGGAACGCCTGCGGCGTTCGCGGCGCGGCCGGCTGCCAGCATCGCGTCGACCCACGGCGGTGAGAGCGTGCCGATGTTGAGCACGAGCGCTCCAGCCAGCGCAGCCATCTCCTCGACTTCCTCGCGCGCGTGTGCCATCACCGGCAGCGCGCCGAGCGCCAGCGTCGCGTTCGCCGTCTCGTTCATGACCACGTAGTTGGTGATCTGGTGCACAAGCGGCTTTCGCTCGCGGATGGCCGCAAGGTCAGCGCCGGTCGAGAGCATGGTCACGGTCGTGCTCACGAAGAAAACCCTTCACGTACGCCAGACCTGGTCTCGTCGTATCCGGATGCGCCGGGTGAGGCGGCCGTGCCGGCAAAGCCGCTGCGGCCTTCAAGCGCCATCGCAAGCGAAGCCGCCGTTAGGTCGAAGACGTCCACCGGCCCGTCGCCGGCCCCGATCTCGGCGAGCCCGTGCGCGACCGCGTCGTTCGCGACGCGCGCGGCGTTCTCCGCCGCCTCTCGCAGGGACAGACCCCGGGCCAGGCCCGCGCAGAGCGTGGCCGAGTGCGTGCAGCCGGCGCCGTGTGTCGCGTAGGAGTCCCGCCGCTCGATTGGAATTTCGACGTGCTCCTGCCCATCGAAGAGGTGGTCGACGGGCTCACCGTGTCCCCCCGTGACGATGACCGCGGGTGCCCCGAGAGCGTGGATCCGGTCAGCCAGCTCGGCCTTCGTCTGTCGCTTGACGCCTGCGAGGATCTCCGCCTCCGCGAGGTTCGGCGTCACGACTGTGGCGAGAGGAAACAGCCGCTCGACGAGCGTCTCGACCGCGTCGTACTCGAGCAACTGCGCGCCGGAGCTGGCGACCATCACAGGGTCGACGACCAGCGGCAGCGTCCGCGCTTCGAGGAAGTCCGCGACCGTCTCGATCAGAGGCGCCGAAAACAGCATCCCGGTCTTCGCCGCGTCGGCGCCGATGTCGTCGAAGACCGCCTCGAGCTGCGCGGTCACGAAGGCAGGCGGTAGCTCCTGGATCGCGGTCACCGCGACCGTGTTCTGCGCGGTCAGCGCGACGAGCGCCGACGTGCCGTGACAGCCCGCGGCAGCAAAGGCCTTCAGGTCGGCCTGGATCCCGGCGCCGCCGCCCGAATCGGACGTGGCGATCGTCAAGCAACGTGGTGTCAAATTCCACTCCCTTCGCCGGCATTACCCGGATCAGGTTTGCGGGTGTGATCTCAGCCCTGGCGGGCACCCCGGTATGCAGATCCTAGCGCTTTCCAGGATCTTTACCGCTTCGCTCTGAATCGTTACGACGCGCGCGACTTCACAACTGGACGACGCCCCTTGGGGAGGAGACGAACGGTTGGGTCACCTGGCCTGGCTAGCATCGACGGCATGACTGTCGCGCGGTATGACGGCGTCGCCGAGTGGTATCGGGGATTCCGCCCGTCGCTGCCGCCGGAGGAGCTGAACGCGCTTCAGCGGCTGCTCGGCCGCGGCGAGGGGCGGTGTCTCGACGTCGGCTGCGGGACCGGTCTGGCGACCGAGGCGGTGGCAGCGCTTGGCTGGTCGACGGTTGGAGTCGACCTGTCCGAGGACATGCTCGAGACCGCCCGCGGCCGCGGCCTCGAGGTCGTCCACGGATCGGCGACAGAGCTTCCCTTCGACGACGAGACTTTCGACGCCGCGGTGTCCAGCCAGACCCACATCGACATTGACGACTTCGCCGCGGCGATGGGCGAGACCGCACGCGTACTCCGGCCAAAGGCGTCTCTCGTCTACATCGGCAGCCATCCGTGCTTCATGGGGCCGCATTCGGTCTTTCTCGCCGGCGAAGGCGTACCCGAGCTCCACCCGGGCTACCGCCAGGCCGGGCGCTACGACGCGTCGGCTCCGGGGGTCGCCAATCCCGATGGGATTCGCGCCAAGGTCGGCGCCGTGCATCTGCCCCTCGCTGCCTTCCTCGCTGCCTTCTTCGACGCGGGCTTCCGGATCGAGCGCTTCGAGGAGCTTGGCAGCCGGGACTTTCCGCACGTCGTGGCGTTGCGGGCGCGACGATGAGCGTGGCGACAGGCTGGGGCGATCTCCTTCAGGGCGAGGAGATCGCCTACGTCAACACCGAGTCGGCGCGCGAGGCGCGGCTCGCGCCGCTTCCGGACGAGCTCCATCCTCGCGTGCGCGACGCGCTCGCCGTCCAGGGCATCACCGAGCTCTACACGCACCAGCGCGCCGCCTGGGACGCGGCCGCCCGCGGGGAGCACCTCGTCGTCACGACCGGCACGGCCAGCGGGAAGACACTCGCTTTCAACCTGCCGGTGCTGGATGCGATCGCGCGCGAGCCAAAGCAGCGTGCGCTTTACCTCTACCCGACGAAGGCGCTCGCGCAGGACCAGCTCCGCTCGCTCTCCACCTTCCGCCTCCCGAAGCTCCGTCCAGCGATCTACGACGGCGACACGGAGTCCGAGCGCCGCTGGCAAATCCGCAGGTGGGCCAATCTCGTGCTGACGAACCCGGACATGCTCCACATCGGCGTGCTCCCCCACCACGACCGCTGGGGTGACGTGCTTTCGAACCTCCGGTACGTCATCGTCGACGAGGCGCACGTCTACCGCGGTGTCTTCGGCTCGCACGTCGCCAACGTGCTGCGCCGCCTGCGGCGGCTGGCCAAGATCTACGGGGCCGAGCCGCAGTTCTTGCTCGCCTCCGCGACGATCGCGAACCCGGGCGAGCTGGTCGAGCGGCTGCTCGGCGTCCCCGCCACCGTGATCGGCGACGACGGTGCGCCCCGCGCCGAGCGAACGGTCGTCCTCTGGAACCCACCGCTCACCGACGAGGCGCTTGGCCTCCGGGCATCGCCGCTCGGCGAGGGCTCGCGCGTGCTCGGCGAGCTCGTCTCGCGCGACCTGCGGACGCTCCTCTTCGCCAAGAGCCGCAAGGCCGCGGAGCTGATTCACCGCTTCACGGCCGACCGGCTCGGCGACTCGAGCCGGCTCTCCCCGTACCGCGCCGGCTACACGCCCGCGCAGCGTCGCGATATCGAGCAGCGACTCTCCGCGGGCGAGCTGCTCGGCGTCTCAGCGACCAACGCGCTCGAGCTCGGCATCGACGTCGGCCTGCTCGACGGCGTCGTCTCGGTCGGCTTCCCCGGCACGGTCTCCAGCCTGCGCCAACAGTGGGGCCGCGCGGGTCGGCGAGGACACGGCCTCGCTGCGCTCGTCGCCAGTGAAGACGCGCTGGATCAGTATTTCATGCGCGAGCCTCAAGCTCTGCTCGGGCGGCGGGTCGAGGCCGCGATCCTGGACCATGAGAATCACCGCGTCCTCGACGGCCACGTTCGCTCGGCCGCGTTCGAAGCGCCGCTCGACGACTCGGACAAGGAGATCCTCGGCGCGACCGCGCTCGAGCGCGCCGCCGAGCTACCCGAGCTGAAGAAGACGGACGCCGGCTACGTCTGGGCCGGCCGCGACTACCCGGCCGCCCGAGTGCCGCTCCGCTCGACCGGGATGGACGCCTTCACGGTCGTCGACCGCTCGACCGGCTCCGTCCTCGGCCTGGTCGAGCACGAGCGCGCCTACTCGACCGTCCACGAGGGCGCGATCTATCTGCATCTCGGTGAGCAGTTCCGGGTCGTCGCGCTCGAACTCGAGGCCCGCGCCGCGCTCGTCGAGCCGTTCTCCGGCGACTACTACACGCAGGCGAAGAAAGAGCTGATGACCTCGATCGACCAGGCGCAGCGCACCGAGCAACGGCTCGGCCTGGAGCTCTCTTTCGGCACGGTCGTCGTCAGCGAGCAGGTGGTCGCGTACCAGAAGAAGTCGATCCACGACCAGGCCGCGCTCGACATCGTCCAGCTCGACCTTCCGCAGACCGAGTTCGAGACCGAGGCGATCTGGTTCGTACCTGAGCCCTGGATGACCGAAGACCTCGACTCGCAGCGACGGCTGCTCGGCTCGCTCCACGCGGCCGAGCACTCGATGATCGCGCTGCTCCCGCTCTGGGCGATGTGCGACCGCTGGGACATCGGCGGCCTCTCGACCAATGTCCACTTCCAGACCGGCGCGCCGACGATCTTCGTCTACGACGGCCACGCGGGCGGCGTCGGCATCACCGAGCGCGGCTTCGAGGCCTTCGAGGGTTGGGTCGAGGACACGGCGCGGATGCTGCGCGGGTGCCCCTGCCTACTCGGCTGCCCCTCTTGCGTCCAGAGCCCGAAGTGCGGCAACCTGAACGAACCGCTCGACAAGGCCGGCGCGCTCGCTTTGCTCGAGCGGATGTCGAACTCGGGCTAGCCCGTTCGTCGTACCCTCGACATCGATCAGAAGGAGGCGGAAATGCAGTACGCGCTGTTGATCTACGGAGAAGAGGGACGCTGGGAGACCTACAGCGAGGCCGAGCAGCAAGCCATGACCGAGGACTACATGGCGATCAGCCGTGACCCCAAGACCAAGGCGGGCGCCGACCTCGGCGAGCTCTCGAAGGCGACCACCGTCCGCGTCGACAACGGCAAGACGCTGACGACGGACGGCCCCTTCGCCGAGACCAAGGAGTACCTGGGCGGCTTCTACTTGATCGACGCCGACAACCTGGACGAGGCGATCGAGGTCGCCGCGACGATTCCGGCCGCTCGAACGGGTGGCACGATCGAGGTCAGGCCGGTGGTCGAGCACTGAGTAGCGTCGAAACCGTCTTCCGCGAGGAGTGGAGCCGCGTCCTCGCGACCCTGATCGGCGTCCTCGGCGACTTCGAGCTCGCGGAGGACGCCCTTCAGGACGCGATCGCTACCGCCGTCGAGCGCTGGCCGCGCGACGGCACGCCCGAGAACCCGGGCGCCTGGCTGACGGCGACCGCGCGCAACCGCGCGATCGACCGCATCCGCCGGGAGCGCACGCTCGCGCGCAAGACGGAGCTGTTGCAGCGACTCGCCGAGCTGGAAAGCCCGGAGACCGGTGACGAGCCCGTGCCAGACGAGCGACTCAGCCTGATCTTCACCTGCTGCCACCCGGCGCTCGCGCGGGAGGCGCAGATTGCACTGACCCTGCGTGCGGTCGGCGGCCTGACGACGACCGAGATCGCACGCGCGTTCCTCGTTCCCGAGACGACGATGGGACAGCGACTCGTACGCGCGAAACGGAAGATCCGCGACGCAGGCGTTCCCTTCCGTGTTCCGCCGGAGCACCTGCTGCCCGAGCGGCTCGAAGCCGTCCTGGCCGTCCTCTACCTGATCTTCAACGAGGGCTACGTCGCGACATCGGCCGGCCGGCTCGTACGCGGCGATCTCTGCGAAGAGGCGATCCGACTGGCAAAGCTGCTCGCGGTGCTGATGCCCGACGAGCCTGAGGCGCTCGGCCTGTTGGCGCTGATGCTCTTCCACGACTCGCGGCGGGCAGCGCGGATTGCCGCCGACGGGAGCCTGATCCTGCTCGAGGACCAGGACCGCGGACTCTGGAACCGCGAGCGGATCGCCGAGGGCGACCGCGTCCTGGCCCGGACGTACGGGCCCGGGACGTACCGGATCCAGGCCGAGATCGCAGCCGTCCATGCCCATGCCGAACGCCCTGACGAAACCGATTGGGGGCGAATCGTCGAGCTCTATGACGAGCTGGTCGCGCTCGCGCCTTCACCGGTCGTCGAACTCAACCGCGCAGCCGCGATCGCAATGGCCGAGGGCCCGGACCAAGGCCTGACTCTCATCGACCGAATCGAAGGGCTCGACGACTACTACCTGCTGCACGCAGCCCGAGCCGACCTGCTTCGACGCGGCGGCAGGCATGAAGAAGCTGCCGCCTCCTACCGGCGCGCGCTCGCACTCGCGACGAACCCAGTGGAGCGGGCGTTCTTCGAACGGCGGCTGGCCGAGGTCGGTTAGCGCCGTTTCGGGACTCGAACCCTGACGTTCGGGCTCGAGGCGCTCACCATCGTCTCGCTGATGCAGCCGGCGGGAGCCACGGACGCTTCCTGGCAGCCGCGATACGAGTCGATCTCCGCATAGAACCGGGTCGTCTTGCGAATGCGCCGGGAGAACGAGAAACGCCCACCGCTGTGCGTCTTCATGTACGTCGTGTACACAAATCGGCCCGAGCGCTCTGTATAGAGATCGATGAAGAGCCCGCTCGACGGTGCTGATGGGGTCACGAGCCGACCGGTCAGCACAGCCCGGCCCTTGAGATAACGGCCACGCAGGCTCAGCGAGAGCGGCAGCGGCTCGCGCGAACGCAATTCATACGCGCCGCTCGGGTTCGCCACCGTGCCGAGGTATGGGGTGACGAAGACTCGCCACATGTAGAAGCCCGCGGAGCTCGGATTCGTCAGGTTCAGCGCGATATCGAACTGGTCCAGCGTCAGCCCCGAAGTCGCGGAGCTCGGGACGCAGATGACGATCTTGTAGCCGCCGAGCGCCGTCTCGCTGGCGCTGGTTCGGTCGATGTACGCCGGAAGCGAAGTCATACCGGCCGGAGCGAGCGTCCAGACCGCCTGGTGCGTTCCGGTCGAACACTGGTCTGCGGTGTGCTTCGCCGGGTCGTCGACGGTGATCGGGCCAAGGTGCGGTGTACCGGCAGCTTCCCACGCAACGAGCGTCCCGACTTTCGTCCCGACGGCTCGCGAGAGGCCGAGGTCGAAGCCCGTGGGGACGAAGATCGAGAACTGCGCGAACTGCCCCGTCAGCGCTGGACGAAAGATCTCGAGATCGATCCCGCCGAACTTGGCGAGAGCCGTGGACTGAGCGAAGAGGTCGAGCGAGGGCTGCTCTGCGGCGGTACGGAATTGCGCCGACCCCGGCTGGTGCGCCGCCGCGCCGGTTCCGGCGAGGGTTGCGCAGACAACAACCGTGCCCGCGGCCATTCCGATCAGAGACCTGCGCCGTCGCGAGCCCATCGCGACCTCCTCCCGCTCGGATCGAGTGTGCGACTTTGGGCAACAAAAATCAAGAAAGGGGCGGCCGCAGGGCCAGCTCGACGGCTTCGGCGGGTGTGGCCGCCCGCTCGACGCCCTCGATCTCCCACCCCGGCTCGAGCACGACGACGCGGCGGCCAAGCCGCCTCGCGAAGCCGATCTCGGCCAAGGTTCCCCAGTTCCCGCCCACCGCAATCACGGCGTCGCCCGAGGCGGCGACGGCCAGGTTCCGAGCGTGCCCGATTCCTGTGACGACCGCGTGGTCGATCCACTCCGTCGCGTCGGCTCGGCTCTCGCCGGGGAGGATCCCGATCGTCGTCCCGCCGGCGCTCTTGGCGCCGCGCGCGGCGGCGGCCATCACCTCGCCCAGCCCACCGGTGACTACGGTGCAACCGCGTTCGGCGAGCAGACGGCCCACCTCCTCCGCAGGAGCTTCGTGCTCGCGACCGCTGCCGATCACGGCGACCTGAACCGCCACGGTGCGATGCTAGATCGCCATGGATGAGTTCGAGCGCGCCTTTGCGCTCATGGACCGGCTCGACGAGCGCACGGCCGAGCGGCTCGAGCCGACGCCCTTCGGTCCTGTTCTCGTCCACACACGGCTTGCCCGAGTGCACGACCTCAACTTCCTCCGCGCCGAAGAGCCGGGCGACGCGACCGCCGAGGAGCTCGCCGCCGAGGCCGAGCGCGTCCAGGGCGCGTCCGGGATCGGCCACCGGCGCGTCAACGTCCGCAGCGAGGAGCAGCGGGAGCGCCTTGAGCCTGGGTTCGTCGCGCTCGGCTGGAAGCCCGAGCGCTTCGTGGTGATGGCGCAGCGGCGCGCGCCTGACCGTCACACCGAGGAGGACGTGCGCGAGGTCGACGAACCGACTCTGCGCCCGCTCTGGGCCGACGCGATCCGCACCCAGCCGCACGGCAAGGACGAGGCGCTCGTCCAGCAGATCCTCGAGCATCGCCGCGACGCCGGGCGGGCGATCCCGACCCAATACTTCGCCGCCGAGGCCGACGGCAAGCTGGTCGCACATGCGGAGCTCTACTCGGAGGACGGCGTCGGTCAGGTCGAGAACGTCTTCACGCTCCCCGACTACCGCGGCCGGGGCCTCGCACGCGCGCTCGTCCTACGAGGCGTCGAGGAGTCCCGAGCCGCCGGCAACGACCTCACTTTCCTCGTCGCGGATGCCGACGACTGGCCGCGGCGGCTGTACGAGAGGCTCGGGTTCGAGACTGTGGGGCGGTACGCCCGCTTTCTGAAATTGCTCCGCTAACGGGGTGCAACCGACCTCAGGGACAGTCCGAAGGGACTATCCCAAAGAGCCTTCGAGTCAGCGAACCCGGAACGAGCCCTTGAGCATCCGTGGCGCGCGGTCGCTGTAGTACCTGACCGTCGTCCCCTTCCGGAACCTGACCGTCCACGTCTTGACGCCTTCGAACGCGACCTTCGTGCTCAAATTGATCCCCGGCCCGCGGAGGTGGAAGTTCTGCCCCTTCGACCTGTCGACTATTGACACCGTGTAGACGCCGGCCTTCAACCTCTTGAACGTCACTCCGCGAAGGTCCTTGAGTGTGATCTGGCCGAAGCCGACCGTGCCGATCAGCCTGGGCGGGGTCGCGCCCGACGCAGTAGCGACAGCGAGTAGGGCTAGCAGGGCGGTCAAGGCTAGTGCTACGCGGATCTTCGTCGTAACCCCAAGAGCCGCCCGCGGGGACTGCCCCGCGGGCGGCTAGTCCTCCTAGAAGTGGTTGTTCGTATCCGAGACCGTGCCCATAACCACGTTGCCCGTCGGGTCCGTCATGTCCGAATCCGGCGTGTACTTGGCAGTCGTCGGGCCGGCCGCGGCTGAGACGCCGGACGGCGTGCCGCCA
>Ga0207693_10005434_pt1 | contig 10627 bp, 9 predicted proteins | sample LARL81metaG_FD_184347 | JGI IMG/M metagenome (GOLD analysis project Ga0207693, IMG submission 184347) | Corn, switchgrass and miscanthus rhizosphere microbial communities from Kellogg Biological Station, Michigan, USA - LAR L8-1 metaG... | ecosystem: Host-associated > Plants > Roots >... | reverse complement strand
TGGAAGACCAGGACGAGCACACCGTAGGCGGCCGCGACGGACAGGAGGTTCAGCAGGATCGCCTTCGCCGCGACCACGATCGAGCGGAACGCGACCAGCATCAGGGCGAACGCGAGCACGAGGACGAAGCCGATCACGAGGGGCAGCTTCGACTTCATCTCGTCACCCGAGTCCTTCCACTCGGCGGTCAGGCCCGTGACGCCGGCCTCCGTGTTCGGGAGAGCACCGACGGTCTCCGGCACGATCTCGTTGCGGAGCTGGGCGAGCGCCGAGTTCGACGCGGGGTCGGTGCCCCTGCCCGCGATCGGCACGGTGATGTTCGCCACCGTCGCGTCCCTGTTGACGTCGATCGTGATCGGCTCGTGCATCTGGCCGCTCGCGAGCGCCCGCCGCTCGAGCCGCCGGATCGCGGCCCGCACGGACGGTGCGTTCACGTCGGCCGTCTTGATCACCACGTTCGCCGGCAGGGCGCTGCCGGGGAACTCCTGCTGCATGCGGTCGTACGTCTTGACGATGTCGAGTGACTTCGGGAACTGCGCCTCCGGCCCCGGCGTCGCGATCCGCAGCTGCAGCGCCGGCAGCGCGAGGGCAAGCAGCAGGCCGCCCGAGACCACGGCGGACAGCAGAGGCCGCCGCAGGACACGGTCGACGATCGCTCCCCAGATGCGGCCCTCGCCGTCGGCGCGGCGCAGCCGGCCGACGAGCGGGACGCGCCCACGGTCGACGCGGTCGCCCAGCTTCGAGAGCAGCGCCGGGAGCACGGTCAGCGCGCCCAGCACCGCCACGGCGACGACCATCATCGTCGCGTAGCCGAACGAGGCGAACGTCGCGTCGCCCGTGAGGAACAGGCCGGCCATCGCCGCGATCACGGTCAAGCCGGAGACGAGCACCGACCGGCCCGACGTCGCAGCAGCGGCCTCGAGGGCCGCGTCCTTGCCGCGACCGGCGGCCCGCTCGTCGCGGAAGCGCCGGAGGTAGAACATCGAGTAGTCGACGCCGACGGCGAGCCCGACCAGCAGGACAACCGCGAACGCCTCCTGTGCGATCGGCATCACGTGGCTCGGAATCGCAGCCAGCCCGAACGTCGCGAACACGGCCGTGAGCGCGAGCAGGAGCGGGATTCCCGCCGCCACGAGGGCGCCGAACGCGACGATCAGGATGATCAGCGTGACCGGGACGGAGAACACGCCCGCCTTCGAGAGATCGTCGGCGAAGAGCTTGTCCGTCGCCTTCACCGCGCTCGCGTAGCCGAACTCCCCGATGAAGTAGCCCGGATGCGCCTGCTGCGCGGCGGCGACGCCGTCGAGGACAGGCCCGACCTTGTCGCTGGCCGCGTCCTTGTCGCCGCGAAGCTCGAACTCGACGAGCGCGGAGCGCCCATCCTTGGAGACCTTCGGCGAGCGGAGGTTCTGCACCACCGCCACCTTCGAGACCCTGGCGACGACGTCGCGGACTGCGGCGTCGAAGGCGGGCGTCCCCGCCTTGGCCGAACCGCCCTGGATCAGGACGCTCTCCGTCGCCGGGAGCTTGAAGCCGGCGTCGAGGATCCGATCCATGCGGCCCGACTCGCCGGGCCCGGCCGTGTTCTTGTCGATCGTCTTCACGCCGATCGCGCTGCTGATGCCGAACGCGACGACGACGAGCGCGAGCCAGCCGAAGACGGCGGTCTTCCAGTGGCTTGCGCTCCAGCGGCCCATGCGGGCCGCGAGATTGGAGTGTTGCTGCTGGAGTGGCATTGCTCGTTCCTCCTTGGTTCGTCGATGCCTTCGACGCTACGAGGGCGAGGTCGTGGGGTCGTCGGCGCGAGGTCGGAACCGCACTCGTCCCTGAAGACGGTCGCGGCTCCTACCTGAGTAGGAGCCGCGAAAAACGGTCGACGGTGAGGTCAACTCGTGGAGACGCTCGCCCGCAGCGCCTCGCCGGCGACCTGGCCGGAACGCTCGTGCGCCTGCCGGTCCCAGGCGATGTCGAGGGCGAGGACGAGCGCGTTGCCGCCGACGACCGCACCGACGACGGTCACGAACGGAGCCAGGAGCCCGAAGCCGGCGGACGTGACGTTGAACCCGAGCCACGCGCCGAGGAGCGCGCCGCCGAGTGCGACCGCGAGCCCCGTCGTCTTCGTCCGCGACGCCCAGCCGGGCTCCACCCAGGCGCAGAAGAGCCCGAGCCCGACCGGCACGCCGACCGCGAGGCACACGAGCAGCTCGTCGTTGAGCGGCACCGTCGGCAGCGCGGTCAGGGCGATGAGGATGCCGGCGAACAGGCCGCCGAGCCCGAGCACGGGCGCGTACACGGAGCGCAGAGCCGCTGCGCCCTTCCCGCCGAACGCGCGACGGCGAACGCGGAGCCCCATCCACAGGAGCGAGACCACGGTCAGCGCGGCGAGGCCGAGCATCGTCGCGAGGACGATCTTCGCGATCCCGGTCTGGCCCACCGTCGGCGTGAAGTCCACGCGGGCCGGCGTGTAGCGCGACGTGTCGACGCGGCCGCTCGCGAGGAACGTGCCGATCAGGTGCGTGCTCGCCTTCGGCTCGTACGACCAGAAGTCGTCCGTGTGGCCCAGGTTGTCCAGCAGGACCTCGTGGCCGTTCTTCAGGTGCGGCAGGAGCTGACGCGTCGCGTTCTGCGACGGCGTCGCGAAGTCGAGCTTCCCTCCGACCAGCAGTGTCTCGACGCTCGAGTCCTGCGCGCGCGTGTACTCGTTCTCGTCCGGGCTCGCGGGCCACGCGTCGAGCAGCCGGCCGTTCGCCCAGATGAGGTCGGTGCCGGGGCTGCCGATCACCGAGCCGCGGTTTGCATGCGACGCGAAGAAGCGGCGGGCGTACGCGGCGTCGCTCCGACCGGCCGCGGCGACGTCGCCCCACACCTGTGCGTGCGGGAACATCAGCGATGCGAACATCGACAGGAGCCAGGCCCCGCTTGCGTCGCCCTTGTCGGCGGCGAGGAGCGTGTCGATCGTCCACGGCCCGTTCAGCGGACCGGCGCCGTCGGTGGTCGCGTTGACAAGTCCGAAGTACGACGCGACCTTCACGTTCCCGCGCTTGATCGGGAGGAACCACCAGCGGCCCGGGATGTCGGCGAACGCCGAGTGGACCGAGGCCGCGAGGTCGGACGTGCGGCTCCGGCAGGACTCGTCCTGCGCGCAGCGATCGGCGTAGCGCCGGACCTGCTCGCCCATCGTGCGGGCGTCCCAGAGGAAGTTCCCGGGCGGGTTGACGCCGATCATCACCGAGCGGTGGATCGCGTGCGGATAGCGCCAGGCGTAGATCATCGCCAGGCGCGTCCCGAGGCTCTCGCTGACGAGGTCGACCTTGCCGTAGCCGAGCGCGCGGCGGGCGGCCTCGAAGTCGTCGACGCGCTCCGGCAGCGTGTAGCCGGCGATGTCGACGCCGTCGTCCTGGAGCCGCTGGGCGCACGCCTTGAAGGCGGCTTCGTCGGCGCGGAACGACTTCTCCGTCAGGAACTCCCCAGCGTGCGCGCGGGCCGTGGCGACCTCGGGGCAGTCGAGCCGCGAGGAGCCGTCGACGCCGCGGTAGCCGACGAGGACGACGTCGTGCCGCTGGGCGAGCCGGCTCGCCGCTTCGAACGTCATGTTCGTGATCCCCGGGCCGCCCTGAAGCCGGAAGATCGGCGCGCCGGGGTGCGACGCGCGAGCGCGGATCCGGGTCACCGGCACGGCGATCAGCCGCGAGCCGGCCTCGTGCCGGTTCTCGGGGACGACCAGCGTGCCGCAGTCGGCGGCGTAGCGGCCGTCCTCGGTCGCGTAGTGGCACGAGTGCAGGTCGAGCTGCCCTGCGTGCGCTCCCGGAGGCACCGAGACCCGGTCGCCGCCGCTCGTGAGGTGCACGTACCCGAGCCCGAGCGTCAAGAGCCCGAGCACGGCGATCGCGACGATGCGCGCGGGAGTGATTGCCTTGGTCCTCATCACGGTTCCTTTCATCGAGGTGACAACTCGATGCTGGAGCCGGACCGCCTACGGGTCATCGTCGGCAGGGTGCGACCGCGCTCGTACCAGCCGCCGACTCGCGCTCCTACCTGAGTAGGAGGCGGCCCGAAAGGGACTGGAGTACGTTCACCGCATGGGCAGGGTCTGGACGCTGACGCGCCGATACGGGTTCGACGCTCTGGTCGTGATCGCCACGGTCTGGGCCGCAGTGGCGGCCGCCTTCCGGAGCGACGATCCCAATGCCCCCCGCAGCACGGCGTGGTTCACCGTCCCGGCGACCGCGCTCATCATGCTGCCGCTCCTGCTGCGCCGCCGCTTTCCGTTCGCGGCGCCGTTCGCCGTCTGGATCATCGGGCCGGTCGTAGGGCTCGTCGACGGGCGGCTGGTCCCGTTCACGCCGGCGATCTCCGCGGCGGGCCTGGCGGCGGCGTTCCTGCTCGGCAACCTCCGCAGCGAGCTGGAGGCGTGGGTCGGGCTCGGCGTGGTGGTCGGCGGAGCGGCGCTCATCGTCGACCGGGATCCGACGCACGGCGCATCGGAGCTCTTCTTCGTCCCGCTCTTCTTCGCGATCGGCTGGCTCGCCGGGTACGCCCTCCGCGAGCGTGCGGAGCAGGCCGAGGCGGCGGAGGTACGCGCCGCGCTGGCCGAGCGCGAACGAGAAGCCACCGCACGCGTCGCGGTCGCCGAGGAGCGGGCGCGGATCGCGCGCGAGCTGCACGACATCGTCGCGCACGCCGTGAGCGTGATGGTGCTCCAGGTCGGCGCGGTGAGGCACAAGCTCGGCGACGAGCTCGCCGAGGACGGCGAGGCGCTGAAAGGCGTCGAGCGGACAGGGCGCTCCGCCCTCGCAGAGATGCGGCGACTTCTCGCCGCGATGGGAAGCGACGGCGACCGGGCCGAGCGGGCTCCCCAACCAGGCATCGACCGCCTCGAGGCCCTGGCCGAGGAGGTCGGTCGCGCCGGGCTGCCGGTCCGCCTCCACCTCGAAGGGGAGCCCGTCCCCATCCCGCTCCCGATCGACCTCTCCGCGTACCGGATCGTGCAGGAAGGGCTGACGAACGCCCTCAAGCACGCGCGCGCGCAGCACGCCGACGTCACCGTGCGCTACCGCCCGGACGAGCTGCAGCTCGAGGTGCGCGACGACGGCAGGGGAGCGGCGAGCACCGACGGCCTCGGCCACGGCCTTGTCGGCGTCAGGGAGCGGGTGAAAATCTACGGGGGTGAGATGACCGCTGGACCCGCCACCGGAGGCGGCTTCGTCCTGACCACGCGGCTTCCGCTCGGGGGCGGCCAGGAGTGACGATCCGCGTGGTCGTCGCCGACGACCAGTCGATGGTGCGGGCCGGGTTCCGCATGCTGCTCGCCGGCGAGGAGGACATCGAGGTCGTCGCCGAGGCCGCCAACGGGCTCGAGGCCGTCGACAAGGCGGCGCGGTTCGACCCGACGGTCGTGCTGATGGACATCCGCATGCCGGAGCTCGACGGGATCGAGGCGACGCGGCGGATCCTCGCGGCGAACGTCGACGCGCGGATCCTCATCCTCACGACGTTCGACCTCGACGAGTACGTCTACGAAGCGCTCAAGGCCGGAGCGAGCGGCTTCGTCCTCAAGGACGAGCCGCCCGAGCATCTCCTCGCGGCGATCCGGACCGTCGCCGCGGGCGATGCCCTCCTCTCGCCGACCGTCACGCGGCGCGTGATCAAGGAGTTCGGCCGCCTCCCGCGCCCGACCCGGCCGAAGGAGCTCGAAGAGCTCAGCGACCGTGAGCGAGACGTGTTCCGCCTCGTCGCTCGCGGCCTCTCGAACGCGGAGATCGGCAAGGAGCTCTTCATCAGCGAGACCACGGTGAAAACCCACGTGGGTCACATCCTCCAGAAGCTCAACCTGCGCGACCGAGTGCAGGCGGTCGTCCTCGCCTACCAGACGGGCGCGTTCGAGACGGATTCCTGAGCTACGGCCCGGACTCGACGGGAGGCGTCCCGTACGTGTGGAAGCTCTCGATCGTCTTGACGCCCCAGGCCTGCCCCTTGGCGCGATCCGCCTGCGTCCACACGACCGTCGGCTCGTCCGGGTCGTAGACGAGCCGGCCGCCGGTCGTGACCTCGATCCGATTGCCGGCGGGCTCGTAGGCGTAGAGGAAGAAGCCCTGCGCGATCGCGTGCTTCGACGGCGCGGCCTCGATGTACACGCCCTCGTCGAGGAACAGGTCGGCGGCGCGCAGGCACTCCTCGCGCGTGTCGACCCAGAACGCGAGGTGGTGCAGCCGCCCGTTCGCCCCGTGGTGGTCGAGGGTGTAGATGAGCTCGTGCGCCATGACCGAGAGGCTCATCCACGCTCCGGTCTCGCTGCCGTCGTCGAGCTCCACGCGCTCGTACAGGCGGTAGCCGAGCACGTCGGTCGCGAAGGTGCGGGCCGCCCTCACGTCCGCCGCGAGCAGGTTGAGGTGGTCGAGCCGCTTGACCGAGACGCCGCGCCCGGTGATGCGCTGAGGCTGGTTCTTCAGCGAGGGGACGAGCTCGGGGGGCGGCTCGTAGCGATCGGCCTCGTAGAAGAGCTCGCACACGTGGCCGTCCGGGTCGGTGAAGCGATAGGCCGGCCCGTGCCCGTGGTCTCCCTCGATCCATCCCTCGCCCCGCCCCGTCGCCTCGATCGCCTGCGCGACCCGTTCGAGCGCCTCTCCGTTCCACGCGCGAATCGCCACGTGCGCGAGCCCTGTCTGCGCGGCTTCGGTCAGCTTGAGGCTGTAGCGGCCGTAGTCGCCCCAGCCGCGCAGGTAGGCGGACTGCCCGCTCTGCGCTTCGACCTCCATCCCGAGGACATCCCGGAAGAACCGCAGGCTCTCCTCGGGACGCGTCGTGAGCAGTTCCGCGTGGTGGATGTGAGCGAGATCCGGCGGCGCCGCCATCACCGGCCCTCGACGACCTGCCGGAGGCCGTCCAGGTCGTAGGACAGCGCACCGTCCTCGAGCGCGGATCGCTTGCGACGCTCCTGCTCCGCCCGCTCGCGTGCCGCCTCGAGCACCTCGTCGATGCGCGCCTTCGGGACGACGGCGACGCCGTCGGCGTCGAGCACGACGGCGTCGCCGGGGTTGATCGTGCAGCCGCCGACCTCGACGGGCTCGCCGATCGTGCCGGGCTCGGCCTTCGCGGCACCGCGGATCCGGATCCAGCGTGCCCAGACGGGCAGCCCGAGCGCGGCCAGCTCCTCGACGTCCCGGACCGACGCGTCGACGAGCAGCGCCGCCGCGCCGCGCCCACGCGCCTGCGTCGCCAGGAGCTCTCCCACGAGCGCCACCGGCGCGGGCCGGGGCATCGTCAGGACGACGACCTCGCCGGGCTCGATCTCCGCCATGACCGCGTGCGCCATCAGGTTGTCGCCCTGGCCGCAGCGGACCGTCCGCGCCGGCCCTGCGGCACGGGACCCCGGCACGACCTGGACGAGCTCGGCGTCGACCAGGCCTTCGCGGCCGGCAGCCTCGTAGACGGTCGCCGACCCGAGTGCCGCGAGCTCGTCCCACGCGCTCATAGCGCGGCCACCACCTGCGGGGTCACACGCTGGAAGGCCTCGGCCTGCCGGATCTCGTTGCGCCCGGACGCGCGGCGGGCGTGGTTGCCGCGATGCCCGGCCCGCTCGGCGTAGTAGCTCTGCAGGTACTGCTGCGCCTTCATCTCCGCCATGGCCGCGAGCTTCTGCTCGAACACCGCGGTGATGTCGACGAACGTCGTCGGGACGAACCCGCACAGCTCGGGCTGGTGCGGCTCGAAGTGGAGCAGAGCGGGAGGGGTGACCGTCTCGAAGCCGCTCGGGACCCCCGCGCCGGCCGCGAGGGAGCGCGCGCGGTCGACGGCGATCCCGGTCACGCCGTGGTCGGGGTTGAACGGGTCGATGGTCGGATGGGTCACGACCGTGTCCGGCGCGAACTCGCGGATCTCGTCGGCGATCCGCTCCAGCGCCTGGGCGTCGATCTCGAGCGGGTAGTCGCCGAGGTCGAGGCAGCGGAAGTCGGCGCCGAGGACGGCGGCCGCTCGCTCGGCCTCGCCGTGGCGGATCTCCTTGACGCGCTCCACGGTCTGGTCCGGGTCCTTCCAGAGCTCTCCAGACTCACCGCGCTCGCCGTACGTCAGCGCGATCACCCGCGCCTGCCCGCCGGCCGAGGCCGTGACCGCGACGGCGCCGCCCGCGCGCCAGACGAAGTCGGCCGAGTGCGCCCCGATCACGAGCAGCCGGCTCACGCGTCCACTCCCGCGAGCCGCCGGACGTTCACCACCGCCATCCTGTGCACCTCCTCCTCGTCGAAGCCTGCGGCCAGCAGCCTGTCGACCATCAGGCCCAGCCCGTCCTCGACCGGTGGGTTCGCAAGCTGGCCCAGATCGGTCGAGAGCACGGAGTGCTCGGATCCCGTGGCGCGGATCGTCTCGAAGAACCGCTCCCAGGGGATCTTCCCGGTGAGGGGCGTCGTGAGGCAGCGCTCGAGCAGGGCGCCCCGGCCGGCGAGCGAGGCCTGGTCCTCGACCGACAGGTTCTGTGAGGGGAAGTCCGGGTGCGTGATCACGATCTCGCCCACACCCTGCTCGCGGGCCGCCTCGACGACCGCGAAGATCTCGTCCCGCGAGATGTGCCCGGTCGCGAGCACGAGCCCGTGCCGGGCGATCGCCGCGAGGACGGCCCGCGTCTCGGGGAGGACGGCGCCGTCGGCGTCGACGACCGGCACGGGCTCGATCACGACGCCGGCGGCCCGGAGCTCGCGCTGCAGCCGCATCCAGACCGGCGGCGTCGCCCCGGGAGGGAGCTCCGTCTCCTCGCCCGCCTCGTTGACGGCGTCGACCGTCGGGAGCCAGACCGTCCGGGCGCCTTCGCGTGCCGCGATCTCGACCGCGACGGCATTCATCCCGCCCACCGCGCGGTTCAGCACGATCGCGCCCAGGACGTGAATTCCCGGCACCGCCGCGCGCACGACCGAGGCGCGCTCGGCCGTCGAGGTGTAGTGCGACTTGAGCTGGAACCCGGCCAGGTCGAGCTCGGCGAACCGCCGCGCGAGCCCGATGTCGTCGATCCGGCGCTCGACGACGTCGGGTGCGATGTGCACGTGCAGGTCGTACGCGCCCTGCAGCAGGGCGCGTGCCCGCTCGGAGACGACTTCGACCGTCTGGGTCGTCATGGACCGAGCGTAAACGGTCGCGCACCTTTCCCCGGCCGTGGTCGGCTGCTGAACGGGCGGCGGCCCGCCCGTTCAGGAACGTGCCGGAGCGCGCCCTCGCGCGCTCCGGCTGTCCCCGCTGCGCCCCGGCCTGCGCCGGAGGCGCGGCTGCCTTGCAGTCCCATCGAGGCCGCTGGGAGGGAGCTCGACGGCCGCGCAGAGAGAGCGTCCCGCACCGCCCCTCGGCGCGCCATGGGGTCGCGACCCCATCTGGGTCGCTAGGCGCCCTCGATCGAGACGACGCGAAGCCTGACCTCGCCCTTCGGCGCCTGGACGAGCGCGACCTCGCCGCGGCGGCGTCCGATGAGGGCGCGACCGACCGGAGACTCCGCCGAGATGCGGCCGGACGCGGGATCCGCCTCGAACGAGCCGACCAGCTCGTACGTGAGGCGCGAACCGGTGTCGAGATCGCGGAGCCGGACTCGCTCCCCCACGTCGACCGTGTCGTTGGCGTGGTCCGGCCCCACGACCCGGGCCGCGGCGAGCCGATCTTCGAGCCGTACGATCCGCGCCTCGAGCCGGGCCTGCTCCTCGCGCGCCTCGTTGTAGTCGGCGTTGGTACTCGGGTCGGCCTCCGCGGCGACGGCGTGACGGAGCCGCTCGGCGACCTCGCGCCGCCCGGTCGTCCGCAGTCGGTCGAGCTCCTCGGTCAGCCGGGCGAGACCCTCGGCGGTGAACAGCCTCTCGTTCATCGTTCCTCCTAAATGGACCGCTCCGCGGGGCATCACGGAGCGGTAGACCCCACGATGAACGCCGCCCGGGTGACCGCCAATCGGGCCGGGAACCCATCTTCAAGATGGGGTGCGGCGCCCATCGCGCCGGCGCCCGCGCGTGGCGATGCTGGGAGCGATGAACGGGACGATCGTCTGCGGCGTCGCCGACGCGCCTGAAGGCCGCGCCGCGGCGCAGCTGGCCGGCGCCCTCGCCGCGCGCCTCGGCCTCCGGCTCGTGCTCGTGCACGTGGCCGGCTCGGCGCCCGAGGCCGAGGGTGGGCGCGTGACGGTCGAAGCCGTTCTCGACGGCCTCGACCGCAGCGACTCCGTCGAGGTGCGGGTCGTGGCCGGGAACCGCGTGGACGCGCTCGCCCGCATCGCCGCCGAAGAGGGGGCGGATCTGATCGTGGTCGGGTCGCGTCCGCGCGGCGCCCGCGCCCGGCAGCTCCGCTGCTCGCTGGCGCGGGAGCTCGAGGCCGCCCAGCCGGTGCCGGTGCTGATCGCACCGCCCGCGACGCGCAGGCGCAGCACGCGCCGGCTCGCACTGGCCGAGGCGGCCGCCGGCCGCTAGAACTGCGGTCGGCGACTCTCGCGATGCGCTTTTCACGACTACCGCTGCTCTGGCGCGTCTTCGCGATCAACGCGGGGATCCTGCTCATCGGAACGCTCGTCCTGGTGCTGGCGCAGGGGCGGATCCATGCCTCGCTCGCCGTAGTCGAGACGCTCGACCTCGCGATCGGGCTCCTCGTCCTGCTCGCGGCGAATCTGATC
>Ga0207693_10005433_pt1 | contig 10628 bp, 9 predicted proteins | sample LARL81metaG_FD_184347 | JGI IMG/M metagenome (GOLD analysis project Ga0207693, IMG submission 184347) | Corn, switchgrass and miscanthus rhizosphere microbial communities from Kellogg Biological Station, Michigan, USA - LAR L8-1 metaG... | ecosystem: Host-associated > Plants > Roots >... | reverse complement strand
GGGTAATTCGCTGCGCCGTTCCGGCCTTCATTCTGGTCGACCCAGCAATAGGCTCAGCGCCGGTATCGAGCCAGACAGGATAATCGGCTTTCTGCAGGAAGCTGACGCTGTATCCCTGCGCCAGGCCGAGGCGCGTCAGGTGATCGAGTAACGCGTTTAAGTCGGCTTGTGCGACGTGTTTACCGGGCGGTGATTGGTGCAGGCCGCCGAACCATTCTAACGGCCTTTGTATGGCTTACACAGCCCGTCCTGCACGGTGTACAGCGGTGGGCAATTGTTCCACGTCCTGAATGCCGGATTTGGCGGCGAGTATTGCGGCTCATCCCCGCCGCCGAGATCGAACCGCAATTGGGGACCGGCCACAGGTGGTTCTGGCTCGTAGTAGCGCGTTTCCGGCTGTGGCTCATAATAACGCGGCTCGGCCTCTGGCTCGTAGTAACGCCGTGCCTCGGGCTCGTAGTAACGCTCTCGCGGGCGGTAATATCGCGGCCCGGGTCCTTCTTGCTGTACGCAACGCTCCCCATTGTAAAACCAGCCTCGTCCGCAGCGGTCTGCGGCTTCAGCAGCCGTTGAGGTCGCTCCCAATGCCCCAATTCCGATAGCAAAAATAGTGATGCGGCTCATTAGCGTTTCCCCTCGTAACTCCATCATCATAAGCCTTTTATTGGCCTACATTGCGGCAGCCACGAAGGGGGCGGTGCTCGGAGAGGAGAGACTCCCGCTCCGACCGCGCGGATGGTTAATCTGCTGTAAAGGAGCGAAGGGCGGCGGTCGCAAATTGCAGTTTGCTCGCGTTTAAGCGCTGCCGTCCACGCGGGTGCCTCTCGACTGCCGTCGCCCCGTGCGAGTGCCTCTAGCAGTGGCGCCAGACGGACAGGCCGACGAAATTGTCTGTTGTGTGAACCACATCACACATGTTCTTCGGAAATCGTTGCTACCTCCCAAGCGGAGGCACCGCATGAGAAAGCACATCAGTTTCACAATTGCTGCCACGATCGCTGGCTTGGCTGTGGTTTTCTGGGCCATAGCCGGTGGGGTCTATACCAAGGCCGATATCGTTCTTCCGAAGGTTGAGTTGTCGTCATCCATTTCACACCCGTACCTGCCGGCCCAGGTATTGGCCCCCGTCTTTCACTGATCGGCCGTGGGAGACAGGGTGGCACAGGATCATGCGGCGGTCCCACCCGCGCGCGGCTGCTGCGCGAACGCAAGAACGATGCAGACATGCAGCCCTATCCGCTGAGCTGAAGCGGAAGCGCAAGGTCTCGGCAATCTCAGCGGTTGCCGACATCGTTCCGGACTACCAGTTCACCGCAATCATCGTCGATGAAGCTTGGGCCCAAGCAAATCGAGCGGTCCGGCCGATCCAACAACGTACTGCGATTGGATTTGCTCAATTCACCAGATCATACAGCTTGACCACGGCGCTGGCGCCCTTCACGCCGCGCGTGTGGCTGACGATCTCCTTGTGCGCCGCGCTCCCCATGTAGCGCTCGATGTCTGCCTCGGTTTCCCATTCCGAATAGGAGATGAACTCGCCGCGGTCGCGCGCCCGCAGCAGCTTCTCCGAGATGCAGCCCTTCTGCGCAATCATCAAGGTGGCGCATTCAGTCTTCCAGATGCGTTCCGCGGTCTCGGTCTCGGACGGATCAATCTTGATGTGAATGAGGCGGATGATCGACATGGCGGTCCTCCTGACGTCCTCGGATGTGAACGAGCTATCGAGCAGGATTTTCGGCCAGTCGGGGCTTGCGTTGCAAGCGGCGAAGCGCCCGTAGCTCCACGCCGTCCAGGCGACAAAGCGTGACGGTGTCAGCGCCTTTCCAATAGCCATCACTGAGGACCGTTCCATAACTCGTCAGGCCGCCAGCTTCGACGAACTCGCGGAATTCATAGAGAGTCGGAATTGCATGACGTGCCGCTGCGCGGCCAGGTGCTCGCGCCGGCTGGCGAAGAACGGGTCGGCGCTGACGAAAAGCGCATCGGCCCGTTGCTGAACAAGCGTCGCGAAGACCTGATCGGGATGGTTTACGGGCCAATCTGATGGATGAGCTCTTCAGGAGTTTCGCGCACCGTAACCAGTAATCGCTGCTCGAAGAACTGGATCGACGTGGAACTTGAATCTGGACCCTGACGTTGCATTCTGTCCGCGTGATCCAGGTTCAGGTAGATCGTCTCTCCGCTGCTATCGACAGTAGCCCTCACCCAAGCAGACATGCTTTACCTCCGTTTAGCCCCCGATGGTCGCCGGGTGGACAGCATAGATTCGTATCAGGTCTGCTTAACCTCAGTCATCCGATATTCGAGCTGCTGGTCAGCCAGCCACTCATCCCATTTTGGGGGATATAATCCCAATTTGCGATATTCGAATCAGGCGCTTGCTGGAGTTTGGATGGTCGACGCGGGGGCATTCGGGAGTGGACAGATATGGAATTGCCGTTGTTGCATTGGCTGCCCGGAACTCGAGTTCGGCGCCGAAGCATCCGCCGAGTAATCTGGACTGAGCACGAGCATGCCGGCGCGTCAGATCAACCAGCGGTCATCGATTGCCATCCCCTGGCTGCTCATCGCTGCATATGCCGCAGTCACCGTGATCCCGGATGCGCTTCCCCGCATGTTCGCATCGCCCTTCAATGTGCCCGCGGCGGTTCTCCTCTCGCTGTGTTTCGGGCTCATCCACGGTGCAATCCGCTATGGCATCGGCGGCATTGCCGTGTTCCTGGCGCTGTGGCTGGGGATCAGCAATGTCATGGAAAACATCGGGGTGCTGACCGGCTTTCCCTTCTTGCATTATCATTATATCCAATCGTCGGCATGGCCCTCGGCCCGCACGAAGGCAGAAGCGTCCATCGCGCTAAATCATGCGGCAGTGTCTTGACACAAGGCAAATGCTCGTGGACGAGTTCGTTCCTTCTCCGATCTGAGTGCTGGCAGCACCGTGTCTGACCTTGCAATGAGAGTGAGCCATCTCGGCAAGAAATACCGTATCCGGCATCAACGGCGGGAGCGGTACGTCGCCTTGCGCGACGTACTTGCTGAGAAATTCCGGCGTGTTTTGCGGGCGCCGGTGGCCGCGCTGCAACCGATGACCGTGGAAGATTTTTGGGCCCTCAACGACGTCTCATTTGAGGTCAAGCACGGCGAGGTCATCGGCATCATCGGGCGTAACGGCGCGGGCAAATCAACCTTGTTGAAGGTGATCAGCCGGATCACCGAGCCGACGCAAGGGCGGGTCGAGCTCTATGGTCGGGTCGCCAGCATGCTCGAGGTCGGAACGGGATTTCATCCCGAGTTGACCGGGCGCGAGAATATTTTTCTCAACGGGGCAATTCTGGGAATGCGGCGGGCGGAGATCAGAAGCCGCTTCGACGAGATCGTCGCGTTCGCAGACATCGAAAAGTTTCTCGACACCCCGATCAAACGCTTCTCGTCGGGGATGTACCTGCGGCTGGCATTTGCGGTTGCAGCGCATCTGGAGACCGAAAACCTCATCGTCGATGAGGTGCTCGCCGTCGGCGATGCGGAATTCCAAAAGAAATGCCTGGGCAAGATGTCGGAAGTCGCCCGCGGCGGAAGGACCGTGTTGTTCGTGAGCCACAACATGGGGGCGATACGCCGCTTGTGCCAGCGCTGCATCCTCTTGGAGCGCGGCCGGGTGAAGACCGACGCATCCGTGCAGGACGCGATCGATCTCTATCTCACGCAAGCGGCCGATGGGCTGGGCAGCGGCGTTTTCGTGCGCGAGCGGGAGCAACCGGCTGACCGGCCGTTTTACGTCACGCGCGTGACTACCCGGCGCGACCTGAATGGAGAGCCCACCCATCAATTCGATTGCGACCAGCCATTTTTGATCTGCATCGAATATTCGGCAAAGCGCTACGTTCCCGGCCTCTATGGTTACATGACCCTGCAGCGCCTCGACGGCACTGTCGTATATGAGGGTGATAGCTTCGATGCAGGAGCCAATTCCTTCGAAAAGCTGGACGAGGGCAAAGGTATGGCAGTCATTCGCATACCGCCTCGCACATTCGGCCCAGGCACTTTCCAGATTTATCTGAGCTTTGCCTCCCGGCTGGACGACGCCGGGCCGGAAATCGATGATCCGGGAATTGTAGGCGAAGTGGGCCTCGATGATACCAGCACTCGCCGCGGCAATGCCCGGAACGGACATCTGTGTCTGAAACTCGATTGGCAGCTCACGCAGTAGAGTGACTCCTGTAGACCCCGCATCGAACTGCCCGCTGCGCGAGCAGGGCCGCTCCGACATCGATCTGCTCGCGCGGATGCTGCTTATTCGTCGCTTCGACGAGCGCCTCATCGCCTTGCACCAGCAGAAACTCGTGCCGGGACACACCAGCCCCTATGTCGGGCAGGAGGCCATCGCAGTCGGGGTTGCAGCCGAACTCTGCAACGGCGACGTCGTCGCCAGCCATCATCGCCCGACCGGGCACGCGCTCGCGGCTGGACTTGAGCCTGCCCGATTGCTCGCCGAGCTGATGGGACGCGAAGGCGGCCACTGCCGCGGAAGGGCGGGCAAGCATCAGGTCAGCTCGCTGGAGCACGGTTTCCTCGGCGCCAACGGCGTGGTCGGCGGGGGGATTCCGATCGCCGCCGGTGCGGCGCTCGGCCTCAAGATGCGGGGGACGGACCGCATTGCCGTTGCCTATTTTGGTGACGGCGCAACCAACACCGGCGCCTTCCATGAAGCGCTGAATCTCGCCGCAGTGTGGAGCTTGCCGGTGATGTTTGTCTGCGAGAACAACGGCTACGCGTTCTCCACCCGGCAGCAGGACCATCAACGGATCTGCGACATCGCTGAGCGAGCCGCCGCCTACGGCATGCCGGGGCAGGTCGCCGACGGCAATGATATCGATGCGGTGCGCGCCGCGGTTCGGCCGGCGATCGCGCGGGCTCGCGCGGGCAAGGGGCCGACGCTGCTCGACCTGAAAACGCACCGCTGGTATGGCCAGTACGACGCCGATGACAGCCTGGCCTACCGCACCCAGGCCGAGATCGAGTCGTACAAGGCGCACTGCCCGATCGAGACCTTGCGCGTCCGCCTCGCCGGGCGCGCCGAGCTCAGCGCGGAGGCTTTCGTCTCGCTCGGGCGCGAGATCGAAGAGATTATTGCGCGCGCGGTCGAATGGGCACTTGCCTCGCCAGTTTCGTCCGTGAGCGAAGGCGATGCGCACGTCTACGCAGCCTCGGATGTGCGATGAGCGCCCTCACCCTGCAGCAGGCGTTGCGTGCGGCGCATTTCGATCTGATGGAGCAAGACTCGCGCGTGTTCGTCATGGGCGAGGACGTCGGCGTCCTGGGCGGTGCTTTCGGCATTACTGCAGGGCTGCTGCAGCGGTTCGGGCCTGAGCGTGTGCGCGATGCACCCATTTCGGAAGCAGCGATTATAGGCGCGGCGATCGGCGCGGCGCTTGTAGGGATGCGGCCGATTTGCGAGATGCAGTTCGTCGATTTTCTGTTCGTGGCGCTTGATCAGCTGCTGCACCAAGCGGCACTCGTGCATTATGCGAGCGGCGGGGCCAACGCGCTGCCGCTGGTGATCCGGGCGAATTACGGCGTGGGCCCGGGCTCCGGCCCCCAGGACAGCGGGACGCTGTACGGCGCACTTCTTCAGTTTCCCGGTTTGACGGTCGTCATCCCATCGAGCCCGAGCGATGCGGCGAACCTCCTCGCCCAGGCGGTGCGCGACCCCAATCCGGTGCTCTTCCTCGAGCCGCGGGAGCTCTATCCCACGACTGATCTGGTGCCCGATCTGCCGGCGCTGCCGATGACGCGGGCACGGGTGCTCCGCCGAGGCGATCATCTCACCTGCGTCGCGGCCGGCGGGATGGTGCGCAAGGCGCTCGCTGCCGCGGAGCGTGTGGCCGCCGAGAAGGTCTTGGTTGAAGTCATCGACTTGCGTTGCGTCATGCCGCTTGACGAATCGACGATCATTACCTCAGCCGCGCAGACCGGCCGCGTTCTGGTGCTGGATGAAGCTCCTCGCGGCGGCGGTCTCGCGGCGGAGGTGCTTGCGCTCGTCGCGGAGACTGCAACAGCACGGGCGGCCCGCGTTCTGCTGCGCAGGCTCACCGGCGCGCCAACGCCGATTGGCTATGCCCCGCGTCTTGCCGCCGCCGCTGTTCCCGACGCACGCGCGATCGAGGCCGCAATGCGCGAGCTCGCGCACGAGCCGCGCGCATGAGGTCATTTCCGGTTCTCAATGCCGGGGAGCTCGAGCGTGCCGATGTGCCCGTGGCGGAAGCGATGGCCGCAATCGAGTCGGCCCTCGCCGCCCTCGGACGCAACGCGGCACAGCAGCCCCGCCCATCCGCGCTCGTGCCGGAACCCGGCGGCTTCTTTCAGCCGATTGCGGCCGCACTCCCGGAAGAGGATGTCGCCTGCGTGAACTGGCTGACATATCATCCTGACAATCCTGCACGGGGCCTGCCGCATTCCGGCGGCGTTCTGATTCTCAACCGGTTCGGCTCCGGCGAGCCGCTCTGTGTCATGGACGGTATCTGGGTAAGCCATCGCCGCAGCGGCTATATCGCCGGATTGGGCGCCAGGTATCTGGCGAGCTGCTTTCAGGATGTGGCGATTATCGGCCCCGGCGCGATTGCCGCCTTTGCGGTCGACGCGATCTGCGCGCTCGGGCCGATCGCGGGCGAGCTCCGCGTCTGCGGGCGGCGGTTGGAAAGCGCGCAGCGCTTCTGTGCGCAGCTAGCTTCCCGGCATGAGATCCGGACGGGTGCATACGCCGACCCGCGCGCGGCGGTCGAAGGCGCTCGGCTGGTGCTCACCGCGACGACGCATTCCGGACCACCATTTCTCGCGCACGATTGGCTCTCCGGCGGGACGCTCGTGATCATGATCGACCGGCTGCGCGTCGTCACGCGCGATCTCCTGGCAGGGGCCTCCCGCATTGTGACCAACAGCCGGGACTCGCTGGCAAGCTGGGGCCTCCAGGATCAAGCCCGCGCCTGCGAGACGTTGCCGGAGATCGTCGCGGCGGGACGCCACCAGCCCGTCGGCGCGGATGAAATTACGCTTTACGATGCCGGCGGCCTTGCAGTCGCCGATCTCGCCTTGGCGGCGCTGGTCTGGCGGCGGCTGAACGAGAGAAACAAGGGCCCATCATGAGGCCTTGCGATGAGATGAGAATGCGACGGTTGCGTCACGTCGCTGCAGTTGTGATCGGCGTCTTCATACCGATTGCGCCCGCCCTCGCGCAGGACTGGCCGACCCGACCGGTGACCATGATCGTGCCGTTCGCCGCCGGCGGGCCTGCCGATACGGTCGGACGGATCCTCGCTCCGCGCCTTTCCGAGCTGCTCGGCCAGCAGGTCGTCGTCGAAAACGTCGGCGGCTCCGGCGGCATGACCGGCAGCGCGCGCGTGGCGAAAGCTGCGCCGGATGGCTACCAGCTCGTGCTCGGCAATGTGGGCACCCACGCCGCCAATCAGACGTTCTACAAGGCTCCTCTCTACAATGCTGCAACCGATTTCGCGCCTGTCATGCTGATCGCGCAGACGCCGCTTGTTCTGCTCGCGCGCAAAAATCTGCCCGCCGACAATTTGGCGGAATTCATTGGTTACGCCAAGGCCAATCAATCGAGCATGCAATTCGGCTCCGGAGGACCGGGCTCTGCCAGCCACCTTGCTTGCGTGCTGTTGAATGCGGCGATCGGGGTAAGCATCACGCACGTTCCCTACCGGGGCGCCGCGCCGGCGATGCAGGATTTGATCGCCGGACGCATCGACTACCAGTGCCCCGACACGCCGATCGCCATCCCGCAGATCGAGAGCAAGACGGTGAAGGCACTCGCAATCCTCACGCGCGATCGCTCGCCGATCCTGCCAGACCATGCCACCGCCCATGAGCAAGGGCTCACCGATTTCGACGCGGCCAACTGGTTTGCCGTGTTCCTGCCGCGAGGCACATCCCCGGCGATAATTCAGAAGCTGCACGCCGCGGCCGCCGTGACAATCGACACTCCCGCCGTGCAGGCGCGCATGCGCGAGATCGGCGCTGACCTGACCCCGAGCGACCGCCGCTCGCCGGAGTATCTGCAGAAGTTCGTGGAGAACGAGATCGAGAAGTGGGCCGGCCCCATCAGGGCCAGCGGCATCTCCACGGATTAGCTCTCAGCTCTCGTCCAGCGCGGGATGCGCCAACACCACCGATGTCTCGATCTGCCGATCCGGGATGCTCCAATAGGTCTTGAGCAGTACTGTCTTGCGCGCGGGCGAGGTCACTCTGAAGCCGTGGCGCTCGTAAAAACGAATCGCCCAGTCGGCGGCAGCCCAAGTCCCGACCAGCATTGGCCGCATGCTCAAGCCGCGCAGGTGGCGGAGCAGCGCACCTCCGATGCCGCGCCCCTGGCTCTGCGGGAGGACGTATGCGTGGCGAATGAGATCAACGTCGCGCACGGCCTGAAGCCCCATCACCCCGAGCAGCCTGCCGTCCTCCTCATGCCCCCAGAACACCACCCCGGCGGCGATCTCGCCGTCGAGCTCCTCCCGCGGCATGTAGGGCTCATGCCATCGGTCGGCCGGGATGACGCCGCGATAAGCCTCGGCGGCGGCATTGACGATGGCCAGCACGGCAGTGCGCTCGTCATCACGGCAGAGGCGGACGTCGCTCATAATCCTCTTTCACCCCACTGTCGCTTCAATGCTGGCGCGAACAACCGCAGTCCGGGCACGCGAGCGCTCCAAAATCGCCCAATTTATTTTGAATGGTGCCCCACCTCTCGTCTCGACGCCACATCGGTGCCCAACTTGGCAATCCGGGGCTGCAACGGGCGGGGGGAGAGTTGGGGAAACCAAAGTTCATCAATGGTTTGGGAGAATAGCTTATGAGCGGCCCTCGTCGCGACCGCATCCTGGCGGGCACGGCTCTTGCCTTGATTCTTGCTGCCCCGTTTGCAGTGTTCGCGCAAGAAGGTACCAACGCTGGCGCCAAATCTGCCGCCGTCGCGACAGGCGCATCCCCGGCCGGCCCGGGTAAGACCCAAGACTCTGCGGCTTATCCCGGCGATGAGCCCACGGGCACCCTCAATGCGGCGCCGGCAGCGCCGGCAAGCCCGGCTGCTGCAACCGAGCAGAGCGCGGCGCCCGATCCGCTGGCTTCGCTCGACCCTGCCGACCGGGTGGTCGCGGAAAAAATTCGTGACCTCCTGAGCACGCAAGCGGAAAGCATTTTCGTCAGCAAGACAGAGCGCGCTGCGGTCCAGAGCTTCTATCAGGGCCGCAGCTTTGCTCCGCTGTGGCTGGACAAGGGGGTCGAGAACGCGCGCGCCAAGTCCGCCATGGCGCGGCTCAACGGCGCCGATGCGGACGGCCTCGAGGCCAAGGATTATCGCACCCCGAAGTTTGCCGAACTCTCCGCGGACGCGCTCGCGGAGGCCGACCTCAAGCTGACCCAGACCGTTCTGGCATTCGCCCGTCATCTGCAGGCGGGGCGTTTTCCGTATAATAAGGTGAGCTCCAACAACATCCAGCTGCCGCAAGCTCCGCCCGACACTGCCACCGTCCTCGCCAAGATGGTCGAGGCTCCGGATGCGGGCAAAGCGCTCGACGAATACAGCCCGCCGCACGAAGCCTATCGCAGGCTCAAGGCCAAGCTCGCGGAGATGCGCGCCAAGTCCGCCGGTGCGCAGCACGACATCGCCGATGGACCGCTGCTCAAGCTCAACGCGAAAAGTCCCATGCAGGACCCCCGGGTACCCTCACTGCGCGAAAGACTCGGGGTTGCCGGCGAAGCGTCGGATAGCGCCTACGATGCTACGCTCGCCGCAGCGGTGCGGAAATTCCAGCAGGCGAGCGAGCTTCCTGCCACCGGCAATCTCGATGCGAGGACGATCAAGGAGCTCAACGGTCCCGTCAAGGACAAGCAAATCGATCTCGTCATCGCCAACATGGAACGCTGGCGCTGGTATCCCCGCGACCTCGGTCCCAATCATGTGATCGTCAATCAACCTGATTTCACGCTCAAGGTCATACACGACGGCGCACAGATCTGGACCACGAAGGTTGTGATCGGAGACACCAGCCCCGGCAAGCAGACGCCACTCTTAAGCGAGACGATGAAATCCATCACGGTCAATCCCACCTGGAACGTGCCGCCTTCGATCGTGAACAGCGAATACATCCCGGCGATGCAACGGGATCCCTGGGCGCTGCAGCGCATGGGGCTGCTCGTCTCCTACAACAGCGACGGCAGCATCCACATCTCCCAGCCTCCCGGCGGCCCCAATGTGCTCGGGCGGCTGCGTTTCAACTTGCCCAACCGTTTCCTGGTCTATCAGCACGACACCAACGAGAAATTCATGTTTGCGAGCGATGTGCGCACGTTCAGCCACGGCTGCATGCGCATCCAGGACCCTGCCAAATACGCGGAGGTGCTGTTGAACCTGGCGCGGCCCTCGGAGCATTGGACGGTCGATAGGGTCACCAGGCTCTACAGCGGCGGCGAGCAGGACATCGCGCTGCCTCCGGCGGCAATATGGGTGCATGTGACCTATCAAAGCGGATTCGTGGACGACAGCGGCAAGCTTCAGGTCCGGCGCGACGTGTACGGCCTCGACAACCGCACGCTCGCTGCCGTCAGAAGCGAGCGCGGCGTGA
>Ga0207693_10005432_pt1 | contig 10628 bp, 11 predicted proteins | sample LARL81metaG_FD_184347 | JGI IMG/M metagenome (GOLD analysis project Ga0207693, IMG submission 184347) | Corn, switchgrass and miscanthus rhizosphere microbial communities from Kellogg Biological Station, Michigan, USA - LAR L8-1 metaG... | ecosystem: Host-associated > Plants > Roots >... | reverse complement strand
CTGCTTCGGGCTCGAGGTAGGCGCCGCGGTGGAAGGCGATCCGCACCTGGCCTTCGGCCGTCACCGTCACCGCCCGCAGGTTTGCCTCGCCGGCGCTTCTCGCGTTGTGGCCGCGAAGCAGGTACAGCTTGGCATCGTCCGCCGTCCGCAGCGAGAAAACGACTTCTCCCGTGGCCGCGTCGATCAGGATCTCGTACCCACCGGTCGTCCGCAGCGAAGTCCCTCGCTGCCGCAGCGCGTCCGCAACCCGAAGCAATCGGAGTGCGTCGAGCACGTCATCGGCAAGGCTGCGGTGCGCGATGTCCGGCGACGTGAGCCAAGCGAAGGAGTCCTCGAGCGGGCTCTCGTACCAATCTGCGTTCGCGGAGGCGACGAACGGGTCCGCACCACGAGCGGACAGCACGTCGTCTGCGACCCGGTGCGTCTCGAGGTCGGTCAGCACGGCGCGCTGGATCAGCTTCCTCAAAGCGTCCCTGTCGTCGAGCAGCGACGCGGGGACGAGCGACTTGCTGTGGACGAGAGTGAGGCTGAGCAGCTCGCGGAGGACGACGTGGGACGGCACGCGAAGCGGCGCCGCCTCCTGGACCGCCTGCAGCCGCTGCGCGAGCGGTCCGTCGAAGCCGAGGAGGGGGTCGATCAGGTCCTCAAACTCGGCTGCGAACACCGCGTGTGCGGCGTAGATCGGGTGGAGCCGCCGCCCGGCCGTTGTGAGGTCGACCATGCCGATGTCGTGGAGATATGTCGCGAGCAGACCGTAGGTGACCAGGAACGCGAACCGCTCCGGCGGGCGCGGTGAAATCAGCAGGCCGTTCGCCGTTTCGGCGAGATCGCGGTAGCAAGCAGCGACATCGCGTACGTGGATCGGGCCGTGATCCGAGAAGAGCGCGGGGTGATTGATCGGGTCGGCGAGGAAGAGCGGATCTGCGAGAAGCCCCTCGAGCTTCGCGGCCTGCTGGATCGGGCGCAGGTACCGCTCCTCCAGCTTGTCGAGCACCGCGGCCGGAACCGGCGCGTCCCCCCGCACCTTGTCCAACACCATGGCGACGAGCCTAACCGTTCGGCCCGGCGACTTCTGCCGCGGCGGCGAGGGCGTGGTCGGTGGAGGAGATAGTCACCCCGAGCGGGCAGGTCAAGCTGACCTGCAGGAGCTAACGTCGAAGGCCCGCTCCGGTGGGCCTTCTTCCTATCCAGTCGTTTCGCGCTCTTTGCGACCGGGCCCGCACCGGTCGGTCGCGGCGGCACTGAGGTTATCCGCAGGGCCCCTCTTGAGTGTGCGCGGTGCCCGGCCGGTTTCCCAAGACCGGCTCGTCGGCCTCGAGCGCGTTGCCGCAATCACCGCAGAGGCTGACCGCTGTCTTCGCAAGGTGGAGCAGGTGCGAGAAGACGTTCAGCGGGAGATGAGTCGAGCCGAGGTCCAGCTCGAACTTTCCGGTCAGGACCTCTTGATTCGGCGCCCCGCGCTGGGAAAACGTCTGCACCGGCGCCTGGATGCGCTGCAGGCGCCGGATGTCGGCGAGCGCCCGGGCAACCGTGCGGCGCTGGGCTCTGTCGAGCTTGCACGGCGCCGATGTTCTTGCTGTGGTGGCCGCCGCGGTCGCCGCAATATGGCCGCCGCTGCTGCCGCAGCCGGCCGCCACCGACCCGAGTGCGGCGAGGGCGAGGGCGAACGACCCCATCGCCGCCGCCTTGCCACCGGCAGCCGGTACGGGGAATCGCGACATCCTGACCGAGCCTACCGCCGTTTCTCCGACGCAGGGTACGCTGGCGCTCGTCTCTTGATCAAAAGGTGAACCGCGCATGAACAAGCCGCGCATCTTCCTCGGGTCGTCCGGCAAGCAGGCCAAGCTGCTCCAGGCAATCACGCGCGGGCTCGAGGACGTCGCCGAGGTCGAGCCCTGGACGACCACGTTCAACCCTGGGCGGTCGACCCTCGACCGGCTCGTCGAACTCTCGCAGGAGGTCGATTTCGCGGCGTTCGTGTTCGCCCAGGACGATTGGACGACGACGGATGCATCCGGGTCAGGCGAGGCATCGCCGCGCGACAACGTCGTCTTCGAGGCTGGCCTCTTCGGCGGCGCGCTCGGCATCCGGCGCACGTTCATCCTTCACGCGAACGGTTCGAAGCTCCCGAGTGACCTGCTCGGGCTGACCTCCGTCCGCTACGACCCGGCAACTCGGCCCGCTGAGGTTCGCGCGATCAACCAGAAGCTCCGCAAGGCGATCGAGACCGAGGGTCGCCGAGGACCGATCGAGGGGCTGTGGTGGCAGCTCTCGCTGACGGCGCTGAGCGCGGATGAACCATCGGCGGTCAGCCTCCTGCGGATCGTGCGCGACCGCGACGGCGACCTGACCGTGAACGGACGGGGCTGGCAGGAGGACGGCACTCTGTCGAACCGCTACTGGAGCGTGGCTGCGAAGGAGCGGAGGGATCCGGCCGGCGTCTTCTATTACTGGAACGGCGAGCGCCCACGCGATCCGAATGCCCCGCAGCTCGAGGGCACCGGCGAGATCAAGGTGGAGAGCACGGACCGCGCTACCGGGTACTGGACGACACGATCAGATCGCGAGCCCGGCCTCAATGCTCGAACCTCCGGCAATTACCGACGTGCCGACCCCGCAGATCTCGAGGTGCTGGACGGCGGGAGCGCGGAGGAGCGGGCCGAGCTCATTGCAGAGCGGCTCCGGGAGTGGAAGTCGGCCGCGAACGCCTTCTGAGTACTTGACCTAGAAGATCGCCAAGAGGCGCATCCGGGCGACCGCGAACGCGGCGACCTCGATCGCGTGCCAAGACCTGAGAGGATCGCCAGCTGTGTTCGCAGTCGAAGAGCGAGACGCGCTGCGTGCGCGAATGCTCGAGTACGCAGAGGACGACGACCGAGTCGTTGCCGGAGCCGCTGTCGGCTCACTCGCAACGGGGAGCGGCGATCGCTTCTCCGACTTGGACCTCACCTTCGCGATCGTCGACGGTGAGCGGGTGGCGAACGTTCTCGACGACTGGACGCGCAGCCTCACCGAGCTCGACGCCGTGCGCCTCGCCGACCTCGAGGTTGGTCCCACGATTTACCGCGTCTTCCTCCTGCCGGGCGCGCTCCAGTTCGATCTCTCCCTGACACCCGCCGCCGAGTTCCGCCCTGCGGGGCCGATGTTCCAACTGCTGTTCGGGAAGACCGCGCCCGAGACCCCCGACGCGTCCGGCCGGTCGCGTGGTCTCTTCACTCCCACGCCCGTGGTTGCAGAAGATCTCTTGGGTTGGGGGGTCATCTATGCCCTCCACGCGCGGGCCTGCATCGAGCGCCGCCGGGTGTGGCAGGCGGAGCATTACGTCGCCGCGGTGCGCGATCACGCTCTTTCGCTCGCGTGCCTCCACCTTGGACTTCCGGCCGCGCAGGCTCGCGGCTACGACGAGCTTCCGCCGGAGACGCTTGGACGCCTCGACGGCGCACACGTCGGCTCGCTCGAGACCGACGCGCTACGCACGGCGCTTGCAGCATCGACCCGCGCCCTACTCGACGCAGGCGCGCAGGCGGAAGTTCATCAGGCCGACGTTATCGCGGAACGCCTCGCCGAGCTTCATTCGTGATGCGCATCTTCTTCAACCCGGCGACGATCAGATCGAGTCCGAGCTCGAAGGCGCTGACCTCCCGGTGGGGGCCGTCGCTCATGTGCTGCTCACCGTGCTCGTAGAGGTATGGATAGGCGTCCGGCGTGATCGTTTCCGCGAACCGCTCTGCGAAGCTCGAGATCTCCTCGGCTGTGTAGCGGTGACTCGATTCCCATAGCGCGAAGCCGAAGATGTGCCCGTCGAGGACGTGGTAGGCCGTGTAGGTCGTCTCTGAGGAGAAGCCGGCTTCGCGGAGGCGACCTAGCAGCAGGTCCATGTAGCGCAGGCGCGCGGGCCGGATGCGGCCGGGCTCCATCAGGAGCGGGCACGCCCGGGAATGTCGCGTGAGAGCCTCGTGCACGGAGACGGCGCTTTCGCGGATCGCTGTGTCCCAATCCTCGGACGACGACGGTGGCGCGGTCTCGGCGAGGACGAGGTCGAGGATGCCGTCGAGGACGTCGTCCTTGTTGGCGACGTGGTTGTACAGAGACATCGCCTCGAAGCCGAGTTTCTGCCCGAGCTTCCGCATCGACAGCGACTCGATCCCGTTCGCGTCGGCGAGCTCGAGCGCAGCCCGGAGGATCCGCTCGCGACTGAGGGGAACGCGGGCTTTCGTCTTCGCGGTCATTGACAAAGCTTACGCTGTATGTAATAGCTTACGCTGTAAGTGAAAGCAATCACGCGCACCAGGTACGGCACGCCCGACGTCCTTCGGGTCGACGAGGTCGCCGCCGTGCCGGAGCCGGCGCCCGGCGGGGTGGTCGTCCGAGTCCGCGCCGCCTCCGTGAACCGCGTCGACTGGTACGACGTCACCGGCAGGCCGTGGATCGCGCGCCCGATGACCGGGCTGCGCGGGCCGAAGTCGACTCCGGTCGGCGGCGATTTCGCCGGGACGGTGGAGGCGGTCGGCGAGGACGTCGCCGACCTCGAACCGGGAGACGAGGTTTTCGGCATCGCGCGCGGATCGTTTGCGGAGTACGCCGGCGTCAAGAAGGCGGCTGCTCTCAAGCCGGCGAACGTGTCGTTCGAGGACGCGGCGGCAGTTCCGGTCGCCGGGCTCACCGCCCTGCAAGGACTTCGCGATCATGGCGGGCTCGAGCCTGGAGAGAGCGTGCTCGTCAACGGCGCGTCCGGCGGCGTCGGCACGTTCGCGGTCCAGGTCGCCAAGGCGCTCGGAGCCGAGGTGACGGCCGTCTGCAGCACGCGGAACGTCGATCAGGCGTGGTCGCTCGGCGCCGATCAGGTGATCGACTACGTGGGCAACGACTTCACCAAGGGCAGCCGGCGCTATGACCTGATGCTCGACATCGCGGGGAGCAAGTCATGGAGGCAGTGCAGCCGCGTGCTCACGTCGGACGGCCGTCTCGTCATCGTCGGCGGTGAGGGGAATCCGCTGATCGGGCCGCTCGGCCACATCGCCGCGACGTGGCTGGCGGCGTTGCCCGGCAAGCGGAAGACGACATTCTTCGTTGCAAACCTCAACCGAGCCGACCTCGAATTCCTCGGAGAACTGCTCGACTCTGGCCAGGTGAAGCCGGTGATCGAGAAGCGCTACGAGCTTGCCGAAGTCCCCGAGGCTCTCCGCCACATGGGCGAAGGTCATGCCCGCGGCAAGCTGGTGATCACGGTCTGAGGATGGTCTTGGCGGCTTTATTCTGGCGCGATGGATCTCCGGACAGAGCGTCTCGACCTCCGCCTTCTCTCCGAGGACGACATCGACGCCTGGGCGGACTTTCTCGCCGATCCGGAAGCGACCCGTCTGCTTCATTCGCCCGAACCCGTGCAAGACCGCGAACGGGCCTTGGCGGGCCTGCGGAGGTGGATCGACATGGCCGAGGGGCCGATCGGCATGTATTCGCTCGCGCTTCGCGACACCGGGGACACGGTTGGTTTTGTCGGCTTCATTCCTCGCGAGCATCCGTGGGGAAGCGAGCTCGAGCTCGGCTGGCTGATTCGGCGCGAGTTCTGGGGAAAGGGTTATGCGACCGAGGCGGCTCGCGCGTTGAAGCCGCTCGTCCCCGGACGGTTCGTCTCGATGATTCGCGTCGAAAACGAAGCCTCGGCGAACGTCGCTCAGAAGCTCGGGATGACCGTGGAGCGCGAACTCGACTACCACGGGTTCAGGACGCAGGTCTGGACGACTGAGCCGTCCACCTAGCGCGGGTCCTGTTACCGCTTGCGAAGCCGGAGGCTGGTCCAGCTCGCGTCCGCTGTCCAGCCGCCGTCGACGGGCAGGGCGACGCCGTTGATGAATCCGCTCGCCTCGGGATCGGCGAGGAACGCGATCGCAGCAGCGACGTCGTCGGGGATCGCGAAGCGCGCCAGCGGCACCTGCTCGACGATGTCCTTGTCCGAATAGCCGCCGCCCGCCTGGTCGGCAACGTCCATCTCAGTCCTGACCCAGGAGGGACAGACCGCGTTGACGCGCACGCCGCGCCCGCCCCATTCGGCTGCCAGCGTCCGTGTCAGACCGACGAGTCCGTGTTTGCTCGCGTTGTACGCCGCACGGTCGGCGATTCCGCGAAGCCCGGCGATCGACGCAACGTTGACGATCGAGCCGCCACCGGCCTCGAGCATCATTGCTCCGAACGTTCGGGCGAGCATGAAGGGACCGGTGAGATTCACGTCGAGCACCCGCCGCCACTGCTCGGCCGTGGTCTCCTCGGCGGGGGCAATGAGCGAGATGCCGGCATTGTTGACGAGCACGTCGATCCGTCCGAACTGCTCCCGGACACGGCGCCCCAACTCCGCGACGTGCGTGTCCGAGGAAACGTCGCCCGGCACGTCCAGGACCTCGGTGTCGAACTCCCGAACCGTGGCGACGGTGGCCGCGCTCTCCTGGATGTCGGTGAGCGCGAGCGCGTATCCGGTTTCCGCGAGCGTTTCTGCGACGCGGCGACCGATTCCTTGGGCGGCGCCCGTGACGACTGCCACTCTCGGCGTCGAGCTCACGCAGGGAGCCTACGTCGAGCTCGCGCAGGATTGAGATTGCGTTCGTTCGAGCCCAGAATGTGGCGCCGGCGTCGAATGGGATGTGTGATCGGCCCGAATTGGAAGACGACCACCGCACTGAAAGCCAGAAAGAATGGGCAAACTGGGCCGCCCACGGCTACCGAAAGCTCTACCAGCCACGCTCGGTGCGCCGGTTCGGCCTCGTGTTCAGTGTCGTCTTGGCCGCACTGCTACTGACCGTGTTTTGGTTCGCAGCAAACGGAGGGTTGCCGTGGTGAGAGAAAAAGTTCTCGAAGGCATCCGCGCTATCTGCCTGGCGCTGCCGGAGACGAGCGAGCGGCTCAGCCACGGCGCGCCGACGTTCTTCGTCCGCGAGAAGCGGGCCTTCCTGATGGTGCTGACGAACCACCACGGGGACGGGCGCTTCGCGATCTGGTGCGCGGCGCCGGAGGGCGTGCAGCGGCTGCTGACGGAGGCCGATCCCGAGAAGTTCTTCGTGCCGCCCTACGTAGGGCATCGTGGGTGGCTCGGCGTCCGGCTCGACCGTGGTCTTGACTGGAACGAGCTCGCGGGGATTGCCGAGGATGCCTACGCCGAGGTCGCGCCTGCCAAGCTCGTCGAGGCTGCGCGCGCGGCTCGCTGACTGCTCGAAGTCACACTTCCGGCACGAGTTTGCCCTTGACAAGCCGAGGCGCCTAACCCGAGTGTCGGACACCTGGTTTTCGGGGACCGGTCCCGGATGGACTGCGCTGCTCGTAGGCTCAGGACTGCTGCAGCGGTAGCTCGACCCGGAAAGACGCGCCGCCCGAATCGTTGTCTTCGACCCACGCTCGTCCGCCGTGCGTCGCGGCGAACTGCGCGACGAGCGCGAGCCCGATGCCCGCGCCGGGCACGTTCTCGTAGGCGTCGCCGCGATTGAACAGCTCGAAAACCGCGTCCCGTTCGCTCGCCGGAACCCCGTCGCCGGAATCGTCGACGGCGATCAGCACCGCCTCGCCGGCTGGTTCGACCCGGACAATCACGTCGGTCCCCGGCGGAGTGTGCTTGATTGCGTTCCCCAACAGGTTCTCCACGATCCGCTCGAGCTTCGGCGCGTCGACCTCCGCGACGACCGGGTGGGCACTGACTTCGATTGGTCGACCGTCCTTCGGGTAATCCACGACGATCTGGCGCACGAGTGACCCGACGTCCGTGGCGCGAAACCTCGACCCGGCTGGGCCGCGCCGAAGCCGGTCGAGATCGAGCAGATCGGAGAGCAGCCGATCGAGCTTCTGAGCCTGTTCGAGCACGTGGCCGACGAGCTCCGTGCGCGTAGCCTCGGCGAGCTGGGAGCCGCGCTCCTTCAGCGTCAGTGCAAAGCCGAGGATCGACGTCAGCGGCGTCCGCAGCTCGTGTGAGACGGTCGCGAGGATGTTCTCACGGAGCTCCTCGACGCCCTTCGCGTCGGTGACGTCCTGCGACGTCCCGACCATGCGCGCGGGCTTGCCGGCGGCGCCTACGATCACACGGCCTCGCCCGTGAACCCAGCGAACGGAGCCGTCCGGCCGGACGACCCTGTGCTCGAAGCTGAAGGGCGCCCCATCGTCGAGCGCCTGCGCCACGGCTCCACGCACGAGCTCTCGATCGTCCGGATGGACATGGTCGAGGTACGACCCGTACGTCACATCGCCGCTGCGGTTGAGCCCGTAGATCCGGAAGAGCTCGTCTGACCAGTTGACCCGGTTGTCGGCGATGTTCCACTGCCAGCTGCCGATGTGGGCGAGCTCCTGCGCCTCCGCCAGATTCGCGCGCTCGTGCTTGAGCTCGCCCTCCGCGGACCTTCGCTCGGCGAGGGCGGCGCCGAGGAACAGCAGACTCAGGATTACGGCCGCGAGCAGACCTTCAGCAATCTGGACGACTTGGGTAGCGCTGCCGCCGCCGAGAGGCGTCGTTCCGTCGACAGCGCCTTTGATCGCGAACACCGCGAAGACGAAGCCGCCCGTGACCGCGCCTCGCTGTGAGAACCGAAGCGCGGCCCAGATCAGCAACGGGAAGAGCAGGTGGGGGTAGCGCCAGTAGCCGTCCACAAAGACGAACCAGCTCACGAGCGTGATTACGCCGAGCAAGGCAAATCCCTCGAAGAGCTCGGCTCGCCGCGGCTTCCAGAAGGGCAGCGAGAGCCAGACGAACAGAAGCGGCGCGACGATCAGGTCTCCCATCGCGTCGCCGCTCCACCACAGCAACCAGTTGGAGCCGTAAGAACCAGACAGGTTGTCCGACACCCAGAGCGTCGTGACACCGTTCGTCGCGGCGATCGCAGTGCTTCCGGCAGCCGCGAGCACGACCAGGGCGAGCACATCGCGAATACGCTCGAGCCTCGAGTTGAACGAGACGCGGCTGAGCAGGGCCGCGCCGACGACGGCTTCCAGCGTGTTGCCCACGGAGATGAACGCTGCGACGGGAAGCGACGCGCCGCTGGTCGCATTCGCGACAAGCGCGCCGATTGCGACGACCGGCCACAGCGTTGGCCCGAAGAGAACGAGCGCAGCCAGCGCGATTCCTGTCGGCGCCCACACCGGCGTCACGACGCCGCGCGCAACCGGCAGCTCGATCCCCATCTTCGCCGTGCCGATGTACAGCCCGGCGACCGCGGTGGCCGCGAGCGGGTACAGCGCGGCGCCCAGCCTCGGGTACCGGCGGCGAATTGCCTTGGCTAGCTCACCGTCTAGCCGCGGCAGAGTTCCGTCGTGAAGTTTTGCAAAGTGCCCGCTCGTAGCGATATCACCGTATCTCCGCGGCGGGTCGCAGAACAACGCGGGAAAGCTATGCTCGGCGCGACGGGAGCAAGGCGGGCGGGAGGGGAAGGATGGCTGAGGGCAACGGGTTCAAGATCACCGTCTCGCTGAACGGCCCGTACATCGTCAGCGGCGACGTTCCACTCGCGCAGCAGATCATCGCCGCGGACGAGGAGGGCGACTCCCGGGACTGGCGCGAAGGGCGAAAGTACGACGCTACTCCCGAATACAAGCTCTGCCGCTGCGGCAACTCCCAGAACAAGCCGTTCTGCGACGGAAGCCACGCGAGGCTCGGCTTCGACGGCGAGGAGTCGGAATCCGCGCGCGTCACCTACGCCGAGCAGGCCGTCGAGTACGACGGCCCGGAGCGAGTGCTGACTGATGCGAAGCGCCTCTGCGTCGGCGCCCGGTTCTGCGACCCGGACGGGACCGTCTGGCGGCTCGTTGCCCGAACAGACGACGAAGCCCTCCGGGACCACTTCGACGGCATGGTCGGAAACTGCCCCTCCGGGCGGCTGATCGCCTGGAACCGCCGTACCGCGAAATCGCTCGAGCCGTCTCGCAAACCGGCGATCGGCGTCGTCGAGGATCCCGTGCTGGGCGTCAGCGGCCCGCTCTGGGTGACCGGCGGGATTGCGGTCGAGTCCGGCTCCGACGGCTACGTCTACGAGTCGCGGGCACGGATGACGCTCTGCCGTTGCGGCCAGTCTCAGAACAAGCCGTTCTGCGACGGCACTCACGCCGCGATCGGGTTTCGCGACGACTTCTGGCGCACGGCCTGAGCGGGCCGCGGCTTCTGGCCTGACTCAAGGCCGCATTTGTTCGTGTCGATGCAGTTGGCGTGTTTGCAATCGCGCCCGCTCAGGTATCGCAAACGAGAAGTCTCGTGCTCGTCCGTTGGCCCGTCCCAATCGTCGTCTCCCCCGGCGCCGTAGTGCCCGTCGGTGTCTTCGCGCTGATCTTCGTCGCCTTCAGCGGAACTTCGAAACTTTCGATCCTGGCCGCGGCCGCGCTGCTAGGCGGCATCGGCGGCGTCGTCTCGCTGATCGTTCACGAGCTTGGACACATCGCCATCGCCCGGAGGCTCTCCGGCATTCGGCCCGAGAAGGTGTCGGTCATGTGCCTCGGTGCTGCCGCACATCTCGAGGGCGAGTACCGGAACGGCCGCGAGCAAGCGCGGATGGCGCTTGGTGGGCCCGAGGCGTCCTTCTCCTTCGCGCTGGCGCTCACAGTTCCGCTGCTCCTCCCGGCTCCGACCAGCGTCAAGGTAGGCGCGCTCGCGCTCGCCCTGCTTAACTTCG
>Ga0207693_10005431_pt1 | contig 10630 bp, 7 predicted proteins | sample LARL81metaG_FD_184347 | JGI IMG/M metagenome (GOLD analysis project Ga0207693, IMG submission 184347) | Corn, switchgrass and miscanthus rhizosphere microbial communities from Kellogg Biological Station, Michigan, USA - LAR L8-1 metaG... | ecosystem: Host-associated > Plants > Roots >... | reverse complement strand
GTCCGCCGCCCCACCCGCGCCGACATTCGCAGACCACGCGATCATCGCGCGCGACATTATCCCCTCGGGTGAGCCAGGCGACGTTCCGCCGCCGGCCGGTGCCGATCAGCAGGCGAAGATGTACAACGCGCTGACGCCGCTGTTCAACAACGTCACTAAGAGCGACCTTGTCGCCGACTTCAAGGCCGACCCGATCGGGGCCCAGGGCCTCACCACCAAGGAGACCCCGCGCCCCGGCGTGACGATCTTCCGCGACAGCTTCGACGTCCCGCACATCTTCGGCTCAACGCGCGACGACGTGACCTGGGGAGCCGGCTGGGTGCTCGTCCAGGACCGCGGCCTGCTGCTCCAGCAGGCGCGCTATGACTCGCGCGTGGCTGCGATCGACGCGCCCGGCTTGAGCGCCCTCGGGCTGATCTCCGGCCTGGAGAACTTCAAGCCCACCGCGCAGACCGAGCGCGAGATCGCCAAGCAGACCAAGGCGCTGCTTGCCCACGGCGCTGAGGGCCGCGCCGTTCTGCACGACATCGACGTCTACCTGGCCGGCATCAACGCCGCGTTCAAGGCAGAGGGCTCGACTGCTGCACCATTCACGCGCAACGACATCTACGCGCTCAACGCGCTCAAGGATCAGTTCGTCGGCGAGGGCGGCGGCGACGAGGCCGTCCGCTCGGAGTTCCTGACCTCACTGCAGCGCAAGTTCGGTGCCAAGAATGGTCGGGGCGTTTGGGACGATCTGCGTGAGGCCAATGACCCCGAGGCCCCCGCGAGCGTCCCGGGCAAGGTGCGCTTCCAGGCGCCGCCGAAGAACGACAACGGCAACGTCAACCTGGACCCGGGCAGCATGACGACGGCCGCGACCAAGGCGGTCGCCGCCTACGAGCCGCGCGCCCACGCCAGCAACGAGCTGATGGTGTCCGGCGCCCGCTCGGCGACCCATCACCCGATCATGGTCGCCGGCCCGCAGATCGGCTACTTCTACCCGGGTCTGACGATGGAGGAGGACCTGGAAGGACCCGGTATCAGCCAGCGCGGCGCGACCGCGGCGCCGTTCCCCGGGTACGTCTTCATCGGACGCTCGCAGGACGCGGCGTGGTCGCTGACGTCGGCCGGACTTGACCAGATCGACACCTACGTGGAGACGCTGTGTGGCCACAGCACCCACAAGTACCTGTTCGACGGCAAGTGCCGGAAGATGCAGTTCTTCGACGCCGGCACGCTGAACCCCGGCACCAAGAGCGCTAAGCAGATCACGTACTACCGGACCGTCCACGGGCCGGTGTTCGGGTACGCGCGCGTGCACGGCCGCCTCGTTGCGCTGTCGCGCAAGCGCTCGAGCTACGGCAAGGACGTGCTCGACCAGCTGTTCTATTACAAGCTGGCCCACAATCAGGTTCACAACATCCACCAGTTCTTCAAGGCAGCGAGCCTGACGCCCCAGACGTTCAACTCGTTCTATGCCGACGACAAGGACATCGGCGTGTTCACGAGCGGCCTGGTGCCGATCCGTCCGTCGAACGTCGACCCGGCGATGCCGATCAACGGCACCGGACACGAGGAGTGGAAGGGCGACGTGTCAGCGAAGAATCACCCGCATGGCATCAACCCGCCCAACGGCGAGATCGTCAACTGGAACAACCGGCCGCAGGCGGGCTACGAGGCTCCGGACGACAACTGGTCGCTGGGCGCGTTGCAGCGCGTTGACCTGCTGATCTCAAACCTCGGCCACGGCAAGAACATCACTCCCGAAAAGGTCGTCTCGGCGATGAACGCCGCCGCGACGCAGGACGTTCGTGAGATGACGTTCGAGCCGGCGCTGTCGAAGCTGTTGCACGGGGGGCATGCGCCCAACTCGCGCGACGCGAAGATGCTCGCGCTGCTGGATGCGTGGCACCAGCACGGCGGCAGCCGACTCGACCGGACCGATCCCTCGGGTGTCGGCAACATCACCGATCCAGGGGCGGCGATCATGGACTCGGCATGGCCGCTGTTGGCCAACGCATGGGCCTCGTCGGTTCTCGGTCCCAAGCTGTCCAACGACCTGGCGTCGTTCGTCAGTCAGTACGACAATCCGCCCGGCGGGCAGTACACCGGCTGGCACATCTACATGGACAAGGACCTGCGCACGATCCTGGGCATGAAGGTGCGCGGGAAGTTCAGCGTGCGCTACTGCGGCGCCGGCAACATCAAGCGCTGCCGGACGCTGCTCTGGAACGCGATCGACAAGGCCGGCAACACGCTGGCCGCCAAGCAGGGATCGAACCCGTCGGCGTGGCGCGCGTCGGCCACGGCCGAGCGAATCACGTTCGTGCCGGGCCTGCTGCCGTTCACGATGCGCTACACCAACCGGCCTTCCGGGATCCAGCAGGTGGTCAGCTTCTCCGGCCACAGCGCGCAGGACACCGGACGCTAGAAACAGATCAGTGAGGGATCGGCGCGCCCGCGATCGCGCCGATCCCTCCGATCGCTCCGCACGCCACAAGGGTGGTGACGATCCCCAGGCGTCCCACGAGCAGTGCCACCGCCGCGGCCGCGAGCAGCCCGAACTGCCACGCCTCATCCAGCGCGGCCGCCAGCGGGATCGCCGAGCCGAAGATCGCGCCGACCGCCGCGGGTCCCGCGCCGTCAAGAAAACGCTGAGCGCGCCAGTTGCCTCGCAGGCGGTCGAAATGGCGGCCTCCGATCAGCACGAACAGAAACGACGGGAGAAACGCGACGAACGCGGCGAGCACCCCGCCGCCGACGCCGTGCGCCGCGTAGCCGACCGCAGCGACGGTTGCCACCACGGGACCCGGCGTGACCTGACCCAGCGCGACGGCATTGAGAAACTGCCCTGAGGTCATCCAGTGGTAGGTGTGGACCGCGTCGCCCTGCATCAGCGGGATGATCACGAAGCCGCCGCCGTATGACAGGGCCCCGACCTTGAACGCGACCCAAACGAGCGCGGGGATGCCGCCGACGGCCGCGGCGGCGAGCGGCACCGCGATCATCCAGCCGTGGGCCTGCAGGCGTGCTCGCATCCGCGAGGAGATCGCCAGCTCGATCAGGCCCGAGGCGAGCAGCACGAGCACGAGGTAGGGACCGAGCGTCGCGGCGGCGGCGCCCCCGGCGAGCACATACAGGAGCCAGCGCCGGCGACGCGCGCGGTCGCCGACGACCCGTGACCAGCTCGGCCTCAGCAGTCCCATCGCGGCGGCCACCGCGACGGCGGCGACCGCGGAGCCGGCGCCGGCGCCGGCCCCCCGGACCCACAGCGGCGGAGAATGCGACAGAAACAGCGCCGACAGGATCAGCATCAGCACCACCGCCGGCGCGATGAAGCCGAGGCCACCGACGATCACCCCGGGTGTTCCGGCGACGCGCTGGGCGCAGAACAAGGCGAGCTGAGTGGAGGCGGGCCCCGGCAGCAGGTTGCAGGCGCTGATCGCTTCCTCCAGCTCCCGCGGCTCGATCCAGTGGCGCTCGACGACCAATCGGCGCAGCAGCGCGATATGCGCCGGTGGCCCGCCGAACCCGGTCAGCCCGATGCGAGTCCATTCGCGCGCGACCGTTCCGAGTCCGACCCGATCGGCCGGCGCCGCGGTCACGGCGCCGGCCGCTCCGAGCGCGCGGCCCGCTGCAGCGCCTCGCCGTCAAGGCGGCGCAGCCGCCAGTCGTCCACCGAGCTGGCGCCCAGTCGGTCGTAGAAGCCGATCGCCGGCGCGTTCCAGTCGAGCACCGCCCACTCGAGGCGGCCGTAGCCGCGGAGCAGCGCAAGCGCGGCGAGCTCTCGCATCAGCGCGGCGCCTGCCCCGGCGCCGCGGAACCGCTCACGAACAATCAGGTCCTCGAGCCAGATGCCCGACGCGCAATGCCAGGTCGAAAAGCTCGTGTAGAACAGCGCGAAGCCAGCGGGCTCGTCGCCGACGTCGGCGATCAGCGCCTCGGCAACGGGCTCCGGCCCGAACAGCGCGGCCTCGAGCATCTTCTCGGTGCCGACGACCTGATCCGCAGCGTGCTCGTACTCGGCCAGCTCCACGATCAGCGAGAACATCAGCGCAACGTCATCGCGCCTGGCGGGGCGGATGCGCGGTGGCGCGCTCAATCGTTGTCGGGCGGCTCGATCTCGCGCTTGAGGATCTTGCCGGTCGGCCCCTTGGGCAGGTCGTCGACGAACCACACGCGCCGCGGGTACTTGTAGGCGGCCACCTGCTCCTTGACGAAGTCGCGCAACTCCTGCGCTGAGGCCTCCTCGCCGTCCTTGAGCGCGACCGCGGCGCCGACCTCCTCGCCGAGGTTGTCGTCCTTGACCCCGATCACCGCCGCCTCCCTGACCGCGGGGTGCTCGTATAGAACCTCTTCGATCTCACGCGGGTAGACGTTGTAGCCGCCGCGGATGATCAGGTCCTTCTTGCGGTCGACGATGAAGAAGTAGCCGTCCTCGTCGATCTTCGCGATGTCACCGGTGTGCAGCCATCCGTCGATGAGCGTGTCGCCGGTCTCGTCGGGCTTGTTCCAGTAGCCCTTCATCACGTTGTGGCCGCGGATCACGATCTCGCCGACCTCGCCCTGCGGTACCTCGTTGCCGTCGTCATCGACGACCTTCATCTCCACGCCCTCGATCGGGATCCCGATCGAGCCAGGCTTGCGCTCGCGATCGGGCCGGTTGAACGACGCAACCGGTGAGCTCTCCGACAGGCCGTAGCCCTCGAGGATCTTGCAGCCGAACGCATCCTCGAAGCTACGCATCAGCTCGACCGGCATCGCCGAGCCGCCCGAGACACACAGCTCGAGCGTCGCGGTGTCGAATTTTTCGTGCCCCTCGTGGTGCAGCAGCGCCGAGTACATCGTCGGCACGCCCTGGAACAGGTTGACCCTGTCGCGCTCGATGATCTCCAGCGCCTTGCCGGGGTCAAAGCGCGGGATCAGCGACAGCGTCCCGCCGGCCGCGAGCGTGGCGTTCATGCCGCAGGTCTGGCCGAACGAGTGAAACAGTGGCAGCGCGCCGAGCGTCACGACATCGCCGCCGATCCCGAACATGTCACGGGTGATCTCGCAGTTGGTCTTCAGGTTGGCGTGGGTCAGCTCGGCGCCCTTGGGTGTGCCGGTCGTCCCCGACGTGTAGAGGATCACGGCGGTGTCATCGGGTGCGCGGTCGACGACCTCGCGCCGCGGCTCGACACCCGCCAGCAGCTTTTCGAACTCGCCCGGCTTGACCACGATGCACTCGGCGCCGGCCTCCTGCGCGCCGGCATTCGCGTCGTCGGCGAATCCCTCCCAGGCGAACATCAGCCCGGCCCCGGAGTCGCCGAGGTAGAAGGCGACCTCGCGGCGCTTGAGCAGGACGTTCATCGGCACGACGACGCCGCCGGCTCGCAGCACGCCGTAGTAACAGACCCCGAAGTACGGAACGTTCGGGAGCATGATTCCGACGCGGTCGCCGGGTTTCAGACCACGGTCGGCCAGGACGGCCGCGAGGCGGGCGCTGCCCTCGTCCAGCAGGCCGTAGCTGACCTCCATGTCGTCGAGCCTGAGGGCGACGTGGTCAGGGTCGCGCTCGGCGGAGTCGGTGAGGACGCTTGCAAGGTTCATGGACCGGTCACCCTAGCGTGAGTGACGGCACGCGGGCGCGGCCAATCGTCATTTCGGAGAACATGTGCATCCCGTGGCATCTCTGCAGACCATCACCGGACCCGTGACCCGACTCGGGGCGGCCGCGCAGAACGCGCTCGAGGTCGCGCGATTCGGCGGTCTGGCGACCGACGAAGAGCCCTCGCCGTACGAGGTCGCGTCGGAACAGCGCGTGTATCGCCTGCGTCACTACTACGCAGACCAGCAGCGCGGCGGCCCGCCGATCCTGCTCGTGCCGCCGCTGATGCTTGCCGCGGAGGTCTACGACGTGGCTCCGAACACAAGCGCGGTGACGATCCTGCGCGACCACGGCGCCGACCCTTGGGTCGTCGACTTCGGCGCGCCCGAGCGCGAAGCGGGCGGCCTCGAGCGTACGCTTGCCGACCACGTGCTGGCCGTGTCGGACGCCGTCGACCGGGTTCGCGATGCAACAGGCGAAGATGTGCACCTCGCCGGCTACTCGCAGGGCGGCATGTTCTGCTACCAGACGGCCGCCTACCGCCGCAACGAAGGCCTCGGATCGCTGATCACATTCGGGAGCCCGGTCGACACGCGCCAAGCGATGCCGTTCGGGCTTCCGGAGCAGTTCGCAACGGGCGCCGCCGAGCTGCTCGCCGACGCCCTGCGCGGATGGGGACTTCCGGCCTGGGCGAGCCGCAACGGCTTCAAGCTGCTCGACCCGGTCAAGTCGCTGCGCCACCAGATCGAGTTCCTGCTTCAGCTTCACGACCGCCAGGCGCTGCTGCCCCGCGAGCGCCAGCGCCGATTCCTCGAGGGCGAGGGGTGGGTTGCCTGGCCCGGTCCGGCGATGGCCGACTTCGTCCGGCAGTTCATCACCCACAACCGGATGCTCGAGGGCGGGTTCACGATCGAAGACCGGCTGGTGACGCTGGCCGACATCGATTGCCCGATCTTGGCCGTGGTCGGGATCGTCGACGAGATCGCGCCGCCTCCGGGAGTGCGGGCGATCCTGCAGGCGGCGCCGCGGGCCGAGGTGCACGAGCTGACGCTCCACGCCGGTCACTTCGGACTGGTCGTGGGCTCCAGGTCAAACGAGGTCACCTGGCCGGCGGTGGCCGAATGGGTTCGGTGGCAGGCGGGGGAGGGGGAGCCCCCGGAGGCCATCGCCCCGATGGGCCCGTCGTCGCCGGAGCTCGCCGTGCGCAACCGGGTCGGCTACGGGATCGAGCTCGCCGCCGCGGTCGGTGGGGGGATCGCGCGCACCACGGTTGGCGCGACGCGCCATACGGTGCGCGGCGTCCGCGAGCTGGCGCGGGAGGCCGCCGGTCAGCTGCCGCGGCTTGCGCGGCTGGAGCAGATACAGCCGAGCACCCGCATCTCCCTGGGCCTGCTCGTCGAGGAGCGCCGGCGCAAGGCCCCCGAGGAGACCTTCTTCCTGTTCGAGGATCGCGCCTACACGGCCAAGGCTGTCGACGAACGGATCGACAATGTCGTCCGCGGGCTGATCTCGATCGGCGTGCGCCAGGGCGAGCATGTCGGAGTGCTGATGGGCACTCGTCCGAGCGCGCTCGCGCTGGCGGTCGCGATCAGCCGGCTCGGTGCGGTGTCGGTGCTGCTCCGGCCCGACGGTGACCTCGAGCGCGAGGTCGAGCTCGGCCAGGTGCAGCGGATCATCGCCGACCCAGAGCGCGAGGCACTGGCGGCCGGGCTGCGGCGGGTGCATACGTTCGTGCTGGGCGGCGGCGGAGGCCCGCGTGAGCTGGAGGCCGCGGACACGACCGACATGGAGCAGATCGATCCCGCCGCGGTCACGCTCCCGCGGTGGTACCGGCCGAATCCCGGCCGCGCCTCAGACGTGGCGTTCGTCACGTTCACGGGCGAGGGGGACGGGACGCGGATGAGCCGCATCACCAACCGGCGCTGGGCCATGTCGGCTTTCGGCACCGCGTCGTCGGCGGCGCTGACGGACGCCGACACCGTCTACAGCGTCACGCCGCCGTATCACCCGTCGGGCCTGATGATGGCGATCGGCGGCGCGATCGCCGGCGGCTCGCGCCTTGCGATGGCCACGGAGTTCAACCCGGAGACCTTCTGGGAGGAGGTCCGCCGCTATGGCGTCACCGTCGCGTCCTACACGTGGACGCTGCTGCACGACATCGTCGAGGCGCCGCCCGAGCCCGGCGAGCGCCATCACGCCGTGCGGCTGTTCATCGGCTCGGGCATGCCGCGGGGTCTGTGGCGCCGGGTGGAGCGGCGGTTCGCGCCGGCTAAGGTGCTCGAGTTCTACGCGTCGACCGAGGCCGCCGCGATCCTCGTCAATCTGCGCGACGTCAAGCCGGGCGCGATGGGCCGGCGGCTGCCGGGCAGCGCCGAGGTTCGGATTGCGTCCTACGACGTCGGCGTCGGCGGCCTCGAGCTTGGGCCGGATGGGTTTGCGCGTGAGTGCGCGGTCAACGAGGTCGGCCTGTTGCTCGCACGCGTGAGCCCCACCGAGCAGCTGAGCGTGACGCCGCTGCGCGGCGTGTTCGCGCGCGATGACGCGTGGCTGGCGACCCCGGACATGTTCCGCCGCGACGCCGACGGCGACTACTGGCGCGTCGATGGCCTAAACGACGTCGTCCGGACGCCCGACGGCCCGGCCTTCACGGGGCCGATCCGCGACGCGCTGTACGACATCCCGGCGGTCGACCTCGTGGTCGCCTACGGGGTGGTGCCGGCCCTGGGCGAGCCCGAGATCCCCGTGGCAGCGGTCACACTGCGAGCGGGCCAGGAGCTGAACGCAAAGGACCTGTCGGGAGCGCTGTCGGGGTTGGCGGTGCATGCGCGGCCGGCGGTCGTCCAGGTCGTCGACGAGATCCCGGTGACCACCTGGTATCGGCCGCTGACGGGGTCGCTGCGCGAAGCCGGTGTTCCGCAGCCCTCGGACGAGCACCCGGCTTGGTTTTTGGACGCAGCCGGTCGCTCGTACCGGCCGCTGACGCAGACGGCGCGCCGGCGGCTGACTAAGCGCCCGGCTTAACGCTGCTGCGCGCCGAGCAGCGCGCCGCCGTCGTAGAGCTTGATCACTGCAACGGCGCCGGGAGGCGAGGCGTTCAGGCACAGCTCGCAGAGCACGCACTCGTCGAGGTTGTCCTCGACGATCTCGACGCCGTCGTCGCCGGCGCGGAAGATGTCGACCGGGCACACCTCGGCAAGCTTGGCGGCCAGCTCGCGGTCGTGGGCGACCGACTCGTCGACCTCGACGTTGATGAACAGCGCCTTGCTCACACCTTTGCTCCGATCCGGTCCTTGACGATGGCCGGGATCTCGGAGATCTCCTCAGCGACGACGATCCCAGCGTCGGCGAGCCGCGCGATCTTCTCGGTCGCGGTGTCCTCCTTGCCTTCGACGATCGTTCCGGCGTGGCCGAAGCTCATCCCCGGCATCTCGTCCATGAACCGCCCGGCCATGAACGCCACGATCGGCAGGCGCGAGTTGTTGTCGGTCACCCAGCGCGCGAGCTCGGCCTCCATGCGCCCACCCGGCTCGGTGTAGATCACGATCGCCTCGGTCTGGGCGTCGGCCTCGAACAGCGGCATCAGTTCGGCGTAACTCGATCCGATAATCGCGTCGCCCCCAATCGAAACCGCCGTCGACTGGCCCAGCCCGGCCGCCGTCAGCGTCGAGGACATCTCGGTCGTCATCCCGCCCGAGCGCGAGATCACGCCGACCTGGCCCGGCCGGTAGGACTTGGCGGCGTCCTTGGCGGGACCGCCGATGCCGCCCATCTTGATCACGTCGGGCACGATGATCCCCAGGCAGTTGGGGCCGATGATCCGCGCCTGGTTCTCCGAGGCCAGCTCGACCATCTCGGCGACGTCGCGACGCGGGATCCGCTCGGTGACGATCACCACGAGCTTCACGCCGTTCTCGATCGCCTCGAACACGGCGTCCTTGGTGAAGGCGGGGGGGACGGTCACGACCGAGCCGTCGATCGGGCTGCCGTGATGCTCGACGGCCTGGGCGACCGTGTCGAACACGGGGACCCCGTGGACGTTTCGTCCGAGCCGGCCGGGGGTGACGCCGCCGACGATCTTCGCGCCCTTGCCGTAGTCAAGGCACTCTCGCGTCAGGTTCACGGCCTCGCGGCCGGTGATCCCCTGGACGATGAAGGTCGTGTTCTCGTCGACCAGGATGCTCATGCGGGGGCCCCCTGGATCTTGACCACCGCACGCCGAGCGGCCTCGTGGAGCGACACGCTGCGATCCGCGTACTCGACGCCGTACTTCTCGAGGATCTTGAAGCCCTCTTCCTCCCAGGCTCCCGGGATCCGGAAGATCGCGATCTTCTCGGCCGGGTCGTAGCCGAGTTCGACGCACGCCTTGATCACGCCCCGGGCGACGATGTCGACTCGGGTGTTGGAGACGATCGACATCATCACCGCGATCTTGTCCACGCCGGGCTTTGAGAGGACCAGCTTGGCCAGCCCGCACGCCTTGCTAACCGACGGGTTGCCGCCGATCTCGCAGTAGTTGGCCGGGTCGCCTCCGTGCGCGCGTACGGCGTCGAACAGCGTCAGCGAGCCGCCGCCCGCACCAATCACGAGCCCGAGGTTGCCGTCGAATTCGGTCACGTTGCCGGCCACACCGCGGTGGTCCTGTGAGTCGACCTCTTCGCCGGCGAGCTCGAACGGCGTCGGCTCGCGCGCCTGCCGGGTCTCCTCGTCGGCGACTCCGAGATCGTGGAGCAGGGCCTTGTGGCGGGGTCGCGCCTCGTTCTCCATGTCCATGTGCGCGTCGAGCGCGATGAACGAGCCGTCCTCTAGCTCGCCGAGCGGGTTGATCTCAGCCAGCGTCATGTCGTACTCGAGGAACAGATGCGCGAGGCGGGTGAGGATCGGCGTCAGCCGGTTCAGCGCCGTGCCGGTGATCCCGAGTGAGGCGACCAGCTGCTTTGCACGCCAGCTCGGGAACTCGCGCAACGTCGAGAAGTGCGTGCGCGCGACGTGGTCGGGGTGCTGCTCGGCGACCTCTTCGATGTCGATACCGCCCATGTCGGAGAACAGCATCACCGGCCGCTT
>Ga0207693_10005430_pt1 | contig 10630 bp, 9 predicted proteins | sample LARL81metaG_FD_184347 | JGI IMG/M metagenome (GOLD analysis project Ga0207693, IMG submission 184347) | Corn, switchgrass and miscanthus rhizosphere microbial communities from Kellogg Biological Station, Michigan, USA - LAR L8-1 metaG... | ecosystem: Host-associated > Plants > Roots >... | reverse complement strand
AACTCGATGTCGCCGAAGAACACCGCCGGACCGCTCTGTGCATAATGCCAGGCGATGTCGGCGGCGCACTCGGCCGGGCTCTGCGGCGCGATCAGGCCGCGGATCCATTCGGGGACGAAATACGCAGCGTTGATCTGCGGATGCGCGGAGAATGGGGTCTGCCGGCGCTCGATGCGCTCTGAGGCTTCGCATGCGACAATGCCGGTGAAGGCGTCCGGGTGGCGGTAGGCGAGCTCGAGGCAGATTTCGCCCGACATCGAGGCGCCGAGGACGATCGGTCGGTCGAGATGTGCGGCCTCGATGAACCCCATGATCAGGGCGACGTAGAGGTCGGTGTTCAGCCGCCATGAGCCGGGAATGGTGCCGGTAGGCGGCGGCGACTTGCCGTGACAGGGCAGGTCGAAGGCGACCATGCGATGCGACGCGGTTATGCGCGAATCGGCCATCAGGCGATGGAACTGGCGTCCGTCAGCACCGGCGGTGTGCAGGCACAGCAGGTCACGGCCTTTGCCCGCGCTTTCATGGTAGACGTGGTAAGTGACGCCCGCGATGATCACCGGCACGTAGCCGCCGGTCACGGCAGGCGGTGGCGTGGGGATGCCGAGTGGCGGGTTCAGCGAGGCGGGCACAGGCTTGGCGCGGCCAAGTGATAGCCACTTGCCGATCTCCAGCACCCGGCGGACGACATGACAATGCTGCAGGAATGCCAGTTGGTCGCCGCGCACGGAAAACTCCGGCACACGGGCGAGCATGGCGAAGATCGCGTGGTGATGCCTCGGCGGCAGCGGTTCGAGGAACTTGGCCCAGATCGCGGCCGGCGCGGCCAGGGTGAACTGCGGCACGCCGCCACCAGACAGTGTGCCGTCGGCGAAGGCGAAGGTGGCGGCCGCACCGTCGCTTTCCACGGCGAAGGCCACCGACCAGGGGCCGCGCCATGCGGCCAGGACCGCGTCCTCGGCGCAGGCCTCGTACCAGGTGGCGGCATTGGGCCAGGCGCTCATGCCGGGTCGATCACTCTCAGCACGGCTGGGTGATAGAGTTCGCCATTACCGGCCTGTTCGGACTGGCGCAGGCGCTGCATGGTGAGTTCCGCCCCCGGCACAGCCAAGCCACGCGCCGCCGCCATCTCCAGCGCGTAGGACAGGTCCTTGATCGCGTAGCGCGTCGAAAAGGCGCGTTCTGGGAAGTCGCGCGGCAGCATGGACTTCATGCCGTGGCTGCGCAGCACGAAGCTGTCGCCGGAGCCCTTGGCGATGGTCGGCAACAGCATCTCGGGCGGCACACCGTTGCGCCGGCCGATCGCGATGGCCTCGGCCAGGGCCGCTGTATGCTGAAATACCAACATGTTGTTGAGGATCTTGACTACCTGTCCGCAACCGACGGGGCCGCAATGCGTCACGTCCGTGCCCATCGTCTCCAGCACTGGGCGGATGTGCGCGAACACCGCTTCGGTGGCACCGACCATAATGGAAAGCTCGCCGCGGGCGGCGGCCTCGCGGGTGCGGGCGACAGGCGCGTCGGCGTAGCCGATCCCGCGCGCATCCAGTCGTGCGCCGATCTCGCGGGTGAGCGCGACCGACGAGGTCGAGGTATCCACCACGCACCGGCCGGGAGAGAGGTGAGGCTCCAGCATGCCCACCACCGAGGCGACCGCCTTGCCGTCCGGCAGCGACAGCAGAAGTAGATCGCATTTTTTTGCGATCTCAGCGGGTTGTGCGGCTTGCACGCCATCCGATGCGAGCTTGTCGAGAGGCTCGGAGCGAAGGTCGTGCGCCAGCACGGGGCGCCCGAAGCGGCGGGCGAGGTGGCCACACATCGGCTCGCCCATCACGCCGAGGCCGATGAAGCCGAGAGTGGTGATCGGCCGCAGGACGGCGGGTGAGTCAGGCATGCACGCTCTCCTCGGGTGACATCGGGCAGTCTAGACTGCGGTCCTGGTAACCGGGAGAGGGCCATGTTCGCTGCGGTGCGGGGCACGCGGATCTACTTCGACGTGGAGGGGATGGGCCTAGTGCCCGACGGCCACACGATGCGCGAGCGCCCGGTCGCGATGGTGATCCATGGCGGTCCGGGCGGTGACCATAGCGGGTTCAAGCCTGGGTTCTCGCCGCTCGCCGCGCGTGTGCAGCTTGTTTACTTCGACCATCGCGGCCAGGGGCGCTCGGATGCTGCCGATCCGCAAACCTATACGCTCGACCAGAATGTCGAGGACATGGAGGCGTTGCGCCGTCACCTGGGCCTGGGACCGATCGTCTCGATCGGCACATCGTATGGCGGGATGGTGGCGATGGCGCATGCCTCGCGCTACCCCGACGCGGTGTCGCACCTGGTACTGATTGTGACTGCCGCGCACGGTGGCTTCATCCCGCGCGCCCAGGCGACCGTGCGCGAGCGGGGCAGCGCTGAACAGCAGGCGGTGTGCGAAACGGTGTGGGCGGGCGCGTTCCGCTCGGCCGAGGAGATGCGCCACTATTATGCCGTGATGGGGCCGCTGTATGCGCGGAGTTATGATGCGGCGGCGGGCGAGGCGGGTCGGGCGCGGGGGATCTATTCGCCGGAGCCGATCAACCGAGCGTTCGGGCCGGAGGGGTTCCTGCGACGCTTCGACCTGCGTGGCGAACTGGGGCGGATCACCGCGCCCACGCTCGTGCTGGCGGGGCGGCACGACTGGATCTGCCCGCCGGAGTTCTCCGAGGAGATCGCGCGGTTGATCCCGTGCGCGGACCTGCGGGTGTTCGAGCGGAGCAGCCACTCGATCCGCAGCGACGAGCCCGAGGCGATGGTGGACGCGATCCTGGGGTTCGTTGTGTATCGGTGACGGGGAAGGGCCTCGCTTCGCGCGTCAGGCAGACGGCCAGCATCCGTTATTTCCCTAATTTGCGCACAAATGAATTGCCTACGAGCCTGATTATCTCTGGGTCTGGATAAGCCTACCTCTTCGCCATCGCCGCAGTTGGCGGGTGGAGAAGTTGCCATGGATCCTATCGACTACTTCATGGGTATCTTCGTTGGCATGTGCATCGGTCTAGCCGGTTTGGCCTATGTCTCGGCGATATAATGATGACAGCGGGTCGCGAGGCATTGCGATCACCGACTGACCATCGCCATATAGACTGGATGGTACGCTACAAGGTCATCCAGGATGCGTCGCTGAGCTTCACGGCTCACGTCACCCGCCTCGGAGGTCTCATCGAGACGCAAGGCGAATTCCCCACCGAATTGGACGCCCTCGACTGGGTAGGCGAAAGGTTGGGAATGGACATCCCGGCGAGGCGGGAAGCTTGACGGCCCCAGGCCCCGTCGATTCACCGCCGTCGGCCAGTTGCTGACGCGGGAGTTCAGGCCGACGCCGGGAGTTACCGGCAGCGGGAAGCCGCTGCCGGTCTCCTCATAGCGGATGCGAATGGCGCGGTTTGTCTCCTCCCCGGGCACGCCGTTCGTGGTTGCTTAACTCGTCGCAACCTTGTCCTGCGTCTTCGTCTCGAAATCGCTGGCATCATGCCGCTCGTGCAACTGGCTTGACGGTTCGCCGCTGAGGCGGTTCACCATCCGCCCCCGCCGCACGGCCGGCCGCGCGTAAATGGCGTCGGCCCAGCGCACAACGTTCTTGTACTCGTGCACCGACAGGAACTCGGCTGCCCCGTACTGCCCGAACTTCACCAGGCCGCCATACCATGGCCACGCCGCCATATCGGCGATCGTATACACATCGCCCGCCACGTATTCGCTGACCGCCAGCCGCTTATCCAGCACATCCAGCAGCCGCTTCGTCTCCATCGCGAACCGGTTGATGGCATATTCGATTTTCGTCGGCGCATAGGCGTAGAAGTGTCCGAACCCGCCGCCGACATAGGGCGTGCTCCCCATCTGCCAGAACAGCCACGACAGCGTCTCGGCGCGCAGGCTGGGCTCGGTGGGCAGGAATGCCCCGAATTTTTCGGCGAGATACACCAGCATCGCGCCGGTCTCGAACACCCGAATGGGCTTCGGACCGCTGCGATCGAGCAGCGCCGGTATCTTGGAGTTGGGATTGATCGCGACGAAGCCGCTGCCGAACTGATCGCCGTCACCGATCTTGATCAGCCACGCATCGTATTCTGCGCCTTTGTGGCCGAGAGCCAATAGCTCCTCGAGCATCACCGTGACCTTCACGCCGTTCGGCGTGCCCAGCGAATAGAGCTGCAGTGGATGGCGGCCGACCGGCAGTTCCTTCTCATGTGTGGACCCGGAGATCGGGCGGTTGATGTTCTCGAACCGGCCGCCGCTCGGCTTGTCCCAGGTCCAAACCTTCGGCGGCGTATACTCGGATGTGGTGGACATGTGCGGAGCTCCAGGTGTTCGGCAGTGAGCGTGGCGCTGCCGCCGAATCGGCGCAAGCCGCGTTCTTTCGTCGTTGCGCTTGGCGCAATGACATGGCTGCCCAACGCGCGAATTGTTGATTCGGATGGTAGCTGGCCGCAAAGCGCAACGGGACCTGGCGCATCTCAGTATATCGGGGCAAAGGGGTCCGGGTCACCTCAAGCAGCTTGCGCTGATCGAGCGTCGGGCTCATATCCGGCAGACCCGCGTGGGCTCCGCCCGCTCCCGAAAGGATTTCGATGACACCTCAGTTTCTGCGCTCGGAGGCTGCGCGTTTCCGCGAGATGGCCGATGCGGTCACCGACCGCGAAGCCTCACGGCAGCGGCTGCTCGGGATGGCGGCGGACTATGAAGCGCGGGCCGCGGCGGCCGAGAAGGACCTGCCTCCAGAGCCGATTCGCGAGACGGAACCAGCGCCGGAGCCGACGACTGAAGCGGCGACCGAGACGCCGCCAGATGAGAAGAGCCGAGGCCGCCCGAGGCTCAGGCTTTCGCGGACGACGACCTTGCCGAGCGGCTCAGGCAAGCCGGGTTTGTGACGGGCGGCCGCCGGCCGTTCATTCTATGACGATCTTCGGTCCGCTGCTCCGCGACACATCGGCGCCGGCGACCTTCTCCCACACCCGTGCCGCCAACGCGGCGAACGCCTTCCCCGCCTCGCTTTCCGGCGCTGCCGCAGCGACCGGGGTGCCGGAATCTGACCCCATGCGGATATCCAGCAGCAGCGGCACCTCGCCCAAGAATTCAGTGCCCAGCCGCTGCGCCTCCACACGCGCGCCGCCATGGCCGAAGATGTCGGCGCGATGCCCGCACGCGGGGCAGCAGAAGAAGCTCATGTTCTCCACCAGGCCGAGCACCGGCACGTGCGTCCGTTCGAACATCCGCACGCCGCGGCGGGCATCGATCAGGGCGATGTCCTGCGGCGTGGAGACGATCACCGCGCCGGTCAGCGCCACCCGCTGCGCCATGGTGAGCTGCGCATCCCCGGTGCCCGGCGGCATGTCGACCACCAGGATGTCGAGCGCACCCCACTCGACCTGACCCATCATCTGCTCGAGCGCGCCCATGACCATGGGGCCGCGCCAGATCATCGGCGTCTCCTCATCGACCAGGAAGCCGATCGACATGCAGGACAGACCCCAGGCCTGCAGCGGGATCATCTTCTCGCGCCGCACCTCCGGCTTGCGCGACAGCCCCAGCATGCGCGGCATGCTCGGGCCGTAGATGTCGGCGTCCAGCAGCCCGGTCCGGCGGCCGGCCTGCGCCAGCGACACAGCGAGGTTCACTGCCACGGTCGACTTCCCGACGCCGCCCTTGCCCGACGCCACCGCCACGATCGCCTTCACGTCCGGTAGCAGGAGCGGCGGCTTCTGCCCATGGCCGTGCCCGTGCCCGGCGGGCGGCTGTCCGGCCGAGGGGGCAGCCTGGGCCGGTGCCTTGTGCGCGGTCAGCACCGCGGTCGCGTTGGTGATGCCGGGCTGGCGAGACAGCAGGGCCTCGACCGAGCGGCGTACCGGCTCCATCGCCGCGGCGTGCGCCCGGTCGGTCAGCAGCGCCACCTGGACCAGGCCGCCGCGCAGCTCGATGCCGTCGACGAGGCCGGCGGCCACGATGTCCTTGCCGGAGGCGGGGTCGGCGATGGCGCGCAATGCGTCACGCAGGGCGTCAGGCGTCGGTGCTGTCGCCATTTGCTTGCAAACCTCCAATTGGCGGCCGATAAGCGAGCCGCCTTGATGCCGCCCATTGCGTGGATATGGCGCACGGCGCCCGATCCGCCAACGCCCGTCACGGCCGAGATCGCACAGGAACGTCAGCATGTCCTCGAACAATGGCGGCCCATGGGGGTCGTCTGGCGGAAGCGGCGGCGGCCAGCGGCCACCGGGTGGCGGCGGACCCTGGGGCGGCGGCGGTCGCCCGGGTGGGCCATTCGGGGGGCGTCCGGGGGGGCCAAGCCCGATCCCGGACCTCGATGCGGTGATCGCCAGGCTGCAGGCCTATGTCCGCTCGCTCTTCGGCGGGGGTCCCGGTGGGCGCTTCACCGGTGGGCGTGGCCTCGCCATGATCGGCCTTGCCGTCGTGGCGCTGTGGCTGGCGAGCGGCATCTACCGGGTGCAGCCGGACGAACTCGGCGTCGTGATGCGCTTCGGTGCATTCAGCCGGATCACGCAGCCGGGACTCAACTGGCACTATCCTTGGCCGATCGAGCATGTCCTGCTGCCTGCGGTGACGCGCATCAACCGCACGGAGATCGGCTTTCGGTCGGGGGCGGCCCAGATCCGCGTCACCGGCGGCGAGCCTGGCGGGCGCGACATGCCGAGTGAAAGCCTGATGCTGACCGGTGATGAGAACATCATCGACATCAACCTTACGGTGTTCTGGAAAATCAAAGCCAATCCCGCCGATTACCTGTTCAGCACGCACGACCCGGACAATCTGGTGAAGGCGATCGCGGAGAGCTCGGTTCGGGAGGTGATCGGCCGCACGCCGATCCAGCCGGCGCTGACCCAGCTGCGTGGGCAGATCGAGACCGACGTCCATACCCAGACGCAGCAGATCCTCGACCGCTATCACACCGGCATCGACATCACCCAGGTGCAGTTACAGAAGGTCGACCCGCCCGATGCGGTGATCGAGAGCTTCCGCGACGTGCAGCGTGCCAACACGGACGCCGAACGCTTGCGCAATGAAGCCGAAGCCTACCGGAACGACATCGTGCCGCGTGCGAGGGGCGACGCGGCACGCATCGTCGCCGAAGGGCAGGGGGCGAAACAGGCCTCGGTCGCTCAGGCGACCGGGCAGACGCAGCGGTTCCTATCGGTACTCGCGCAGTATCAGCTGGCGAAGGATGTGACGTTGCGGCGCATGTACATCGAGACGATGCAGGAGATCCTGACCCGGTCGCCGACACTGGTGGTGGATGACAAGCTGAAGGGCCTGGTGCCGTTCCTGCCGCTTAGCCTGCCGGCGCAGGGAGCGCCGACGCCGGGAGCGCCGCGGGCCGCGACGCCGGGCCCGCCTTCCGCCGGTGCATCGCCCGGTCAGCCGGGAGCGTCGCGATGAGCCGCTTCACGATCGGATTGATCGCTCTGCTGGTGGTGCTGTTTGTGCTCGCGGACGCATCGCTGTTCACGGTCGATCAGACCGAACAGGTACTGGTCACTCAGTTCGGCGAGATCGTGCGGCCGATCAGGGATCCGGGCCTGAAGTCCAAGCTTCCCTTCGTGCAGAGCATCATCACGTTCGACAAGCGCCTGCTCAGTGTCGAGCTGCCGGATGAGGAGGTCATCCTTGGCGATCAGCGCCGGCTGATCGTCGACAGCTTCGCGGTTTACCGGATCACCGATCCGCTGAAGTATTATCAGGCGGTGGGGCCCGGGCAGTTCGCGATCCAGGGCCGGCTGAATTCCATCGTCACCGCCAGTCTGCGGCGCGTGCTGGGCAACAACCAGCTGCTCGATGTGCTGTCGGCCGACCGCGAGCGGATCATGGCCAGTATCCGCGACCAGGTGAACGCCGAGATGCCGGAGTTCGGCGTCTCGATCGAGGACGTGCGCATCCGGAGGGCCGACCTACCGCCGGAGAACACGCAGGCGATCCTGCAGCGCATGCAGTCGGAGCGGCAACGCGTGGCGGCGCAGGCGCGCGCCGAGGGAGCGGAGGCATCGCAGCGCATCCGCGCCGACGCCGAACGCGATCGGACGGTGCTGCTGGCGGAGGCTCGCGCCACTGCCGACAATCTGCGCGGCGAGGGCGAGGGGGAGGCTATCCGGATTTCCGCCAAGGCCTACACGCAGGATGCCAACTTCTATTCCGTCTGGCGTACTTTGCAGGCGTATCGGGATTCATTCGAGTCAGGCGCATCTCGCCTGGTGCTTACCCCGGACAACGATTTTCTGCGCTATCTTCAGTCGCCACCGACGCCGGGAGGGCACTAGTTGCCAGCCGCCGCACGCCGGGCCATATGCGGCCAATCCTCCAGGGAATTTGCGACCATGCGTCTGATCCGCTGCCCATCCGCCCGCGCCGCCTCGGTGGCGTTCGCTGTGGCGCTCGTCGTGCCGCTCGCCGCCGGTGTGCTGACCGAACCGTCTTATGCCAGGACGGCGCCCGACAGCTTCGCGGACCTGGCGACCAAGCTTCTGCCGGCGGTGGTCAACATCTCCTCCACCCAGGCGGCGCAGGCGCGTGCCGGTGCTCCAGGTGGACCCGGTGCCGGTCCGGAGATTCCGCTGTTCCCGCCTGGCTCGCCGTTCGAGCAGTTCTTCAAGGATTTCATGAACCGCAACCGGCCGCCCGGTGGCGGCGGACGCGGCGACAACCCGCCGGCGCCTGACCGGCGCATGCAGAGCCTGGGATCGGGCTTCATCATCGATGCGTCGGGCCTGGTGGTGACCAACAACCACGTGATCGACGGCGCCGACGAAATCACCGTCACGCTGCAGGACAACACGGCGCTGAAGGCGAAGGTGCTGGGCCGGGACGAGAGCGGCGACATTGCCCTGCTGCAGGTGAAGCCGGAGAAGCCGCTGCAGGCGGTGCAGTTCGGTGATTCCGACGCGGAGCGGGTTGGCGACTGGGTGCTGGCGATCGGCAATCCTTTTGGGCTGGGCGGCACGGTCACCGCCGGTATCGTGTCGGCGCGTGGGCGCGACATCCGACAGGGTCCGTACGACGACTTCATCCAGACCGACGCGGCGATCAACCGCGGCAACTCCGGCGGTCCGCTGTTCAACATGGACGGCCAGGTGATCGGCATGAACACCGCGATCTATTCGCCGTCGGGCGGGTCGATCGGCATCGGCTTCTCGATCCCCGCCAACATGGTGAAGGGGGTTGTCGCGCAGTTGAAGGACTTCGGCCATCCGCGTCGCGGCTGGCTCGGCGTCCGCATCCAGCAGGTGACGCCAGACATCGCCGACAGTCTCGGCCTGAAGGATGCGTCCGGCGCGATGGTGGCCGGGGTCAATGACGGCGGTCCGGCCGACAAGGCGAAGATCCGCAACGGCGACATCATCCTGAAGTTCAACAACCAGGATGTGAAGGAGATGCGCTCGCTGCCGCGTATCGTGGCTGACTCCGACGTGGGCAAGTCGGTTCCGGTCGTGCTGTGGCGCGACGGCAAGGAAGTGACGGTGCAGGCCACGCTCGACGAGAAGCCGGACGATGTGCAGGTGGCCGCCGCCACGAGCGGCGACAAGGGTGGCCAGAAGCCGACGGAAATCTCCGGCCTTGGTCTGAAGCTTGCGCCGATCACGCAGGAGATGAAGGACAAGTTCTCTCTCGGCACCGATCAGAAGGGCGTGGTGATTACCGATGTCGCGCCGAACAGTTCGGCCGCCGAGCGCGGGCTTAAGGCCGGCGACGTGATCGTCGAGGTGCAGCAAGGTGAGGTCGGTTCTCCGTCCGAGGTGCAAAAGAAGGTCGACACCGTGAAAAAGGAGAACCGCAAGTCGGTGCTGATGCTGATCCAGCGTCAGGACGGCCTGCAGTGGGTTCCGCTGTCGCTGTCGGGCGACAAGGACAAACAGCCGGGCTAGGCGCTTGCCTGAGCCGGCGCATTTGTTCGGACCTGGGAGGTCGCGCCGTCCGAATGTGATGGCGCGCCGCCACGTGGTGGTGTCGGGGCATTACTATGCCTCGCTCGCCGGCCTGCAGATCCTGGAGGCCGGCGGCAACGCGATCGATGCGGGTGTCGCGACGGGGCTGGCGATCGATGTGCTGGAAAGCGAGTTTGTCGGCTTCGGTGGCGTGGCGCCGGTCATGCTGCACCTTGGCGAGAGCAACGCGACGCACGTGATCAGCGGCGTCGGTGTCTGGCCGAAGGCGGCCGATGTCGAATACTTCCATCGACACCACGGGGGTCGCATTCCCGATGGACTGCTGCACACGGTGGTTCCGGCAGCGCCGAGCATTTGGATTGCGGCACTCGCGCGGTTCGGCACGATGTCGTTCGGCGACGTTGCGGCGGCGGCCATCCGCTTCGCGCACGAGGGATTTCCGACCTATCCGTTCCTGGCCGAGCAGCTTGCCGGGAGGCAGAAGGACTTTGGCCACTGGCCGACGACGGCCGCCATTTTCTTGCCCGGTGGCCGGCCGCCTGAGGTGGGCGAGATCTTTGTGCAGAGCGATCTGGCGCGCACGCTGCAGTACATGGCGGATCAGGAGCGCGCGCATGCACATGGTGACCGTCAGGCTGGTCTGAGGGCGGCGCGAGACGCGTTCTATCGCGGCGACATCGCGACGGCGATCCTGCGTCACCAGAAGGACAATG
>Ga0207693_10005428_pt1 | contig 10638 bp, 8 predicted proteins | sample LARL81metaG_FD_184347 | JGI IMG/M metagenome (GOLD analysis project Ga0207693, IMG submission 184347) | Corn, switchgrass and miscanthus rhizosphere microbial communities from Kellogg Biological Station, Michigan, USA - LAR L8-1 metaG... | ecosystem: Host-associated > Plants > Roots >... | reverse complement strand
GGGATCATCCCGGCCGTGCTGCACTACTACGACCGGTTCGTGCCCGGCGCGTCCGCCGACGGCGTGGCGCGGTTCCTGCTCACCGCGGCCGCCATCGGCACGCTGTTCAAGGAGAACGCCTCCATCTCCGGCGCCGAGGTCGGCTGCCAGGGCGAGGTCGGGTCGGCCTGCTCGATGGCGGCCGGGGCGCTGGCCGAGGTGCTGGGCGGCACCCCGGCCCAGGTGGAAAACGCCGCCGAGATCGGCATCGAGCACAATCTCGGGCTGACCTGCGACCCGGTCGGCGGCCTGGTCCAGGTGCCGTGCATCGAGCGGAACGCGGTCGCTTCCGTCACCGCGATCAACGCGGCCCGGATGGCCCTGCGCGGTGACGGGAGTCATTTCGTCTCGCTCGACAAGGCCATCGCCACCATGCGCGCCACCGGGCGCGACATGCTCGACAAGTACAAGGAGACTTCGCGTGGCGGCCTCGCCGTCAACGTCATAGAGTGCTAGCTCGTGGGAGGGTTTGACCTGTTCCGTGGCGATGCGCTCGACGCCTACCCGGACTGGCCGGCCCCCGCGACGATCATCAGCGACGGCGCCTACGGTGTGCGCGGCTTCCACGGTGACACCGTGGGTCCGCTGGACCTCCCGGACTGGTACCGACCGCACATCGCGGCCTGGTCGGCGGGCGCCGGGCCGGCCACCACGCTCTGGTTCTGGAATACCGAGCTCGGCTGGGCTAGCGTGCACCCGGTGCTGGCCCAGCACGGCTGGGACTACGTCCAGCTCATCGTGTGGGACAAGGGCCTAGCCCACATCGCGGGCAACGTGAACGGCCGGACCATCAGGCAGTTCCCGGTCGTGACCGAGGTGTGCGCGTTCTACCAGCGGACCTTCACCATCACCGGGCCGGACGGGCCGATGCCGCCCAAACAGTGGGTCAGGCACGAGTGGGCCAGGTCCGGGCTGTCGCTGCAGCGGGCCAACGAGGCGTGCGGGGTGAAGAACGCGGCCACCCGCAAGTACCTGACCAGGGACTGGCTGTGGTACTGGCCGCCCGGGGAGATGACAGAGCGGCTCGGCGCGTACGCCAACGCACACGGCCGGCCGGCCGGCTGGCCTTATTACTCGCTGGACGGCGAGCGTCCGGTCACCGCGGCCGAATGGGACGCCCTGCGGTACCGCTGGCGGCACGCCCACGGAGTGACCAACGTCTGGGCGCGGCGGCCGCTGCATGACGAGGAACGGCTGAAGGGCACCTTGCGCCGCGCCGCGCCGCGGGTCTACAGCCCGACGGCGGGAAGTTCGGCCCACCTGAATCAGAAACCGCTCGAGTTCATGGAACGCCTGATCACGGCGGTGACTGAGCCGGGAGACGTGGTGTGGGAGCCGTTCGGCGGGCTGTGCTCGGCGTCAGTTGCCGCGGTCGCGCTGGGCCGCCGCGCCTTTGCCGCGGAAACCGACCCGGCGTTCGCCGACCTGGCCGCCGAGCGGCTCGGGCGGTCTGGTGCCACGCCGCGCGTCCCGGCCGCCGCTATGGTGGCACGATGACGGTGACGCCCGCGACGGCCGGCCCTGAGGTGGCCAGCCGGGAGGTGTCGCTCGAGCTGATCGGGCTGACCCGCCGGTTCGGGCCGGTGGTCGCGCTGGACGGTCTCACCTTCAGCGTCCCGCCTGGCGAGGTCTTCGGCTTCCTGGGGCCGAACGGCGCCGGCAAGACCACGACGATGCGCGCGATCTTCGGCGTCGTGGCGGTCGACGGGGGCGAGGTGCGCTGGCGGGGCCAGCCGGTGACCGAAGAGGCCAGGCACCGGTTCGGCTACATGCCCGAGGAACGTGGCCTCTACCCGGGCATGCAGATCCTGGATCAGCTGGAGTACCTGGGCCGGCTGCACGACATGACGGCGTCCGCGGCCCGGGCCGCCGCGCGGGGATGGATCGGGCGGCTGGGCCTGGCGGGGCGGGAATCGGCCAAGCTCGAGGCGCTGTCACACGGCAACCAGCAGCGGGTGCAGCTGGCCGCCGCGCTGATGCACGACCCGGAACTGCTCGTGCTGGACGAGCCCTTCGCCGGGCTGGATCCGGGCGGTGTCGACGACATGACCGAGATCCTGGCCGAACGAGCCCGGGCCGGGGTCACGGTGCTGTTCTCCAGTCATCAGCTCGACCTGGTGGAGCACATCTGCGAGGCGGTGGCGATCATCCACCGCGGCCGGGTCGTCGCCCAGGGCGCCGTGGCCGACCTGGAGCGCGGCGACCGGCCGCGGCTGGTCGTCCGGGTGGCCGGCGCCCCGGCCGGAGAATGGGCCCGGCGGCTGGATCCCCGGATCGCCACTGTGGAGCGGGTGGACGCGGCCGGTACGGCGCTGCTGGCGCTGACGCCGGACGCTGATTCCCAGCGGGTACTCGACGCGGCCCGGGCGGCCGGGGCCGTCGAGCACTTCAGCTTCGCCACCCGGCGCCTCTCCGAGGTATTCCGCGACGTCACCGGGGAGGAGGCGTGAGATCCGGATGCACCGGCGCTGGCTCCGGCTGACCGCGATCGTCGCCGAGCGGGAGATACGGCAGCGAGGCCGTTCCCGGGCCTTCGCCGTCAGCACGGTGGTCCTGCTGCTCGTGGTCGCGGCCGGGGTGGCGATCCCGGCCATCCTCGCCAGTCACGCCAAGCCGCAGCGGGTCGGCGTCGTGGGCGCCCCGGTCGCCGGGATGACCGAGGTGGTGCGGGAAGCGGGCCATCTCACCGACACTGGCGTCACCGTCGTCCCCGAGCCCAGCGTAGCGTCGGCCGAGGCGGCCCTGCGCTCCGGCGACCTGGACGTCGTCCTGGTCAACGACACCGAGGTCGTGGTGAAGCAGGTCTCGCTATCGGGCTCGAGCGGATCCGGGGGCTCGCTGCCCAGCGCGATCGCGGCGGTCGCCGGCCTGACCAAGCTGGTCGGCCAGCTGCCGCCGGGCGCCACCACCAGCGGCGTGACCTTGCCCGTCCGCGGCCTGACGCCGCCGTCGGCCAGCCTGTCCCGCCGACTGACCGGGCTGTTCACCGTGGTGCTGGTGTGGATCCTTATCAGCGCCTACGGCTCGCAGATCGCGATGGGCGTCGGCGAGGAGAAGTCGAACCGGATCGTGGAGGTGATCCTCGCGTCCGTTCGGCCTCTTCAGCTCCTAGTCGGGAAGGTGACCGGCATCGGGGTCCTGGCCCTGGCCCAGGCCGCCCTGATGGTGGCCACCTTCCTCGGCGTGGGGGCCGCGGTCGGATCCAGCCTCGTGCACGGCGCGGCACCCGGGATCGTGATCACCGGCGCGGTGTTCCTGGTGCTCGGCTACGCCTTCTACTGCACGGCGTTCGCGGCGGCCGGATCCCTGGTCAGCCGGCAGTCCGATGTGGGCACGGTGATCTTGCCGGTGCAGATCCCGCTCATCCTCGCCTACGCCCTGTCGTACACGGTGATCTATGCCAACGGGGCCAGCACCTTCTACCGGGTGCTCGGCTTCCTGCCGCCGACCGCTCCGGTGGCCATGCCGGTGCTGTACGCGGCCGGCGACGTGCCCGCCTGGCAGGCGGCCGTCTCCGCGGTCCTGCTCGCGGTGGGCACCGTCTGGATGGCGCGGACCGCGGCCACGATCTACGAGCGGTCGATCCTGCGCACGGGCTCCCGGGTCCGGCTGCGCCAGGTGCTCGGGCGCGCGCCCGTTTCCTGAGTTGCCCGCTGGGCCGGTGGTCGGGGAGAGTGGCCGGGTGGACAGGCAGCAATGGGATGAGCGGTACTCCGGGGCCGGCTTCGAGTGGTCGATGCACCCGAACCAGTTCGTGGCGGAGCAGCTGGCCGGCTTGCCGCCCGGCCGGGCGCTCGACCTGGCCGCCGGGGAGGGCCGCAACTCGGTCTGGCTGGCCGAACGGGGCTGGTCGGTGACTGCGGTCGACTTCTCCCGGGTCGGCCTGGACAAGGGCCGCACGCTGGCCGCCGCCCGCGGCGTCGGCGACGGCCGGGTGGACTGGGTGGTCGCCGACCTCAGCGAGTACGAGCCTGCCCGCGCGGCCTTCGACCTGGTGCTTATCGCCTACTTCCAGGTGGACGCGGGGCTGCGCGACCAGGTGCTGGCCGGGGCGGCCGGGGCCCTGGTCCCGGGCGGCACGCTCCTGGTCGTCGGCCACGACCTGGTCAACCTCACCGAGGGCGTGGGCGGCCCGCAGAGCCCGGAGGTGCTGTACACGCCCGAGGCGATCAGCGCCGCGCTGCCCGGGCTGCGCGTCCTGCGGGCGGAGCGGGTACGCCGCACCGTCGAACGCGACGGGGGGCCCGCGACGGCCGTCGACACCCTGGTCCGCGCGGAGCGCCCGGCCGGCTGATCGCCGGGCCGCCGGTCACAGCGGGAGGGCGGGACGGGCGATGCTCACGAGACCGGCAGAGCCGAAACCGACGCCGAAGGCGACGACACCGGGGGCGACGAGGCCGGAACCGACGCCGGGGGCGCCGACGCCGGGGGGGAGGACGCGGGGGGCGACGTGGCCGGCGGAGAAGAAGCCGGAGGCGACGACTCCGGAGGCGACGACGCGGGGGGCGACGAGGCCGGAGGCGACGACGCGGGGGGCGACGAGGCCGGAGGCGACGAGGCCGGAGGCGACGACGCGGGCGGCTTGGACGCCGGCGGCGAGGATGCGGGCGGCTTGCCCGGCCCGGAGCCGCCCGGCTGCGTCGATCCCTGACCGCCCGGCTGCGTCGATCCCGGACCGCCTAGCTGGGCCGACCAGGAACTGACCGGCACCGGCGGCACCGATGTGCTGGACCTGGACAGGATGGGGGTGACGTACGCGTCCGGCGGGATCCGGAACGCGGGCTGGGCCGGGGACGATGCGTCCGGGCTGGCTGAGGGGCTCGACGCCGAGCCCGGCGCGGTCGCCACCGCTTCCGCCCGAGCCTGCGGCTGGACGTGGCTGCCCGGATGCGACTGGCCGGCGCCGATCAAGGCGAACGCGGCCACCGCCGAGACCGCCACGAGCCCGCCGCTGAGGCACACCGAAGCCACCGGCCGCGAGATGCGGTGACGTCCGGGCCGACCCGGGCCGCGAGGCGGCGGCGGGCCGGCCGCTCCGGTCGCCACGACCAGGTCAGCTACCTCGGGCGGACCGGAAACGACACCGGCCAGGCGGTCCCTGCTCTGGGTAAAGCTATTCATCACTGACTCGGCCAGCCAGCCCGGCTCGGGCTGCAGGGCGCCCACCTCAGCCAGCAGCTCGCTGGCCGTGGGCCGGTCGCCCGGATCCTTGGCCAGGCAGTGCCCGACCACCGAGCGCAGCTCGGCGGGCACGCTCTCCAGCTTCGCCGGGATGTTGACCAGCCGGTACATGAGCGCGGCGTGGGACCCGGCGCCGTACGGACCATACCCGGTAGCGGCGAACGTGAGCACCGCGCCGAGGCTGAACATGTCGCTGGACGGGCCGATGTCCAGGCCCAGGACCTGCTCAGGGGACATGTAACCGGGCGAACCGATCGTCACGCTGGCACCCGCCGCCACGCTCGCCTCGGCGGCCTCGGAGATCCCGAAGTCGATGACCCTCGGCCCGTCCTCGGCCAGGAGCACGTTGGACGGCTTCAGGTCGCGGTGCACCACCCCGGCCGCGTGAATGGCGCCCAGGCCTTCCGCTAGGCCGGCGGTCAGCGCCAGCAGGCTGCGGACAGGCAGCGGCCCGTGGCCGCGCACTGCCTCGGTCAGCGAGGGACCCGGTACGTACGCCGTGGCCAGCCACGGCATCGGGCAGTCCAGGTCGGCGTCCACGACCAGCGCGGTGAACAGGCCGCTCACCTTCTGGGCGGCCGTGACCTCGCGACGGAAGCGGTCCCGGAAGTCGGGATCGGTAGCCAGCTCGGTCCGGATGACCTTGACCGCGATCGGCCGGCCCCCGGCTGACATGCCCAGGAACACTTGCCCCATACCGCCGCTGCCCAGCTGCCCCAGCAGCCGGTACGGCCCGATCTCCCTCGGGTCATCGGGTTGCAGTCCGGCGTACCCCAACGTTCACCCCGAATGTCGGCAAAACTCCCATTTATGGTATATCCGGACGACGCGGTCGTAAGGTCTCAGGTTTACCTGGACGAGCGTGTCGTAAGGGTTATTTAAGGACGATCACCATGATTGGGTCCGCGGCCGGACGCGATGGCTGGTCACGCGGAGGGCGACCGCTTCGTCACGAACCCCGGGGCGGCCGGACCGGCACGGCCCCCGGCCGGACAGGACGCGGATGTTCTTCGAGCGGACGAATTCGTACAGCGTCTCCACGGCGTTCTCCCGGCCGAACCCGCTGCCCTTCACGCCGCCGAAAGGAGAGCCGAGGAACGCCCGGCGCATGTAGTTGTTGACGAACACCATGCCCGCCTCAAGCCGCCGGGCTATCCGGTCGGCGCGCGTCAGGTCGGTCGTGCAGATCGCCGCGGTCAAGACGGCGCGGTCACCGCGGCCTTCTCCTCGGGCAGCAGGCCGTGCTGCACCGCGAACAGCGCCGCGGCGGCCCGGCCGGAGGCACCGATCTTGGCGTAGATGTGCTCGATGTGATTGCCGGCCGTCTTCGGCGTGATCACCAGCCGCGCGGCGATCTGCTTGTTGGACAGGCCGCGCGCGAGCAGCACGAGCACCTCGACCTCCCGGGCGGTCAGGCCGGAGATCGCCTCCCGGCGCCGGGGCAGGCGGTGGCCGGCCGCCTCGAGCACGGCACCGGCGGCTGCACCGTCCAGGCGGCCGGCCCGGACCTCGGCGCGCAGTTCCGCGGCCGCTTCCTCAGCCGTCCGGGCGGCCTGGTACGGGCGCGGCTCGCGCATCGACTGGTACGCGTCCGCGGCCCCGAGCACCCGGGCCGACCGGGAGATCGCGCCGCCAGAGAGTCCGCGCGGGTATCCGCTGCCGTCCAGCCGCTCGCGGTGCTGCACCGCGATCTCGCCGAGCGGCGCCAGCGCCGCTGACTGGCGCAGCATGCGTTCGGTCAGGTACGGGTACATCCGGACGCGTTCCCATTCGCCCGCGCTCAGCGGCCCGGGCCGGTCCCAGATCGAATTCGACACGCCCAGCCGCCCGAAGCCGTACACGAACCCGGCCCGGCGCAGCATCACCACGTGCTCCGGCGGCAATCCGAGCCGGCGGCCGGCTTCCTCGGCCAGCTCCGCGACCGCGACCGAATGCCCCAGCGTGAACGGCGACTTCAGGTCTACGAAGTTCGCGATGGCGGCCAGCGCCCGGTCCAGCTGCTCCGCCGAGAGCTCCACGGCCAGCGCGGGCTCGCCGGCGATCACGGCCCGCCAGGCCGGCCTTGCGTCCAGGCCGCCGAATATCTCCTCCGCCCGGGTGCACAGCAGCGCCGCCAGGGCCGGGTCGAACTGCCTGCCCGCGCGCCGGCGGGCCAGCGCGGTCGCTCCCGCCACTCCGCCGACGCGATGCGTCACCTCCATGAACTCCGCGAGCTGCGCGATCCTGGCGGCGACCGGGATCGCGTCTGCCTTCAGCGCCCCCGGCCAGCCGCGCCCGTCCCACTGCTCGTACGCGGCGCCGACCGCCTCGCGCACCGTGCCGGACAGCTCGAGCTGCTCGGCCAGCGTCCGGGCCAGCTTCGCGTGCTGGGAGATCATCCCGTCAAGTTGGCGGTGCCCGGAGAAGGCGAACTCGAGTCCGACCCGGAACCTGTGCAGCGGCGGGTTGCCCGCCCCGACCAGCCGCATGGTGGCCAGCATGCCCCGCATGCTGCCCAGCTCGTGGGCGTACTTGCCGGATTTGAGCGCGATGTCGTCGCCGAACCACTTCGCTTGCTCATGAGCGTCGGCGTGGCAGCCCACGTTGACCAGCAGCGCGGTGTAGTAGACCGCCACCCGGTCCGTCTCGCCCAGCCGTGCGTGGTCGGCCAGCCGCAGCGCGATCAGGCACTGGCGCAGGACGTGCTCCATGGGCTGGCCGAACCCCAGGTCGACGCCGAGCGACAGCGCCGCGACCAGCTCGGCCAGCCGGGCGCGCGCAGCACCGGTTTCCCCTCCCACCAGCCAAGCTTAACCCTGGGTGACTCGCAGACGGCAGCGGTGAAGACACGGTGTTCGTCGCCTCATGCGCCGACCCCCCGCCGCCTCGCTACGTTCGCCATCAGAGGTACCCAGCGCGCGACACCTTCCGTCGCCTTCCCCGGTTCCGGCGCGCAGGGAAGGACCGGGGAAGGGGCGGTGCATAGCGTTGCGGCGTCACCTGCCACAACGAGCAAAGGAAGAACATCGTGGCTATCTCAGGAACTATCCCCGCCATCTCTCACGTCGCCGTGACCGTGACCGACCTGTCCGCCAGCGAGGCGTGGTACACCCGCGTCTTCGGCGTCGGACCGTCCTGGAGGAGGACACCGGGCCGTTCCGGCACATCGTCTACCAGCTGGGTAACACCCTGTTCGGCCTGCACGGGTTCCCGGACCTGCACAGCCGGCCTGCTGGAACCGCCGGGCCGCCCACTGCAGCCGGGCCCGGGCCGGGCCGGGATCGCCGCTGGCGGCGGCGACCGCGGCCTGCGCCGCCGCGGCGATCGTGTCGCCGGGCCAGACGAGGTCGATGACCTGCTCGCGATGCAGGCGGTGCCCGAGCGCCAAGGCCAGCACCTTCACGATCGCCGCCGCGTGGCGGCGCCTCCAGCTGGCCTCGGCGACCGGGACTCCGTCCACGGTCACGGCGAACCGGCCGAGCAGGGTAACGCCGACCTCCGGGGACTCTCCCGGTCGAGATGGCATGGGCGGGCCGCCGCCGTTGTTCCTCAGGCCTGCTTGCGGGCCGTGAGCAGCAGGTATTCCCACTCCATCACGGTACTGCCCGAGCCGCGGTCAAACCGCCGGGCGAGCTCGGCGAGCTCGGCGTCCAGCGCGGCGGTCCGCCGCGGGTCGTCCGCGATGGCCCGGTAGATGGCGATGGTCGGTCCGTAGCAGGCCTTGAAGTACTCGCGGAAGTCTTCCGGGCGGCCGAACCGGGAGATCCGGACGCTCTGTCGTCTGGCCTTCAGGTCGGTGACCTGGTCGCCGAGCAGCGCGCGGACGTGATCCTCGCGGCCCCACAGCGGCGGCGGCTGCGCGCCGGCCGGGGGCGGCGGGGCGTAGGGCTTCATGGTGGCGAACAGCTGGCCGATGAAGCCTTCCGGCGTCCAGTTGAGCAGGCCGATGGTCCCGCCCGGCCGGCACACCCGGACCAGCTCGTCGGCGCTGGCCTGGTGGTACGGCGCGAACATGACGCCCAGGCAGGACATCACGGTGTCGAACTCGCCGTCGGCGAACGGGAGGTCCTCGGCGTCGGCCTGCCGCCACTCCAGCGGTATTCCCTGCTGTTCGGCGTGCCGGCGCCCGGCCTCGAGCAGCTCGGGGGTCAGGTCGCTGGCCACCACGCTGGCTCCGGCCCGGGCGGCGGGAATAGCGGCGTTGCCGGTTCCGGCGGCCACGTCGAGCACCCGGTCGCCCGGGCGGATCTCGCACGCTCCGACCAGGACCGGTCCCAGGCTCGCGACCAGGTCGGTAGCGACGGCGGGGTAGTCGCCGAGCGCCCACATGGCCCGGTGCTTGGCTTTCAGCGCCTGGCCGGGCTCGGCGGTGCTGGTGGCTGATGTTGATGTACTCATGTCGGGTCTCCTCCCCGTGGTCAGTGGAACCGACCCTAGGAAGGATCGCGCCGGACAGCTAGTACAACATCTGTATCTGGTCTGGCCTGGGACGTTGGCCCGGACTTACGCTTGCGGCATGGGGTCCTCTTATCACCAGTTCTGCCCGGTGGCCAAGGCGATGGAGCTGCTTGACGAGCGGTGGACACTGCTCATCGTCCGCGAGCTGGTCACCGGCAGTGAGCGTTTCAACGACCTGCGCCGCGGGGTCCCGCGGATGTCGCCGACCCTGCTGTCCAAGCGGCTGAACCAGCTGGTCCGGGCGGGCGTGATCGACCGGCGCAGCGACGGCAACGACGTGCGGTATGTCCTGACGCCGGCCGGCCGCGAGCTGCAGCCGGTGGTCGAGGCGCTGGGAGTGTGGGGCATCCGCTGGATCGGAGAGATCGGCGACGAGGACCTCGATCCCAAGCTGCTGCTGTGGGACATGCACCGCAACATCGACTACGGGGCCGTCCCGCCGGAGCGGACGGTCGTGCAGTTCAGGTTCCCCGACGTGCCGCCCGCCACTCGCGACTGGTGGCTGGTGATCAACTCGCAGGAAACCGACGTGTGCGACGACGATCCCGGCTACCCGGTCGCGGTCACCGTGACGGGCAGCCTGCGGCGCTTGACTGAGATCTGGCGCGGCGACGTGACCTGGCCGGAGGCAGTGAGCTCCGGCGCCCTCGCCATCCAGGGCCCGGTCACGCACCGCCGGGCCCTGCCCCGCTGGTTCACCTTGTCGGCCTTCGCCCCGGTAGCCCGGCCTGCCTTAAGCTCCGGCCAGGTTCAGGCGGGCGCCGGGACGGCTCCGATCTGCATGAGCAGGCCCAGCATGTCCGCCTGCGAGAAACGCTTGATGACCCGGTCGCCGCGGAAATGCAGGATGGTGATCCCGGGCCAGGCGATGGCGGTTCCGGTCGCGGGCACGCCCATGAACTCGTTCACGTGGCGGCCGGTCATGGTGAACCTGACGGTGCACGCGTCGCCGTCCCACAGAATCTCGTGGAATTCGAGCTG
>Ga0207693_10005427_pt1 | contig 10639 bp, 11 predicted proteins | sample LARL81metaG_FD_184347 | JGI IMG/M metagenome (GOLD analysis project Ga0207693, IMG submission 184347) | Corn, switchgrass and miscanthus rhizosphere microbial communities from Kellogg Biological Station, Michigan, USA - LAR L8-1 metaG... | ecosystem: Host-associated > Plants > Roots >... | reverse complement strand
CAGCTCGACGAAGAAGCCGCCCTGGGTCGAGTCGCCGTTCGCGTAGATCCCGACCAGCGCCGGAACCGTGACGTGCTTGCCGTTGACGAAGATGTCCAGGTGCTGGTGGATATGCAGCGTTGTCCCCTGCACTCCGAGTGAGCTCAGCTGGAGCGGGGCCAGCCGGTCCGGCAAGGAGGCGTACTCGGGAGGCCACGGCGCCTTTCCCTTCTGGAGCCCAGGGAGTGTGGCGTAGTCGATCTTCGGCGCCGAGCCGGTGACGTTCTTGGTGCTGGAGCCGTTGCCGCCGACAAAGAGCACCAGCAGCACGACGACGAGGGCGACCGGTCCGAGCGCTGCGAGACCGTAAAGAAGCCACGGCGACCTTCCTTGAGCGCCGACCGCCGGCACGCTTCTCGGCTTCTTCGTATCGCGCCGCTTTGGTGCCTGGACGGGCCGCGGCGGCAGAGGTGTACGCGCTTTCTTCGCCAAGGCCGTCTTGATGGTAGCCAGAGTCTCGGCGCTCCTGGTCGGTTGGCTTTTTCGATCGCGATCTTCGATACTCCGGTTTCCTCACTCAAGGAGGGCAAACAATGGGATGGTTGGACAAGCTGCTCGGACGTGACAAGAAGACTTCGAGCGACAGCTCGATGCAGAGTGAAGGCATGCATCAAGGGCAGGAGAGCATGGGCGGGGACACAGCGCCCGGCACGGAGCCGATGGCGCCCGCCGACCCCGAGCCGCCGGCGCAGCCGAGAACCGACGGCGAAACGTAGTTTGAACGGGGCGGCTTCGGCCGCCCCGTTCTTTGTCCGTGTCGTCCGACGCCCTCTCTAGCGTTCGTCGGCCATGCTCGCAATTGGAAGCTTGTTGCTCGTTCTGGCCGGCGGAGCCGCGCTGGCGGTCTGGTTGACCCGCGCGCTGCAGGGCTTCAAGGCCGACTCCGACGCCACCTTGGCCGCTCGAAACGCCGAGGTCGGGCGACAGCTCGAGGGGATCACCGCGACCATGGACCGCCGCCTCGGCGAGCTCGACACGAAGGTCGACCGGCGAATGGAGCACGCCTCGAAACAGACGAACGCGATCCACAAGCAACTCGGGGACGTCGGCCGGGCGACAACCCTTCTCGCCGAGCACGCGAAGGAGCTCGGCCAGCTGCAGCAGGTCCTGCGACCGCCGAAGGCGCGCGGCGGGTTCGGCGAGCTGCTGCTCGGCAACTTGTTGCGCGACCGCCTCCCGCCCGAGGCGTACTCGCTGCAGTACGGGTTCAAGAGCGGCGAGCGCGTCGACGCCGTGATCCGGGTCGACCGGCTCGCCCCGATCGACGCCAAGTTCCCGCTCGACAACTTCGAGCGGCTCGTCGATGCGCAGGAGAGCTCGGAGCGGGAGCTGCACGAGAAGGCGTTCGCACGCGACGTCAAGGGGCACGTCGACGCGATCTCGTCCAAGTACATCCGGCCCGACGAGGGCACCTACGACTTTGCGTTCATGTACCTGCCGTCGGAGGCGATCTACTACGAGCTCGTCTGCGGCAAGACGGGTGCGTTGCTCTCCTACGCGCACGAGAAGCGGGTGCTGCCGGTGTCCCCGACGACGCTGACGGCATACCTGCAGGTCGTCCTGCTCGGGCTGAAGGGGCTCCAGATCGAGCAGCACGCGCACGAGGTGATGGCCTACTGCGCGCAGCTACAGAAGGACTTCGGGCGCTTCAAGGAAGACTTCGACCTGGTCGGCACCCACCTGGGCCGGGCCAACTCGAGCTTCGGCAAGGCCGAGAAGCGGCTCGACAAGTTCGAGCTGAAGCTCGACCAGGCCGCGGACTCGCACGAGCTGGACAGCGCCGCCGACGTGGTCGCCGAGCTTCCGCGCGCCGCGGACGCGGCCTGACGCCGGCGTTCGGAAAAGCTAGGCGACGTCCTCGATCATCTCCACGAGCTCGTCGGTCCGATAGCCGTGCTCGCGGGCGAAGTGCACGAGCGCCCGAGCTCGCGCAAGAACCGCGCCACGTTCCGCGCTGCCGGTCACGGTGATCCCGCGGCCGCGCCTGAACTCGAGTAGCCCTTCGTCTCGAAGCTGCCGAAGCGCGCGCAGAACGGTGTTCGTGTTGACACCGAGCACGGCCGCGAGGTCGCGGGCGGGTGGAACTCGCTCGCCGGGCAGCGCCTCGCCCTCGGCTATTGCGCGGCGAATCTCGGCGGCGACCTGTTCATGGAGAACCGTTCGCTCGCCGCGGTCGACCTTGACACGGAACATAGTGCTATTCATAGTAGCTTCATTCACCGATGACCGTTACTGCACCACCCCAGAGGCCACGCCCTCGCGAGCACGAGAGGCCGGACGACCTCGAAGCTCTGATCGAAGAGGCCCGGCGCCGCGCGCGCCGGCGACGGCTTCGGAACGCAGCGGCGGCCGTCGCCGCAGCGGCCATCGCCCTCGGCGCCCTCGCCGCCTGGCACGCCGGGAGCAGCGGCACCAGCGCACAAGCGATCGCGCCTCTTGCGCTCCCGAAACCGAAGCCCATCCCCCTACATCCTCCGCCGAGGAACGGCGAGATCGCGGTGGTGCAGGGAAACGACCTGATCGCAGTCGCACCCGACGGGTCCCGCAGGCGACGGCTGACGACATGTCCGGGCCCGTATGCCGACTGCAACTTCGGCACGTTCTCGTGGTCCCCTGACGGTAGGTCGCTCGTGTTCCTCGCCGGCCACATTGGCGGGGCGTTTACCCTGAACAGCCTCTCCCTCTACTCCGTCGCCGCGTACGGCTCACCCTCGCGGCTAGTTGCCCGCTGTGGCGACTGCAACCAGTACCAGGAGCTCTCGTGGTCACCCGACGGACAGAGGGTCGTGTTCGCCGCCGACAACGGCTTGTACGTCGCGAACGTCGTCAGCGGCTTGCTCCGCCGGATCGATCTTCGCGCTGCTGAACGAGCAGCTCTGGACGGTCCGGGCGCGGGGACGACCGCGACGTGGTCGCCGAGCGGCTCGAGCATCGCGGTCGCCGCCCGAAACGAGCTCTACACCGTGAGCCCAGACGGGTCGGGCGTGGCACGTATCGCCTTCATCGGCGGCGGGGTGTCCGACCCGAAGTGGTCGCCTGATGGAACGAGGCTCGCATTCGACAGCGGTGACGACTTGTACGTCGTCGACGAAGACGGCTCGCACCTGAAGCTCCTGCTCGGCGGGGCGTACGGGAGCGGCCCAGGCGTGCCCACGTGGTCACCGGACGGACGCCGGATTCTCTACTTCTACACGCCGGGGAGCCCCGGCAGCTTCCGAGGCGAGGTCTGGTCGATGCGAGCTGATGGGTCCGACCGCCGGCTTCTCTACAACGGCTCGTGTTGCGTCGGCGAATGGCATCCGCCGATCTGGTCGCCCGACGGTCGGTGGATCGCCTTCAGCGGCGCAACCGAGACGAGCGGCGTCGTAGTCATGGACGTTCGCGGAACGCATCGCCGCAAGCTGCTCGACCTGTCGAGCGCGGTTGCCTGGCGGCCGCTGCCGCGCAGCTAAACGCCGGCCGGCTGCTGCGCTTTGAGGTAGCGGATCAACCCGCCGGCAACGACGATCTCGCGCTCGCGCGGCAGAAAGTCGTGCGTGACGTTGAAGGCCGGTGCGCCTTCGATCTCGACCTGGAGCTCGTCTTCGCCCTCGGCAATCGCGTGCAGGTCGTGGATCTCCCACTTCTGCCCCAGCTCGGCTCGGTCGTAGTCGGCCTCGTTCTTGAAGAGCAGCGGCACGATCCCTTGCGCGATCAGGTTGCGGCGGTGGATGCGCGCGAAGCTCTTTGCGATCACGGCTCTGACTCCAAGCTGGGCCGGAGCGAGCGCGGCATGCTCCCGGCTCGAGCCCTGGCCGTAGTTGTCGCCGGCGACGATGAAGCCTCCGCCCCACTCGTGCGCCCGCTTGGCGAACCCCTTGTCTCGATGCTGGAAGGTGAACTCCGCGATCGCGGGCACGTTCGAGCGGTAGGCCATGACGGTCGCACCGTCGGGCGAGAGGTCGCCGGTCGAGATGTCGTCAGGCGCCACGATCAGCACGCGGCCGGCGAGCACGTCCGGCAGTGGCTTCTGCTCTGGCGGGGGAAAGATGTTGGGGCCGCGCGGGACCTGGATCGAGACCGCCTCCTCTTCCGGGACGGGCTCGAGGATGTGCTTCTGGACGACCTCGGGACGAGCCGCAGGCCTCTCCGGCAGCTCGGGCGGATCGAGCTCGCGCGGGTCGGAGATGACGCCCTTCAGCATCGACACCGCGGCGATCGCGGGCGAGCAGAGGTAGACCTGGTCGTCGGTCGTCCCGCTCCGGCCCGGGAAGTTCCGGTTGAAGGTGCGCAGCGAGTTCGCGCCCGACGGAGGCGCCTGGCCCATCCCGACACACGGCCCGCAGGCGGGCTCGAGCATTCGCACCCCGGCCATCAGCAGGTCGACGTACGTCCCAGAGCGCGTGATCTGGTCGAGGATCTGCCGCGATCCCGGCGTCGCCGTTGCCGAAACGAGCTCCTCCGAGAGCCGCTGGTCGCGCATCACTGCGCCGCACAGTGCGAGGTCGTGGTAGGACGAATTGACCGAGGAGCCGATGCAGACCTGCTGAATCGGCGTCCCGACGAGGTCGTCGACCGGAACGACGTTCCCCGGGCTCGACGGTTTCGCGACCAGGGGCACGAGCTCGGCGAGATCGATGTGCTCCTCGTCATCGAAGTCGCCGGTGTCCCCGGTCGGCAGCTCGGTGAAGTCCTCGAGACGCTCCTGCTCCTCGAGCCAGGCACGCGTCTCGTCGTCGGCCGGGAAGACTGCGCCGGTCGCGCCGAGCTCGGCGATCATGTTCGCGATCGTCCCGCGCTCCGTGTAGCTGAGCGTATGCACCCCCGGACCGGTGAACTCGAAGACGCACCCGCGCCCGCCGCGGACACCGCGGCGGCGAAGCAGCTCGAGGATCACGTCCTTCGCCTGGATCCACGGACGGGCGAGCTCGTTCTCGAGAAAGACGCCGACGATCTTGGGGCAGGGCAGCTCGAAGGGATGTCCAGCCATGCAGACGGCCACGTCGAGGCCGCCCGCTCCGATCGCGATCATCGCGCACGAGCCCGATTGGGTCGTGTGCGAGTCCGCGCCGATGAGCGTCTGTCCCGGCTTTGCGAATCGCTCGCAATGGACGTAGTGGCAGATCCCGTTGCCGGGCCGCGAGAACCACGCTCCGTACTTGGCGGCCATCGCCTGTAGGAAGCGGTGGTCGTCCGGATTCTTGAAGTCGATCTGGAGGATGTTGTGGTCGACATAGACCACAGCCGTGTCGACGCGCACGCGCTCCTCGCCGAAGAGCTCGAACTGCATCATCGCCATCGTCCCGGTCGCGTCCTGCGCGAGCGCCTGGTCGACACGAAGCGCAATCTCCTGGCCGGGTACGAGCTCTCCGCGCTCGAGATGCTCCTCGAGGATCGTGCGGGCGAGTGATGCCATCGGCTTCTAGCTTAGTCAGAAGCCAGCCGGGACCAGACCTCGAAGTCGTCGCGCCTTCCCTGCTTGAAATGGAACGAGCGCAGCGTCCCCTCGTAGCGATAGCCCACGTTCGCAGCGACTCTCTTCGACGCGTCGTTCGAAGTGGAGATCCAGAGCTCGATCCTCAGGGCATCGAGTTCCGCGAACGCCCAGTCGGTCAGGAGCTCGAGCGCCCGGGTCGCGACCCCTCGACCGCGCGCTTCCGGCGCAACGACGTAGCCGAGCTCGAGCTGCCGTCCTTCGCGGTCGATGCCGAACGCGAGCGCGAGGCCAAGGAACGACCCGTCTCCATGGACAACGGCGAACGCCTCTCGCTTGCCTTCATGGCGGCCCTCCTCGTAGAACTCGAGCCACTCGTGCTCCCACCCCGGTGGCACCGGGTCGGGGACGCGCGTGTAACGACGCACCCCCTCGTCGTCGAACATCGCTGCAACCGACGGTAGGTGTTTCTCGGCAAGCAGCTCGAGACGGACGTCGATCATGCCGGAACGGAGTCTCTCTCAAGCAGGGACTGTCCCCGAAGGGGGCTGTCCCCAAAGCCGTCACGGGCAGTGCCACCGCTTTGAGGGGACAGTCCCCGTTCCGGGGACAGTCCCTGCCCAGCCTTCGCTAGGACAGTCGCGGTCCCGTGACAGCAGTCCCCATTCGGGACAGTCCCTTCCCGTCGCCTGGATGGCGACGTTTTTCTAGTACCTGAGCAGGGCGCCGATCCCCTCGACCGGGTCGAGATCCTGGTAGTGCCGGAGCGCAAGGACGCTCCCGCCGTGCGTGAGCGTCTGGTGAACTGCGAGGTTGAGACCGTCGTCGCGCGGCTCCATCTGTGTTCCGTCGAGTGGACAGGGTCCTCCTTCGGCGCTGACCCGCCCGCAGCGCGGGCACTGCCAGGCAGAGTGCTCCGCGCCTTCCTGGAAGAGGAGTAGCTCGACTCGCCCGTCGGAGGCCGCCTCGAGGGTATCGGCCCAACCCGCCGTCGCCCGGCCGCCGCGCCCTGATTCCTCGCGCCAGCGCTCGGCAGCCTCTCGCTCCTGCTTCGCGTGCCACTCCTCGAGGATCGGCCGGGCCGCCTGGAGCAGTTCGGCAGGAGTCGCGTGCGCCTCCGCCTGCGTCCAGCCGACGATCGCGTTCCTGACCTCGTGCGAGAGCACCTCCTCGAGCTCGGCGCGCGTCTCCTCCGTGGTCACGAACACGATCCTCGGGCTCTGCAGGCGGCGGACGCGGCGGTCGAGCTGCTCTGCGACCTCTTTCAGGTGCTCGTGGACGAGCGACTCGATGTGTCGCTGGTAACGCGCCTGCGACCAGCCCCCCTGGTCGTGCCGCCCGGGCGTCTCGTCGAACTGGTCGACGACCTCCTCGAGCTTCCCGGCACGCAGGGTGTAGACGGTTCCGCGCTCCCGGCCGACGACGGCGATCAGGGCTCCATCCCCACGCCCGACGAGCGGGACGAGCGGCGAAAGGTAGAACTCCCGGCCGACGGCGATCTTGTCGGCAACCGGATCGCCGAGCGGCAGCGTTCGCCACGCGTTGTCGAGCCCCGCGGAGAAGACCGCGACGCCGCGTGACCCGTCGCGTTCGAACTCGCGCTCGAAGAACTCGCGAATCCTGGTGAGGTCGGCGCGGAGGGCCTCGCGCTGCTCGTGCGTCAGCTCATGGGCGGCCTCGGCACGCATCTCGCCCTCGTGCATCAGTGAGTTGACCCGGCTGGCCGCGTCGCCGGCGGTCGGGGCGACGCTGGGATCGAGATCGACGTAGACGCTGATCGCGCACCCCTTCTCGGCGCGGAAACTCGCCAACTCGCGAAGCCCGTCCCAGCTCACTGTTGCTGCCACCTGCGCCTCCTTACCGGAAAGCGGCGATTGTATGCCTGCCGTGCCGCGCTGTATCGCCCGGTTTTCGTAGAGCCGCTCAAAAGGGAGCCGGAGCGCGGCACAGACTGCGGGATTGGTTGGTTGACTGCGCCCCTCCCACTGCAGAGAGGAGGAGGTGCTCCGACTCATCCTCGATCGTGCCGCCGTCGCCGTGAGGTCACTTGACCAACGGAGGTCATTCTTCTCTTTGCCTTACGTACTCCGAACACGATGGGTCCGCCCTAGTCTTCTGAGCTATGGAAATCGAACCACCCAACTTCATCGAGGAAGCAGACCTAGCCGAGGGATGGGGCGAGCAAGAGTGGGATCGGTGGCAGAAGCTTCAGGCACGCCTTGAGGAGCGAGGCGTGAAGAGGCTCGAGAAGCGTGGTACCGACGATGGTGGCTCTGGGATGCTGCTCGCCTACACCGAGTTGGTGCAGTCAGCTTTCTACGAACAGGAACCGATCTCAGAAGGGGAACCAATCCTTGGCGCCGTAAACCGCCTGGCGCTCAAGCTCGCGCCCGGCGTCAACTCCTAGAAACGCGGCGATTCTCTTCGCGTGGATGTCTTCACCATTGGTCATGGCGCCCGTTCCGCCGAAGAACTCGTCAACTGTCTGCGGGAGGCGGGGGCCGAAAGCTTGATCGACGTGCGCCGCTTTCCTGGCTCGCGGCGAAATCCCCAGTTCAATCAGGCGACGCTCGCAGAGTCTCTGGCCACGGCCGGAATCGCCTACCGTCATGCGGAGGAGCTTGGCGGGCGGCGCTCGAACGAGCCAGGCGAGGAGCGCTTCCCCTGCATTCGTGTGGCCGCGTTTCGAAGCTATGCGGCCCGGATGGGCACCGAATCGTGGCAAGAGGCACTCGAGGACGCTCTCGCCGAGCCTGCTCCCTGTTTCATGTGCGCGGAGACGCCGTGGTGGCGCTGCCACCGGCGCCTGATCGCGGAGCTCCTGACGGCACGTGGCCACGAAATCGTCCATCTGATGAGGCCGGGCAAGACCGAATCACACCGCTTGTACGCCGAGAGCTCGGTTCGCGCAGGCAAGCTATATCTGTGCGGAGAGCTGGTTGCCTAGCGGCTTGGCTGGGAACGTTCAAGCGGTCCGATCCGTTGAATATTGTGAGGGCCGGCATCCGGCCCAGTTGATTTGGAGGAAATGTGAACGACAACAGAGTGCGCGAGCTGATCATCATCGGCGGAGGTCCCGCCGGTTATACGGCCGCGCTCTACAGCGCCCGCGCGAACCTCGAGCCACTCGTCATCGAGGGCTTCCAGTGGGGCGGGCAGCTGATGATCACGAGCGACGTCGAGAACTATCCCGGCTTCGCCGAGGGCATCATGGGCCCACAGCTGATGGGCGAGTTCCGGCGCCAGGCCGAGAAGTTCGGGGCCGAGTTCCTCGCCGACGACGTCACGCGCGTTGACTTCTCGGAGCGCCCGTTTCGCGTCTGGGTTGGCGAGGACGAGTACCGCGCCGAGAGCGTGATCGTCGCCACCGGCGCGACCGCACGGCAGCTCAATCTCGAATCCGAGCGCGCCCTTCACGGCCGCGGCGTCACCTACTGCGCCGTCTGCGATGCCGCGTTCTACCGTGACAAGGAGGTCGTGATCGTCGGCGGCGGCGACTCCGCGATGGAGGAGGCGATCTTCCTGACGAAGTTCGCGTCGAAGGTCACGGTTCTCCACCGCCGAGATGAGTTTCGCGCCTCGCCGATCATGTTCGATCGCGCCCGCGCCAACGAGAAGATCGAGTTCGTGACGCCGGTCGTGGTCGAGGAGGCGCTCGGCGCCGAAGAGGGCAAGCTCACCGGAGTCCGAATTCGAAACCTCGAGACGGACGAGATCAGCGAGATCCCCGCGGATGGGCTGTTCGTCGCGATCGGCCACGATCCGACGACGAAGCTCTTCGTCGACCAGCTCGATCACGACGAGGCCGGCTACCTCGTCACCCAGCCGGGCTCGACGGCGACCAACGTCGAGGGCGTCTTTGCCGCCGGCGACGTGGTCGACCACGTCTATCGCCAGGCCGTGACCGCGGCGGGCATGGGCTCGATGGCCGCGCTCGACGCCGAGCGCTGGCTCGCGGCGCGTGATACCAGCGCGGAGCGATCGGCTCTCACAGCACCCCGGGCTTAATCATGGCCGAGTGGATCGATCTCCTCGATCCCGGCGAGGAGGAACTGAAGAAGGTGCTGCCGCCGCAGATCCACGAGCGCGCGCTCGAACAGCTGCTCGAGCCCGCCACACACGACGACGAGCCGCGGCCCCGGATCGAGGGTCACGATCGCTACGTCTTCGGTGTGTTCCTGCTGCCGATCGCGGTCCGCGAGGAGGACCGCGTCTTCTACCAGGAGGTCGACGTCATCGCGACCCGGGAGCGCGTCGTGACGGTACGCAAGACCCCGGAGCGCGGCTATGCCTGCGACCTCGGCCCCGCGCAGTTGTCGCACGAGCGGGAAGCCGACGACCGCTCCGGCATGATCGTCTACCGCATCGTCGACCAGATCGCCGAGGACTTCCTCGATCTGGTCGATGCACTGAACGACGAGATCGACGAGCTCGAGGAGGGGATCGAGACGTGGAGCTCGGCCCAGGTCCGTCGCCGAATCTCGGACCTCCGGCACGACCTGCTCCACGTCAGAAGAACGCTGGCGCCGACGCGTGACGCGGTACGGGCGATCGTCGACCGCCGCGTCGACGTCGGCGAGGGCCCGGAGGTGCTGCCGCGCGACGTCGAGCTGAATTTCTCCGACGCCTACGACAAGCTCCTTCGCGCGACGGACGGGCTCGACCTCTCCCGCGACCTGCTCGCGAGCGCGCGCGACTACAGCCAGGCGAAGATTGCCAACGACCAGAACGAGGTCGTCAAGCGACTGACGGTGATCGCTTCGATCCTGCTCGTGCCGACGTTCATCGTCGGTCTCTACGGCCAGAACTTCCGCCACATTCCCGAGCTCGCCTGGGGCTTCGGCTACTGGTGGAGCTGGGGCTGGATCATTCTCACGACCATCCTGCAGCTCGCGTTCTTCCGCTGGCTCGGTTGGATCGGCGGCGGCCAAGTTCGCCAACTGAAGGCGCCGCCGCTCCAGACGCTCGACCCTCGGGCGCTGCGCGGGCGACGCCGTCGCGCTACTTCGACCTGAGACAAAGCCCGCTAGCTACTTTCAGCCCATGCCTTTTTTCATCTGTCCGAACTGCAGAGAACGCTCGATCGACCACGATCGCCAGGAGGGCCTGACCCGACAGGCCGTCGCCTGCCACCGCTGCGGTTTCGGCTTTCTCTTCGAGCTGATGGACGACTATTACCCGGCTCCG
>Ga0207693_10005426_pt1 | contig 10639 bp, 11 predicted proteins | sample LARL81metaG_FD_184347 | JGI IMG/M metagenome (GOLD analysis project Ga0207693, IMG submission 184347) | Corn, switchgrass and miscanthus rhizosphere microbial communities from Kellogg Biological Station, Michigan, USA - LAR L8-1 metaG... | ecosystem: Host-associated > Plants > Roots >... | reverse complement strand
GTCATCGTCCCGCGTATGCGGACGATCCAGTAATAACGAACGTATAAACACGGCCCCCGGCATGCATAGCGCCTAAGGGGCATTCAGTCATCGCCGAGCTCGCGTCTCGACCTGCCGGTGGCTTCTTCGAGGAACGTGTAATCGAAGACCCTGTCCACAGCCGGGCTCGCATCAATGGTCGTGATGCCGGCCTCGTGAATCATTCGCATCAAGGCCTTGGCCTCCTTACGATGCAGCCGGTAATCCAGCTTTCCGTGCGGCATGGATTCGCGCACCACGTCGGGCGAAGCCCCGGTCCCTCGTTGTGCCGCCTCCGCAAAGAGCGAGGGGTCGGCATTCAGGGCGTCGGTCGCTTCTACCAGCGCCCTCACGACCGCCGCGACAGCGGCGCGATTCTTAGCCGCGAACTCGGCATTTGCGGCGAGCGCACCATTGATATGACCGGTCGGATTGTCGCCGATATCCAGGCTGCTGTAGCTGCCGATCCCTTGTACGGCTGCCTCGGCGTTGTTGGGCTCCCAGAACACGAAACCATCGATGTCGCCCGAACGCATTGCGACAAACACCGGCGTGCCGCCAGGGGGCGCAAAGCTCACGAAATTGATCTTTGCCAAATCGGCGCCGCCAAGCTTGGCCGATGATTTGAACAGCAAATCGGCATAGCTGTTTGGCGCGGTGCCAATCTTCTTGCCTTCAAGGTCCTTCCAGGTCTTTGCAATTACGCCGTTGCGCAAAGTGAGACTCTGCCCGCCCGAGAATATGCCACTTATGACCTTGCTGTCGCGAAACCCTTTTTCCTCCATCAGGCCGATGTTGACGAAGCCGAGTACGGCAAGGTCGAGCTCATTCGTGGCCAACGCCAGCTGGATGTTCGGGTAGCCGCGCATCACACTAACGTCGAGATCCACGCCGCTGTTCTTGGCACGGTCACGCAGCTGCATCACGTTGGCGGTGTGAACCTGCACGGGGAAGCCCAGCCGTACCTTGACGTCGGCCCACGCATCCGTGCGGAGCAGCCCGAAGGCGCAGGCGATGAGCAATAGGCTGGTGAAAAATCGTCGCATGGCTAACTCCTTATCCTGGACAGCGACACCTTGCGCGCTCACGCCGCCCGCTTGGCTCTGCGCCGGCGTTTGCGCCCGTTGCGTTCCGCCATGACCGTTTTCAGGCGCTTCATCGCGAAGAGACCTCTGGGCTGCCCAACGTAATACATCACCTGGAAAATGAGCTCTTTGATATGCTCGTCAGTGATGCCGAGCTTGTGGGCATGGCGAAGGTGGATGTCCATGCCCTCCGTGCCGAAAGCAATCAGAACCGCAAGGACGGCAATTTCGCGCTCTCGCAGGCTCAGTCCGGGACGAGACAAGACCTCCCCAAAGACGAAATCTGTCGTAAGAGCCCAGAGGTCCTCATCCAGGTCGCGCAGGTCCTGGTTGGTGCCCCATCCCATCTGCTCATAGACTTGCAGTCCGCGTTTTCGGCGATCCTTGTGGGGCAACATCACGGCTGCTCCTCTCGTTGCTGGGGCATTGAACGGCGCGTCCGCTACATCGAATAGGGACGCAAACGACGATGGAACATCGCGAAGATGATCTCCCAATCGCGGTTCGCGCTTTGCTTGTCATAGACATCGCGGTCGGGCAGTGCATATCCGTGATCGACGCCCTTGTGCACCTCGTACCGGTAGCTCACGCCGCTGGTCGGCAGCGTTCGGGCGAGGGTGTCCACCGTGGCAGGCGGCGTGTGCCGATCCTTCTCCCCGAAGCCGCAATAGAGATCGCCTTTGGCTTTCATGACGCTCAGGTGCGGGGAATCCGCCGCGGTCACGAGATCCGTGCCGTGCAGGCTGACCGAGGCCTGGAACCGGTCGGGATAATGTCCGGTCACGCGAAAGACATGGCGTCCGCCCATGCAGTAGCCGATGCATCCGACGGGAGCCCCGTTTCGCGCAGCGGGATCCGCATCGAAGAACTCCAGGAGCGCCGCGGTGTCGTCAATCACCATTGAGTCGGTCAGCTGCTGCAGTGGGGCGAGAACACGATTGCGGGTTTGCTCATCCAGCCTGTCAAGGGTGATCATCTGGTTGCTGTCGTTGCGATACTCGTGCCTGATCTTTCCTTGCCGGTAATAAAAGTTCGGGACAGCGCAGTAGTAACCAACCGCCGCTATACGGCGCGCCACGTCGAACAGCTCCTCGCGCAGACCCCACACGTCCATGTAGATGATGACGACGGGGTAGGAGGCGGGGGCACTGGGATGAGCGATGAAGGTGTCGATGGCGCCTCTCGCCATTGGAATGTCAATCAGGCGCTCTTTCACGGCTTACGCGGACGGCTGCAGCAGGGTTCCGAGCAATCCCTGCTTGGCGTGTGACGTTGAGCAGAGCGGTGAAACATCAGCATGAAGCCGGCTCTGGTTTGTTGCTGGGGTTTTCGCGTCGGGATCAGGGTATGAGCTGGGTGATAAGACCATAGGTGTCGGGCCGCCGGTCCCGATAAAACTGCCAGGCCCGTCGACGTTCCGTCACCTGATCGAGGTCGCATTCTGCCACGAGTATCTCTTCCTGCGAGTCGGCCTGCGCGAGAATGTCGCCGATCGGATCGATGATGACGCTTCGGCCGTAATAGGTATAGGCGCCCTCCTGCCCGACGCGGTTTAGCCCGGCGACAAACAGCTCGTTGAAGATCGCGTGCCCCATCAGCTCCTTCTCCCACACTTTCACTGAGAGGCTCGCTTTTGGCGTCGCGCTCGGGATGAGGAGGATCTCGGCGCCGTTGAGCGCGGAGCAGCGCGCCCCTTCCGGATAGTGCCGGTCATGGCAGATGATTACGCCGATCTTGCCGAATTGCGTCTCGAACGCAGGATAGCCGAGATTGCCGGGCTTGAAATAAAGCTTCTCGAAGAAAATCGTGTTCAGCGGAATGTGGTTCTTGCGATAGATTCCGAGCAGCTTTCCGTCGGCATCAATCATGGCTGCCGAGTTGTAGTAGACGCTGCGCCCCACGCGCTCGTAAATCGGCGCGCATATGACAACCCCGAGCTCCTTGGCGAGCGCCTGTATCATTTCCGTGATCGGACCCGGAATGGTTTCCGAGGATTCCATGTGTTTGAGGTCAAGGTCAGTGATGAAGAAGAGCTCATGGAAAACCTCCGGCAGCAGCAGCACTTGGGCGCTGTGCTTTTTGGCGGCGTCCCGGATGAACTGCTCTGCCTTGGTCAGATTCTGTGCGCGGCTCCCCGAACAGTCCATTTGCAGCAGAGCGACTTTGACTTTCATCCGCACATCTCCTCGATCCTCCCCAAGGCGTCCCCGGCACTAAGCCGCGGGCGAGGCCTCGACCATGTTGATCGCGGCCACCAGATCGGCGAAAAGCTCATTGCTCAAGCTGACGTGCTCGATGAGCAGTCGACGCGCCTTTTCACCGTCGCCTGCGATAATAGCGTCGATTATGGCCTCATGTTCTTCCGAAGCGAGCCTGAGCGCATCCCGTCGCTTGAGCTGATAGGCACGGTAGGGCGCAAGCCGATCGTACAGTGCACCTGCTTGTTGTCTAAGATATTGATTGTGGGATCCTGCGTAGATCAGCTCGTGAAACGATCTGTTCAGTGCGTGGTAGCCCTCGCGATCACCCGATTGCAGATAGGGCCGGAAGCGCTTATGAACCGCGACAAGGGCGGCGTGCTCGGCAGGGGTCATCCGTCGCGCCGCCAAGCGCCCACAGAGGCCTTCCAGCTCCGCCATCACCTCAAACATTTCGACCATGCTCGCAGCTGTGATTTTTGCAACCACCGGGCTTTGATGCGGACGCCACTCAATGAGATTTGCGGCGGCCAGCTGTCGTAGTGCTTCCCGTACCGGTGTGCGGGAGACTTTGAACTCCTGAGCAAGACTCTTCTCGTCCAGTTCCTGGCCGGGCCTGAGCTCGCCCGATATGATTTGATCGGCGATTTCGCGTCGTACCCGATCAGACCGGATCAGCGGCACATCGAAGTCCCTGGACGGTCGCAAAGGAGCACGCTCGCGTTTTGTCGTGGTTCTCATGGTTGAATTCACCAGCCGCAATCCCTCAGGACCGGGCGCGGTTTGCACCGGCTCGTCACCAGGTCCGAGCCCGTGGTTGTATACCCCACTCCGGTTATTGTATATATCGCGGCGGAATTTCGCTAACGATGTGGCCGTTGAACCGAAGCACTACAGCCGGCGGGAGATGACAATGCGCAAACTGGCAATATCAGCGATTTTGCTCAATGGCCTCGCCACCGCAACTGCGGTGCACGCCGCGGACAAGGTTCGCTTCGCATATACGGTCCAGGTCCATCAGGCCCATATGATGGTCCTTCAGGACTATGCGAAGAAATACAACATCGAGATCGAGCCGGTGCCGATGCGGCGATATGCCGATCAGCAGCTGGCGCTGATGACCAACCAGGTCGATGTCGCGGTCATGGGCTATATCAACGTCGGCCTGATGGAGGAGAAGAGCTTCCGTGATTATCGGGCAATCGCGGGCGTGTTCACCGGCGGGCAGAGCTTGACGCTCGCCAAGGACGTCAAAGCAACGCAATGGAAGGACCTGGAAGGCCGCAAGCTGGGAACGGCCCCGAACAGCTATGCCGAGCTTTTATTCAAGACGAGCGCGACCCTGGGCGGTGCCGACGTTGCGAAAATTCAAACCGTCAGCTTTGCGGCCGGGGGGCCGCCGCTGTTATCGGCGCTGAAGGAGCATCAGATAGACGGGTTTGTCTCCTGGGAGCCGAACAGCGCCGACGCCGCCATTGCCGGCGACGGCTACTACAGCTCGCTTGATATCGGAGCCAATCCAACCCACCACATCAATGGCCTGATTGCGGTCAACTCGGCCTTTCTCCAATCCCATAGGGCGGCCGTGCTGGGCTTCGTCCAGGCTGTGATCGATGCGACCAACGCGCTCAATGCGGACCAGAGCAAATATATCGAGGTCGCCACGAAGGGGACTGGCTCGTCGCTTGCCGTGATCAAGGAAGCAATTCCGCGCGGCAAGCTCGACTATGACCTATATGCAAAGGAAGCCAAGGCGCTGCTGAAAATGGTGTATGATGCCAAGCTGACCCAAACCGACACATCTGGAGCGGTCGACAAGCAATTTGACTATTCGCTCCTCACCGAGGCAACCGGAAAGCCCAAGACCCAAGTCGGCGGCGAGTAACTTCAAGAGTCCCGAGTGACAGCGGTTCCGGTCGCCGCTCTCGCAGCGAGCTTGAATGCTGGTCGCATTGTAGCGAGCGTTTATCTCGCTCTGCGGCGGGTTGCAGGGCCTGTGATCGTTGTCGTCCTGTGGCACCTCGCATCGACCCGGGGCTGGGTGGATCAACGGTTTGTCCCTTCGCCGCTCACGGTGATGCGTGCACTCCAGGAATGGATGTTCGGGCCAACCGCCGCAAATCCTTATTCCGGCACCTGGTTCGCGCACGCGGCCAACAGTGCGTACCGGGTTCTGGTCGGCTTTCTGATCGCTGCCGCGTTAGGGGTTACTCTTGGATGCCTGATCGGCTGGTTTCGGTTCGTCTCGGATCTGGTCGATCCGGTCATCCAGGTACTGCGGCCGATTCCGATCACGGCCTGGGTTCCCTTCGCCGTGATCTTCTTCGGCATCCGCGACGGGTCTGCATTCTTTCTGATCGCGCTCGGCGCCTTTTTCCCTGTTGTAGTGAACACCGCCGCCGGCGTCGCAGGCACGCCGAAGCTCCTGGTGCGCGCCGCGCGCATGCTGGGAATCCGTCCCTACATGCTGTTGCCAAGAGTGGTGCTGCCTGCCGCCATGCCATTTATTTTCACCGGACTGCGTCTCGGCATGGGGCTGGCTTGGGTGCTGGTCATTGTTGCGGAGATGATGGCAGTCAAATCCGGCCTCGGTTTTGCGATGTGGGACGCCTATTATTTTTTGCGCCTGGATATCATCATTGCCGCGATGCTGAGCGTCGGCGCGCTCGGCTTTGTGAGTGACTTGATCATCCGGCTTGTCGGTCGCCGCTTCCTGCGCTGGAGTCGCGGGCTGTGAACCGGGCTGCACCGGAACAGCAACATTCGCGCAGGGCCGGACGCATCGTCATGCGCGGCCTTCGCAAACGATTTCTCGATATCGCGCGCCAGGAAGAGGTGATTGCGCTGGATGGCATCGATCTCGAGATCGGAGATAATGAGTTTCTTATGGTTCTCGGCCCCAGCGGTTGCGGGAAAACGACGCTTCTCAACATAGTCGCGAGCTTCGAGACTGCGACTGGCGGCGAGGTGCGGGTCGATGGCGAACCGGTGCGGAAACCGGGCCCCGATCGGGGTGTCGTGTTTCAGGAGTACGCGCTGTTTCCGTGGCTTACCGTCCAGCAAAATGTCGAATTTGGCTTGCGGGAGCGCGGGACGCCCAGATCCGAACGCAAGGAGCGCGTGCGTCGGCAGATTGCCTCCGTTGGCCTGTCAGGCTTCGAGCGAAGATACCCGCACGAATTGTCCGGAGGTATGCGCCAGCGAGTCGCGCTTGCGCGCGTGCTCGTCAACGATCCGAAGATCTTGTTGATGGACGAGCCGTTCGCTGCCCTCGATGCGCAGACGCGCTCGATGATGCAGCAGGAATTGCTGGGCGTTTGGAGCGCGGAGCGGCGCACTGCAATATTCATTACCCACAATATCGAAGAGGCGATCCTGCTGGGCGACAGGGTTGTCGTGATGACGGCGCGTCCCGGCCGCATCAAGGAGATCGTCGCAATAGAGCTTCCCCGGCCGCGTGATGTCACGTCGGCTGAATTCAATGAGATCCGCCGCCGCATCGGTGCTCTCCTGGAAGACGAGGTGCAGGCCGCCTTCGCTGCCACGCGAGTCCAAGGAGGCCCGATGCAATGATGGCGATAGGGAAACGAATCGCGCATGGCATTGGGCACTTCAAGGCGCGTTCTGGTCGTGTGTGATCAGCAACGCGCCAAGCTCGGTCTCCTCCCTCTCCGGGTTTTCACGCGGAGAGGGAGCCGCCTGATGTCTGTTGCACAATTTATGCGTCGATTTCGCTGCAAGGCGCTGGAGGCTTGGGCGGATGAACAATGAGCTCATGGTCGAGCGGCATGGGCCTGTGGCATGGCTGACTGTCAATCGGCCGGAGGTGCGCAATGCGCTCAGCCTGGAAATCACGCGACGCATCGCCGAGACGTTGCGCGACCTTTCGCGTGATCGCACGCTGCGGGTATTCGTCCTTACCGGCGCCGGTGACCGCGTCTTTGTCTCGGGGGCCGATGTGCGCGAGTTCAGGGAGCAGCTGGCGACCCCGGAGAGCGCCTTGCGTTACGATGCTGCTGCCGAACAATTGCAGTCGGCGCTGCGCGAGGTCCCGCAGCCGGTGATTGCCATGATCCAGGGCCATGCGGTCGGGAGCGGGACAATCGTTGCCGCATCCTGCGATTTCCGCATCGCCGTGCGTACGGCGAAATTCGGCATACCGGTCGCAAAGTTCGGGTTTATTGCTCCCGTGCCGGACACGTTGCGGCTGGTGCAGCTTGTCGGGCCCGCCAAGGCGAAGTGGCTGCTGATGACGGGTCAACTGATCGAGGCGCCGGAGGCGCAAGCGATCGGGCTCATAGATGAGGTCGTGGAGCCAGCGCAGCTCAAGTCGCAGGTGGAGTCCTTGGCGTCGACCCTGGCGGCGAATGCACCGCTGACGATAAAGGCAACCAAACAGATCATCGAAACAATGACGGCGCCGAGCGCCACCGTCGCATCCGGCGCACCCTGGTATGCAGAGATCTTCCGTAGTCAAGATTTCAAGGCGGGCCTCGATGCGTTCTTCAACAAGCGCAAGCCGGAGTTCAAGGGTGAATGAGGTAGAGGGGGTGAGCGGGGGAGGCGCAGAAAGGCATCCCTACCCCCGCACGCGCGTTGGACCGCTCCACGGGATCAGGGTGCTCGACCTCACGCACATGCTGGCGGGCCCCTACTGCACGTGGGTACTCGGTGCATTGGGCGCCGAAGTGACCAAGGTGGAAATGCCAGGGTCCGGCGACTTTACCCGTGGCATTGCGCCCTTCGCGCATGGCGAGAGCATCTATTTTTCCAGCGTAAATCGGAACAAACGCAGCATCACCCTTAATCTCAAGCAGCCGTCCGGCCGCGCGGCACTGCTGCGGATTGCGGAACGCACTGATATTTTCGTCGAGAACAATCGGCCGGGAGCCATGCGGCGGCTTGGGCTTGATTATGAAGCGCTGGCTCGCATCAACCCGGGATTGATCTACGCATCCATATCCGGCTTCGGGCAGACCGGGCCTTACAGCCAAAGACCCGCGTTCGATGCGGTCATGCAGGCGATGTCCGGCATGATGAGCATCACCGGCGAGGAAAATCGACCGCCTGCCCGGGTCGGTGTCTCCATCGGAGACATTGGGGGCAGCCTGTTCGGCGCGATCGGCATTCTGGCTGCCTTGGCCGATCGGGCGGTCACGGGACGAGGAGCACGGATTGACGTTGCGATGCTGGACGCGCAAATCGCGCTGCTCGAGAATGCAGTTGCGCGCTACCTCAACACAGGAGAGCGCCCACGACGTCTAGGCTCGCGACATCCGCTGATTGCACCGTTCCAAGCGTTCCCGACCAAGGACGAGCCAATCGTTATCTGCGTCGATACCGAGGCCCAATGGAAGCGTTTGTGCGACGCCATTGATCGTAGTGATCTGATCGCGAGCCCGCTATTTCCGGACGGCAGCGCGCGCGCGCGGCATCATGCCGAGCTCGAGCCGGAGCTGATCTCGGCGTTATCCAAGCGCACGCGAGCGGAGTGGCTTTCGATATTCGAATCGGCGCAAGTTCCGGCAGGCCCGATCAACGACATTGCGACAGCGATGACGGATCCGCAGGTCGTGGCGCGCGGAATGATCCGCCGGTCGGGGGAGCGGGCCTTCGTCAACCAGCCTGTTCATTTCTCGACCTATCCGGAAACCCCCGATGATCCGGCCCCGGCTCTGGGCGAGCACACGCAAGCGGTGCTGGCCGAGTACGGGTATTCGAATGATGAGATCGCCGAGATGCAGGCTGACGGCGCAATTTGACGCGCTACGAGAACATAGTGAGTCGAACAACGAGGAGACGCGAGATTCGATGCCATACCTGACCACAAGTGACGGCGTTAAGCTTTATTACGAGGACAGCGGCGCCGGGCGAGCAATCCTGTTCATCCACGAATTTTCCGGGGACTATCGCGCCTGGGAGCTTCAGGTGCGGTATTTTGCTCGCCGTTACCGCTGCATCACATACAATGCGCGGGGATATCCTCCCTCCGAGGTTCCGGATTCGGTGGAGAGATATTCGCAGCGGCGCGCGATCGATGACGCCATCGACGTGCTGGATCACCTCAAGATCGAGAAGGCCCACGTCGTAGGGCTCTCGATGGGGGGATTTGCCGCTCTTAACTTTGGTATTCACTACCCTGATCGCGCGATCTCGATCATCATCGGCGCAGCCGGAATGGGCGCCGAGCCGGACAAGCAAGCTCAGTTTCGACAAGAGGTAGAGGTTGTCGCCAAGCGCTGGGAAACCGAAGGCGCGGAAAAGTTTGCGCCCATATATGGCTCGGGTCCAGGCCGTGAGCAGCTCGAGCTCAAGGACCCGCGCGGATTCAATGAGTTCATTGCTCAGTTGTCAGAGCACTCACCAAAGGGCGCGGCGCTGACCTTGCGCGGAGTTCAGGCGCGGCGGCCTTCGCCGTTCGAGCTGGTGGCGGAGCTGGAAAAGATGACGGTACCCGCCTTGATCATCCACGGCGATGAGGATCGCTCATGCCTCGGCACCGGCGCATTTCTCAAGCGGACAATTCCTTCTGCCGGGCTGATGGTGTTTCCGAAGACCGGCCATACTATCAATCTCGAAGAGCCGGGCTTGTTCAATTTCGCGCTACAGGACTTTTTCACGCAGGTAGAAAGCGGCCGCTGGCTGTTGCGCGACACGCGGACCGAGACGGCAGCCGTTCTGCTGGAGACGAGTAGGTGATACCGCGGCCTCGTAGGGTGGGCAAACGCAGGAATGGTCTCAACTCACTCGAGCTTGCGCGGGCGTTTGCCCACACGGATCGACGCGCCAGCCTGCCTCCGCGTGGGCACGGCGCGCGAGCTGTTGCCGGATGCGAAGATAGGGAGAGGCGCGTCTTTGCCCATCCTACAGTGCAAAGGATCAAGGCCGCGTCTTTCCGTCAAAACAGCTCCGGAACGTCGTTGAGCCCGCGCGCGGCAACGATCGCGTCAGGCAACTCACGACAAAACGCGTCCACCCACTCGCTCGGAACCGTGGTACTGACCTTGACGAAGCGCGATCCGAAACGGGGCGTGTGATAAGAGCCCTGGCGGATCATGATGCCGCGCTTTGCGAACACTGCCGCCAAGGCCTCGGGCGCGAGACCCAGTGCGGCACATTCGATGATGACGAAATTGCCCTGGGACGGATAAATCGGAATGAACAGCCCCGGGATGGTGTCGACTTTGTGTTTGATGGCCGCCTGGTTGCGTCGCTGAATGCGTTGAACCTCGTGCATCCACTCCTTCTTCACGGCAAGTCCTGCCTGGGCGGCGCGCTGGGCAATGACGCTGCTGCCGAGGGTTGCACTCGAATATGCGGCAAGGCGTTCGATAATCG
>Ga0207693_10005425_pt1 | contig 10644 bp, 7 predicted proteins | sample LARL81metaG_FD_184347 | JGI IMG/M metagenome (GOLD analysis project Ga0207693, IMG submission 184347) | Corn, switchgrass and miscanthus rhizosphere microbial communities from Kellogg Biological Station, Michigan, USA - LAR L8-1 metaG... | ecosystem: Host-associated > Plants > Roots >... | reverse complement strand
AGACACTACATTCTCAGATGTATTTGTAGACTGTGTTTCAGACATTACACTTGAAGTCGAAGCCATAAAATCAAAGAAGATGAGAAATGACATTCAGAGTATAAACGAACATTTAGACAGAATCAACAGAGCATTATTAGGAATAGTTGATGCAAAATTGGCACTGGCAGAAAGATCTACCAATACATGGAATTAAACAAACCGAAGCCAAAGATTATTTTCAAAACAAGCGTATTGCATTAAAAATTATATCGCCATAGAGAACCTGGATTACAAATCCCGCAGTTATGTAAAGCACATATGGTACACCTGGTGTGACCCATACTCCATGATCGTTACAAAATAATGCTTGTTCTGCATGTTTTAGTGAAAAATCAAGTCGTTTTTTACCATCAACTACTCTTTCTAAAGAGAAACTGTACTTTGGATTTTTTGCCTTGTAACCTATGAAAACTGCAATCATTTTTTTTGTTCTGGTTTCATCAATTCCTTCAAAGATATCCTCTTTTCTAAGAATAGATACCACATTTCTGCACAGATTTACAAAAAGAGGGGTGACAGACAAAATTGCAGCATTTGTGAGGGTGGAAAACGGGGTGATTTGTGATGCGTTGAGAGTAAACATCGGAGCAAGGCTTGCAAGAACCATCAGGCAGAATGCGTCAGCTCCACCAAATACACCAAATCTCCACAATACAAGAGCAACTGGTGTAATAATCAGAGATATTCCCACTATCCTAAGTGATGACCAAATATCAGGACTGAGAAAAATCAGAACGACAGATAATGCAGAAAAACCGATCCATAAAATGTCATTAATCTCTCTTTTTTTTAGGTCAAAAAAAGAGGCCAGTCCAAGCATTGCAAATGCCGCGATCATCCTAACAACATTGATTTCAGATAGGCCATCTAGCATGAAACATCATTCAAATATACGTAGAGGTTATTTGCATTTTCCAGAATTGGTAGATCAGTCTTATATTGCAGAAATTCGATTAGTTCACTGTGAAGTTCTTCTCCGTATGGCATGATCCCAGAACCAAGAGGTATGTCCCATATTATTCTGCAGTATTGATTGCAGTCATGGCAGCTGTGGTTTTGACCCTGTTTCAAGTTATACACCAATCCCCATTACAAATTTCAGCTACCTTCTTTGAGGGGTTTTTTTCTTTATTCATGCTAGTACGTAATGAAAAAGTTGGTAATGCATTTTTAACACACATGTCATACATGAAACTAGTCACCAAATACTAATTCTGGCGCCTTTCTGTCATTCTTTCTTTTAATTCAGAAAATCTTTCTTGTAAATTGATTTTTTCAGAAATGTTTTCAAACATTTCTTTTTTCTTAAAGAACAATATTCCCACACCTGCTACTATTGGAATGACCAAAAATAATGGATTGATACCAAAAAGTGAGACATTATTTTGAGTAGGCGCTGAACTGCTTGCTGCAAGTGGGGCATTTACTTCAATATCCTTAGTAGCATGCGTAAGCTGATATTCTCCACCCAAAACAGATGCATCGATATGTATCTTTCCTGGAGAATCAGATACTAATGTCATCTTAGCTTTTCCATCATCATTGGTTATAGAATCCATGCTCTGAATTTTTGCCCCATCTACTTTCCAGTTTACAGTTAGACCTTTGAGCGGAAGTTGCTTATACGATGTTGTGATTTCTGCGGACATTGGAACTCCGGATTCTGTAAAATCAGCTGAATCTATGCTAACATCTGGCACTATACTCATTGCATTTACAGTGAATTTTGACAACGGTATTTCATCTGCAAGCATTGCAATCTCAGATTGCCCATCACTTTTTGCTTCAACATCAAATGTTGAAAAATATGAACCTGCTTTGATTTGTACACTGTCAGGGAATTGTATGACAGACGGATTGCTTGAAACAAATTTTACATCAATGTCATGATTTGCATATGCAGGTATCTGCTGTGCATCAAGAAGTTCGATTGAAATTGTACTTTTGAGTCCTGCAATTAATTTATCGGGATAAACCATAGAAATTGATTTTGCATTCATAGACAATCCTTCAATATTGAAAACTGTAGAATATGTTGGAGCAGTAGCTGAAAATGCTTGCAAGCCATCCTTTGTCAATGTAGCATCCGATACCAAGATGGGTTGACTTTTAACTATTGACAACTTTCCGGTCTGAATAGAATCATCGGGGGAGACAGACAGATCAAATTCACTTGTAGGGGCATCCAAAGAAGAGTCCTTTGTCATGAAAAATGCAAGTGGAAATGTACTATGTGTGAGCACTTTGGATAACAATGGCTGGACATTTAATGAATCAATGCCAGAAGCAGAACCAGTAACTCTAGGAACTATTGATTGTGGACTATCTGTTACAACATTAAGTGTAACTGGATTAACTACTGTTCCCACCTGCCCAAATACAAGAGCAGCCTGAGAACCTCGAGTCATTTGAACATCAGGAATAGAAACTACAGACGGATTTGAAGAATCTATATGAATAGACAAGTTTTCTTTTGCAAGCAGTACATTTCCAGACGGATCCTCAAGATGAACAACTCCTATCAACTCCTTTTGTCCTGTCATCATGATTGGGAGAGCATCCATTCTGGCTGATTTGGTATCAAGTATGACATTAGTAGCATTAGCAGTAATTAGTGTAGGTACTGAGACCAGATTTCCTTTTGCAGATACAGTGACATTATATTTTCCAGCTACTCCAGAAGATACTTCCATTGGAACATATGCCCAGTATGATCCTTTTTTGATTACCATTGGTTCATTTACTTGGAACAGTAGATTTTGCTTACTGGTATTAACAGAACCCTCTCCAGTGGCATTAGTAACTTGAACAGTTACCGGAACATCGTTTGTAGCAATTGCTGGATTTCCAGATGCATCATGTAGTTGTGTTATAACATAAGCTGTGGTAGACTTGAATGCGTTGATCGTAGTTGGATATACATAGACTTGAACAGTATTTTGCGTATCAACATTTTTGACTGTGATTTGTGATGAGACTGCCTGCATTGAAGGTGATGAAGCATATAGCAATGCAGAACCTGGTTGGTCTACAATAAATTTCCCAACTGCATAATATTCACCTTTTTTAATTACAATCGGTGTATCGACAGGATTGACTATTTTACTATCAGATGTAGTTATTGATACCGGCACGTCGGATGTTACAGGAGTAGGGATTCCATCACTATTTGCGCTTTCAACTGCCACATATCCATTAGTTGGACCATTGGTAGCAAATGATGTTGGAGTAGTTTTAATCAAAAGATTTGTAGCAAGATTTGAATTTTTAAACACAGTCAGATCAAATTCTGACGAAGAAAAACCAGGGGCTGCAATTGCAATCTTTGCATCTCCTGCTTTTATTGCGTTAATTTTTATTTTAGACATCATGTGTCCATCATCTTGTGTAATACCCAAGACTTGGACTATGGATTGGTCTGATGAAGTAGCAATTAGTTTGTCCACAGATATGCCGTCTGTTTTTGAATATACCTCAATAATGCCTTGAGTATGTTCCATGATTTTTCCAGGCAAGAGGGTCATGCCTAGATCAGGCGGAGCGTCAGCATAACCACTAACTGGGAATACCATTACAATTACTAGTGCCAACAGCAGTAAATATCTCAAATCAGCAGATCTGGCTCCAAATATAATATAAGAGGCGGTATGACTTTTTTGATGACATACTCATGATGCAGATGACGGCTTGAGAATAGCGCCTATGTTTATGACATGGAGTTGAATCATTCCAATTGATGCCATTGTAATTATGGTAAGCAATAATGAAAACATGAAACCTCCAGAATATGCTCCCTTGGTTATCTTTCCAATAAAAAGACCAGCAAGCCAGGCTTGAGCAACAACTGCAATAGAGACTACCTCAAGTAATGCACTAGGTTGTGTAGATTGTGGACTGCTATTTGCATGAACTACATCTTTTCCTTGGTTGATGTCAGCAAATGAATCTATGGTCAATAACGTAGTAAATCCAGTGATTATAATCAACATGAAACCAACTATCACATATGGCTGCAACATATCGCGCTTGTTTTTTGCAATGTTGTGAATTTTTTCACTGGCATCAGCTAGTGAATCTAATGTATTCACATTTCCTCCTCCTGAAGTAATTATCTCAAACAAAATTCTAAAACTAACAAGAACCTGAAAGTTTTTCATCTCTTTTTGAAGTGTTTCAAAAATATTATTCATGGGAATTCCCCATTCAAGCTTGCTTGCAATGGTATTTGCAATTACGTTAAAAGACTTGAAATCTTTTCTCTTGCATGCATGTATGATACATTTTTCAGGTCCCATTCCAGCCTTTCTTGCTTCAGTGATATCTCTCAAAATTTGGGGTGTTGCAGCCTCTGCATGAATGTTTGTCACATAGATTTTTTGAAATTTCATAGCAGGCCATAACGAGCCAGCCACTAGAGAAATTCCTAAAATGTAGGCATTTGCATGAAGGCTTACAAGTGTTCCACTTGCAATCAGTACAATTGCAATGATAAACGGAGGCAATGCAAATTTTAGTATTTTTCTAACCTCAATTTCAGGAATATTAGAGACATTCATTTTTTGTACTATTTTCATGAATGCGATTGAGATTATGGGTGAAAAAATTAACAGCAAATATGGAGGATCAGAAGTTGTTGAGCCAGAGCTAGTAAGTGGGTTTGATCCTATAGCTGCTACCAAAATGAATACAGCCAATATCACTATCTGCATGGTCAACCAACCATGTACTACTCCGCTAAGTTTCTCCACTGAGGATTTTTCAATATTCTCAAGCCTATCATATGAGCTTGTCATTTTGCTTTTTAGGTAGTTTACTACGTTACCACCACTTTGGATGGCAGATACATATCCATTGAGAAACTCCCCCAATGCTCTTGAAGAGGGCTTATCTTTTGCCTGGCTTAGCGCAGTAAGTGGATCCATTCCGAGCAGGTCAATTTTTTTTAGAATCTTGATCGTTTCTGTTTGAATTATTGGTAAGAGATTGATTTCTTTTATCTTTTGCAATATGGTATAGGGTCCAAATCCGCTTGATGCAAGCAAGGACATTATGGTAATAAAATATGGAAGTTCACGTTCTATCTTTTTGTTCTGTTTCTTTTCATAATCTGCCTGATCAAGTTTTTTTAATGAGAGCAATTATTCTACTCCCAATTCCATTTTTTGGAGTAATGATTCTGGATCTCTATAGTATTTTCCTACTACTTCAGCCACTTTTTTATAATTACGAACATCATTTTCAAGCATCCATTTAAGAATCTTAATTCGTCTTTTGTGTTCTTCAAGTAACTCATTCAAGTCACGTCCTGAGACATCAGCTATTCTTTTGAACATAACACTCTCCTTTAGATCATCATCAAAATTATCCGTCTTTGGATTCCAAGAGAATGCTGCATGTGACGAGCTTGCAGAAATTATTTCCGATACTGCAATTGCGCGTCTGCTACTTTGTCCTGTAGAGTTTTCTTTAACCCTCTTGATCACTACAGCACAATTCATCAATGAGATGTATGCAGGTGGGATGTCCATTGGTTTTTGCTGTAGTCTTTTTGTTGCAGACTCTAGACCATCTGCGTGCATTGTACATAAACCACCATGACCTGTTGCCATGGCTTGGAACATTACATAAGCTTCAGAACCTCTAATTTCTCCTACTATTATATAGTCAGGTCTGTGTCTTACTCCAGCTTTTATCAAATCATACATGCCTATTTCTCCTTCCCCGCTTAGGCCAAATCCACTTCTTGAAACTAATGTAAACCAGTTTTCATGATTGATATTAATTTCAGCGACATCTTCAACTGAGAAAATTTTATAGTCAGGATGAACAAGGCCTGTAATTGCATTAAGTATGGTTGTTTTTCCACTTCCAGTGGAACCTATGATTATAAAGGACATTTTTGCTTCTACTAACATCCAAAGATATGCGGCAATGGACATGTTTATTGTACCAAATTTTATCAAGTCAATTACAGTATAGGGATCTTCCTTGAATTTTCTTATGGTAAAGCTTGTTCCTTTTGGAGTTACCTCCTTTTGATATAGAACTGAAATTCTATGGTTTCCTTGCAATGCCAAGTCGGATATTGGAAATGCAGAGCTGATGTGTTTTCCAGCTCTAAAGACAATTCTAGAAACGAACGAATTGAGATTTTCGTTTGATGGATAGTGTATGTTTGTTGGAATGCTGTCATAGTTTCTATGCCATACAAAGATGGGTTTTTCAGTTCCACTACAACTAATATCTTCTATACTGACATCATGCATTAATGGGTCTATGTGACCAAATCCCAAGACATCACGTTTTAGATAATACTTTACTTTCTCCATACTAGTACTAGAGTGATTCAAAAATAATTTTTCATTTTCTTTCAAGACTGTATTTAGATGATCTTCAAAATTTTGGTCACTTTTTGTTTTAGAGGGCGATTCTAGGCTTTCTTCTATCAACCTATACAGTTTTTCAAAAATTGCCTTTTCCTCATAATTGAGTTTTAACTCATCCACAAAGTAGAGATACGATGATTTTTCAACATTATACAAGATGTTCGCGTAGCTAAATGGTGGATCTAATGGATATTTTTTTACCAGTTCATATCCTGATGGAATTTGATTTTGACCCTCATCAACAATTTGACTTGCAAGAAAACCCTCGATTTCTTTAATTTGTGATCTAGGTTTCATTGTTCATCTCCAAAAATAAAAAAGGAAAAAAGAGTAGGCATTTTTTTGCCTCTAGGATTTGGCTTCTACAGTGACTGATTGTGGTGCACCTACGCTACCAGCATATACTGCCACACTGCTTTGTGAACCTGCATCCACAGTACTCAAGATTCCTGTTGGAACTTGGAAGTACACTACTGCTTTGTCACCTGGTTTTAATGAAATTGGACCAGATGCTTGTGTGAAGCAAAGTACTGGATTCGCATTACCACCTATGGCAGATTCATTTATGCCAAATTGTGTGGTGGTGGGTGGGCAATTTGTTCCAGCGAGATTGTTGCTGGCTTGTGGTGCCATAACATATGACATCAATAAGCCATTAACTCCTGTCGTAGGATAAATCAACTGCGACTGGAAGTTTGCAACTGTGACTCTTGTTGGACTGTTGTCATAATACCAGTTTGCAAATGGTATTTGAGTACCACGTACATTAATCTGGTCTACAGACAAAATCTTGTCGCCACTGTTTCTAATTTCTGCAGCACCCCATGTGTAGGTCGGTTTTCCGCTTGTAGCGTTTAACCACACGTGAACACCTTGGGCAGATATACCCGATGATTGGGAACCTGTCTGGAAAAGGGAAGTACCATACAGTACCACACCTGTTCCAAGAACCACTGATGCGACCAAGATGATCAATGTAGTCAACACTGCACTGATTGCCTTTCTGTTCTTTGTTCTTAGGAACATATTCATTATTACCAAAAATGGTAATGTCGGTTATCTGATCTAGTATGTAATGTAAAATTACACATCATCGGATGAGATAGTCTTGTAGGCAGTGATGAATTTAGCCACAAGTTGTCTCAGGTCAGAGGAGCCACGTACACTATTACGGAAGCGCTTTGAGGTAGATTTTGACACCCCTATTGCGATAAGTGAGACATCGGAAACATCCAGTTTTTTAGCAATTTTTGCCAAATGTTGGTTTATTCTCTCATATCCAGAAGAATGACCGTCAGTAATAACAAAGATGTATTTTTTCTCTCTTGGATCATTTGCAAGCATTCTACGGGTCAACTCTAGAGCATCAGGCAATAATGACAGCCCATTATTTTTTAGAGAGCCAAGACGTGCCTGTACTTCGTGACCATATTTTTCTTTGAAATCTTTTAGAATTTGGAAATTATTGTCAAAACTGAACAATGCCCAAGCATCAGATTTTCCTGCAAGTTCATTTGCAGACTCGGCTACACAAATGGCAAATTCTTTTATGTGATCAAATCTCAAACTCATGCTTGCACTTTTATCGATCACAATTGCCCATGCTTCTTCACTTCTTTTGATTTCATCACGCTCAAAAATATCAGTAGATTGTCCCTCGGATGCAATAGCCTGAATTGCAAGCTGCATATTCAGATATCCAATCTGATCAGTTCTTGGCTCATCCACTACATTTCCCACCATTCGTATTTGTTGACGAATTCTCTTCAACATGGGAGATGCTTTTTCTTTTAATTGTGTAAAATCATGAAAATTGCCTTGTGGAATTATTACTGAATCAAAATTAAGATCTTTCAAATATTTGCCATAGGTTCTAAGCAATTTTGATTTTAATTGCTCATCTACTAACCATAATGCATCAAGTTTCTCAGCATTTTCTTTGAATATTCCAAAGGGTTCAAAATCAGGACTTTTTCTCTCTGATTGTAGTAGTTGTACCGAATCATGCAATTCACTATATGGTAGATTATGTTGAGGCAATAATTCTCTATTTTCATACAGTAAATCTGCAAAGGAAATGACGTTGCTAGGTTGTGCCAATAGATTTGTTCGTATATCTTCAATTTTTTCATCATGATCAAATCCAGCTATTTTCAAAACCGGTTGACGAATAGATTCAGAGTATGTTGACGTGATTTGTTGTATAAATTTAGAATCTAGATTTCTAATATTCTCAAATACCTCAGGATTTGTATGAGAAATGTATCTCTCTACTGATACATCTTCAATAAAATTTATTATACGTAGACTGACATCCTTTGTCTTATTTTTTTTCCACTGATCATATATAGAATATCTTGAGACGCATGCATGAGATGCAAGGTGATAAACTGTAGCTAAAAACAGGCACCACATATTTTTTCTACTATCATTGTCATTATCAAACACCATACCTTCCAGTACATATTTTTCACCTTGTTTTCGCGGCAGCGGGATAACAATTTCAAGTTCAGAATTAAATTTCAGAATTGGAAATTGAGTCCTTTTTGAGAAAACAACATCCATAGTTCCAGGCTTGATTTGTGAAAATGTATAGAATAGATCCTCTACAAATTCCAAAAAACTCGGTATTTTTTCTTTCATCAGATTCCAGCTGTCTTGCGAACTATCTTTCTTACAATATCCTGGATCTCACCATCATCACTAGTAAGTGAGATTATAGTTTCTTCTGCAGCATCAAGCAGTGCGGTACCATCTGAAATCAACATTGCCCAGTTTAACAAATCCCCAATTGAAGGTCCATATGGAAGATCTCCTGTTTTGTATTGTCTACGTAGTTCTGCACCTACTTTGACTAGTATTTCCGCATCTTGTCTGCTCAGGCCATTGGTTTTTCTCATCAAAAGATCTATCTCTTTTTCGTCAATTTTTGGACCAACACTCATGTAATCAAAATTAAGCCAGACACTCATTCTTCGTCTCATTGCTGCATTAATTGGCTTGGTACCTGCAAATTCAGAAGACACTGGATTCATACTGATTATCAAAAAGGCATCTTTATGACGCTGGATTATTTCGTTGTCTTTTTCTGTTAAAACCATGTGCCCTCTTTGATCCAAGATAGGGTTTAGTCTTGTAGCAATGTCTTGCTTCATCATGTTAGCTTCATCCAGGTATAATATCCCGCCATGTCTAGACCACGAGGTTATCAGTCCATCAATCCAGTTTTCTTTTCCCAGTCCGACATATCTTCCAAAAAGATCAAACACTGATGTTTGAAGACCACAGTTAATTTCCCAGAGCGGAAGGCCTGCAAGTTCGGCAACAAGATATACGATGTGTGTTTTTCCAGTTCCGCTTGGTCCTATGAGAGCACATTGTTTAAAAAATGCCAAGGCTCGTGCAATTCTTTCTACGTATTTTTCTCCATTGTCAAGATATGGAGGAGTATCTTTAGGTATTAGTTCTGAGATATCAGACGAAAATGAAAATTTTTCAGGTGTAAGATATTTTTTTATATCATAATTTTTAGACAGAGCATGCGTAGTTCTTTTCAGTGTAGAAACTCGAATATTTAGAGAGAAATTATCGTTATTTACCTTGGAATTGGTAACCTCCTTTGTTCTTTGATTCATAGAGTTATCCATATTCCTAGATTCAGTGTGCGCAAGTATACTTAAGCATGGAATATGTATCATTGTACTACATACAGGCTGTTAAGTCTCACAACATATGTCTAGAAGATGAATATGAATCCAAAGATAGAGATAACTTCATTATCATTTTCGAAATTAAAAAATGAGCATTCTTTTTCCAAATACAACATAGAGGCTTCCATTGATGAAGCAGAAAATAGAGATTCTGAAGTTGTCCTAAAATACAAACTTGTCTTTTTGTCCAATCCTACAAATACCAAGATAAATGTGGAAGGATTGGCTACACTTTACGGTGACCAGGCAGAAATATCAGCGCAACTAGGTCCAGACGAAAAAAATATTCCATTAATTCTAAGTTTGATATATCAGGAAATCTTTCCATTGTTTTTCATTGTATCAAAGAGTATGCAGATACCCTGTCCTGCATACAGACTCTCACAGATGACAGCTCCATCACAGACAGACAAGGTTACATCAGAACAGGTACGTGAATCAAATGAAACTAGCATAGCCAAACCGTTGGATGTTGAAAACAGTTTGGAAGAACAAATCGAGATGGT
>Ga0207693_10005424_pt1 | contig 10647 bp, 8 predicted proteins | sample LARL81metaG_FD_184347 | JGI IMG/M metagenome (GOLD analysis project Ga0207693, IMG submission 184347) | Corn, switchgrass and miscanthus rhizosphere microbial communities from Kellogg Biological Station, Michigan, USA - LAR L8-1 metaG... | ecosystem: Host-associated > Plants > Roots >... | reverse complement strand
GATCGAAGACAGCATCATCACCGCGACCCAAGGCAACAGAAAAGACCTCGTCACACGCGGAAACCGCGGGCACATGGGCAGCCAGGCGCCGAGGACATCCTCTACAACTGGCTCGACAAGGCAGTGGCAGAGCAGCCCTAATACTTCACATGCAACCTCAGGCCCGCTCATAACTGCCAGATCTGCGCGCTGCAACTGCAGAACACCTATCTGATCGGCGGTAGCGGTCGTTGCGGCGGAGGCGCGGGCGGGACGCCTCCGCCGCTGAACTTGCCTGCGGCCCTGGTGCACCGGGCGGGCTGACTTAGCCGAGGGCGTACCACTGCGCTGAGTTGGCCGGGCTTTCCGGCTCGGCTATCAGCCGGTTGCCGTTTTGGTCCAGGAAGGTGTTCGCCTCCATAGCGTACGTTGGGCCGGAGGAAAGACCGCCGAACGCGCTTCGGAGTATGAATTGGTTATTCGGGTCCGGCGAATCGGTGGCGGGTATCAGCTCCCACAGCGTCGGGCTATTGATGCAGGACTCCTGGACCAGGTTGGAGCCTGCGATCGTGCCCGCGTTCACCCTGTTCGGGTCTAGCCCGATGCAGAGGCCCGAGCCGACGTTGGCGATCCGGTAGACGGGACGGGCAAGCACGAGATTAGCGAACTCGAACTCCCAGCGCTGGGGGGTGCCGTTGGAGGCGTAGCCGTGGCAGCGCCATAGTTGCAGGTTCTGGAACTGCGCGTTGGAGCCGAAGTTGTCGGCGCACAGGGTGATGCCGCTGGCGTTGATCTCCGGGGCGAAGATCTCGGCCCAGGTGCTGGGCGGCGGGACCACGTCCGCGCGCGCGGTCCCGGTTCCGGTCATGGTCAGGCCGGCCGCCAGCGCCACGGCGGCGAGCGTCCCGGCCGGTTTCTTGAAGCGGTGATGCATGCGCCACCTGTCCTTGTCCGCGAGGCATGCCCGGACTGCACCGGGCGTCGCGGCAACGGTACGAAGCCGGGCTTGCACGGCGCTGAAGCAGCGCTGAAGCCGGCTGCGCCCGGCTAGGGCGCCCGGTTCCGCCGGGTGCGGTGGACGTGCCTTTGCCTGGCCACCCGGCCCAGGGACCACGAACACGGCACAGCCGCGTTCATGCAGCCTGAAGCAGTTTTAGCGTGCGCTGGGGTCGCGGGCGTGGTGGCGGCTGGCGGCGGCGATGGTGCCGTGGCCGTCCAGGCGCAGCAAGCTGATGGCCAGGCTGCGCAGCGATGCCATCACGCGGGGCGCGTTCCCGGCCCTGACCAGGGACTTGTCTTCCTGGTAGGTGACGTCGCGGACCCAGTGAAGACGGTTTCCCGCCTCCCGGTGCCCGCGGACCCAGGCTGCCAGTGCGGCCGGGCCGGCGTCGCGGTCGCTGGTGATCAGGTAGACGGCCTCGACGGTCTTCTTGCCCTACTTGGTGACCGTGCGGCGCAGCTGCGCGACCTGGGCGGCGCCGCCGGATCCGATCCAGGACGGGGCCAGCGCGGCCTTGATGGCGCGGCCGCGATCCCGTCGGCCAGCAGCCCGGCCAGCGCATGCCGGCGGCCGCGTCTTTTACGCGGGTCAGGGACCTGGGACAGCAGACCGGGCAGGTACCGGACGCGGGCAGCAGCCGGCATAAAGGAAGACGTCATGAGCGGGCGGGAGTCCTTCGGCGCAGACGACGGTGAGTGTGAGAACTTCCATCGTTCCGCCCGGGCCCCGCCCGCTTCCCGCAGACACGCCCGACACATCAGCCTCAAATACGACACCGCAGGTCACAGCCTCACATCACGACTTTGCCGTGTCCCCGCAGGCCGGCCGAGGGGAGTGACGGTCGCCATGTTCCGGCGCACTGATTTGGGCATGCTGATCTGCCGAATAGCGGGTATCGGGAATTGCGCGGCACTATGGACGGGTGCTGGAGGGTGACATCGGAGAGGTGGCCATCAGGCGGCTGGAAGAAGCTGTGCGCCGTCTGCGCGAGGTGACCGCCGGCCAGGAACGGCGCGGGCTCAGTCATGATGACGCGGACGATGTTACGGGAACCGCTGCCACCGACGACGCGATCGGGTTCAATCCGCTGCCGCTGCTGCGCGCCCTGCATGAACACGGCGCCGTCGTGGCTGTCATGGGCCAGGCGGCTGGCATCATGCACGGATCCCGGGAGCTGACCGGGGACCTTGACCTGCTGTGGGATGGTGACCCGGGGCAGGCGCCGGCCCTGGCCGCCGCCTTTGCGGACGCCGGAGCCAGCCTGGCTGATGATGAGGGCAGGCCCGTGCCGGGCGAGCCGGATGCATTCCGCCTGCCCAAGGTGGTGTTCCGCTCGGTCTTGGCGTGCGGGGACTGCTGTACTCCCGCCCTGCCCTGGGGTGATCTGCCGGTCGCCGCGTTCCTGGCCCGGTGCCAGGTGGCGGTCGCGGATGGGCTGGTGATCCGCTACCTGGACCGGGCGGACCTGATCCGGATGCGGCGCGCCCTGGGCAGGCCGAAGGACCTGAGGCGCGCGAGCGAACTGGAACTGCTGGCCTCGGCCGGCTAAACCAGGCCGTGCTCAGCCAAGCCCAACGTGCATCCGCTTCTGCATGCCGAATAGCGAGCGTGGGCCATCCGGATACTTATGCGCTGTTCGGCATGCTCATTCGCGGTTTAGTTGACCTGGCCGCGCCGGGCGCACTCCGCTACGTCGTTGCCGCGCATCCTCAAATTATCTAAATATGGCCGCACCACTGCCGCTAGTACACACTGAGGGCGGATTTTCCTGGAAGGCCGCGGTTGCTGGTGTTTGTCATTGCGGCGCTGGTTTGCTGTACAGTCCAGGTTCCGCGTTCGCTGGTTCGGCATTGATCAGGGCCGCAATGGCCGGGTGGCGGCGCAGCTTGTCCAGGCAGCGGCCACGGTTGGGGCCGATGCTCCCAACGGGGATGCCCAGCGCAGCACCGATCTTGTCGTATGGCACCGGGGGGTCTTCGATGAGTAGCGCGAGCAGCCGCTGGCAATCTGGCAGCAAATCGGCGAAGGCCTCGCGCAACGCGGCGTGGCGTTCGGCAAGCAGTAGCTCTTGCTCGAGTTCCTGCTCAGCCGTCGCCGCCTTGGCGTCGGGGATGTTCTCGGCCTCTAGCGGATGCCCAGCGGCGTGCGGTCCCCGCGCCGCCCGCAAAGCCTTGACGCATTCCCGCGATGTGGTGGTGGCCAGCCAGCCAGGAAGCGCGGCCGGGTCGCGGATTCTGTCCAGCTGATCTACCAGCCGCAGCCAGACATTCTGGCCGACGTCCTGGGCGCCGGGGCCGCCTAGCCCGTACCGGCGGCAGATGGACCAAACGAGCGGCGCATACCGCTTAACGAGTAGGTCCCAGGCCTGCTGGTCGCCGGTCTGGGCGCGGGTCACCAGGTAGATGCCTGACGGGTCATCGCGCATCGGGGCCGCTTCCTTTCGGATGTATGGGGCGTTAGCGGACTGGACTTCCCTGACACAGAAGGGATCACTAGTTCTAATCCACATTTTTCGAAATCCTGTTCAATCGTAGGCATCGAAAGGGGATGCGGCGCCCTGTGGTTTTGCGTCGTCGGCTGGCAGGCCTTCGACCCGCTCGCCCTCACAGGCCCGTCTCGACTAGCTCGCTCAGATGCGTGTCGAGATGAGCGGAAATCGCGGTGCATGTAGTGCACGCACCCGGTGCGGGCCAGATCCGCTGCCGTTGCTGCTGGCCCAGCTTGTTCCTCGAGCATTGGAAGCTGCTGCCGCTGCTCGCCGGCCCGTCGGCACACGACACGGCTTCCTCCGATGCCTTCGGCGTCGTGGTGCTCTCCCTGCCCGGCTTCGGGTTTTCCGGCCCTCCGCCGACGGGCGGGCTGGCCTGCCACCAGGTCGCGGCGGTGGTGCACCAGCATCGGTCGATCCTGGTGGCGGTCAGTGATTCGGTCGAGCGGAACGGGCGGGCGTGGCGGTCGTGCCGGATGCAGGTGAGGATCATCGACGGTCGCGTTTCAGCTTGGTCAGATGCTGGCGTTCACTGTCCGTGCTCCGCGCAGGCGGCGGACAGCCGCTGGTAGAACGAGACGGTCTGGTATCCGTCGGTGTACCGCGCAGTGGGCAGCTGCATGGCCAGATCGACATAGGCCGTCCCGGCGTTGCGCAGGTCCGCCCAGTGCGAGCCGGCGAACTGGGCGCGGAGTTCCTGGTAGTCGGCCGCGGGGACGTCGTGCGTGCTCAACGGGTACGTGCAGGCGACGAGGCCGCTATCGTGCGGCGCGCCGGAGTGGGTGCTGCCGAGCACGCCGATGAGCAAGGCGGGGATCACTGCGGCCGTGCCGATCGTGAAGCGGCGCGTGCGGGCGAGAGGTTCCTGATGGCCGGCGGCCGGTGGGCGGCGAAGCGGTCGAACATGGCGAGAGTTCCTTTCTTCTCTTCTGGTCCGGGCTCGCTTGCGGATGACAGATCTGTCGGCGGCCGGGGCGGCAGGGGACCGGGAGGTGCTTGCCGCCAGCGGTCGCCTGCCCGGCCGGGACCCGGCTGAGTCCCGCCCGGGCCGGGAGAGCGCGTTACGCGGTGGTTGAGGAGGCGGCGGAGCGGCGGGCGGCCAGCAGCCGGTCCAGGAACACGGCGGCGATGGCCGTGACCAGGGCGGCGCCGACCGCGATCAGGGTGATCTGCCAGCCGGCCATGCCGCCCGCGGTGACGACCGGGACGGCAGGCGCCGGAACCGGCGCCAGCGGGGCCCCGCCGGGCGGGTCCCGGACCAGTTCGGCCGCCGAAGCCGCCGGAACGAGGGCTGACGCCAGCAGGGCGCAGATGACCGCGGCCACGGCCGCGGCCAGCCGGCGCGGGCGGGCGGCGGCGTGCCGGGCCAAGGCGCGCAGATCAGAGCCCGTGCGGGGAATGCGGGTGAACATGATGGCCTCCTGTGTGTTGTGCGTACTGGCAGGACAGCGCGTCACGCTCGGAGCGGTCTTGGACCCGGCTTGGAGCGCTGGCTTGGAATCGCCATGGACTGGTGATGGAATGGTGAGCACCCGCTGCCGGGGCGGGGTGAGGGTGGGTGACCTGGCGGATGTGTGATGGCTCCTGACGAGGCGTCCGACCCGGCGGAGCCGGACGCATTCGGTATCCTCGGGCCGCTGGAGGTGCTCAGGTCCGGCCGCGCGGTATCCCTGGGTGGTCCGCGGCAGCGGGCGGTGCTCGCCGTGCTGCTGCTCCAGGCGAACCGGGTGGTGTCCGTGGACCGGCTGGTCGAGGACGTGTGGGAGGGGCACGCTCCGGAGGCCTCGGTCACCAGCTTGCAGACGTACGTGTTCCACCTTCGCCGCGCACTGGAACCCGGCCGGCCCCGTGGCGGCGCGGCGGAGGTGCTGGCGACCAGGGATCGCGGCTACCTGCTGCAGGTGAGCCGGGAACGCCTGGACGCAGCTGTCTTCGAGGATGAACTGGCCGCTGGCCTGGCTGCGCTTGAGGCCGGACGGCACTCGCAGGCCCGCGAGCGGCTCGGCCGGGCCCTGGGCTTGTGGCGAGGCCCGGTACTCGCGGACCTGGCCGACCACGCGTTCATACAGGCCGAGGCGGCCCGCCTGGAAGAGCTGCGGCTCGCCGCGCTGGAGGCCCGGCTCGAGGCTGACCTGGCGCTGGGCCGGCACGGCGCGCTCACCGCCGAACTGGAGCGGCTGGTCGCCGAACATCCGCTGCGGGAGCGGCTGCACGGTCAGCTCATGCTGGCCCTGTACCGCTGCGGCCGGCAGGCCGACGCGCTGGCCGCCTACCGGCGTGTCCGCGATCTGCTGGCCGGCGAGCTCGGGATCGATCCCGGGGAGCCGTTGCAGCGCCTGCACGCCTCCGTTCTCGCCCATGCCCCCGCGCGGGACCGGGACAGCGCCCGCCCCGCCCCTCCTGAAGGCCACTCTGCCGGAACGGGCACTCCGGCGCCCCGGCCGCCGGGCCTGCGGCGGGCCGCGGGCCGCCGTGAGCCGGACCGGGCCCGGCGGCGGCCCCGCCGCCTGCTGGCCGTCGGCTCGGCGCTGGCGGTCGCCGCCGCCGTGTCCCTGATCGCGGTGGCCCGGCCGTGGGCGGGCGGGCCGGCCGGCTTGCCGGGCAACAGTGTCGGTCTGATTGACTCGGCCGGAGAACGGGTCGGCGCCGCGGTGGCCGTGGGCAGCCCGGACGGTCTTGCCTACGGCGACGGCTCGGTCTGGGCGGTGGACGGCACTGACCGCATCGTGTCACGGATCAACCCGGCCACCCATGCCGTGCAGACGATCCCGGTCGGCGCCAACCCGGCCGCGGTCACCGTCACCGGCGGCGACGTATGGGTGGCCAACAGCGGCGACGGGACGGTGTCCCAGATCAGCGCCGCGGCCAATGCCGTGGTGCAGACGATCACGGTCGGCAATGTCCCGGACGCCATCGCCAGCGGGCCCAGCGGCATCTGGGTCGCCAACCAAGGCGATGCCACCGTGGACCGGATCGATCCCGTGACCGGCCACGTGACGAAGCGAGATATCCCGGTCGGGGGGCTCCCGGACGGGATCGCGGTCGGCCCGGACGCCGTCTGGGTCGCCAACGGCCAGGACGGCACGGTGACCCGGATCAACCCGGCCACCGGCCAGCCCAGCGGCCCGCTACCCGTCGGTGCCGGGCCCGAGGGCATCGCGGTCACCCGGGACGCCGTGTGGGTGGCCAACTCACTCGACCTCACCGTGTCCAGGCTCGACCCGGCGACCGGCAAGGTGACCGCCACCATCGGCGTGGGTGACGGGCCCAGTGCGATCGCCGCGGCCGGGGACGGCGTGTGGGTGAGCGATGAGTTCGATGCGACCCTGGACCACATCGACCCGCACGCCGACCATGTCAGCCGGGTCATCTCGGTGGGAAGCACGCCGCGCGGGATCGTGGCGGCCGGGTCCGGCGTCTGGGTGGCAGCGCAGCCATTCGCGGCCGCCAGCCACCGCGGCGGCACGCTGACCGAGGTGAGTTCCTCCCTGCCTCAGCTAGACCCGGTGCATGATCTCGATCTGGCAAGCCCGGCTCTCGCCGCCGTCTATGACGGCCTGGTCGCGTTCCGCAAAGCCGCCGGCGTGCAGGGGGACACGCTCGTCCCGGACCTGGCCGTTGTGCTGCCGCGCCCGGCCGACGGCGGCAAGACGTACACGTTCACGCTCCGCCGGGGAATCCGGTACTCCAACGGCACGCCCGTGCGGGCCTCCGACTTCCGCCGCGGCATCCAGCGCGAGCTCAGCTTCGGCGATGTTCCCGACTATTACCAGGGCATCCTCGGCGCGCCAGCGTGCCACCGGAACCCGCGGCGGTGCGACCTGGCCGCCGGGATCATCACCGATGACGCGGCGGGCACGGTCACCTTCCGGCTGAGCCAGGCCGACCCCGACTTCCTTTACAAGCTCGCCCTGCTCATGGCGGCGCCGGCCCCGCCCGGCGCGGCCGGCCATCTGATGGACCGTGCGCCGTTCCTGCCCGGAACCGGCCCGTACAAGGTCGCGCGATACCGGCCGGGCGCGTCGCTGACCCTGGTGCGGAACCCGCGCTTCCGCCAGTGGTCGTACGCGGCCCAGCCGGCCGGCTACCCCGACGTGATCCGGATCGAGCAGATGGCCGACCCCCTCAAGCAGCAGGCAGCGGTGGCGGCCGGGCGGGCGGATCTCATGGATATCAGCTTTGACGGCCAGCTGTACCGCCCGCTCGCCGTCCGGTACCCGACTAGGGTCCACTCCGGCCTCAAGCTCATCACCACGTACCTGTTCCTGAACACCCGGCAGCCGCCATTTACCAGCCTCAAGGCCCGGCAGGCCCTCAACTACGCCATCGACCGCGCCCGGATCATCCAGCTGCTCCACCTCGACTCCCCCGGCCAGGCCACCCCGACATGCCAGGTCCTGCCGGCCGGTTACCCCAGCTACCAGCCCTACTGCCCCTACACGGCCGGCGCCAAGGACGGCGGGTGGCACGGCCCGGACCTGGCCACGGCGGTGCGGCTCGCTCAGGAATCTGGCACCACGCAGGTACCGGTGACCGTGTGGAACGACCAGACCGACTGGGGCAAACCTGCCGGCGTCTACCTCGTCGATCTGCTCAGGAAACTGGGATACCGGGCCACCGTGCGCAATGTGTCCCAGCACCAGTTCGAAGCCGCGGTCGGCAATGCCAGCCGCAAGGTCCAGCTGGGCCTCACCGGCTGGGCACCAGACATTCCCGCCGCGTCTGACTTTATTCTCCCGGTCCTGACCTGCCGCTCGTACTACAACCTCGCCGCGTTCTGCGATCATCACGTCGACCAGCTGGCCAACCAGGCGCGGGCGGCGCAGCAAACCGACCCGGCCGCCGCCCGGAAGCTGTGGGCCAGCATCGACCGCATCGTCACCGACCAGGCTGCCTGGGTCCCGGTCTTCGACGAGTCGCTGACCGCGTTCTTCGTCTCCGCCCGGGTCGGGAACTACCAGGAGTCCGGGGACTACATCGGACCGCTGCTCGACCAGATCTGGATCCGGTAGAGCGCGTAACTTCACCACCCCGGTCTGCGGCCATGCTCTCGTCCTGGCAGATCCTCCGGGGTGAGCAGCCACCGCAACGACCTGACATGAGCGGTTCCGTGGAGACAATTTCGACTCGGCCAATCCGCCCATCAGGCGGCCCACCCAGCGATTATCAAGAGCACGTCGTTGGCTGCATAACTGTCACCGGTTACGGCCCGGCGGACAGTCAGACGGGCTGTATGTTCATGCATTGCCCCGCTTGGGGTGAATGTCCGCTTCTGCCGCAGAGGGTCTTCCCTGATCGCCGTGGCGCCGGTACTGCGTCCGTCGTGCATGCCGCACGGGCCATGGCCCCTAGCGGTGAATTTGATCGCGGGTTAGGGCGCAGGAGGCGGGCGGCGGGGATCCCGGCCGGGACGCCGCTATGCCGTCGACGTCCTTTGGCCTGTATCCGGGTCAGGTCGCGAACCTGGGCACGAGTTCCCGGACGGCCGGGGACGCCGGCCCCTGGATCATCCAGCGGGCCCGCCCCTGTCCGGCGGCCAGGCCCGGGAACGTCAGGGCAGGGCCGGCCTGCCGCGGTTCAGTTCGCCGGGGCGTGGGAGGATGTCGCTGCCCGGAGCGTCCGCACCCTGTCCCTGCGTCACGCTGAGTGATGTGGGGAGGTCACGGAGAACGCGCGCATTCCCGCCCTACCTGCATCGCCTGGTGACCACAAGGGTTCGATTTGCGGCTTGTGCGGTCGTGGCTGCCATTTCCGGGATGGCTGAGTCTGCTCCCTGACCCTGATAGCTGCCCGGGTACTGCGAGCGGGCGGGCGGGTCAAGGGGCGCGCAGCGCCCGTGGAGCGGCGCCGTAGGCGCCCTTGAGGCGGCCGCCTGGGAGCGGATCATTGCCGGCGGCAGGGCAGGGATGCCTGGTGGGTGGGGGTGAGAGGTCCGGGGTGGCGGCCTTTCTGTGCGGGGTGACGATGAGCGGTGACTGCCGGGGAACCCAGGCCAGGGGGCAGCCAGCCTTACCTTTGGCCCGCGGGGCGTGGTCAGCCCCGGCGACATGATGATTGATTGGGTGTCCCCGCCTGCGGGGATGCGGCCGCTCAGTCTAATCAGGCCGTCCGCCTGGCCCGTGCGGGCCGGCAGCGGCTGACAGCGGATTGGCGGGAGCTGGCCGCGGTGGTCCCCATCGGTGAGTTCGGCTCCGGCGGGTCTGGGGGCGACGGTCACGTGCTGGTCACCATGGCGGGGGCAGTCAGGCGGCGGCGAGCGCGTCGTCGCCGAGCTCGGCCAGGATGTGGTGGGCCTGCCGGAGGATCTTGCGGGCCTCGGACAGGCAGGCGCGCTTGCTGTTCTTGCGGTCCTTGACCGCGGCGTAGTAGCGGTGGTCGGGGGCCGAGGTGCGGGCGTGGGTCTTGGCGGCCTCGTAGACGGCCCAGCGCAGCACCGGCGGTCCCTGCCGGGACAGCTTCCCGGGCGGGCCCTTGCGGTCGGAGGAGGACACGGTGATGTCCAGCCCGGCGAACCGGACCACCTGGCGGGAGGAGGAGAACCGGCCCGCCCCGCCCAGCCAGCAGGTGATCGCCAGCGCGGTGACCGGGCCGACCCCGTACAGCCGGTCGGCCAGCGCCTTGGCTCCGGCCAGGTGGCGGGCGGCATCGGTCAGCTGGTGCCGCACCGTGTGCAGCCGGGCCTCCAGCGCGTCGATCACCTCCAGGGCGGTGGCGACCTGCAGCTGCCCGGCCGGGGACAGGCAGCCGGCTGCTGCGGCCCGAAGCCCGGCCACGCCCTTCTCGGTGCGCAGCGCGCCCTCGCCCAGCTGCGGGGCGCCCTGGTGGAACAGCACCGCGTGGATGCGCTGTGCCCAGGCGGTGCGCTCGCGGCGCAGGTCGTTGTACAGCTCCAGCAGCGCCCGGCATTCCAGGATCCGGGCGGGCGGGATCCAGCACTCCGGCAGCCGGCCCTCGGCCAGCAGCATCCGCAGGTGCCGCGCGTCGGTCTTATCGGTCTTGGCATGCCGCTTGCGGCCGCGGGCGAACGCGGTATCAGCCGGCTCGGCCAGATGCGCGGTGATCCCGGCCGCGGCCAGTTCCTCGGCGACGTACCGCCAGCCCGCGCACCCCTCCACCGCGAACGCGACGTCCTCACGGCCGGCGAACCGGGCCAGCCAGGCCCGCAAATGCTCCCGGTCGG
>Ga0207693_10005421_pt1 | contig 10651 bp, 9 predicted proteins | sample LARL81metaG_FD_184347 | JGI IMG/M metagenome (GOLD analysis project Ga0207693, IMG submission 184347) | Corn, switchgrass and miscanthus rhizosphere microbial communities from Kellogg Biological Station, Michigan, USA - LAR L8-1 metaG... | ecosystem: Host-associated > Plants > Roots >... | reverse complement strand
GAGTCTGCGCTGTCTCGCGGCCCAGCTTCATTCCGTCCGTACCTTCCGCCTGCTCACGCAGGATCTCACTGCCGTCAGGCCGGCCGACCATGGCGCGAAGAAATAGCCGTTCACCGCGCTTCTCAGCATACGCTCCTATCGGCACCTGGCAACCCCCGCCCATCGATCCCAGCAGCGCGCGCTCGCAGTCAATGGCAGCATGCGTATCAGCGTCATTCAGAAAAGCCAGCAGCGTTTTGGTCTGTTGATCGCCTTTGCGGACCTCTATGGCCAGCGCGCCTTGCCCTACAGCCGGGCACATTACGTCGGCTGAAATGCGCGAGCGCACATGCGTTTCCAGCCCCAGACGGCGCACGCCGGCAGCAGCCAGGATAATCGCGTCGTACTCGCCGGACTCAAGCTTTCGCAGCCGGGTATCCACGTTGCCGCGCAGGGGAAAAATCTCCAGATCGGGCCGAACCGACTTCAACTGGCATTGCCTTCGCAAACTGCTGGTGCCCACCTTTGCGCCCTGCGGCAATTCTTCCAGGCTGGAAAACCTTACGGAGATGAAGGCATCGCGCGGGTCTTCACGCTTCATAATCGCCGCCAGCTCAAACTCCTGCTCCAGTTCGGTCGGCACATCTTTCAGGCTGTGGACGGCCAGATCGACGCGATAGTCATGCAGCGCTTCTTCGATCTCCTTGGTAAACATCCCCTTGGTGCCCACCTTGGCCAGCGCGACGCTGGTGATCTTGTCGCCGGTAGTCTTGATGACCTCGATTTCAATTGCGTGACCCTGATCGCGAAGCAAAGCCGCCACGTGATTCGCCTGCCACAACGCCAACTGCGAGCCTCGCGAGCCTATTCGAAGTTTGGCCATTTACTCTTTTGGTTTTCCGGTATTCAGATTGAACAGCCGCCGGATCATCTCATGGATGGTAGCAGCCTCAGGGTGATCGGTGGAGGACTTGAGCGTGGTAATGGGCGTATGCAGCAATTTGTTGATGATGCCGCGGGTCATCGCGTCGATGGCAGCTTCCTGCTCCGGCGTTATCGACCCCAGCTTGCCGCGAATGCGGTCAATTTCCGCCTGCCGGATGGTCTCGCAATATTCCTGCAGGGAAAGAATGGTCGGCACCACGGCCAGCGACTTCATGCGCGATGCGAAGCGGTCCACTTCCAGCTCAATGATCTTCTCGGCGCGCTCTGCTTCCTTCTTGCGCTCGCCCGCGTTGTCCGTGGCTACTGACTGCAAATCATCCACGTCATAGACAAACATGCCGTCCACCTTGTTCATGTCCGGATGGACATTGCGCGGCACGGCAATATCGATGAAGAACATGGGCTGGTTACGGCGGCCCTTGCGCAGACGCTCGCCATGCTCGCGGCGGAACAACGGCTCAGTGGCGCCGGTGGAGGTCAGGATAATATCGGCGTTATCCGCCGATTCATGCAGCTGCTCGAACGGCGCGGCCCGGCCGCCAAATTCTTCTGCCAGTTCCACTGCTCGCTCGTGCGTGCGGTTGGTTACGATAATATTTTTTGCGCCGTGGGCGATCAGGTGGCGCGCCGCCAGCTCCGCCATCTTGCCCGCGCCCACCAGATAGACCGTCTTGCCTTCCAGCGAGCCAAAAATCTTTTCCGCCAACTGCACAGCCACGGACGCAATAGAAACGCTGGAGCTGCCAATTGAAGTCTCTGAGCGGACGCGCTTGGCCACAGCAAATGCGCGAGAGAGCAGCGCTTCCAGCGACGAATGCACCGCACCCAGCCCGCGGGCCACAGCGTACGCTTCCTTTACCTGGCCGAGGATTTGCGATTCGCCCACCACCATGGAATCCAGGCTGGCCGCCACGCGGAACACATGCCGTACGGCTTCGCGCTGCTGAAATTCATAGATGTGCCCATTCAGGGCAGCGGCGTCCAGGCCGAAATAGCTGCCCAGAAATCCCCGAAGATCGGCCGCCTGCTTGGTGCTGGTGACCACCTCAACGCGGTTACATGTTGAAAGCACCATGCCTTCATCCACGCCGGGCTGTTGCACCAGGCTGCGGATCGCGTCGGGCAGTTGCGCCTCAGGGACAGCAAGCCGCTCACGCACCTCCAGCGGTGCGCTGTTATGGTTCACGCCAATGACGTGGAAGTTCATGGAGCAATAAACCTGTGCGTCTGGCTGAAATTATTTGCCGCCCAGGCCAGCACAGCCGCGCCAAAGGCAAATGTCGCGAGATAGGCGGCCCGCTTGCCTCGCCATCCCGCGCTCCAGCGTGTGTACAAGAGCACCATGTACACCACCCACATCAGGCCGGAAAGCAGTATCTTGGGATCGGCAAAATATCTCGTTCCGTAGCGCGCCTCCGCCAGGATGGAGCCCGCGATCAGCCCCAGCGTCATAAACGGAAAACCCCAGATCAGGCACTTGAAGCCGATTTCGTCGATGGTGGCCAGCGCCGGCAGACGCGACCAGAAGCCGTGCATTCCCGCCTTGGTCTTGAGATTGCGCTCCTGGATGAGATAAAGAATGCTGGCGATAAAGCTGAAGAACAGCGCCGAGTATCCGACGAGAATCAAGGCTACGTGGATGTAAATCCATTGCGTGCTTACGAAGAGCGGCGCGGAAGGCTCGGTCGGCTCAGCATAAGACGATGCTGAAAATGTGAGCCAGAAAACCAGCGGAAAAACCGCCAAACCCGGTGAAGTGGCGCGGTATCGGGCATAAACGATGAAAAAAAAGACCATTAAAACGAACGCCAGCAAAGATTCCAGGCCGTGCATGGAAGTCGGCGTCCAGGTGCCGCTGAACATGGCGTTCTCTATGATCGAGACAAAATGAAACACCATGCCCAGCCCGACTGCCGGAAGGGTGATCCGGGTCAGGACTTTCCTGCCGCCCCAGAATGAAGCCAGGGCATAAAGCAGGCCCACCCCGTAAAGACTCAGGGCCACGCGTAACCAGAACAGCGGAAGCATAAGTTATTGCAAATTATAGCCGCGAGTGGGCATGGCAGGTGTGATATCGCACACAAAAGTCCTCTACCAAAACCTTGCTGGCCTTCGCATGCTGCAGCAACTAGGGGGTCTACCCTAAAATTTTCAGGGAATTCGGCGTGCAATTTGAGCTTCCAGCGGTCAATTATCGTAATACGAAGAAGAGTACCTACGTAATGTTTGCATTGACGTGTGCATTGATCTACAGTGCTCTACAACTATTGGAAGCCAGCCGCTTTGGGCATTTCGTTTTGCGTTCTATGCAAAACGGCTCGACGGAAGCAAATGCCGCGACTGTGACACAAAACAACTGATTTCGAGCACGGCGAGAGCTGCAACGCTAGTGTGCCCTTCCGGGGACACGACTGGTGAGCCCGTCTGTGCCCGCACCTGCTGAAGCGCACGCGCGTTTCGCGGTTTCGCAGGAGTGTCGCAATAGCAGGCCCGGGCGGCAACAGGAGCTATGAAGTACACAATCCTCTTGGTTGATGATTGCAGCACCAGTTTGCTGATGGAGCAGGTGCTGCTTGCCAACTGCACGGAATGCAACCTAATCCGAGCGCGCGACGCCTGGGAAGCCATTCAAAAAGCGGCAGCAGAGCAGCCCGACCTGATTTTGATGGATGGAACTCTGCCGAACGTGGACGCTTGCCGCCAGATACGCAAGATGCACAACTTGCAACGCGTACCAATCCTTATGGTATCCACCTTTGGCGGGCCTTCGAATATCGAAAATAGCTTTGCCAGCGGGCACAACGACAACCCGGACACATCTCTCAAGTGGCGCGGCCTCCTTGAGATGGTGAACACCTACTTGGCCAGCCATAGCGTGAACCGATGATCTGGCCTTTCACATATGACGGAGAGCCTTGCCAGATTGGAGATAACATCGCTCTGGTACAAGCCCTTGAGAGATGTGCCGCCGCCTACCGTAACCGTTGCCTCAATAACTCATCTGTAGAGCATCCCAATCAGATGTGGGTGAGATTGTACTCGGCCACGGAAAGGCTGAAGCAGGCGGTTTGCAGAAACAATGTCGCACAGGCAATCCTGGAGATTGGTTCCGATCTCATGGGATGTGATGACATGACGGTTTTGGAACTGCATGGGGATTCCACTCTCTCTTTGCTCGCCGGTCCAGGAATGAACGGCAGGCGCGAGCAAGAGCTGTCCACGAACGCCAAAGCGATTGCATCCGCAATCAAAAAACGCCAGATCTCAATTGTGAATACAGATACGCCCTACAATGAGTTGTGGTCAGAACTTGGGATCGCAGCTTTTGTTCCGGTGTGGCATGAAAACGCTCCGAGAGGCGCGATTATTTTTTACCGGTTTCTTTCGCCGCAAAGCGACCTTGATCTGGCTGACCGGGAGCTGCTGCGCTTGCTTTCCATGTTTGCGGGGCCATCGCTATTCGGTACATAAGCTGGCCCGGACCATGGATCAAACAGAACGTCCGAATTTTTGCGTGAATTCCCGCCAGCCCTTGCTTCGCTCCCGCAAGCGGAGCATGGCATGAGAGCGCCCGAAGACTTCTCCTCTTCGGGCGCCACGTTTCAAGAGTCTTAGCGGATTGACAATTTCCGGTACTTTTCCGCCGCCGTCTCTGACGAGATGTGGGTGTAATACACCTCTTTCAGGAAATAAGGCTTGGCCTTGGTGCCCATGATCGGCAGGATTTCAATGTGCCAGTGATAGTCTTCATCCACGGTCTTCCAGTATTGCAGGATGTTCGACTTCTGGTAAGTATTGGGGACCGTATGCAGCACCAGGTGGAACGATTCAGAAATACTCATGACCCGCTGCAATGTTCGGCGAATCAGGCCGGCAAGTTCATTCAACTGCCCTGACCGGGACGTGACCGAGCGCTCAAAAGAAGATTCGTGCCGACGCGGCATAATCCAGATTTCATAGGGCACCCGCGACGCGAACGGGCAAAGCGCAACATAGTTATTCAGCAGTTCCACCACGCGCAGAGGATTGCGCAACTCCTGGCCCAGCGTGTCACAAAAAACGCAGCGCTCTTTTTCCAGGTAGTAATCGCGTGAGGCCCGCAGTTCATAGAGAACCCGCCGCGGGACAAACGTGGTAGCGGTCAGCTCGGAAACCGGATGGTCAAACTCCTGCCCCGCCGGCACTCCGTGGTTCTTGAACATGGTCACATACTTGAAGCGAAGGTCGCCTTTCAGGTCCTGTATGCGCTGCGCCGTGAGTTGCAGGAATTGCGATATCTCCGCGTCCGAAGATTGCCACAATTCAATATCGTGGCGGATACTCTGCACCAGCACTTCATGCGCGCCCACCGTGTTCATGGCGTCATAAATGCCTTCGGCGTGGCGATGCGGCTCGCCTTCAATGCGATACAGCGGCGCGGGATGCACCATGGCCATAACCGGGCCGGCGCCATGGTCCGCGGAGTTCAGCGTGGCGATGACCTGCGGCGCGCTGGGCGCACCGGGACAGAAGGGGCAATATCCGGGCTGCCCTTGCCGCTCCACGTCATCGCCCACGATGACCCAGGAGCGCGTAATCGGGTCTTTGCGCAATTCCATGCTATCTCTAGGAAAGCAGAGCCAGGGGACAACGGTCAATAGAGGGATGCTGTGGCTGATTAGAATGCTTGTGCTTTTCCCAGCATTTCGCGCGATGAGGCATGCTCTGGTCGCACCTGACTTTATTGGTTCAAACTTGGCGAAAGCGCATTAGAATTTATCGACACAATGCTTTGGGCTTTCGATGACTGGTGCGGTGACGGTCAGTCCTTTGCCCAGACGCAGGTAGTTTGGCCCTCTAAAAACTTAGTTGTCCGCTTGCTGAACATCGGTTTAGTGCTTGATTGACGCTGGACCGCAGGAGAACGTATGAAGAAGCTAAGCATTGTGATCTCCCTACCGGGCGAGAACAACTATTTACGTGAGCAGGAAGCGGCCGCCAAGACCACGGCCCAACGGCTCGGCCTTGATCTCCGCATCATCAACGCCAAGAGCGATCCCGTCACGCAAAGCCAGCAACTGCTGGAGATTGTCCAATCGCCCTCCGCCCGGCCCGACGCCATTGTGGTGGAACCGGTGAATAACCAGGGCCTGCCGCGTGTGGCTGAAGCCGCTGCGGCTGCGGGAATCGGCTGGGTGATCAGCAATGCGCTTGTGGACTACCTGGAGACGCTGCGCAAGAACGCGAAAGCTCCGGTCTTCGGCGTGTCGCAGGACCACCCCGAAGTTGGCCGCATGCAGGGACGCCAGATCCGGGCGATCCTTCCCGGCGGCGGGGCAATTCTCTATCTGCGCGGCCCCGCAACAAACTTCCTGGCGGCACAACGGTCGGATGCGCTGGAAAGCGAACTGGGCATCAATATTCAATTCAAGAGCCTGAAGATCCAGTGGACGGAAGAAAGCGCTTACAACTCGGTGACTTCGTGGCTGCGGTTGTCCACCGTGCGGGCCGGTGATACCCATCTGATTGCCGCGCAGAACACTGACTTCATCCTGGCGGCAAGACGGGCGTTTGAAGACAACACGTCTGGCGACGAACGCAAAAAATGGCTCGGCCTGCCATATTGCGGTGTCGCGGTGCCCAGCCAGGTAAAGCAACTGCTGGATGCCGGCACGCTGACCGCCGCCATTGTCACTCCGGTTACGCTCGACAAGGCTCTGGAGATCCTGGTCCGCCACCTTCAAACCAGATCACAGCCTACGCAACAGACTTTCGTCAGAGCCTGGTCGCAACCCAGTCTGGATGATCTGATTAAGAAGTACGGCTGACCTTTGCCGGACAATCATTCGGCTGGTTTCAATTCTGCCATCCTTGCGATCTCTGGCGTGTGCAGCAAGGCTTACGACTCGCACACCGTAAAGCGGTCGCAACGCACCAGGCCGGGAATCGCACGGGAGATGTAGGTTTTATACTGGTCCGCCTCCGCTGGAGGCATCTCACTTCCGGTGGTAACGCACGCAAACACGCCATCAGGGTTGCGGTCCCAATCCACCGTGTATTCAAGCGTGTCACCCTGTTTTACCTTGAGCATGGCCAGCTCGAACTGCGCCAGAGAGGCAACCACCGGGTGCGCGTGGCCGCTTAGCTCCAGCAGAAACTGCTCGCCGGCTTTTTCCACGTAGGGAGAGACATTCTGCCCGCGATAAAACGCTTTTACGGTTTCCGGGAAAATCCCCAGCCTGCGGAGCAGCCGGGTGCTCCAGGGACAATACTCTTCCACCGCCAGGGTGCGCCACCACACGGCAATTTCACGGATTGCCGCCAGCCCTGGGGACTGCGCCACTTCCGCCAGGTGTTGGTCGCCCGCGGGCGGCCCGGCGCGTCCTTTGATCAGGTCGCGGAGATTTCTCTGGTATTTAGCCAGCGAATTCATACAACAGGTTCTCGCGCAGGCGCTGCAGTTCGCCGCAGATCGCCGGATATCCCAGATTGGGCACAGCTTCTTTCAGATATTCAAACGTCACTGCCTGGACATTGGGGGCGCGGGCGAGAACGTCCCGGGCCAGCAACCGGGTGGACTCTTCCGTAAGCCTGGAATGCACGTCCAGGCGGAACCCCAGGTCGCGAACGCCTCCCGCCAAATGCATCTCCTTCACCCGCGGTAAATCCAGTTCACGGAGAAATCCTGCGACGTCAAACTTCAAGTTCTCCTGGTCGCACTCCAGGTTATACACATCCAGTAGAAACCCGCATCCGGTCTCGCGCGCCAACTGGTTGAGGAACCCGGCTTCAGAATACTCGCCCGGATACTCGGGTAGAAAGCGCACAATGTTTTCCAGCAAAAATGGCGCCGGAAACCGTTTCTGGATGAATTCGATCCTGCGGCAGAGCATGTCCAGCGCTTCCTGCGTTCGCGGCGGCGGCAGCATGGTCCCCAGATGCTCTCCGTCCACGTTGGTGTAGGCCAGGTGTTCGCTGTGCCAGGCTACCGGCAGCTGCGCGAAGATTTCATCCAGCAACCGCACGTAGGTCTCCGAGTGTCCTTCCGCCGACGCAATGGACAGACCCACGCCGTGCACCAGGAACTTCACTTGGCCGGCCGCGTTTTTCAGTTCCGCCAGGATGTCCTGGTTCAGCACGCAGCCTTCACTGGTCACCTGGGACACCGAGTCGGGAGAGATTTCCAGGTAGTCCACCAGGGGAAGGATCTGCTCGAGCAGCAGCGGCTCGCCGCCCTCGTAGGTAGTGGCCAGGGCCGGACGCGCGGCATCGCCCGCCGTGTCGCGTCCAGCCCGCTGGCCATTGTCGTTTTGTTGCAGCCGGTTCAAGACATCAGCCCATCGGCGTGAAGCTGCCGCCCTTGATTCCGGGAGCGTCGATCCCGAAAGGCTCCGGGTCCCCGCCGCCAATGTGGATGTCAACCCCTAGCAAGCCGCAACCCGGACATCCGACTCTGCCGAGGGCCTGCTTGACGGCCTCATGAATGCTTTCGATTTTCACGTTGGGTGCGCAGCGGATGGCGATCGACCCTGCTTTGCCCCGCGCCGGCGCCACGCCCGCTTTGACCTGTGCTTCGGCTTCGATTGAGGAGATTCCCGCTATGACCATTCCGCCCAGAGCAGCGCCCGTGGTTTTAAGAAAGTCCCTTCTTTTGGACATGCCAACAACTCCTTTCCGAATTTTAATCGTGGACTCGCTGAAGGTCTTGGCTTTCAGTCGCCGAGATCATACTCTCTTCTGCTGGCAATTCAAGGGCCAGATGCAAAGATTCCGCCCGCCGGACAGGCCATTCAACATCGCTTATCCCGGCTTCGCCGGACACGCGCGACGCTCAGCATGGCAAGTCCGAAATAGTTTTGCTAAAAATCAAATTATAAAAGCTGTGGAAATTCAAACTGACCCACTATCGGAAATTTACGTCGGGACCCTCAAATCGTAGCGCTCCCGGTTCTCCGTGTCTCCGTGGTGGATTTTGCTCTTCCCTTCAATAGACGCACTATAATCCACTCACGACAGACGCACTATAATCCACTCACGACGCTATGACCGAACCCTCTACTCCGTTGATGCGGCAGTACGCCGCCATCAAAAAACAGCATCCCAACGCGCTGCTCTTCTTCCGCCTGGGAGACTTTTACGAACTGTTCTTTGAAGACGCCGTGGTCGCCGCGCGCGAACTGCAAATCACGCTGACCTCGCGCAACAAAGAGAAAGACCACGCCATCCCGATGTGCGGCGTGCCCTATCACGCGGCGGAAAACTATTTGTCGAAGCTGCTCCGTAAGGGCTTTAAAGTTGCGATCTGCGAGCAGATGGAAGCTCCCAGCGCCGCCACAAAGCTGGTCCGACGCGAGGTTACGCGGGTGCTCACGCCGGGCACGGCCATCGATTCCAGCGTCGGGTCGGAAGAAAACAATTTTCTGGCGGCGCTGGCGCGGGCGTCAGGCTCAGTCGGGCTGGCGGCGCTTGATCTTTCCACCGGCGAATTTCGCGCCACAGAGTTTCGCGGCCCTGATGCCGAACGTCGCATTGTGGAAGAGCTGCAGCAGTTGCGTCCGCGCGAGGTCCTCTATCCTTCCGGCCTGCCGCTGTTCGACCAGCCGCCCATGAATTGCGCGGAAACGGCCAGTGGGAAAACGAACAGCACGGAAACACAGGCTGAGCGCAAAGATCATGCAGCTCAAGCGCAGACGAATCCATCCGGCACCGCAGCCGCATTGCAGCAGACCGGCACGATGCGCTTTACTGAAACCCCGCTGGAAGACTGGGTCTTCAGCCCGGACTACGCCGTTCCTCTGCTGGAAAACAAACTGGGCGTGCTGTCACTGGAAGGTTTCGGCTTACAGGGACGTCCGGCGGCAGCGACGGCGGCCGGCGCCATCCTGCATTACGTCCGCTCCACCCAGCGCGGCACGCTGGAGCATGTGGACCGCATCGGCTTTTACGATCGCCAGGAATATCTGGTGCTCGACGCGGTGACGGTCCGCAACCTTGAACTGGTGGAGCCGCTATTTGCCAACACCAGCAGCGAGGTCACGCTCTTTCGCGCGCTCGATGCCACGCTCACGCCCATGGGCAAGCGCCTGCTCCGCTCGTGGATGCTGCGGCCTTCTATCAAGATGGTGGAGATTAGCCTGCGATTAGATGCGGTGGAGGCCGGGGTAAAGGACTTCGTCGCTCGAGAAGAGTTGCGGCGCGCGCTTGAAGGCGTGCTCGATATCGAACGCCTGCTGAGCCGCGTGACCCTGGAGACGGCGAACCCGCGCGACGTGCTGGCGCTGTGTGCCAGCCTGAACCGCATTCCGCGCATCAAGGTTGCGCTCGCGCGTATTGGAGCGCAGGCGCCCTCGCCTGCGGAGGAGGCTGCGACTGTCACGACGAAGCCACGGCTCTCTACGCTCAATGGCCTGCTCAATGAGATGACTGACCTGCGCGAGCGGATCGAGAAGACCGTAGTCGCTGAGCCCCCGCTCACGCTGGCCGATGGCGGCGTAATCCAGCCTGACGTCGATAAAGAACTGGATGACCTGCGCAACCTCAGCCGCAATAGCAAGCAATACATCGCGCAGATTGAAGAGCGCGAGCGTAAGCGCACCGGCATCAACTCGCTCAAGGTGAAGTTTAATTCTGTTTTTGGTTATTACATTGAGATCAGCAAGGCCAACCTGCACCACACGCCGCAGGATTACGAGCGCAAGCAGACGCTGGTCAACGCCGAACGCTTCACCACGCCGGAGTTGAAAGAGTA
>Ga0207693_10005420_pt1 | contig 10651 bp, 12 predicted proteins | sample LARL81metaG_FD_184347 | JGI IMG/M metagenome (GOLD analysis project Ga0207693, IMG submission 184347) | Corn, switchgrass and miscanthus rhizosphere microbial communities from Kellogg Biological Station, Michigan, USA - LAR L8-1 metaG... | ecosystem: Host-associated > Plants > Roots >... | reverse complement strand
AGGTCGGGTGTGATCTGCGGCTGACCGGCACCCGATCCCTGCACCTTTGGCTGGCGCGCCAACTCCATCTCGACCGCGCTGAGCGCCGACTTCGGGTCGCCGCCCGCGGTCTTGATCAGGCCGGCGGCAGCGCCTTCCTCGTCGTCCAGCAACGCCTTCAGCAGGTGCTGTGGCGTGATCTGCTGATGGAACTCGCGGATTGCGATCGTCTGGGCAGCCTGCAGAAAGCCGCGTGCCCGCTCGGTGAATTTCTCAATGTCCATCTCTGTGTCCCTGTGCGTAGGCGACCGGTCTCATCCCATCCCTCATCAGGCAACGGAAACATGACCCTTTGGCAATCCAGGTGGGTCCAGGCAGACTGCGACTCAAGAGGGAGCGCTCCATGCGAATCGAATACCTGTACCGCTACCCGGTGAAGGGACTGACCGCCGAGGCGCTGGATGCGGCGGAGGTGGAGGAGGGTGGCTGCATCCCGTGGGACCGCGCCTTTGCCCTGGCGCAGGGTGACGCCGGGTTCGATCCCGCGCAGCCGCAGTGGCTGCAGAAGACGAACTTTATGTGCCAGATGAAGAATGCCCGCATCGCAGCACTGTTCTCGTTCTTCGAGCCCCGTACCGGCATGTTGGCAATCCGCGCGCCCGATGGGGCGGCAGTGGTCGAGAACGCCCTGACCGAGGCCGGCCGCGAGCGCATCAGTGCATTCCTGGCCGGCTACATGGGCGAGGAGGCGCGGGGCGCGCCGCGCTTCCTTCACGTGCCCGGGCACAGCTTCTGCGACCAGCGCCGCAAGGTGGTCAGCCTGATCAATCTCGCCAGCCTGCGGGACTACGAGAAGAAGGTCGGGGGGCGCAGGCACCGGCGGCGTTTCCGCGCCAATGTCTGGTTCAGCGGCGCACCCGCGTGGAGCGAGCGCGACTGGGTGGGCCAACAGCTTCAAGTCGGTGGAGCGGTGCTCCGGGTGACCAGGCCGATCACCCGCTGTGCCGCGACCCAGGTGAACCCCGAAACAGCGGAACGCGATGTCGATCCGTTGGAGGAGTTGCGACGCTTGTACGGCCACGTCGAACTCGGCGTGCATGCCGAGGTGGTCGAGGGGGGGCGCTTCGCGGTCGGCGATGCGATCGAAACGCTGCCTGAGTAGTGGACGGACTGAGAGTGTGCGTCGCTTGCAGCCGTTGGTTGATGAGCTAGGCTGACGCGTAGTGGTGACCGCCAAGGTCGCCATAAGAACCAACGGGGAAATGTCGCCGATGCCCATCGCAGGCCGCCGATTCTGGGTCTACCTCCTGTTGCTCGTGTTCGCCGGCATTGCCTATGTCGATCGGGTGAACATGTCGGTGGCGGGCAAGCCGATTGCGCAAGAGCTTGGCCTGTCGCCCGTGACGCTGGGCTATCTGTTCTCCTCGTTCCTGTGGGCTTACGTCCTGATGATGTTGCCGGGCGGTCGGCTGATCGACCGCTGGGGCTCGCATGTTGTGGCCAGCGTCGCGACGGTGGTGTGGTCGGCGGCGCAAATGGCGACCGGCGCTGCCGTGGGCGTGGTGACGCTGTTGTTGGCGCGGCTGGGTCTCGGCATCGGCGAGGCGCCGTTCTCGCCGGTGATCTATCGCAGCGTCAGAGCATGGTCGCCCTACACCGAGCGGGGGACGGCGACCGCGTTCATCAGCGCGGGCGGCAGTCTCGGACCGGCACTGGGCGCGCCACTCGCGGCCTGGCTGATCGAGGTTCTGTCGTGGCATTGGTCATTCGTCATCACCGGCGCCCTGGGCTTCGTCTGGGTAGCCATCTGGATGGCGTGCGTGTCAACGCCTGAGAAGACCAAATGGCTGCCCGAGCCGGAGCGTCGGCGCATCCTGGCCGAGCGCGAGGCCGGTATCGAGGTGCCTGATCACGATGGGGTCGGCTACGGCGCTCTGCTGAGGTGCCCGGCGATGTGGGGCCTGTTCGTCTCGCAGGGATGCCTCGTTTACTCGCTTTATCTGTATCTGAGCTGGCTGCCCAACTATCTGCAGAGCCAACGAGGTTTGTCGGTGGTCGATTCGGGACTCTATACCTCAGTGCCGTTTTTCGTCGCGACGGTGGTGAATATCATCATCAACTGGGCCGGCGACCGGCTGCTGAGCGCACATGCGGTACGCGGCGGGCTGCGCCGGTATCTCGTCGCTCTGTGCCTGCTGCTGACCGCCGCGGGCCTGGTCATCCCGTTTGTTCAGTCTTTGACGGCGATTGTGATCCTGGTGTCGATCACGGTTTCCTTCGCGAATGCCGGCCCCGCTGCCAACGCCACCTTGACGAGCGATCTGTTGCGCTCACCCGCCGATGCGGGACGGGCATTCGCGTTTCTCGTCCTGGGCGGCAACGTCTTTGGCCTGCTGGCGCCGATCGTCACCGGATATCTCGTGGCGGCGAGCGGCAGCTTCAGCAGTGCCTTCATTGCGGCGGGCGTTCTGGCGTTGGTTGGCATGGTGGTCACGCTGGTGCTGTCGCGGGGCACGATCGGCGAGGTTGACTTGACGGCGAGGCCGTTGACGGCGACGGGCTGACCGTCCGGTTGCCGATGCCGGCACTACACTGCTGATCCTGGCGGGAACGACGGCCGCCGTTTCTCCTTGTGCGACGCGAGGCCTTCCTTCGCCTCCGGCCCGGTGAAGCCAATGAATTCCAGCGCCAGCGACGCGTCGAACGATGGCCCCGCCATGCGCAGCCAGTTGTTCAGCGCATACTTGGTCCAGCGGATGGCGCTCTGAGCACCCTCGGCCAGCCGCACCGCGATCTCCAGCGCCTTTGCATCCAGTTCGGCATCCTCGACCGCGAGCGAAATCAGTCCGATGCGTTCTGCCTCGGCGCCGGACACCGCGTCACACAGCAGCAGGTAATATTTCGCCTTCGCCAGCCCGCACAGCAGCGGCCAGACGATGACCGAGTGATCGCCTGCCGCGACGCCAAGCCGCGTATGGCCGTCGATGATGCGCGCATCCTTGGTCGCGATCGACACATCGGCGAGCAAGCCGCACACGAGGCCGGCGCCCACTGCCGGACCGCGCATAGCGCTCACCACCGGCTTGCCGCAATTGATGATGTTGTACACGAGGTCGCGCGCCTCCTTCCAGACGCGCGCCCGCGTCTCGAAGTCGGCGATCACCTGCTCGACCATCGCGAAGTCGCCGCCGGCGGAGAAGGCACGGCCGGCGCCGGTGATGATGACCGAGTTCACCTCCGGGTCGGCGTCGATATCGCGCCAGATCTCACCGAGTTCGCGATGCATCACCGCGTCGACTGCATTGAGCCGTTCCGGGCGGTCGCCCATCGTGATGCGCAGAACGCGCGGATGCGGCCGGTCGAAGTGCAGGCGGGTATAGCGCGCGTAGCGGTCGGACATTTGTGCAGTCTCCATCACCCTCACCCGCCGCACCATGCGCGGCGACCTCTCCCGCGCAGCGCGCAGCGGGAGAGGTTATTGAGTTTTAAGCGGGTCGCAGCCGCCCGAGCGCGCTTTCTGCGCGCCGGCGCACCGAGCCGATGCGCCCCACGCCGGCCAGTCGCCGGTCAAGGAATGCCAGCGTCGCATTGTCATCCTCGCCGCCATCGCGCAGCCAGTACAGCACTGTGGCGGCGTAGACCGCCGCGAGGATCGCCCGCTTGGTGTACCAGCTGAAATCCACCGCCCGCTCGCCGGCCGCGCGCCAGATCGCGTCGATCGTGCGTGCCAGGCACACGGCACCCAGTCGCGCATGGCCGGGCAGCGCCAGCAGCGCGAGTGCGCGGCGGATCGCCTCCTTGTGGGGACGGTTCTGCGCCAGCCGCAGCACGATCACCGCGCGGACCCGCTGGTGCAATCGCATCGCTGGGTCGAGTGCGGCGGCACCTTCCTCCATTTGGCGATCGGCCCAGTCGCAGAACGTCTCGATCATGTCGGCGGCCCCACCGGGGAACAGCAGTTCGGCGTCATCGGGCAACACGCCGATATCGGCGAGCCCCATGCGCAGCGAGCGGCGGGTCCAGCCGTCGAATGGCACGTGCGGCAGCATGGCAGCGATCGCGGCATCGCGTTCGGCACTGCGCTCCGGCCGCATCAACGGCCTTCCTGCTGCGCTGTCGCGGCGGCGCGCGCCAGTTCCTCGGTGAAGCCGAACAGCGAGAAGTCGTTCATGCGCATCGGATAAAGGATGCCGTCGAGGTGATCGTATTCATGCTGCACCACGCCGGCATGGAACCCAGACACCTCGCGCGAGATCGGCCTGCCGTCGCAATCGACGCCGCGATAGCGGATGCGCGGCGCGCGAGGCACCGCGGCTCGCAGGCCCGGGATCGACAGGCAGCCTTCCCAGCGAAGGATACGCTCCTCGCTCAGCAGTTCGATCTCGGGATTGATCACCACCGTGTTGCCGATCGGCGCGTCGTCGGCATCCTCATTGCCGCGGGCGTCGGAGACGCGGAAGACGAACAGCCGAAGCGGCACATGCACCTGTGGCGCAGCGAGGCCGGCACCCGACGCGTCCTCCATCGTCGCCATCATGTCGGCGACGAGGCGGCGGATCTCGGGCGCGCCCGGGTTCGCCACCGGGTCACACTTTTGCAACAACACAGGGTGCCCCATGCGGGCTATCTTCAAAATGGCCATGTGGACCTCCGGGTCAGGCTGGCAAAATGTCCTGCCGGCATGATATACGCGCCACCCCGATTGGCGGGGACAGACGCAACTTGAGAAGGAGAAGGCGGCCAAGTGCAAGTCCTTGTACGTGACAACAATGTCGACCAGGCGCTGAAGGCGCTCAAAAAGAAGATGCAGAGGGAAGGAATCTTCCGCGAGATGAAGCTGCGGCGGCACTATGAGAAGCCGTCGGAGCGAAGGGCCCGCGAGGCGGCAGAGGCGGTACGCCGTGCCCGCAAGCTGGAGCGCAAGCGGCTCGAACGCGAAGGCTTCTGACGGTTCTCAGTTAGATGCGAGCGAGGGGTGGGGCCTGCTCCCGCCCCTGAGCTTGCTCGGCCTCGCCCGCAGGGCTAGGGTCCGATTGGACCAACAGTTCGAGGCGGGCCTCGATGTTCACGCCAGACCAAAACCGCCAACAAGCGGTTTTTGACCGGCTTCGTCAGGGGATTCTGGCTGGCACGCTGCCGGCCGGAGCCCGCCTGCCCCCGACCCGTGCGCTCGCCGAAGAACTGGGGGTGGCGCGCCAGACGGTCGTTCTGGCCTACGAGCGGCTGGCCTCCGAGGGTTACGTCCGTGCCCGGACGGGCAGCGGCACCTACGTGGCACCCGATCTGCCAGATGCTGCTCCTGCGCCGGCCGTGCCGCCGCCGACCGCGGCGAGTTCCCTCTCGCGACGCGGCCAGCACCTCGCCAGCGTGGCTGTGTCGGCGGCCTCGCGCGATAACGGCCTCGGCACTCTGCTCGCTGGCGGCGTTCCTGCTCCCGATCTGTTCCCCAAGGAGGCCTGGGCGCGCTGTGCTGCGCGTGTGCTGAAGTCGTTGCCCAGCGACATCACCGGCTATCCGATGCCCCAGGGACTGCCGGAGCTACGAGGGCAGATCGCCGCCCATCTTGCCGCGACACGCGGCCTGCTGGCCGATCCCGCGAACATCGTCGTCACCGCCGGCACGCAGCAGGCGCTGCGCATCGCCGCGGAACTGCTGCTCGATCCGGGCGATGCCGCCTGGGTGGAAGACCCAGGCTACATCGCCGGTCGCGGCGCGCTGCTCGCCGCCGGCGCCGTGCCGGTTCCCGTGCTCAGCGATTCCGAGGGCCTCGATGTTTCCGCGGGCATGCAACGCGCGCCCGATGCCAGGCTCGTGTTGGTGGCGCCCTCGCACTCCACGCCTCTAGGGGGCGCACTGCCCATTGGGCGGCGTTTGGCGTTGCTCGACTGGGCGGGCCGGGCGAACGCCTGGATCCTGGAGGACGACTGCGATTCGGAGTTCCGCTGGAGTGGCCATCCGCTGCCGCCGCTCGCCACGCTCGATCGCGCCGGCCGTGTGATCTACTGCGGCACGTTCAGCAAGACCCTGGCGCCGGCATTGCGTCTCGGCTTCGCCGTGGTGCCAGCGCCGCTGGTGCCGGCTTTCGTGCGTCTCGGCGCACTGATGGACCGCGGCATAGACACACTCAATCAGGCGATCCTGGCTGAGTTCATGCGCCAGGGCCTGCTCTCCCCGCATGTCCGCCGCATGCGCACCGAGTATGCCCGCCGCCGGGTCGCCCTGCTGGCGGCGATCACGCGCCACTCGCCATCGATAGCGCCGATCCCCGCACCTGGCGGGCTGCATATGGTCGGGAGGCTCCCCGACGGCCTCGACGAGGCGACTGCGGTGCAATCCTGCCGCGCTCGTGGACTGGCAGTATCGCCGCTCGGTGCCTATTACGCCGGACCACGCCGCATGTCGGGGCTGGTCATGGGTTTCGCCGGGACCCCCGTAGCGCTCGCTGCCGACACCGCACGGCGGCTTGAGGCAGCGCTACGGACAGGCGGAGGCAAATGACCGGGCCGCCCTCCCCTCGCGGGAGGGGGGAGAAGGCAATGCGGCCTTGGCGTTGCCGCCCAGCGGCACCGAACACCCTCTCCTGGCGACGGCGGATCACGGCGCACCGGCGCCAGATTTAGACCGGACGGTCAATGGCGGGGAGATGCCGATTCAGCATATATAGTTCTATATCGAAACGATATTCGTGTGCCGCCTGCCGCCCGCATGAGTTGCCGCCAAGCGAGATCCTGAAATGAGACGCTGTACCCGAAGAGTCCTGTCAGTCTCCGTTGTGTTCTTGGCGCTGGCTGCTCACGGTGCAACGACCTACCGTCCTTCGTCGTTTCCGCTGACCTTCGAGACGCTGCCGAGTGTGGACTGCCACCCCTATTCGGAGTTTCTCCAGCACCCAGAGTTGCAGGGGACGATAACCAGAGAGCAGCGGTCCCTGCTGGAGCTGTTCTGCCCCCTCGCCTAGCGAGCCGAGTTCATCGCATGGTGCTACTGCCTGCCGGCCAGCACGGCGTCGTGGCAGCGTGGCAAGTCGAAGAGGGATGACGGGTCGATCGGAAACCCATCATGCAGCATGCCGAAGTAGAGATGGGCGCCGAAGGTCAGGCCGCTATGGCCGACAACGCCCAGGAATTCTCCGGCAGCGATTGGTGTCCTGGCAGCAAGCACTCTGGGCGAGACCGATCCCAGATGACTGTAGATACCCACGAACCCTTCGTGCTGGACCAGGACTTCGAGCCCGCCTGGGCCGTTCTGCTGCACCTTCATCAGAGTGCCGGCCTCGATCGCCCACACCGGCGAACCTTCGGGCGCGGGGAAGTCGAGGCCAAAATGGAAGGTGCCGGCTTCTGGGTGATCGCGAATGGTACGCGGCCCAAATGGGGATGAGATGCAGGTCGCATCCACTGGCTTCAGGAGATACTGTTGCGCCATTGCGCTATTCGCCCACAAGGCCAAGGCGGTGATCGCAAGCCGATACATTACGCTTTCCTAGCGGGGTCGCGGATTCGATCTCAACCTCTAAGAAGCGGCGATGCGCGGGTGAGCCCCGCCCGGCGTATGACCCGCCGCGCCATGATCTGCTGGCGCCTTTCATGTGTCGCGGCCTGCATCCTGGTTGCGGGATGCGCGGCAGAACCGCCGGTCACCGACCAAGACCTTGCTGCCCGCGGCTACTGGTATCACGACGGCAACCACATGGGCGGGTCGAGTGGGCACGCGAGCCCCCAGGCGATCTACAGCGCAACTCACGGCACCTGGCTTTGGCCGCCGATGGAAGTCGACATACCCGATTAGGTTCGTCGAACCTGGCGCCGACGGCGTCGCAGTGAGTGCTTCGCACGCATCTGCGCCGCGTAGGCCTCCAGGATCGCTTCCCCTGCCCGACCTGCCATCGCCAGCCGTGGCGCCTACGCCCTTTGCTGCAACCTGAATGGCGCGGCCGGATAGACCCCGAGCACCCGTACCTCAGAGGAGAAGAACGACAATTCCTCCAGCGCGCGCCGCATCCCTGGCTGCTCTGGATGTCCGTCGGCATCGCACAGGAACTGCGTCGCGACGAAATGGCCGGCGAGCATGTAGCTCTCCAGCTTGGTCATGTTCACGCCATTGGTCGCGAACCCGCCGAGCGCCTTGTACAGCGCCGCCGGTACGTTCCTCACGCGGAACACGAATGTCGTCATCAGATCGGGCGTCGTCAGCTCCGGCGTTTGCGCCTGGCGTGCCATGACGTAGAATCGAGTCGTGTTGTGCGGCGCGTCCTCGACATTCGCCGCGAGGATGTCGAGCCCGTAGATTTCTGCCGCCAGAGCCGACGCGATCGCCGCTTCTTCCTTGCGGTTCCACTGGGCGACAAGCTGCGCCGCACCCGCGGTGTCCGCCTGCACCACTGGCGTCAGCCCCATCCGACGCAGGCTGTGGCGCACTTGCCCAAGCGCCACGGTGTGCGAATGCGCTCGCTTCAGGTCGCCGAGCGCGGCGCCTTTCACCCCGAGCAGGCAGTGCTCGACGCGATGAAAATGCTCGCCGATGACGAACAGGCCTGACTCCGGAAGCAGGTGGTGGATGTCCGGAACCCGGCCGGCGAGGCTGTTCTCGCACGGCAGCATGGCAAGTTCCGCGCGTCCCTCGCGCACCGCATCCATCGCGGTCTCGAACGAATCGCACGGCAAGGTGGTCATGTCCGGATGGGCGACGCGGCAGGCAAGGTCGGAGTAGGCGCCGGGCACGCCCTGGAAGGCGATGGTGCCGGTCATGCGCGCCTGATCGGCGCCAGTAGACGGCGCGCGCGTTCCAGGTCCTCCGGGGTATCAACGCCAAACAGTCCGTACTCGACGCGCGCGCAGCCGATCCGCATACCCGCCTCCAGCGCCCGCAGTTGCTCCAGCTTCTCCCGCATCTCCAGTGGAGATGGTGGCAGCCCGACGTAGCGCTCGAGGGCAGGGCGCCGGTAGGCATAGATGCCGACGTGGTGCCAGCGCGGCCCATCCCCCCACGGGATCGGCTGGCGCGAGAAATACAATGCCGGTGCGACAGCCTGTCCTTCCGCGAAAGCGCAGGCGGCCTTCACGAACGATGCCGTATTTGCCTCCGCATCGGACGCGATCGGCAGCACCAGAGTGCCGATGTCGCAGGCCGGATCGCTCAACGGCACGATCACCGGGCGCAACTGCGCCTCGGTGATCGTGGGAACATCGCCCTGCAGATTGACGACGACGTCGTGCCGCCCGTCCGGATCGAGTTCGACGAGCGCAGCGAACACGCGATCCGAGCCGGACGGCAGCGCGGCATCGGTCAACACGGCCCGGCCACCCGCCGCCTGCACGGCGTCAGCAATCACCGCATCGCCGCAGGCCACCGCCACTGGCCCGAGATCGGCCTCGAGTCCGCGCTCCAGCACGTGCACGATCATCGGCTTGCCATGAATGTCGGCGAGGGGCTTGCCGGGCAGCCTCGTGGACGCCATGCGGGCTGGGATGATGACGATCGGGTGCACGGGTTGATGGGTAGATGCCGGTTCCGTATGGTGCGCCCACCTTATGGAGGTGAACGGCCGCGTGCAACGCCGTGCCGGCGAACCTCCGCGCGCGTTTGATCTGGTTCGGGGAAAGCCACGCCGCATGGATAGTATGGAGGTCAACAAGGGCATCGCCGCGATCCTGGTTGCCGGCATCGTCTTTTTTCTCACTGGCCTGATCGGCGATTCCCTGGTGCGTGAGCGGCTCCCGGAGAAGCCCGTGCTGAACATCGCGACTGCCCCGGCCGCAACGGGCGGAGGCGAGGCCAAGCCAGCCGGGCCTGCCCCCATCGCGCCGTTGCTTGCCAGCGCGGACCCCAAGGCCGGCGACCAGTTCGCGCATCGCGTCTGCGTCGCCTGTCACACGTTCGATAAGGGCGGCAAACCGGGTGTCGGTCCGAATCTCTACGGCGTCGTCGCCGGCCCGCATGACCATGAGCAGGGGTTCAACTATTCGCCGGCTCTGCAAAAGTTCAAGGGACAGCCCTGGGACTACGATGCGCTGAACAGATGGCTTTACAAGCCGAGTGCCTATGCGCCCGGCACACGCATGTCGTACGCGGGCATCACCAGCGACAAGCAGCGGGCCGACGTGATCGCATATCTTCGGACGCTGTCGGACAATCCGCCGCCACTGCCGGCCGCAGAAGAGGCATCGAAACCGCCGGCGTCGGCAGCAACCGCGGCTCCCGCGGGTGGTGGCGGCGCCGCGCAGCCCAATGCGCCGAACGCGTCGGGCCAGCCGGCCGCCGCGCCCGGAGCCGGACCTCCCGCAGGCGGTTCCTCCTCGGCACCGGCAGCGCCGAAGCCGTAAGCGCGCCGCAAGCATGCCGGCTCGAGCGATCAATCAGCCCGAACTCGACCGGTTCCTCGAAGCTGCTGAAGCCGCCGCGGACGTCGCCGGCGCCGTGGTGCGGCCACTGTTCCGCGCTGGATTTGCCGTCGATACCAAGTCGGACCGATCGCCGGTGACCATTGCCGACCGCGCGGCGGAGCAGGCGATGCGGGCCGTGCTGGCCGAGCGGTTTCCCGATCACGGCGTGCTGGGCGAGGAGTTCGGGCTGGACCGGCCCGAGGCACGGCTCCGTTGGGTGCTCGATCCGATCGACGGAACGCGCGCATTCGTCAGCGGCCGCACGACCTTTGGTACGCTGATCGCCCTGC
>Ga0207693_10005418_pt1 | contig 10653 bp, 24 predicted proteins | sample LARL81metaG_FD_184347 | JGI IMG/M metagenome (GOLD analysis project Ga0207693, IMG submission 184347) | Corn, switchgrass and miscanthus rhizosphere microbial communities from Kellogg Biological Station, Michigan, USA - LAR L8-1 metaG... | ecosystem: Host-associated > Plants > Roots >... | reverse complement strand
CCACAGATCGAGATCGACGTTGCGCTTGCTGTCCCACTCCATCGTAACCAGATACTCGGCATGTGGGTGAGCATCAAGCTTGGTCTTGGATACATTCACTGTCATGATCAAGATCGTGACGATGAGCAGCAACGTACCCATGACATTCAGCAACACATCGCTGTACGGCTGAAAGATAGGATGTTGTTGATGGGGTCTCCGCATCTCACTCGACCTCACTGCGGCTAACGAAGTAGGAGAGGTTCTGCGTGAAACATCCGAGCAACGTGGCCGCTACGAGACCGCACCCAGTTGCATAGAATGCCGTTGACAGTGCTCGAATGGTCCCGCCGAGGAAAGCAGCCCCAGACGCCGGATTAGCAGGATCAATACCGCTCATCGCCTGGAGCTGTGCCATGAGGCCGATCACCGTACCGATCAACCCCACATAGACGACGGCAGCGACACCGAAATGACCGATACCTACGTCAGCGTGAGCAATAGATAACTGTTTTTCATAATGCCACCCAGACAATTTGCGATCAAAACGCCAAGAGGCAAACCCCAGATAACTTGCTGCGACCACGAACATGCCTGCGATGACCGACGTCATATAGGTCATATCGGTTTCCCATATCCGCTGCGGAATACCTACGTGCCAAGCGAAGAAGGCCCCGACGCCACAGGCGAGCGACATCATGAACCATTGCAGAAAGCAGCGCTTTTCGATCTTCATGTCACTTCCTTTGTTTACTTGTCGAACAGTTCGATAACGGCAACGGCGATCGTGGAGATGACGACACCTAAGCATCCGCTCAATAGCATCATCCCTTGAGCCTGCTCAGGTGTCGGCAAGGTAACGCCGAACAGATTTCCTACAGCAATCCAAGAAAATACCCCCAGTATACCAACAAAAAGTCCACATATCCCAGCCACAAACCAGAGTAAGATGATCACTTGTCATTCCTTCCTGTACGCATCCAAGTCGATCGGCCAGTAAAGGCCAGGCTTCAGATCATCAGTCGGCTCTACCAGCATCACTGGTTCCTTACAGGACCATCCGTAGTATGGTGGTACTGCTCCTAGCCATTTAGCGAGACGTCGACTCATGCGTACCGTATCCGGAGGCGGAGATCGGGTGATTACCTCAGCATCCGACCGCTTCATCGTCATCTGTCACATACGTGCGTTTCGGATCAATAAAGACGCGCTCCTCAAGGTCTATCAGGTCGGCTTCCACCTTCTGTAATCCTTCGATCATCGCTTTGATGCCAGAGCGCGTAGCCGCGAAGCGCAGCGTCCCAGCCTTACTCGGTCGCTCCCTATGAAACATAGTGTCGCCGATGTAATAAACCGGCTCACTGGTGAGCACGATCAGCTCAGCGCAAGCGCTAACCGTATTATCTTCATTGTGCGTTATGCTGTGATTAGCAAAAAGTCCGACAAACTCTTTCATGAGTGTCACTCGTTTGGGTCGATAAGAGGAACTTCACGCCAGTGGGCGTACCGGGCATAGACATCGCGAACAAAATCGATATCGCTCTTACCCTCGTCATCGGCATGCACATGCCTGCGCATGATCTCGGTGTAGCGTTGACGCTGGTCGAATAGCTGTGCGGTTTGCCTCGGTAGCACCTCTTTCGATTTCCACAGCTCAGGAGCCTTGAGAAAGCGGAAGTAGACGGCTTGCGCTAGATCGTGATCGGTCTTGGAAACATCCTGGGCAAGCACATGCCTACGCATCAACTGTACGAACCTGCCTCGCTGTTGCGTTAGGGCCGAAAGCGGCTCGAACCTGCGCACTACTAATGCCTGCTCGGACATCACACTTCTCTCGTTTTCATAGCTGGCCAGTTCCAGTCGCCCCAGTAAACAAGAGGTCGGTAGGAGTGGCAGAATGGGCAAGTTGCAAGATGAGATGTAACACGATGACCATCAGGCCATACGCCACCCAGACTTCGCGCGCACTCACGACAGAGGTATTCAGCCTCCTGCGCCGCTCGCGCCCAGGCGCTAGCTTGTACATCGATTGCTACCGCGATCGATTCTTCGTAGCTATATTGGCGCTCATCCATGCAACATAGCCTCCAGCCACAGCTCCATCATGGCCTGCCATTGCGCAATTGCGATCGCCAAGAATATCATCGGCATGACCCACTCACCGGTTATCCCCGTCACCATGAAGTTTTCCACGCTCTTGACGTGAGCGCAGCTTCTCGATGTTGAGCCTAGCTACTTCTGAGAGATCGATGTCAAAGTGGTCCGCAGCAGCGGCGATGTACCAAAGCAGATCACCAAGTTCGAGGATCATGGCGCTACGCCGTTCCTCGGTTATGACTCCAGCTTCATCCCGTAGAGCTTTAGCGTACTTGCCGTTGAACTCGCCAGCTTCGCTCGCGATCTGAGCGGTAACGTATGTGAACCACCACGTCTCACGACGAGCAGTCGCCGTCATCCTGGCGTGTTCCTGATACTGATTGAGTTCGACGACTGGGATCATTTACATCTCCTGACGCGCGAATTGCGGTCCACGCTCTTGATCTTGGTATTTTCCGTTGTAGGGTTGCTCGGCAACCTCATCGAGGAAGTGAAAGACGACCTGGGCGACAGCGGAACCGGCACGCAGCAAGATGAGATGTTCTCCGTGATTAATGAGTTCTAGCGTCAGAAACCCTCGCCAACCTGGATCGGCAACCGTGTTCTGCACGGTCACTCCACGACGCACCAACGACGACTTATCGTGGATTATGCCCATGACGTCCGCTGGCAGGACGAACCTTTCAGCCGCAGCAGCAAGATTGAGGTTGCCTGGATACAAGAAGACATCATGATCAAGAGATAGATCATAGCTGGCAGTTCCCAGTCCTCCTGAATTGCCGTTTTCGTCGACATAACGCTCGCGCATTGGCTCTAGGAGCTTGAGGCGTCGAATAGTCTGGCCAGAGAGTATTGTCATTTAAGAACCAGCGCCGATATTATTAATGTTATTATCAGTGGCAATAGAAGGATTAGAATAAGCGCTGCCGGAATCCACAATGGCGCAAGTACCAACCACCACGACCAGTCAACGTAGTACGTAAGCTTCAAGCCAATGAACAGTATGGCGAGAACACTCATGCTGCGCACTCAAACATTTCTGACCTGGCGCAGCTATCGCAGATACGGTTCCAGGTATGAGAAGACGTGAACGATCGCCGACAGGTCATGCAGGCGCGCTTTTTAGATACATGGTGCCTGTTTAGCCGTTTAAGCTCGGCTATATCAGCCAACCAAATCGATCTCTCAGAGTGGGTACTGACCTCAGCGTCACGAAACAGAAACCCATCGTCCTCAAGGAGAGCCAGCTCCTCTCTTACAATTGGGTCATCCATTTGCAAGCGATGGACTAGGTCGTTGGCTGTCAACCCCACATCGCTTGCGAGAATCGCGTCGATGATTTGTTGCTGTCTCTCGGTGACGACTTCCACCTCACACTCTCCCCTGGCCACGGTAGGCTTTCCAATTCTTCCTGGCGTGCTTGTTCTTCGGCTTGTGCTTGATACCGATGGAGGTGCGCTTCCCGACTGTCATTAGCTGTTTGCGAATGACAGTCCCAAGACCTATTGCCTTAGCCATATTGGCTACGCCGCTAACTTAGTTTTCCGGGAGATCGTGATCTGCTTCCAGCCTGGCGCCATCTCGATCTCGTCGCCATCGGCGGTGAGAATCAAATGGACGCCAGAATCCCGGATGAAGCGCGCGATAGGCTGGTCGATGACGAAATCGTCGTCCTCGTGGTCGTCACCGACATAGGTGTAAACAATCGACTCGACGTGGGTCAGATCGTCATTCGGCTCATCGCCATCAGTGAGAACGTCGAACGGCAACTCGTCGACCTCCTCATCCGGATAGCGGCGCGCAACGACGTCTTCGTAAGCATCCTCGGCGACTTCGTCGGTATCGCTGTCATTGGAATACGTCTCGCCTAATTCGGCTAGGCGAATGTTGAACTCCATGAACTCGTCGAGGCTGAAATCGCTGAAATCAAGATCAGGATACTCGGCGCCCATCACAGTCTTTAATGCAGCTAATGTGGCGCGCTCGTCGATATTACGATAGCTGTCGAGCGTTTCGTTGAATTCTTCCATCATGACCCTAAGGGAATTCCCTTCGTCATAGAGGATGTCGATCGCGTCACTGATCGCATCATCCTCATCGATCATTGGGTTCGCCTCGTTGACCTCGATCAGAGCGCGGACGAATCGCGGAAGGTCTTCAGTAGCGACCTCAATGATCGCTTCGCCGAAGAACTCATCCATAATGCACTCGACCTCATCATGGTCGCCGGCTTCGATGGCATCGATCAGATCATTCTTCAGCCCATGCAAGTCCTTGATGTGCTCGGAATGCTGACGCACCAGGCTGCACGCAAGCTTGACGCGCTCGAAGGCGTCACCGGTAGGGTCTATCTGAAGCAACTCTCGCCAGATACGAGCGAACAGCTCATGCTCGGCTGCACTAAACTCGAACTTAGGGAAGTTGACCTCGCCAGTAGTCTCTGGCGCCACCTCTACCGATTCCTCGGTCTCAGGCATGCATGGTTCATCGGTCTCGGTATGGCATTGCTGGCAGCGCGGCATCGGACCTCCTCGGGTAACGGCGGGTATTTAACCCCTAATATCCGATACACCGCGGACGTCAAGTACCTTCGCCACGTTTCCTGTGCGACGCCATTAGGTCTGCCCGAAAATCACGGAGAAATGCCCATCTTTATTGCACAAGTAAGTGCGACAATCTGTCAATGGAACGAGACGCCTGACAACCGGTTGGGCGGTTAAGACTCCCACCCGTACCCGAGCAGAAGGAACCCAGATGCCGATACACCACCAGAGTGGGCTTAGCTTCCGTTCTACCCCACTCCAACCCAAGCCAGTCATCCTCGACCCACGCACCATCAGGCGGGATCAGTTCAAGCCACCGCTCGATGACTGGGCGAAGGAACTCGACATTGTAATCAATAGCGCGAAGGAGGGGATCGCCACCAATCGCCAGGACCTGGAGCAGGCCGTTGACCCGGAGTTACGCGCCAAGCTGGAGGTGGTAATCGGCTATTATACCCGCCTTGCCAAGCAAGCCAGGCAAAGGAAGAAGGAATTGCAAGACATCCGGAACAAATGGCGCAACCGGATGGTTAACGACCCGCGCAGCTATGGCGTTCAAGGAAAGGAGAAGGCCGTTGCTAATTGAGCGAAGGGCGTCGCGCCGTATTAGTTGTGGTACAGCTCAGCGGCGCGGCGCCCCGAGGGGCTTCTCCCACTATCCCTGGATCGTCGCCTTTGCCATCGCATGCGGTGTCGTGTTCTTCGCCATGATCGAGACCGCGATCTACCATTAGCGGTGCTGCCGGCAAGGATCGAACTTACGACCTTACCCTTACCAAGGGTATGCTCTACCAACTGAGCTACGGCAGCTTTCCGTGGAGAACCTTCTCGATATCCTCGATCACCTGAGAATCGATATTACCCCCATTTCTGCGCATATCTTGGAGATCGACGATGATTTCATCGATACGCCCTCTCAGTTTCCGCTGAGTTGTCTGATGCTTATATTCAGCCTGGATTTCTGGGGACCATGGTTCCAGTCGATCGCGCCCGTAATGATCACCGGCTCTACGCGCATCACCACCAAACGGTCTCCACTGTTGCTTCGACGTCGTGCCGTCTTTCGCAAACAGCACGAAATTGCCATTGGCGTAAACCTTGGCTATAACCTTCTTGCCGAAGATCGTGCGCCGCCCATAACCTTCCCCAATCAGCGCTACCTCTTGACCAGGCTTGACCCAATCGCTTGCCATGTCAGTCTCCGTCAATCAGATCGGACAACGACGCGCACAGAGTGATCCACTGCGCTAGTATATCGTCGAAATCGCCGCCAGAATTGATCAAGGTCGCTAGCGTCGTGGCGTCGATGTAGGCGGCGCTACGCCTAGCGATTTGGGTCTGCGAGCTGTCCTGTGTCATGGGAGCGGCGTCCTGTCCCAGTTGGTGTTCGCGTAGCGCTCGTTAAATAGTGGCAGGCATTCCTAGTGAAAGCATCCTGCCGTGCTCACCCACGCTTGTTTTTCGACGTTGTGGGCTTAACCGCCTCTCGGCTCGTCGGACCATTTCAGAGCAGTCGCGCGGGTATATACCCCCCTACCAGAGAAATTTCAACCCCCTACCCCTTGTTTCGGATGGGACCCATCACCACATATGGCGGATGGGACCCAAACGATTTGTATACCGGGGGGTGCGACAAATGTTGGGAGGGGTGGGTGTGTGGGGGAGAGTCAGCGCCCCCCTCGGCCAAAAGGACTCGGGTTCTTTTGGCGTTAGTAACATACCGGGCATGGGGTTATCCGCCGGGATTGCCCGGTTTCATCGGGCGAGATGCAGCGCGGTCGCGCGGCGTGTTGGGCGACGTGCTCCGGGCGATGGCGCGACAATCGCGGCAGGAAGCTTGCTAATGCGTCGCGGGGCGTTCGCCGCATGCTGGCCTAGCAATCGAGGGCACGTTACGGAGCACGCCACGGAGCCCGTGCTAGACATTGCCTAGCCTTATGCCGACTTGCTAGCCTTTCCTTCCCGCTCTGTTCTTTTCGTTTTTCCTACAGAGCGTAACTGCCGCGCCGATTGTGTTCTAACACGTATCGGCGCGGCCTTTTCCTTTCCCGGCACATTTCCGGCATGCGTCAATAGCATGCGACATCCTGCCGCACATTGCGCGGGTATTTCCCGCAACTTTACCCTTGTATCGCGCGTTGCGGGGGTAGATATTCGGATAGTGCAAGGCAAACATGCCAGCACAGAACAGAAGGAAAAACGGACATGCTTAATACCCTACAAAACGACGTCCGCCGCATTGCTCGCGATTATCGCGCGGAAGGCTATTCGATCCGCGACGCGATTGAACTAGCGGCCGATGAAGTTCAACCCTATCGCGGCGAATTCTGGCGGACGGAATTGCATCGCCACGAATTGAACCGCTATCGCCACGGCTAAGGACGAAACCGCGCGGGGATTTATCCTCGCGCGGTCTACCGGTCAATCCGGTACTGAAGAGTCCAAAAAGGCGAGAAGGAAAAACGACATGACACGGCAAGAGATAATCGAGGCTTACACGGTCAACGCGCGCGGCGTTATCGTGTCGCCCGGTAAATTCGAGAGCGAACCTGTGTTCGCCCCGTACTTCTATGGCGCGATGCTAGACGGTTTCGCCGATGAAGATATCGGCGGAGTCGCTGTAATCAACGTGACGGCCGATGATAGGCGGGAGTTTCCAGAGCTAGACGCAGACACGGTCGCGGTTGCGTTGGAAGAGTCCGACTCGGGATTCGTCTATTGCACGGAGCTTAGCGAGTCGGCACGCGGCAAGTTGATCGGGGAACTAGAAGCCGAGTCTTTCGAGACGGCGGACGATGAGTCCGAGTCATGGTTTGAATAGGAGGGCGCGGCAATGGACGATAGAATCAGACAAGTCAGACTGCAACAGTTACTCTTGACCGCATATTGCTATCAAAAACAAGGCAACCAAAAAGCCGCCGAATTTTTCTGGTCTCGTTATTTCCAGAACATTCCTTTTGCCGAAGATGATACGCGACGCATTGCGGCTTATGAATATAATGGCCGGTAAGAGCTATTGCGGGGCGTGACAACTCGCCCCGCGTTTGTCCATTTCAGGATGATAGGAGGAGTCAACTATGGGAACTAGGCTTGTTCAATACACTACAGAGGACGGCCGCGCGCGTAGCGCCATCCTCGCGGATGAAACCGCAACCGATCCGGCCGCATTCCGGGCATGGCGTGCTTGGAACGGCTTCCCGGAAAGTATCGTGGCCTATGTCGGCAAGACTCTAGGCGATGGCATGGGAGTCGAGCGACACGGATCAACGTCTAGCCGCGCCCTCACAGATTGGCATGGCAATCAAATAGGAACGTGCTATCTTTCGACGTCGTGGCCGGTTCGCTCCTACATCGGGACTCGCATGTTCCAAATTTACGCCACGGTTAATGGTGTCGAATATACCGGGCGCGGCTTTGGCGAGAGCATGTCCGTTGTGCTCCGGCCGCGCGCCAAGCAATCTAGGCGATAGGAGGGGCTCACAATGCACTATCACTATGTAGAGGACTCAAGAGGCGACGTCGTTGACTTGATTCCGTTCTGTTCCGACTCGTGCCATCGCGACTATTGCCAAGAGCATGGCCTAGCCTATGGCGGATGGAGTGGATGCCAAGAGGGCGGAGACTCGCCAGAGTATTGTGCGGCATGCGGCACATACGCGGGAGGTTCTTTCGAGTGCGATTGCCAGCGCGACAATGTGCTAGTCGGCCGCTTCCTGTCGGACACTGGCGAGAAATGTGAACACGGCAATTGGCTGCAACTCCCCGCGTCCTACCTGGAGCGTCCTACCTGGAACGCGCGGAAGAAGAGCCCGAAGCCTATTCGTTAGGAGCGTGAAACAATGAAGCTACAGCGAAACGATAATGGCAAGTTCCCCGCATACGCATGGCCGGGAGGATATCCGATCATATACGTTTGCGCCGATGGCGGAGTCCTTTGTCCGGACTGCGCCAATGGCGAGAACGGATCGGAAGCTTCCGAGTCCAGCGACGCACCTTCAGACTGGCGTATGGAAGGCACGGATATCCATTGGGAGGGTGCGCCGGAACTGTGCGACCATTGCGGCGCTATAATCGAATCCGCCTATGGCGAACCGGACGCGGACGAATAGACCCTCTACACCATACCGAACACGGAGCACGGGGCGCCCATGGTTGCGGCGCCCCGTTTGCATTCCCATATATGGCGAGTGCTTCCTTACCCGCTAGCCTTGCCCTTAGCCTTGGATCGGAACCGGGCTTGTGCCTTGGCGTGCTTAACGCGGCGCTTGGCACACTCGGAGCATTCGGCCGTGATATCACTCGCCATTGTCTCGACTGGCGTGATATCACGCGCGAGCTTGTCTGGAGCGGGCGACGTCGCCCATAATTCGGCACCCTCGCACACAAGCATAGCATCGGCATTGCGCGGCATGCTCCGTCGCAGTCTCGCCAATGCGGCTAGCATTTCAATCCGATCCACCATTAGACCTGTACCCTTTCCTTTCCGTGCCGTACCCGCATTAGACGGGAACCTAACCGAAAAAGTTCAATAGTTCCTCGCGCGCGTGCGCATGCATGTGCGAGCATAAGCGTGCGACCGTGCCGGCCAGCCCTCTTACCCTTTGACTCGAAACTGCCGGAACTGCCGAACCTGCCGGAGCTGTACATTGTCGCCCGCTTGTATCCTGCCGGATTCGTTGGGCGTGTCCCGGATACGCCTAGATCGGATCGGGACCATTCTGGCGACTAATCGGGTAGGAGTGTCCTATTCTAGGCGGGTATTGATAGGATAGCCGCATTAGGAGGATATGGGCCGAAATGCCATTGCCCTTGCCCTTGGCGTTGCCCGTGGCGCGTTTTTCCGCACCCGCCGCTACCCTAGTAGCGGGACAAGGCCGCGCCACTGTACGGGCACGCGCCGGGACCGTGAACAGAACAGGAACGCCGGGGGCTCCTGGGCGTATAAGCGGCAACCGGTGGAAATTTTGACACCCGACTCGGATATTGGACTCTCCGGGCATAAGCGCGACCATGGCAAAATTCTTGACCGGACTCGGACATTTTCGAGCGCCCGTTGCATGAATTTTCAACGGGCGCGCTGGAAAGTTTCGCGGGCATTTGCGCCCGCTACAAGTCCCCTTAGGGAAGAAGTCCGCGCCGGGTATTGTCGGCGCTTGCCTCGCGTTGCCTTAGCCGTGGCCCGTAGTAGGATTTGAGCCTAGCCGGGTTTCCTACCACTCCCGGTGGATTTTAACGCATGGGTGGCGATTTGTGCGGGCCTCTTGCGCCGATCTTGCCTAACCGCGACCGAAGCTCGGAGGAAACTTTATGCGCGCTCGCGATTAAACCATTCTAATGCGCGTTCGCGTATCGGTCGAAACCTGCGCGCCCATGATACCCCTTGCACCGGTCACATCGGACAATGCGAGGGAGGGGAAGCGGACCCGGTTCCAGGTCCGCGCCCTTGCGCCCCATTTACGGGGCCGAGATCATGGCCGACTCCTTGGGCTAGAGAATGGCTGGATTCTCTGAGTTGAACTGCCCTCCTATATATGGGTTTCGGCGGGTAAAGTCAAGGGGTTAGGGCCTGGAAACGTGGCCTAACCCGATGTTTCCTCATCCGCCCGCGAGCCGACTTTTACCATGTGCCACGGAGGGAAGCCGACAACGTCGAATCCCTCAAAACCGACTGCTATGCAATCCGGCGTTTCGTGCTCGATTGTCGCCACTTCCTGATATTCGAACCCGAATGATATATGGTCGCGATTCGGGTCCGCATAGCGGTCACCTTCCAAATCAACTAAGTCGCCGATTTTCAAATCTGAAACACGCTTTTTCATTGCTTAAACCTCCCTCGCTCGCTCGATGATAGTCTGCCGCTCATCACGATAGCAATCGTGGCCCTTAATCGTGGCACGGACCTTGAACGGAGTCGGGTCAAGTTCCCACTTGTCGAGATCGCGATTCCAGTGCGCCGCGCTCGGAACAAATCGGCCCTTGGAAACGATGGCGTTGCCGTCCTGATCGCGCATGCTCGAAATGTAGAAAAGCCCGA
>Ga0207693_10005417_pt1 | contig 10655 bp, 13 predicted proteins | sample LARL81metaG_FD_184347 | JGI IMG/M metagenome (GOLD analysis project Ga0207693, IMG submission 184347) | Corn, switchgrass and miscanthus rhizosphere microbial communities from Kellogg Biological Station, Michigan, USA - LAR L8-1 metaG... | ecosystem: Host-associated > Plants > Roots >... | reverse complement strand
CAACGGCAGCTCCCCGCCGTCCGTGTCCGGATTTCGGGGGCGCCTTGATGTCACGCCGGTGGCCGCCACTCTAACTCTCTGTGATCATCAGCAGCATGGCGCGGCCGGCGACCCAGCTCAAGCACGTCATGACGATGCAGAGGAAGCTCACGACGAGGACCTCAGCCATATTCGTCATCCGTGCAAAGCCGAGATAGGTGAAGATCGCCGCCGGGCAGCCGAGCAGGAACGTTCTGATCATGAGCCAAGCTGCGCGATGGGAGGCGTGGCCCAATTGCTGAAAAACCGCTGACATCAATCACTCCTGAAATCATGAAACTGGCGCCGAAAAAAGTGCGCCGTGGCGATCCATGATCGCCGGTCAATTCAATTCGTCCGAAGAAATGCAATCCGGACAGCTTGGATATTACGCTCAGCCTGCCATCGCCAAAACCAGCTAACGGGTGCAAAGGCTACCACGCTCAATCTTCAGCGTCGCGACATGATCAACGTCGCCGTGCGCTCCTCCGGGCGAATCGCGCGTAAGGGGCAAAATCAACTAACCCGAACGCATTTTCTGCCCTTCATTGTCATTGCGACACGGTCACTACGGTCTATCGTCAGTATGGGAGCATCGTGTCTTCGATCAGCAACCTCCTGACGCGCGGCATTCTGTCGTCCTGGCCGGGATGCTTGCAGCATCGCTAAGTCTTTGTTTGCGGCGGGCGACGAAGAAAGCCAACGGGTCGCCGTCGGCAAGCGCAATCCGCCGATCAAAAAGATGGCCCCGGCGTGGGGGGCCGAGGCCAAATGGGGTTGCTGCTGTTTGGGTAGTCTTGCATCACAGGCAGCACCACATATTGACTCACTTATCCACATTTGTCCACAGGTCTATCTTATTCAAAAGACTGACGAAAATCAAAAATACCACCGGCCGGCCGCCAGTCGGGCGCTTTCCTGACAATTTAGGAACGATGCGTGCCGCACGGACTCGTTGTCCATGAAGCCGCCGATGAAACCCTCCCGCGGCGGCGCGGCGGCCCTGGCGCTCTTCGCTTTGCTTGCGCCGGGGCCGTTCCTGGGCCTTCCGCAAGGGCCTGATAGCGATGTGTCGATAACCACTTTGTGCAAGGCGGGTTCGTATGCCCGGCGTGCGCCGTCTGACTCAGGTCCGGATCGGCCGAAGCAACATCTGCAAAGTGTGGGCGGCATACGCTCGACCGGGCAAGGCGAACGCGATCTCGTTGTTCACCGGTTGCGTATTCACATGTTGGATATTCACTTGGACCGCTTTCTTGAATCATCATGCGATAGGGCGGTCTCCGCGGAGACGTTTGGGTCCGCGGGGGCGCGGATAAGTGCAAACGCTGCCACGAGCGCGATCACACTACCGGCGATGATAGCAAGGAATATGCGGTCCATCTCCTTCAATGAGGAGCGGGCCATAGCGTTCCCTCGCTAGTTCATCGACACATTCAATTCCTGGCCGGATCTCACGTGCGACAGTCGTGCGAACGGTCCGTGCCTCGCATCGCGCTCAGGGTTTCATTGACAAAAAAGCCCGGACCGTGCCGGGGCTTTGAGTTCACCAGTGCTCATCCGTCGCGTTCGATCCGCCTGAAATAACGCATGTTCGGAATTGCGGTCGCACTCTACGCACACGTGCCCTTGACCCCCGTGCCAAAATGGCAACACTCAAAAGTGTACCCGACACCATCTTGCACGCCGGCCGTAGAGAAGCTCCGTACGAGATCGAGGAGACGAGCACGAAAGCCAAATCAGCCTCGGCCGATATCGATGCGGCATATGTGCTAGCGGTGAATGCCAAGGTAGGCGAAGTAAGCGGCGGCCGCGGAAGCCAGCGCTGAAATCGCCGCTGCCATTGTGCACAAGAGAGCATATAGCTGCATGCGTTTTGTCGCGGCCAGAGCATCGAACTCGGCTATGCCTTGCAGCAAATGGTCTTTTCCCAGTTCACCTGCGTTGTATCGCGCAATCAGGCGACGGATGAACTCTTCTCGGTCATCGGTCAAATCGCACCACCCGCACACGACGCCAACTGATTTCGGAGCGCAAGAAGCATCAAGATAGTGCCACAGATCACGGCATATAACCACAGTCGCGGGATTAGCAGCCAAAGGTCAATTCCGGCTCTGACTCGGCCAAAGCGCGATCTCGACTGGACGGTTGGTATGGATCAAGCCGGTCAGTGCCGCTCATTCGTGTCGGCCGTACGTCCAGACGGTTGTCACCGGACAGTGCGCCTGCGAGGACGCCCCTCAGATGGACGCGACGTAAAAAAGGGATTGATCACGCATTGGGCTCCGCGGCCTGATGCTGTTGCGTTGCATTGCGCCAGCGAAGTGTAGGAACAGTCGATGTAGTCGCCTTGACCGCCGTAGGCCTGCAGGCAAACCGGAAAATTCGGATCGTAGGTTTGAGCTTGTACCGGCGCCGGGACCAGCATTGTTCCGGTCGCCAAGATGATCCAAGCCGTGGCGCGCATTCTGAACCTCGTGCAGCCGTTTCATGATGGGCATGAACCCGACCCGGTACTTCCGCGAAGCAGCGCGGATGCGGCAATGCAAGCGTTCCGGGGATTGCTCGAGACAATCATTCCCGGAGCAGGGCCACCTGGCCGAGGCCCATCGCATTGTCTTTTGGCGAAATGCCGTCGACGACAATACGGCGAGGTCAAATTGGCGCAATTGCTTTTTTCCGAAGTTGCATAGCCGGCGAACGGTGCTAGGTGGCAGCCTTCCCGGTGCAGCATGTATCGCGACTGACCCCAAAGCAGACGCCGCACAGACTATGATACAATCTGCGCGGCGACGAGGCTTACCGGCTGCATCCTTCACGATTGAGGAGCGCGCACGGGATGTTGACATTTCGAACCTCAATCACCTTCGCGGTGATGGCTTTTATCGTCGCGCTAGCCGCGCTGCTGATCGCCATTCAGGTCCGGGCTCTTCGTTGGGCAACGCAGGAAGCCGCGGCTGCCTATATGGACGCGACCAGCGCGAAGGCTTTCGGGCGCCTCCAGGCCGAGATAACCGCTGTCTCTTCGTTGGTGCATGTGCTGGCGACCAGTTCCACTGTGGCCGATTCAAATGAAAGAACCGAGACTGGCCATGCGATCCCGTTATTCAAAGCCGCACTGCAGGAATTGCCTCAAGTGGACAGTGTCTATGCCGGTTTCGAAAATGGCGCCTGGTTACAGGTGCGACGTATCGGCGATCTCAACGATGAGCAGCGCGGCAGGTTACGTGCGACGCCTGTAGCCAGCGTCGCGATCAATTTGGTCCGCCCGACTCGTGGTGGCGAACTGCCCATGCGACGAATTTTCGAAGATCGGCAGGGCAACGAAGTCGGACAGCTCGATCTATGGAAATACGGCTACGATGCGCGCGAGCGAAGCTGGTATCGCGAGACGGTGAAAGCCGACCGACCGCTGATCTCATCGCCCTATCTTGCATTTAGCATCAGCGCACCGGTGATCACGGTCAGCGCGCCCTTGCGGGGCAAAGTGGCCGGTGTCCTTGCCGCCGATCTCAAGCTCGACACCTTCAGCGATTTCGTCCAAGCGCAACGGCCCGGAGAGCACGGCATCGTCTTGATCTTCGATTCGGCCGGCTCGCTCATAGCTCACCCAGATTTTGCGCAATTCATCGTCGATGCGATGACACATCCATCCGGATCGCAATTGCCGAACATCAAGGAGATCAACTCGGACGTCGTGGCGGCAGCCTTGCGAATGTCGGATGGTCGCGACCGCTACGACGGAAGTATCAGTGACGACCACGGGCGGGACTATCTGTTCAGGGTGGCTAAGTTCACCGTGGGCGAGCAGTACAAAGCCACCATATTGTTGCTGGCGGCCCAAGAAGACTTCGCCAAAGGTATTCGCAGGCTCCAGTTCACCGGACTACTCCTCGCAAGTGTCGCCGGCGCGGGTTTTATTCCGCTCATCTGGGTATTTGGTAGCGGGATGTCTCGATCCTTGAAGACCATAACGGCGCAGGCAGTCAAACTGCAGAAGCTGGCTGCGCCTGACCGATCGCCCGTCAAATCGCGCATTAAGGAAGTTCACGAACTTGGCACTGCGATGGAGCTCGCGCAGCGCGCCATATGGTCGTTCGCACACTTCGTTCCCAAGGAGATCGTCCAGCGTATTGTCGATAATTCCATCTCCACCGAGCTTGGCGGAGTCAGAGAGGAGATTACCGTCGTGTTCACCGACGTCCGGAATTTTACGACCATCGCCGAGTCCGCCGACCCTGACGTTCTAATGCACCAGATGTCGCGCTATTTTTCCGTGCTTACGGACGCTTTCCTCGCCGAAGGCGGAACAGTGGACAAGTTCATTGGCGACGCAGTGATGGTGTTCTGGAACGCACCCAATCCACAGCCTGACCATGTCGAGCGGGCCTGCCGCGCAGCCCTTGCGGGCAGAGTGGCGTGCGAAAAGCTCAACTCGCAGTTTGAGGCCGAGGGTCTGCAGCCGTTTTTCACGCGGTTCGGCATTCATGTCGGGGAGGCCGTCGTCGGCAATCTTGGGTCGACGGAACGCATGAACTACACGGCCCTTGGCAATACGGTGAATCTGGCGGCGCGCCTCGAAGGCCTGAACAAGCAGTTTGGGACCGCCATCCTCGTGAGCGAAGCCGTCCACTTGCGGGTTCAGCACTGCTTCCAGTTCAGAGCCTTCGAGTCGGTCATTGCCAAGGGCATGACAAAGGAAACCCGCGTTTTCGAACTCATTGGGGCAGCGGCATGAAGTCAGCTCCGGCCCTGCGAGGTGTTCTGCTGGGATTGCTCGCTTTACGGCTGGCGTTCGTCTTTCCAGCGGTTCACGCAGGCGAAGATACCATCAAGATCGGTATTATGCATTCTCTGTCCGGCACCATGGCAATCAGCGAATCCGTACTCAAGGACACGGTTCTCATGCTGATAGCGGACCAAAACAAGAAAGGCGGGTTGCTCGGACGCAAACTAGAACCGATTGTCGTTGATCCCGCGTCCAATTGGGACGTCTTTGCCGAAAAGGCCCAGGAATTGCTCACGAAAGAAAAAGTCGCAGTCGTGTTCGGCTGCTGGACCTCGGCCTCCCGCAAATCCGTCCTGCCGGTCTTCGAGCAACTGAACGGCCTGCTCTTCTACCCAGTGCAATATGAGGGTGAAGAAAGCTCGCGCAATATTTTCTACACGGGAGCCGCACCCAATCAGCAAGCAATTCCGGCCGTTCGATATTTGATGAGCAAGGAAGGAGGCGCTGTTCGCAGATGGGTTCTGCTCGGCACGGACTACGTCTATCCGCGCGTGATCAACCGGATCTTGAGCGCGTATCTTACTGAACAGGGAGTATCTTCTGAAGATATCACGACGATCTACACACCGTTCGGCTATTCCGACTGGAAAGAGATCATCGAGAGGATCAAGGCCTTCGGTTCGGAGGGAAAAAAGACCGCGGTGATATCAACCGTCAACGGAGATGCAAACACGTATTTTTACAGGGAGCTCGCAGCTCAAAAGGTAGACGCCGCCATTCCGGTGATGGCTTTCTCTATCGGCGAGCGCGAGTTGTCCGGCGTAGACACCACCCATCTCGTCGGACACATGGCAGCCTGGAACTATTTCGCATCTATCAAGTCAAAAGAAAACGAAGCGTTCATCAAGGAGTGGGCGGACTTCAACGAGCAGCGAGACAAAACCACAAATGATCCGATGGAAGCCACCTTCATCGGCTTCAGAATGTGGGCGCAAGCCGTTGTGCAAGCGGGCACGATCGACGTGGATGCGGTCCGGCAGGCAATGTACGGTCAGAGAATCAAGGCGCCGAGCGGCTTCGAGGTTGTGATGAACACCAATCATCATCTCTCCAAGCCGGTCATGATAGGCAAAATAAATTCGTCCGGGACCTTCGATGTGGTTTGGCAGTCGATCAATCCGGTCCGAGCGGATGCGTGGAGCAGATACATCCCCGACAGCTCCAAGCGTACAGCCGATTGGACGTTTCCTTGGGTCTGCGGGGGGTGCGTCGAGCCGACATTCAAGGAATGGTAACGGCATTCGAATGACGGCGATCGTTCGGGTTGGTTGTTTCCGTGCCGTCTTGTAGGGACATTTGCGATGCCGTCCGTCAACATGAGCCTCATTGCCGCAGTGATCTCGCCAGACTTTTCAGGTTCTGCGGACTGATATCTATCAGGCCATGTCGCGGAGCGTCGGTATCGGCGATCAAAAGAAGGGAAATCGAGACGATCAGCGGCAGAACGAGAGCAAGCTTTCCTGCGTTTTGCATCCGATAGCCGAACAGTACATTGCAGCACAGCGCAATGGCTGCCATTAGGTACCACGCGGCTATGGGAATCCGATTCCAGTATGCCGCCTGGGTGTAGCCCTGGAATTGATCACGTCGTTCATGCCAGCGAGCACCAGTGCGGCAACAGGCGTCGGCTGTGCTGCAGCCGGTCCACGGACCGCAGCCCAGAGATCGGCTTCTAATTGATTGACCCGCTCGTCGATTTGCATTCGCTGCGCATCGTCCTTGTTGGTGTAGAATACGATCCGCTGGCTGAGGTAGTCGTTAAGGAGCTTCCGCAGACTTGCGGCATCGGCCGGCGGTAGTAGATCGGCGCGCAAGAATTCCGTTCCGATCGCGTTCGCTTCACCTTCTTCGAAATTCTTGCGCTGATCGTAGCGGTTGGTGGCCATCGAAAAGCTGAAACCGATAATCAGGGCGAGCAGCGTCAAGGACGCCGTAAGGACGACGCTCATATCATCCTTTTGCTCATCGCTGAGGCCTGAGGAGCGTCTGCGCAACCAAGCGCCCGCTAACGATGCAAGCGACAGCGATACGAAGGCCACTGCGAACACCAGCGCGGGATAATGCGTCAGATTTTCCATAGGTCTGTCCGCTTTTTCATCCGCGATTGAAGGGTGGATGCTTTCGACACCGCGGTTGGCTGACTTTATTGAGCGATATTTCGGCTGACGCTGTGCCAGACCTGATCCTTGAGAGCGATCAACGGCGGCGGCGGCAACGTCGTCGGCGGCTCCGTTCTCCTGGCGCCGTCGAGGACAAGACGCGCAACGTCGATTTCTCCGTCCGTGTAATAGGGATCGCCCTCGCCATTCCGGGCGAGCAGGGTCGGTCCTATTCCGGAAATCTGGAAGAACGTTTCGACCATTCCCGCCGCGCGCAAGTCTCGCATCAGCAGATCGCGCTCGGCGTCAATGTCCGGTCCGATATGATGAGTGACTTGCCCCGTGTCATGGCTCAAGCCGACCCCACGATCGAATGTTATCGAGCCAAGCCAAACCGGACGACCGTCCGTACCTTTTTCAAGGACCTGCCACAGACGGACGTGATGTCTCTTATCTGCGCTCCTGCCGTCCGGCTTTTCGAAAGCAAGCTGCTGCTTTTTCCCATCATAGTAAAGTGGACTGACGGGCGCGTCGTGATAGGGCCGGTCAAGCAGGACGCTGCCGATGATATCGACGCTTGAACGCAGCGTGATCGGGTCCGCGGGAAACCACTCAGCCGCATGCATCGCGCGGATGATATCTTCCTTGCTGCCGACCAGTCCGACGTTCAGCGCATCACCCGGAATGCCGTCGGCGGTGCGTGTCACCATGGGTAAATTGGCCAGACCTGGCTCATGCTCGTGGTGCGTCCACAACGCGGGCAGCACGATGTAAGCCAGCACGAGATAAACGATTAGCGCGGTCCCGAAAATGACAAGCCATCGGCGGCTCCTTGCGGGCAGCTTCATTTAACCGCTCCCTGGTGTCTGCTCAAAAGGAGGGGGCCTTTGACCGAGGGATGGTACCGCGGCAACGTAGGTAAGTAATGCTGCCTTAATGCTGAAGATCGCGCTAGGCACGCTTGTAAGAGGCGCCTCGATGCATCGCCTATGCAGAAACGGCCGAGATATCGAAAATATTGGTTAGACCGGCGTGTTTGCCGCCCGGAGAGAATGCTGTCGCCCAAGCGCCAAGAACATTCTGCCGGAATTGCATAGACGGTGAACGTTGCCCTGCTCCAAGGTTCTACTTTAGCGGGTCCGCAGACCATCCTGTGCTGTGCGCGCGTGGGGTTGAGCCAAATGAAACGCAAAGTTTTCGAGGTGTTGGCCGGCACAATCCTCGGAGCAGCACTGAGCTTAGGCCGGTCATTGCCCACGTTTGCCCAAGGCGATCCGTTGCCATCATGGAATGATACCCCGACGAAGCAGGCCATCGTCGAATTCGTCGGTCGCGTCACCAAGGCCGGCCCTGATTTTGTCGCGCCCGCCGAGCGCATCGCGACCTTCGATAACGATGGCACACTATGGGTCGAGCAGCCGATGTACGTCCAAATGGCCTTCGCTCTCGATCGCGTGAAGACGCTCGCTCCCACGCATCCGGAATGGAAGAACAAGGAGCCTTTCCAGTCGGTACTTGACGACGAGGCAGGCAGACCGGTTGGAATCAATGAAAGCATTGGCCGTCGGCAATTGCCGCGTTCGTAAAATTCGACTGCGATCTCGAGATGCTGCAGTGGATGACCATCAACGACGGCGTACGCTTCGGCGCGATCGTTCATCACACCGATGCCGAGCGCGAATATGCCTACGACAGAAAGTCGCACTTCGGCCGTCTCGATGTAGCGTTGGACGCCGCGGCGGTAAATAGGTGGACGGTGATCGATATGAAGAAGGACTGGAAAGTCGTCTTTCCATTCGAAACGCAGTGAGGTTTTATAGATTGGAGGTATCGGAAGGCGGAGACTGATGGAAACGGCTTTTTACTTCGTGCATCCTCTGGTTCTATGCCATCATTTATCCGTAGATAGAAGTTGCATCGCGTTTTATGCTCTTGTCGCCATCGCAGAACGCGATGACGAAGTGGAGGTGGCCCCACCTCGGTGGTGGACCTAGGTCGAGCCGCACATAATTCTTGGCGATCATCGGCAAAGAAGGAAGCTGCTTATCGCTTCGTATCCCATACGCGCACTAGCATCTGTTTGGTTTGGGCAAATCCAGGAGTACGGAAATGCCTTGGAGCAGGGTAGTCAGTTTTACCGATCCGTTTTCTTATCAATCCGCCTTTCGTTCTGTTGAGGTTGAGCTTTTTCCGACGGCAAAGGGGGAATTCCGCGCCGAGTTGACTCAAGTCAGCATGAACAAGCTATGGGTCCACGGCGCTCACGAAGATCTACCGCGTATCTACATTGGCGCGGTCAAACCTCATCGAGCAGCGATCGGCTTTCTCACCAAGGCAAAGCAGCCCGCAACGCAACATTGCGGTATGGAGGTGTTGCCCGGCGATATCGTCATCAACGATACCGACCTGATGTATCGGCGAACGGAGGCCAATTGCCATTGGGGGTCGATGTCTCTACCGCGCGACGATCTCAGCGCCGCGTGCAAGGCCGTGGCGGGCCACGAATGTGCGCGGTTGTCCTTCAAGCATCTTGTAAGGCCATCTCCTGACCTAACGTCACGGCTGCTCGGCCTTCATGAGCTGGTCAGTCAACTTGCCAAAGCGACTCCCAATATTCTCTCTCTCCCGGAGGTGGCCCGGGCGTTGGAGCAGGAGCTGATCCTTGCGATGATTCGCTGCCTGACCGAGGGCGAACCTTCGGAAATGACAGCCGGCGGCCGACGTCACGACATGATCATCGCCCGGTTCGAAGAATTCCTGGAGACGCACCCCGACCAGCCGCTGTATCTGACGGAAATCTGCGCGGCGATCGGTGTGGCGGAGCGAACGCTCCGTGTCGCATGCGAGGAGCATCTCGGGATGGCCCCAATTCGCTTTCTGTCCTTGAGGAGGATGCATCTTGTCCACCGCGCGCTTCGACAGGCGGATCCCTTGACGACAACCGTCACGCGAATTGCCACCGATCACGGATTCTGGGAGCTGGGCCGCTTCTCGGTCGCCTATCGAACCTTGTTTGGTGAGTCGCCGTCTGCGTCGTTGCGACGACCTTCAGAGGATCATGTCGTATGTCCGAAACGTCCGTCGTCACTCGAGAGCCCGATCCTGCATCACTGATAATCATTCTGGATCACTAGCAGCTAACTTCCGCGGAAGTGAGGGAAGTTGAATGCCTTGGAGCAGGATACTCAGCTTTACCGACCCATTGCCTTACCAGGCAGCCATTCGAGCTGCGGATGTTGAACTTTATCCCACGTCGAGGGGCGAGTTCCGTGCCGAGTTGACGCAGATCAATCTGAACCAACTTTGGATGCAGCGCTTCGACGAAAAGCTGCCGCAGGTCTACGCCAGCAAGATAAAACCGGGCCGCAAGGTGATTGGATTTCTTACCTCGGCAAATCAACCGCCGTTTCAACATTCCGGAATGAGCATTTCCCCCCATGATATTGTTGTCAGCAGCAACGATGTCATGCATCACCGAACGGCAGGTGACTGCCATTATGGTGCGATGTCCCTGACGACGGACGATTTCGACGCCGCGCACTCCGCGATCGTTGGCCGCGAATTTTCTGGATCACCTTTGAAACATCTTGTTCGGCCGAGTGATGCTCTGATGGCGCGGCTGGTAAACTTGCACGGGATAGCTGGACAACTCGCCAAGACCGCTCCGGAAATTCTCATGTTGCCCGAGGTGGCGCGATCCTTGGAGCAAGAGCTGATACACCTGATGATCAGATGTTTGGTTGAGGGAA
>Ga0207693_10005416_pt1 | contig 10657 bp, 9 predicted proteins | sample LARL81metaG_FD_184347 | JGI IMG/M metagenome (GOLD analysis project Ga0207693, IMG submission 184347) | Corn, switchgrass and miscanthus rhizosphere microbial communities from Kellogg Biological Station, Michigan, USA - LAR L8-1 metaG... | ecosystem: Host-associated > Plants > Roots >... | reverse complement strand
TACCGCCTAGACCCGGTCCACTCGAGCGCCGGCTTTGCCGTCAAGCACATGGTCGTCGCCACCTTCCGCGGTCGCTTCGAGAACTTCGACGCGACGCTGACCGTCGACGAGGACGGCAGCGCGAGCCTTACGGGCGCCGTGCAGGTCGATTCGCTGGAAGTCAAGGACGAGAACCTGAAGGCCCACCTCGGTTCGCCTGAGTTCTTTGACGCCGAGCGCTACCCCGAGATCCGCTTCGAGGCCTCGCAGGTCGACGTTGCACACGACGGTTCCCTGACGGTCGCCGGAGACCTGACGATCAAGGACCAGACCCACCCGCTCCGGGCAACCGGCACGGTCACCGGTCCGGCCGTCACCTTCGGCGACGTCGTCAAGCTCGGCGTCACGCTCGAGACCGTGATCGACCGCACGAAGTACGGGCTCAAGTGGAACGCGCCGCTGCCCAAGGGCGGAGTGGCTCTCGCCGACGACGTCAAGCTCACCGTCGAGCTCGAGCTCGCACGCGAGGAGGCGTAGTCAGATGCGGCTTCTGGCGGTGTCAGGGTCGCTCCGACGCGACTCGCACAACTCCCGCCTGCTCCGGGCGGCAGCACAGCAGCTGCCGCCCGGGGTGGAGCTCGAGCTGTACGACGGGCTCAAGCAGATCCCGCCGTTCGACGAGGATGACGAGGCCACGCCCAGTCCCGCGGTGCTGGAGTGGCGCGACGCGATCGAGGCGGCGGACGCCGTCCTGTTCGCGACCCCCGAATACAACTCCTCGATTCCGGGCCAGCTGAAGAACGCGCTCGACTGGGCGTCGCGCCCCAAGGCCGAGGCCGCGTTGCGTAACAAGCCCGTAGCCGTGATCGGCGCGAGCAAGAGCATGTTCGGCGCCCTCTGGGCGCAGGCCGAGCTGCGAAAGGTCCTGTCAGCATCGGGCGCACGCGTGCTCGACAGCGAGCTTGCGGTCGCCACCGCACACGAGGCGTTCAACGACGAGGACAAGCTGATCGAGGCCGAGCTCGGCGACGCACTTGGCAGCGTGGTCCAGGACCTCGCCGACGCGGCGCAGCGGCGTACACAGATGACGCGCGTGGCGGCTTAGATGGTCGAGTTCGGCCTTGACACGTTCATGCCGGTTACCGACGACGGCCAAGGGCAGGCGGTTCGCGGCGACCAGGTCGTGCGAAACATCATCGAGGAGGCAGTCCTCGCCGAAGCCGTCGGAATCGACTCGTTCAACATCGGAGAGCACTACCGCCCCGAGTACATGGACTCGGCCAACCACGTAGTGCTCGCCGCGATCGCCGGCCGGACCGAACGGATCCGGCTTGGAACCGCGGTGACCGTGCTGAGCACGCACGACCCCGTGCGGGTCTATACCGACTTCGCCACGCTCGACGCGGTCTCCAACGGCCGCGCGCAGCTGATCGTCGGGCGCGGCTCGGCGACGGATTCGTTCCCGTTGTTCGGGTTCGACCTCGCCGACTACGAGGAGCTGTTCGAAGAGAAGCTCGATCTGCTCGTGCGCCTGCTGCGCGAGCAGCCCGTGAGCTGGTCGGGAAGCTTCCGCTCCTCGCTGACCGATCAGTACGTCAGCCCACCGCTTCCCTCGGGCCACCTACCGACCTGGGTCGGCGTCGGTGGCAGCCCGAACTCGGTGGTCCGCGCCGCGCGCTATGGCCTGCCGCTGATGCTCGCGGTCATCGGCGGGCGCCCCGAGCGCTTCGCGCCGCACGTCGAGCTCTACAAGCGTGCGCTCGAGCAGCTCCGACAGCCGGAGCTCCCAGTCGGGCTGCACTCGCTTGGGTTCGTCGCGGCGACAGACGACGAGGCGATCGAGATCCAGTGGCCTTACTACCAGGAGCAGTTCGAAGCGGCTGCGCAGGAACGCGGATGGCGGCCGCCGACGTACGAGCAGTTCCTCGACGAGGTCGACCACGGCTCGATGTACGTCGGGTCGCCCGAGAAGGTCGCGAACCGGATCGCGAGCGTGATCGACACGCTGTCGCTGAGCCGATTCCACCTCCATTACGCAATCGGGCGGGTTCCGCACGAGCAGCGGATGGCGATGATCGAGCTGTACGGACGCGAGGTGATCCCGCGCGTGCGCGAGCTGCTCGAGGCGACACCGATCCGGATCGACGTCCCGGCGTTGGGAGCGACGGCCTGACCATGCGCCTCGGGATCGTCGGCGCGGGCAAGTTCGGCACGACGATCGCGCGTGCCGCGATCGAGGCCGGCTACGACGTAGCGATCTCCGGCTCGGGCACCGCTGACGACATCGCGCTGATCGTCGATGTGCTCGCCCCCGGCGCTCAGGCGCTCACGACTGCGCAGGTCGTCGAACACGCCGACGTCGTCGTGCTCGCCGTCCCCACTCACCGCTTCCGCGAGCTCCCGCCCGACCTCTTCGCCGGCAAGATCCTGATCGACGCGATGAACTACTGGGAGCCCGTCGACGGCATGGACGACGAGCTCGCGTCAGCGGTCGCCGGTACGAGCGCGATCGTCCAGGAGCACTTCCCGTCCGCTCTGGTCGTCAAGAGCCTCAATCAGCTCGGCTACCACGAGCTCGACGAGCTCCGGCGCCAGGAGGGCTCGCCGGATCGAATCGCCGTCGGGGCGGCGGGCGACGATCGCCTCGCCGTACGCACGGTGATGCAACTGATCGACCGGCTCGGATTCGACCCGGTCGACGTCGGGCCGCTCGAGAACGGAGTCGTCCTCGAGCCCGACGGATCCCCGTTCGCCGTCACCTACACCGCCGACGAGCTGGCGGACCTCGCCGGGGCAGCTGTCAGCTGACGGGCGGCGGCGTGCCTTCGGCGCTGGCGAGCAGGGCCGGGTCCCACTCGCAGACTGTGCACCCGTGATGTAGTGCCGACCGCGCAAACTCCAGCGCAGCCGCGTGCGGATGTGAGCTCGAGCAGACGTCGTCCCAGTCGAAGACATATTCCCCGAGAGCGCCGTCCCAGCGGCTGGCAGACGGGGACAGTTGAGCGCCGGCGAAGCCCTCCACGGCTGGATGTGCGTAGGCGTAGAACGCCGCCTTTTCATAGTTGGGACTCCCCGGCCACCAGCCCACGGCGACCTCCTGGGCGTCCATCGCGTTGCGCATGATGAAGTCAGGCGAGGGCGGGTCGGCCGGCGACCCTGAAAACAGGTTGACCGCCAGGTCGAACGACCCCCACCAGGCGTTGACCGGCGTGCAACGGCCACGGTACGGCGCCCTGAAAGCGGCGAGCACCAACGCGGCGCGACTGGCGGCGGCGAAGTACGAACTCACCGCCTCGGAGTCGTAAGTCGCGTGCTCTTCGTCCTGGTCTAACGGCGAGCTCCACCACACCTCCTGCGGAGTTGCATCGATCTTGACCGCGCCACCGAGCGACCTGGCAACGTCGAGGAGCTCGCGGGTGACCTCGCCGACCGCGCGATTGGGCGTCAACGCGACGCGTCCCGCGCGCCCGTCGCTGTGTTCGACGAACGCCTCGTGCGCGTGCAGGTCGAGCCCGGCGAGCAGCGCGCCGGAACGATTGGGCGCCGGAAGCGGCAGCGTCTCCCACCCGCGCGCGGTCAGTCGCAGCGCGGCGTGCTGCAACTGTGGCTCAGGAGGCGCTAGCGCGACGGCGAGCTTGCCGAGAACCTGCGTGTGGGCGTGCAGCGTGTCGCACGTGGGCGTCCAGTCGGAGTAGTTGAGGTGCGGCCAATCGTCGTTCATTTGCACCTGATCCTGATCGATGCTGTCTGGGGTGAACCTACCTTACGAGTGCCCCTGGTCGAGCGCCGCAGCGTGCCTGAGCACGTCGCCAAAGACCCTGACCATCCCAAACGTGGCGGCTCCGGGTACGACGGTCACGGGCGCGCCGCCAAGACGCTGCGCCATCCGCCGGCTCATGACCGGCGGATGGGTTGGGTCGAGCTCACCGACCCAGAACGCCACGGGCGCAGTCACAGTGCTGAGGTCGACGCCCCACGGCTGCGCGAGCAGTCGCGCCTCGCGCGCAAACGCGGCCGTCGCTGACACGGCCTCGGCGGATGTGACGGTGTGGATCGCCCACATAGTCGGGTCTTCGAGCACGGCTCGGTCGGCCTCGGGGAGGTCCTTCGCGTAGGCTCGGGCGGCGGCTTCCGGGTTCTTGCGCGACTTCCGTGCGACCAACCCGATGAGCGGGGGCAGCAGCCACGGCGCCCGACGGGCGAGCGTGAACATGGTGCGACTGGGACCTCGGACATCGCGTAGTGCATCGGGCTCGTTCAGGGGCACGATCCCGCCGACAAAAGAGAGGCCCAGGACCGAGCTTCTGGCCGCGGACGCGAGCGCGAGGGCGTACGGCGTCCCGCCGGACTGGGCGACGATGCCAAAGCGCTCAAACCCGAGTGACCGGGTCAGCGCGAGAAGGTCGCCGGATACATCCACGATCGAATGACCGTGAGCGGCGGTCGAATGACCGAAGCCCGGGCGGTCGGGAACGAGGAGCGTCACGCCGACGGTGTCCGCGGTGGCCGCGAGCGCACGACCGAGGCCGCGCGAGCCCGGCCCGTCGAGCACGACGACGACGGGACCGTCGGCGCTGCCGTACAGGCCGTAGCTCAGCGTCCTGCCGTCGAACAGCCGGAGATCGGCGTCGCGGCCCGTTGGCAACGACTGGTGGGGTCGGGGAGCGGCTGGATTTTGCATGTGACTCCTCTGCGGGCCTGTGCTAATTCTGTGAGCGTGAAGAGGATCGCCGTGACGGGCGGGAGTGGCAAGGCCGGCCGCGTAGTCGTCCGAGACCTCGCCGAGCGAGGGCACGAAGTGCTGAACATCGATCGCGTGCCGTCGCCGGAGTCCAGTGCGCCCGACAGCTCAATTCCGTTTCTCGCCGCCGATGTGACCGACTTCGGCCAGGCACTCGAAGCGCTAGCGGGCGGGGACGCGATGCCCGGCTTCGACGCTGTCGTCCACCTCGCGGCGATTCCGTCCCCCGCGCACGCGACGCCCGATCAGGTATTCCGCACGAACATGACGAGCACGCACGCGGTGTTTGCGGCGGCCGCTCGCTTGAGACTCCAGCGAGTCGTGTGGGCATCGAGCGAAACGACGCTCGGCCTACCGTTCAAGCGTCCGCCCGACTACGCCCCCGTCGATGAGGCCCACATGTACCCGGAAACGAGCTATGCGCTGTCAAAAGTGCTGGGCGAGGAGATGGCTCGCCAGTTCAGCCGCTGGAGCGGGATCCCGTTCGTCGGGCTGCGATTCTCGAACATCATGGTTCGTGACGACTACGAACGATTCCCGTCGTACTGGGATGACCCACACCTGCGCAAGTGGAACCTGTGGGGGTACGTCGACGAGAGCCACGTCGCGCAGAGCGTTCGCCTTGCTCTCGAGGCAGACGTACACGACGCCGACAGCTTCATCATCGCCGCCGCCGACACGGTGATGAAGCGGCCGAGCCGAGAGCTGATGGCGGAGGTGTTCCCCGGCGTCCCGGTCGCCGACGGCGTCGAGGGCACCGACACGCTCCTCGCCATCGGGAAGGCCCAGGCGAAGCTCGGATACTCGCCGCAGTTCAGCTGGCGCGAGCTGTACTGAGCGCGATCTCACAGAAAGGCCCTGGCGGTCTCCCGTGTCTTCAGCACGACATTTGGGATCGACACAAGAGGGGCTGCAATGTTTGGAGATCGGTGGTGGCGCGTGCCGGCTATCACGGTGTCGGTGCTCGCGCTCGGCGCGTCGGTGGGCGCAGGCGCCGTGGCGCCGGACCAGCAGATCGTCAGATTTGCGGGCGACGGACAGGGGTGCACGACCACGCGGTGTGGTGCGGGCGGGCCTGCGGCGAGGGCACACCTCGACTTTCCGACTGGCGTCGCGGTTGACTCCCACGGCCAGGTGTACATCGCCGATGGCCTGAGCGACATGGTCTGGCGGGTCTCGCCGCAGGGGACGATCACCCGGTTTGCGGGAGACGGACGGCTCTGCCTGCCCGGGTCCGGCTGCGGCAACGGCGGTCCGGCGCGCGACGCGCAGCTCGACACTCCAGTCGGGCTCGCCGTCGATCGTCGGGGAGACGTCTACATCGCCGATCTCGCCGCCAACCAAGTCCGCAAGGTCTCGCCGGACGGGAGAATCAGCCGATTTGCCGGCAACTTCGCCAAATGCACGACCGCGCCTCGATGCGGCGACGGCGGCCGTGCCGTCAACGCGAAGCTGAACCAACCGTGGGCGTTGGCGGTCGACGAGACCGGCAACGTTTACATCGCCGACTACCTCGACGACGAGGTCCGCAAGGTCTCCACGAACGGAAAGATCAGCCGTTTCGCAGGGACCGGAACGCACTGCACGCCGCATGGTGGGTGCGGCGACGGCGGCCCCGCGACGAGCGCGCGCCTGTTCTCGCCGGCAGGCGTCGCAGTCGATCGCGCCGGCAACGTCTATATCGCCGACAGCAACGACCATGATGTACGCAAGGTCTACGCCAACGGCATCGTGACGCGATTTGCCGGAACCGGCCAGGTTTGCGCGACGGCGCGTGGCTGCGGTGACGGAGGGCCCGCGTTCCTAGCGACGATGGAAACCCCCTTCGGGGTGGCCGTCGATGCGTCCGGAAGCGTGTATGTGACCGACTTCGAGCGCAACGAGGTGCGCAAGATCGACGCTGGCGGCACGATCACCAGACTGGCGGGCAGCGGCAGGGCCTGTTTCACTCCGGGACAGTGCGGTGACGGGCGGGCGGCGACCGACGCCAGGCTCGCGGGCCCAAGCGCGGTGGCGGTGGACGCCGCGATGAACGTGTACGTCGCCGATCCAGGCGACCGCGAGGTGCGCAAGCTGTCCGGGCTCCCGTAGCAGTCGTACGCTCAGCGGTTGCTCGGTCGTATCGTTGCCAGGGTGACCGGCACATCGTCAACAGTTGCGGTGCGTGGCGTCGAGGCGGTCAGGCTGCCGCTGCGGTCGGCGCTGACCCCGGAGCGGGCGGTGTTGTGGCTTCGCGGCGATGCGCGGCCGTTTGCGCTGGTGGGCGAGTGGCTGGGTTGCGCGGCTGTGCTGGGATCAGAGCCGGTGCGCGTCGCGGGCGCCGGCTGCGATCCGTTTGGTCTGCTCGACGAGGCGCAGGAGATCACCTCGGGCGAGGCAGTCGTGGGCGGCGGCTGGGTCGGCTGGCTGGGCTACGGCCTCGGGGCGCGGATCGAACGGTTGCCACCACCGCCCCCGGCGCCTGTTGCGCAACCATCGTTCTCGCTTGCGTTCTATGACCACGTGGTCGTTTACGACGGCGATCAGTGGTGGTTCGAGGCGTTGTGGAGCGCCGACCGTGAGAACGCGTTGCGCGACCGGCTGGCCTTGTGGCGGGAGCGCCTGCTCGCCGAGCCGCCGCCGGGCCGTGATGTCGCGACAACGCCGTTCGGGGTGGCGGCGAATGGCAGGGCGGGTCACCTCGCCGCAGTGGCGGACTGCCGCCGGCGGATCGCCGAGGGGGAAATCCTCCAGGCCAACCTGTGCCTGCGACTCGAGGCGGGCCTCGATGGGGATCCGCTAGACCTGTTCGCCCGCGCGCTCCCGACCGCCAGGCCGCGTTTCGGCGCGCTGCTTGACGGGGTGGTCAGCCTGTCTCCCGAGCGCTTCCTGCGTCGCGAGGGACGGCTGGCCCAGACCGAGCCGATGAAGGGGACTCGACCCCGCGCTGGAGAGGAGGCGGAGAGTCGCGCTGCGCGCGACGCGCTTGTGGGCTCGAGCAAGGACGCGGCCGAGCACGTGATGATCGTCGACCTGATGCGTAACGACCTTGGCCGCGTGTGTGAGTACGGGAGCGTCACCGTCGAGCCTGCTCGGGTCGAGGCGCACGCGGGGGTCTGGCAGATGGTGTCGACCGTCGCCGGTCGGCTGCGCGAGGGCGTGGGCGACGGCGGCCTGCTCCGGGCAACGTTCCCGCCCGGATCCGTCACGGGCGCGCCCAAGGTCCAGGCGATGAAGGTGATCGCGACGCTCGAGGCGACGCGACGCGAGCTCTATACGGGTGCGATCGGGATCGCCAGCCCGGTGGCCGGGCTCGAGCTGAGCGTCGCGATCCGTACCTTCGAGACCCACGGCGGGCGGATCTGGTTCGGCGCCGGGGGCGGGATCGTGGCCGACTCTGACCCGGAGCTGGAGCTTGCCGAGGCGTTCACGAAGGCCGCGGGCCCGATCACGGCGATCGGCGCGCGGCTCGCCGACGGGCTGGGCTCGCGGCGGCGGGCCGTCGCCCCGGGGCGAGCCGCGCTGGACCACGGCCGACGTCCCGACCCGGCGCGCGGCGTGTTCGAAACCGTGCTCGTACAGCACGGCGAGCCGGTTGCGCTCGAGGAGCACCTGGACCGCCTGGCGGGCTCGCTCACCGAGCTCTACGGCGTGACGCTTGACCCGCGTGCCGACTCGCAGGCGCGAACCGCGGCCGCCACCGCCACGGCGACAGGCACGTCGAGGCTGCGGATCCTCGCCGATCCCGATGGCACCCTCGCGATCTCGGTATCGCCCGAGCCCGAACGGTTACCGATTGCGACCGAGGTGCAGCTCAGCCCGTTCGCGATCCCGGGTGGACTGGGCCGCCACAAGTGGCGCGACCGCGACCTGCTCGAGGCACTTGCCGCTCAGGCACCCGGAACGGTGCCGCTGCTGATCGACACGGACGGATTGGTGCTCGAGGCAGCCCACGCGAACGTGTGGATCGTGGAGGGCGAAGCCATGATCACGCCGCCCGACGACGGTCGCATCCTTCCCGGGGTCACCCGTGGGACGCTGCTTGACGGCGAGCGCTTCGCGCGCGAGGAACCGATCGAGCTCGAGCGCCTCGCGCGTGTGGACGCCGTGTTCCTGACGAGCTCGATCAGTCTGCGCCGAGCTGCGCGGCTTGCGGTGTAGCACCGGCGAGGCAGGCTCGCCCCTTGCCGGCGTGCTTGGCCGCGTATAGAGCGCGGTCGGCGCGGTGCTGGAGCTCGACGGGCGATTCGGATCCGTCCCACGTCGCTACGCCGGCGGATGCGCTCAGTCTCTCGGGAAGCGCGGCAAGGATCCGCTCGGTCAGAGCGACCATCGCCTCGGCGCTGACCGAAGGTATGAGGACAGCGAACTCGTCGCCTCCGATCCTCGCGACGAGATCCTCGTCGCGAACGACTGTTCGCAGCGCTGCCGCCATCGCGACGAGCGCCTGGTCGCCGGCGTGATGGCCCTGGCTGTCGTTGATCTCCTTCAGCGCGTCGAGATCGATAAGGGCGATCCCAAAGCGCTCGAGATCGATGTCGGGACCCGACGTGCGGTCCGCGATCGCCAGGTCCCAGGTGCGCCGGGTGCTCAGCCCCGTCAGCTGGTCGGTCGCGGCGATCACGGCCAGGCGCGCGGCCTGGGTCTCGAGCGCCCGCTCGCGCCGCTTGCGATTGCTGATGTCCTCGATCTGCGAGATGAAGTAGAGCGGTTCGCCGCCGGCGTCTCGTACCAGTGACACCGACAGCGTCACCCAGATGATGTGCCCGTCGGCGTGGTAGTAGCGCTTCTCCATCTGATAGCTGCGGCGCCGGTCGGCGAGCACGTCCTGGACGTGGCCGAGATCGGCGTCGAGGTCGTCGGGGTGTGTGATCGCTTGGAAGGTGCGAATCAGCAGATCGGTCTCGGAATACCCGGTCAGTTCGCACAGCGCGCTGTTGACCTTGATGAAGCGGCCGTCGGGGGAGACGAGCGCCATCCCGATCGGGGCGTTGTCAAACGCGCTGCGGAAGCGGTCCTCGGCCTCCGCGAGCGCGTGGTCGCGCCGGCGGTGTTCGGTGATGTCGACGATATGCGCGACGAACACCCGCGAGCCCGTCTCCGGGTCGATCGCCACCGTCCCGCGAAGCTTGACCCACACCGGCGATCCGTCGGGCCGCAGATAGCGCTTCTCGCATGCGTACTCGCTGCGCGCGCCGCTTGCCAGCTCGCTCAGCGCCGACTCATGGGCGCCAACGTCATCGGGGTGGGTGATGGCCCGGAAATCGCGGCCGAGGAGCTCGTCCTCCTCGCGTTCAACGATCGCGCAGAACGCCGGGTTGACCGCCAGCACGCCTCCGCTCGGATCACCGACGACCATTCCGGCCGGAGCGGTTTGAAACAGCTCGCGAAACGTCTCGGTGCTCGATGCGCAGTGGACGTCGATCGCCGCCGCCGGAGCAACGTCGCGCTGCGGCGGCGCGTCATGTCCGGCGAGCATCTCGATGACCCGGCCGACGCTTTCGCCGGTGTGCTCGGGACGCCGCAGCGCGGCGCCGAGATGGACCTCGTAGTGATTCCTTGACCCGACGCGGGTCCGCGTGAGGTACCCCTCGTCCACGAGCTCGCAGACGATGCGGTGCGTGGCTCGCTCGCTGATCCCGACCTTGCTCGCGACCTCGCGAAGCCTCAGGTCGGGCTGTGCCGCCAGCGTGGAGAGCACGTGCAGGTGATTAGTGAAGAACGTCCAACGCGCCATGACAGCCTCATCGGCGCGCGCGACGCGGACATGAACTTCGTGTCATGTGCATGCGACGTTTGGCCACCGGACCGGACAAGAACATGACATTTGATTCCGGAGCTAAAGAACAGCTTTCGTTCTGTCGAATTGGGGCAAATGCGACGACTGAAACATCAGCAGCGGGTCGAGATCCACCTGGATGGCGCCGACGGCGTCGTCGCATGTCGCGTCCTCGGGGT
>Ga0207693_10005414_pt1 | contig 10659 bp, 10 predicted proteins | sample LARL81metaG_FD_184347 | JGI IMG/M metagenome (GOLD analysis project Ga0207693, IMG submission 184347) | Corn, switchgrass and miscanthus rhizosphere microbial communities from Kellogg Biological Station, Michigan, USA - LAR L8-1 metaG... | ecosystem: Host-associated > Plants > Roots >... | reverse complement strand
CTTGCTCGCCGTGCATGCGGCCACGCTGACCGTGACCAGCAAGCCAATACTGACCAGCATGCCCTTTCTGTTGATCATCCTTCGCATCCTGCTTCCTCCCGCGCTCTTCCCAGACCGGTGATGCTGAAGGCGGTTTCTGGTGTCATGGGCTGTCGCCGCTGATCGTGGAGTCTGAGATGCGCGTGCCCGGAGGTAGTCTCCGGACCTGGTCGTGAAGCGGCCCGCGAGATGCAGGCCGACACGAAATCGATGACTTCGACGTTGCCCAGGTCGAGCGTACCGCCGAGGACCGGCGGGGTTTTGAAGCCGTAGACCTGGCCGGGGGCCGGGATCAGGCCCTGGTGTTCGGCTCCGATGGCCAGCCCGGCGAGCAGGTAGCGGTCCTGGCCGCTGGCCGTGGCGAGGTCCGCCTTGAGCGCGCCGGTGCTGTCCCAGGTCCGAGTGAGGCTGCCCTCGAGGGTATCCAGGAACCAGATGCCGTCTTCGGCCTGGAAGACCACGTCGCCGAAGGGGGGAGGTGAACAGCGGGGTTTTGGCGCCGATGCTGATCCACTGCCACGATTCCAGTCACCCTTGACTGTGTTCTTGCCCGGCAAAACCATTGGCACCTATCAGGTTGGACGGGGCAGACTCGCGGCCTCTCCGGCGGCGGGGACAAAGAGGACAGTAGTTGCCTGGCCCGCGCGCCTTGATCTGGCGTTCCAGTTTTAGCGTGCCACGCCAGTGCGCGCCACGGTGAACGCGACACCTTGCTCAAACGCGCGTCGTGTAGTCACGGCCCCGGTTCCCCGCTCGATGATCTTTCAAGCGCTGATCCAGGTCACTGGTGGTGAATCCAACATAGTGCTGCATCGGGCCGTTATACGGATGCTCGAAATGCAGCAGGTACACGGTACCCTCGGGCGCATCCGGATTCGACCGGTCAGAGCAGACCAGGGGAGTGGCACCGGCCCACGTGAGCTACGGCAGCCGACAGCTTGGGCGTACCTTACAAGGAAGGGTCATAGGTTCCAACCCTGTTGCGCGCACTGTTGCGCCCACAGTATTTTCGAATTCCTACGTGTCACAGCAAAAGTCCGGAAGTCTGAAAAGCCGGACATCCTACTTATTCTTAACGCATGGACGAAGAATTGTGTGGCAAATGGATGCCGCGAATGCGATGGCTCGCGCGTACCTGGACGGGCCGTGCCCGTGGGCGGCACTCCGAGCATGAAAGGCCTCCGGTCGACGCCGTGGTGCAAGTCCGGTACCTCGGGCAGCGGGGAGTTACATGGGCGAGGTCAACGTTGCGGTCATAGCTCCGGTCCTGGGGCGGGATCTGTCGTTCGTGAGCGACGTCGACCCCCGGGTGCGGGTCTTCGACGCCAACTTCGCCGCCCCGGGCCACCGGGCGGGACCGAGCGGTGCGGCCCCCGGCTCCGATCTGGCGGACATCCTCGCTCAGGCCGAGGTGCTGCTGGTCGGCTACCCGGTCCCTGAAGATCTCGCCGCCATGTCACCGCGCCTGGTGTGGGCGCATCACACCCAGGCCGGAGTCTCGAACCTGGCCGGGACCGACCTGTGGGACTCGGAGGTCACCCTGACCAGCAGCCGCGGCGCGGTAGCGGCCACGGCCATCGCCGAGTACGCCCTCGCGGCGGCGGCGCACTTCGCCCGGGGCCTGCACGAGGCCACCCGGCAGAAGGCCGCCGGCCAGTTCACCCGTGAGGGTTACCAGATGCTGACCCTGCGCGGGGCGACGATGGGGGTCATCGGCCTGGGCGGCATCGGCCGGGAGGTGGCCCGGCTGGCGCGTGCGGCCGGCATGCGGGTGATCGGCACCCGCCGCTCGGCCACCGTCCCGCTGCCCGACACTGACGGGGCGGACCTGGTACTGCCCGCCGACCGGATCCTGGAGGTGGCCGCCGCCAGCGACTTCCTCGTCGTCTGCTCGCAGCTGACCGCCGAGACCCGCGGGTTCATCAACACCCCGGTGTTCGCGGCGATGAAACCGGACGCGGTGCTCATCAACGTCGCCCGGGGCGAGGAGGTCGACGAGGACGCCCTCGTCGCCGCGGTCACCACCGGGCGGATCCGCGGCGCTGTCCTGGACGTCTACGACGGCGAGCTCGCCGGCCGGCCGCCGCGGCCCGAACTCGCCCGGCTGCCCCAGATCCTGCTGACACCGCACATCTCGGCCAGCGGTGAGGCGAACATGGCGGGGCCGCTGCGGCAGCTGTTCGCGGACAACCTCCGCCGGTACCTCGACGGCCAGCCCCTCCTCAACGTTGTCGACCGCACCCGCGGGTACTAAGCGGGGCCCGCGGTTGAGATCGCGCTCTGCGCCGGCAGCGCCGGCGGTTCCTCGCCAAGGAGCTGGCCGGCTACCCGGATCACGGTGGACGCGGCTGGGTGAAGTGGTACGCCGGAGCTTACGGTGGCACGGATACCGTGCCTGAGGAGTGTGGCCATTGCCTGGCGGGTGACTTGGCGGCCGAGGTCGCTCGGATTGCGCGCGTTGATCCCCTCGCCGACCGCCATCATCGTGGCGACCGGAAGGCGGACCCGGAAGGGACGCTGCGGTGCTTCGGTTCGCAACTGCGCCGAGAGATCGGAGAGAACCAGGTACGTGCTGGTGTATTCGTCCAGGATCTCCCTGGCCTTCGTGTCCGCCGTCGGCCGGGCCAGTCCCATCCGGCGCAGCAAGGTGGGCAGCTGCCTTACCGCGTCATCAGAGCTGGTTGCCTCGGCCATGGCGGTGAAAGCGATGATCGCGACTGCTGAGAGCAGCGGTTCGGGAAGCGGGCACGGCCCCAGGTCGCTGACGGAGGCCGGCCGCGGCTCGGCGAGCAGGCGCTTACGGGTCCTGTCGCCCACGCCCATGCTGATCAGGGCCGACTCGACGATGAAACCGGCCTCCTCGGGCATCGAACCGTCAGGTGCGCTGGCAGCGACCCGGAGAATCCGGCAGATGCTGCGGGCAACCTCGCGTTGCGCGTTCCGGTCCTGAAGCCGGCGCAGGCCCTGCATCGCTCCGGCCACGAGCAGGTAGGCGAGCGTCCCCCCGAGGAGCGCGCCAGCCCTGACGGTCACCTCCTCGTGGGTGCGCCGCGACGGCGACGCGCCGATCCGCCGCTGGAGCCACGTCCGGTTGGCCTCGTTCCAGCGCTGCGCGACGATGGCCGTCACCAGCGCGCCGCCGGCAGCCGCCAGCTCGGCGGCATTCTCTTCCGAGCTGGCGGAGCCGACTGGGTAAGCGGGCAGCCGGTCATCCGCGCTGTCAGCGCGGCCCGTGCCTGGAGAAATCGCTTCCATTGAGGGCACCCTAGCTGAGGATTCACGCTCCTTGCCAGGATCTACCCGCCGCTCCTAGCGCTCATTACCACTGCGGTGGAGCGCCATGCTGTGGGCTCCTCAGGCCTGGCGCGCTATCGACTTGGTCGTCATGTACTCCTCGAAGCCCTCCGGGCCGCTTTCGCGGCCGATGCCGCTGCTCTTGACGCCGCCGAAGGGGGCGTTCGGTGCCATCCCGGCAAAGTTGACGCCAATGCTGCCGGTCTCGACCCGGCGGGCAATGTCGAGGCCGTGCTCCACGTCGCGGGTGAAGACGGTGCCTCCGAGCCCGTATTCCGAGTCGTTGGCGATGGCGATCGCCTCCTCCTCATTGTCATAACGGATCACGACGAGGACAGGTCCGAAGATCTCTTCACGCGCGACGCGCATGTCGTTGCGGACGCCGGAGAATACGGTGGGCTCGACGTAGTAGCCCCTGTCGATGCCCTTGGGTCGTCCGCCGCCCAGCGCCAGCTTGGCTCCCTCGCTCTTGCCGAGCTCGATGTATCCCTCGACCCGGTCCCGCTGAGCGGCTGACACCAGCGGGCCGATCACCGTGGACGGGTCGAGTGGATCGCCGACGGGCATCGCCGCGAGCGCGCCGGCGACGGTATCGACGACCTCGTCGTAGCGCGCTGCCGGGGCGAGGATGCGGGTGCTGGCGCGGCAGGACTGCCCGCTGTAGGGGACGGAGCATGAGCCGAGCGTGGCGGCGAAGAGGTCGAGGTCGGCGTCTTCAAGCACGATGCCCGCGGACTTCCCGCCGAGTTCCAGCGTCACCCGCTTGAGGTTGGCGCCGCAGGCCGCGGCGATCTTCCGGCCGACGGCGCTCGACCCGGTGAACGCAACCATGTCGATACCGGGATGCGCTACCAGCGCGGCCCCGGTAGCGTCGCCGCCGGTGACGATGTTGACCACTCCGGGGGGAATGCCTGCGTCGGTCACTGCCTGAGCCAGGAAGTAAGAGTCAAGCGGGGTATCCGGGGAGGGCTCGATAACCGCGGTGCACCCCGCGGCCAGCGCTGCGCCGAGCTTGACTGCCACGTTGCCCTGGGGAACGTTCCAGGGGACGATGATTCCGACCACGCCGGCCGGCTGCCTGCGCACGATCGTCTTGATCTTCGCCGGACCGCTGGAGGCTTCGGGGTAGTCACGGACCTCCTCGGGATCCCATGACTCGGCGAGTCCCGCGAAGTACCGGTACCGGGTTGCCGACCCGATTCCGTTGAACGCCCCGCAGACGCTCAGCGCCATGCCATTCTCCATGGTCACCAGCGCGCCCAACTCGTCATTACGCTTCTCGAATTCGTCGGCGAGTGCCCGCAGGTACCGGGCGCGCTCTTTCGGCGCCAGCTGGGGCCATCCTGACTCGCGGAACGCGGCGCGCGCTGCCCGGACCGCGGCATCGATGTCGTCCGCGCCCGCGTCGGGAGCTGACCCCACTGGCTCCTCGGTAGCCGGGTTGATAGTCGTCAGCACCGCTTCGCTGTGGGCGGGGGTCAGCCGGCCGTCGATAAACAGGTCGTGGTGGTCGTGGGACACCGGGATGCTCCAATACGTAGCGCCAGACTGCCGAGACCTCGACGCTAATTGCGCTAACGATCGTTTGTCAATGAAGTAGACGATAGTTAACTATAGAATCGATACTACTTCTGACGCTGGTATCCCAGTGATTAAGGTAAGCAGGCCAACCACAAGCGCGAGAGCAGAGGTGCGCCATGGTCGACGGAGAGCGGAACACTGGCCCGGTCGGACTCGTCGGACTGGGAAACATGGGGTCGGCGCTAGCCAGGCGGCTCGCCGCACAGTACCCGCTGATCGCTTACGACGTACGACCCACAGACACCGTGAGGGAACTGGCCGCCAGCGGTGCGTTCACCTTGGCGGACAGCCTTCCGGAGGTGGCTGCGGCATGCCGTATCGTCCTGTCGCTGCCCGCCCCGGACATATCGCGCGCCGTCGTTACGGAGCTCCTCGATGTGCTCACGCCAGGGTCGGTCATCGTGGAGACCAGCACAGTGACGCCGATGGACATCACCGCCATGCGAGAGTCCTGCGAGCCCGCCTCGGTGACGTTGCTGGATGCCGCGATCCTCTCGGGGGTCAGTCAATCCGCCGAGGGCGTCGCGACGATCCTGATCGGCGGGGATGCCGGCGATGTGGACTCGGTCCGCGACATCCTGAACACGTTCGCGTCAACGATCACGCATCTCGGCCCGGCCGGCTCCGGGATGGCGGCCAAGGTCATCAACAATGCCGTGGCGCACGCGACAATGGTCATGCTGTGCGAGGCGGGCGCGATGGCGGCGGCGTGGTCGATTCCCAGGGCCAAGCTCGGCGAACTGTTCGCCAGTCAGGAGGGCGGCCTGATCAGGCCGCTGACGCACCGGTTCATGGAACGGGTGCTTGGCGGCGATTACGCCGGCGGCATGCCAACCGAGGCCGCGCGCAAGGATTCCACGCTCGCGCTGCAGCTGGCCGAGCACACCAAGATCCCGCTGTTCACCATTCAGGCTGCGCATACCGCCTACGAGCTGGGCATGGCCGCCGGTCTCGGCCGCCAGGACTACGCGTCGATCGCGACCTTGTGGGAAGGCTGGAGCGGGCTGCCGCTGCGCGACGGTGACAGCGACGGCGGCACCGGCATGTAGAACGGTCTCTGCCTGCCGGCGGGCAACGGGTGTCGTCAGGTGACTACTGCGGCGGCGTTTTACTAAGACCTGACACATTCACCCGGGTGTCGCACTGCGGGAGGGTTGTGTCTGATGAGCACTGTGTCATAAGGAGCAGCCGTGGCGATAACCTCAATTCTCGATCTGCAGCTCAGGGCCGATTCGCTGGAAGCCGCGCACAAGGTCATCCACGACACGCTCACCGCCACCCGCGCGTTCCCCGGCTGCCTGGATGTCACGGTCCTGGTCGACAGCGACGACCCGGCACACGTGGTCCTGTATGAGCGGTGGGAATCGATCGACCATGACCGGGCCTACCGTGCGTGGCGGGCCACCGCCGAGGGCGCCTCGGGGCTGGGCTCGATCCTGGCTGCCGCGCCCAGGCTCAGCCTGTTCACAGTCGCCGAAGGTGTCTAGACGGCATCGGGGAAGCGGACTTCATTTGTGGCGGATGTGCTCGTAGATGTCCAGGTATTCCTGGGCGGGGCCGGGCCCAGGAGTAGTCGGCCGCCATGCAGTTGGCGGCGAGCCTGGCGAACTCATGGGGGCGGGCGGAGCGCAGCCGCAGGGCGCGGCTGAGCGCGGATTCGATGGCCTGGTTGTCGGTGTGGTGGAAGACGTACCCGTTGCGCTCGGCCCGCGGGCGCCTGGAGTGGTTGTAGTCGAACACGGTGTCGGTCATGCCGCCGGTAGCTCGGACCACCGGTACGGTCCCGTACCGCATCGCGATGAGCGGCGCCAGCCCGCACGGCTCGAACATGCTCGGCACGATCAGCAGGTCCGCGCCGGCGTAGATCAGGTGCGCCAGGTCCTCGCGGTAGCCGATCTCCAGGTGGCAGTCCGGGTTGTCGTTGAGGGAACTCTTGAGCTGCCGGAAATGGCCGGTGATGCCGTCGTGGTAATGCGCGTCGCCGATCAGGATGAACTGGCCGCCGCGGGCCAGGGTGTAGAACAGGGCGTGGTGCACCAGGTGCATGCCCTTCTGCTCATCCAGCCGCCCCACGTACGCCACGACGGGCCCGCCGGTCTCGCGTAGCCAGAACCGGTCCCGCAGCGCCGTCGTGTTCTGTTTCTTGCGGCCGATGCTGCCGGGCGAGTAGCGGGCGGGCAGGTACGGGTCGGTCTCGGGGGGCCAGGCGTCATACTCGACGCCGTTGAGGATGCCGCGGAACTTGTCCTGCTGCTGTTTGAGGGTGCGGCCGAGCCCGCTGGCGGCGTCGTCGTACAGCGCCTCATCGGCGTGGTTCGGGGAGACCGTGGTCACGAAATTCGAGTAGAGAATGCCGCCTTTCATCGGGTTCAGCCCGCGGTAGCGGAAGTCATCCCCCAGCCGGTCGGCGTCCAGGAAGTGATCGGGGCGGCCGAGCCCGGTGGCCCGCAGCAGCTGCTCGCCGCTGGTGCCCTGGTGGCGGAAGTTGTGGATGGTGTAGCAGACCCGCTGGTCGGGCATGGCCTGGCTGTACTGCTCATACAGCAGGACCGGGACCAGCCCGGTCTGCCAGTCGTGGCAGTGGATGACATCGGGCCGCTTCCCGGCCCGGAGCAGGAACTCCAGGGCGGCCTTGGAGAAGAACGCGAACCGCTCCGCGTCGTCGGCGTACCCGTACAGGCGGTCCCGGGCGAAGAAGCCGGCCGCCGAATGCGGTTCGATGAAAAAGCACTTGCGGCCGTTCGCGTAGCCGAACCACACCGTGCAGCGGACGGTCCCGCCATGCCACGGCACCGGCAGGTCGTGGTAGCTGGGCTGCAGGTCCCAGATATCGGAGTACCGCAGGCTGGCGTACTTCGGCACGATGATCTCCACCGCGTTCCCGCGCAGCTCCAGCTCGCGGCTCAGCCCGGCCACCACATCCCCCAGCCCGCCCGCCTTGGCCGCCGGCGCGCACTCGGGCGCCACCATCACCACATACATTGCTCCCCCACCGCGGAACACCTGCGGATCCTGCCGCATTCACACTCATGGTCGCGTCCGGAGGCGCCAGGCACATCCCCGCTGGGTATGAGAGACAGCGCAGATGCCGCGCGCAGTGAGGAATTGCATGCAGAGCGGATGCAGAGGCTGGCGCGCGGAAGTGGTTCAAGGTGCCGCTTATGCCGCCGGAGGGCAGTGATCCGATCTTTGATCGCCGGCATAATGCCGCATATCGTGCGTCGGCTCTGGCATGGTGCCCGTCTCGTGACGCAACGGCGTCCATGTCCCCCCTGCTGTCAGCCGCGCGATAGCGGCTCGCCCTCCAGCCGTTCCGCAGGGACGGCGCGGCCGCACAGCGCGAGTGCCAGGTCTGCCGCCGCGCCGCGCAGGACCTGGCCCGAGCCGTGCGACCAGTCGAGGTCGTTAGCCTGGAGGCGGCGGCCGTCGATAACGGTCCCGAAGTGGGCGTGGCCGCCGCTGGCCGTGAGGTTATCGAGGACGACCCGGATGGTCTGGTCGGGGGAGCAGCGGGAGGCGCCCAGCGGGACGGTCACGTCCAGCCCGTGCATTACCACGTGGGTAAGCGCGCCCTGGTAGCCGCCGCCAGGCGGCGTCCAGCGCTGCATGATGTCGGAACGAAGGCTGGCGACGAGCTCGTCCGTCGGTCGGCTTGCGTCCCGGCTGGCCACTTCGTTCGAGAGCCGGGTGAAATCGAACTCGCAGCGCGAGAGTTCGGTCATGAATTCCTCTTGGGAGTAGCGCGCGGGCATCGTCATATGCGCGACGACTTCGCGGACCCGCCAGCCCTGGCACATCGACGGGATATCCCACTGGGGCTCGGAGATGACCGCGAGCAGGCCGGCCAGACTGGCGAACTCGGCAGCCACGGCGGGCTGGAGGTGGGCGTCGGCTGTCGTGGATGGTGTGGTCATCATGCGCCTCCGAGCTTGTCGAGGTAGGCCGCGAAGCGGTCGAGTGAGGTCGTGAACCCGGCACGCGCCTCGGGGCTGCGGTATCCGTCGGGGGCGTTGGCCTGCTGGATCTGGAGTTCGGTGCGCGTGCCGCCGAGGTCGCGGAAGGTCGAGGTCGTCATCACGCCGGAGCCGGGCTCGGTCCAGACGATCCGCTCGGGCTCGGTGATCTCGACGTACACGGCCCGTGTCGGGTAACGGCTGCCGTCGGAGTCGTTGACCATGATGGTCTCGAACACCCCGCCCGGGCGCGGGTCGACTTTGATGGTCTCCAGGGGTGTACTCACCCCGGCCGGGCCCCAGAAATGGGTCAGGTGCTCCGGCTCGAGCATGCAGCGGAAGACGAGCTCGCGCGGCGCGTCGAACACGCGGGTGTAGGTGAGTTCGCCGGTATCGGGGGCCTGGTCAGTCATCCGCCGTTCCTTTCCGTGGCCGGGAAGGCGTGCCCTGGAGGTCCCGCAGGTGCTCGTCGAGCTTGTCGAACCGCTCGTTCCAGGCGCGCCGGTTCTCTTCGATCCAGCTCAGGGCTGTGTCGAGCACCTCACCTTCCAGGTGGCAGGGCCGGAACTGGGCGCGCCGGGTCCGCGAGATCAGGCCGCAGCGCTCGAGCACCTTCAGGTGCTTGGAGATACCCGGGAGCGTCATGTCGAACGGCGCGGCCAGTTCGTTCACCGTGGCGTCCCCGCTGGCCAGCCGGGCGACGATCGCCCGGCGCGTCGGATCCGCTAGCGCGGTGAAGGTGGCACCGAGCCGGTCCTCGGCCACAGTCATGATGGGCCTCCCCTTGTCACTCTTACTTCACCACATGGTTATTTAGCTGTCAAGTTAAATACGGGAAGTGCCTCTCGTTGGTCAGCGTGTCGGTCCCGCCCTGAAGCCTCTTCGGAATCCTCGATGCAAGTGCAGCAGCACTGCAGTGACCAGTGCAGCGACCGCTGCAGTCCTGGGTGCCACCCTGAGGCCTGACAGAAGCAAACTCAATCGGTCCGGCCCGTTGTGAACGGCACCCTATTGACGCAAGGAGTGAGCCGCATGATCAGGGATTTTGATCATTTGATGTCAGCCCGCGCTGACGCGCTGTTCGTCAGCGATCTTTCAGCCCAGCACAGTCCGGCAAGGATCGAGGTCGAGACGGCGATCAGGCAAGCGGTCCGGGCTCATGGTGGCACCCGCGGCTGTGCCGGCGAGGTGGCAGCCGCCTACGGCGAACACCCAGAGACCGCCGCACCCCGAATGCGCTGGGCTCGAGCAGTGGTAGACAACCTGTTTCTGCGGTCGCGTCTGGCCAGCCTGGGGCCAGCCATCCAGGCTGCTGGTGTCGACTCGTCGGCCTCGGTCGAGGTGTCGTAGCGGCGTTAGGCACCCTGCCCATCACCGGCGGCGGGGCCCCGCCGCCAGTACGCTGACCGCTTCTGACCGCACCTGAGAACGCCGCGTGGCTCCCTCTGATCCGAGATCATCGCCCCGGATAAGGGGCGGTCCCGTGTATCTGCAGCCCCGCCCGGGCCTCCGAGCAGGTGACAACTACCCTTCTCAGACCATCCAGGGGAGAACAAGCAATGACTACCCAGCAGAACGAGCAGCAGGTCGGCGGCGGGGACGGCGGGGCGACCGCCGCGTTCAGCGAGCAGGCCGGGCCCGGCGGCGGGAACCAGCAGAACGAGCAGCAGGTCGGCGGCGGGCACGGCGGGGCGACCGCCGCGTTCAGCGAGCAGGCCGGGCCCGGCGGCGGGAACCAGCAGAACGAGCAGCAGGTCGGCGGGGGGCACGGCGGGCTGACCGCCGCGTTCAG
>Ga0207693_10005413_pt1 | contig 10662 bp, 9 predicted proteins | sample LARL81metaG_FD_184347 | JGI IMG/M metagenome (GOLD analysis project Ga0207693, IMG submission 184347) | Corn, switchgrass and miscanthus rhizosphere microbial communities from Kellogg Biological Station, Michigan, USA - LAR L8-1 metaG... | ecosystem: Host-associated > Plants > Roots >... | reverse complement strand
TTCCAAACATTGTGTCTGAATGAACCAAAAGCGGCGGCGCAACTTCGGTGTAGCCGTGCTCACCCGTGTGCACATCGAGCATGAATTGCCCGAGCGCACGCTCAAGCCGCGCCAAACCCTTTTGCAAAACGACGAAACGTGCGCCGGAGAGCTTGGCCGCCGTCTCGAAATCCATCTGCCCGAGCGCTTCGCCGAGCTCGAAATGCTGCTTCGGCGTGAAGGCGTAATCGCGCTTTGCGCCGAAGCGATGATGCTCGAGGTTGTCATTGGAATCCTTGCCGTCGGGCACATCGTCGAGCGGCATATTCGGGATTTCGGCGAGCGCGTCATCCAGCTGCTGAGAAGCCCCCCTCGCTGCCCCCTCCATCTGTGGGATGCTTTCTTTTAATGTAACGACCTCAGCCATGAGTGCGGCCGCTTTCTTCTCGTCCTTGCTTTTTTTCGCCTCGCCGATCTCCTTTGACGCCGCATTGCGGCGCGCCTGCGCGGTTTCGAATTCAAGGATTTTTTTGCGCCGCTCCTCGTCCAGCGGGATCAGGCGCTTCGATTCCGGCGCGAGCCCGCGGCGCGAAAGCGCGCGGTCAAAGACGTCGGGATGCTCGCGGATGAGTCGGATGTCGTGCATTCCTAAGTCCCAATTAGTTGGGGCGCGGTTATAGCACTTCCAAAGCGTCATGCGCGGGGACGGGCACCCCGCGACGCGGGCGTCGCGGGGACCCCCGTGACCCGCGCATCCATGCTGCCTTCACACAATGCATGGATTGCCGGGTCAAGCCCGGCAATGACGAAAATGCTCACTCCGCGGGCTTGGCGGCCGCGGCGGCACGCTCGGCGGCAACGCGGCGCTCCACCATCCGCACCGACCAGATCGAGCCCTCGTAAAGCGCGACCAATGGCAAGGCGAGCGACATCTGACTCAAGACGTCCGGCGGGGTGAGTATGGCGGCGATGACGAAGGCGATGACGATGAAGTAGCGGCGCTTCGATCTCAGCTGCTCGGAAGTGACGATGCCGACTCGCCCGAGCAGCGTTAAGATGACAGGAAGCTGAAAGGCAATGCCAAAGGCAAGGATCAGCTTCATCATCAAGGAGAGATAATCCTCGACCTTCGGCAGAAGCTCGATGGTCGCCTGGCCCGGTCCGCCCAATTGCTGCATGCTCAGCGAAAAGCGCGCCAGCATCGGCCAGACCATGAAATAAACGACCATCGAACCGAGCAGGAAGAAGATGGGCGTCGCGATCAGATACGGCAGGAAGGCCTGGCGCTCATTGCGGTATAGGCCGGGCGCTACGAACATGTAGATCTGCGTGGCGACCACCGGAAACGAAATGAATGCGGCGCCGAACAGCGCAAGCTTCAGCTGCACGACGAAATATTCAAGGAGCCCGGTATAGATGAATTTCGAATTTTCCGGCCCCGCGACCCAGATGTAAGGCCAAGTGAGCACGTTGTAGATCTGGCGCGCGAAGAAAAAGCACACAATCGCGGCCAGGGCGAACGCGGCAAGCGCCTTGATGAGCCGCGATCGCAGCTCGATCAAGTGATCCATCAAGGGCGCCTTGGTGGCCTCGATCTCCTTTTCTTCCTCGTCGCTTCTCATTGCGGCTTGCCTCCGCCGCCGGAAGACGTGGATTCTGCCGCGTTCGGGGCGACTGGGCCGACGCCGGCACCAGCCACTTCTTTGTCGCGAAGCTCGGTTGCGGCTTGAGGAATGGGAAGCGCTTCGGCGGGTGGCGGCGCGGCATTGTCCGGCGCATTGGCCAGTTCTTTGGCCGCGTCTTTGTCCGCTGCCTTATCCGAACTCTTAACGCTCTCGTCTAAATCCTTGCCGATGGCCTCGACATCGGTGCGCACATCCTTGAGCGGATCGTAAGTCTTGATGTCGGAGGCCATGTCGTCGACCTGCTTTTTCAGGTCGGCCATTTCCGCTTCGCGCATGGCCTCGTGAAACTGATTTTGAAAATCCGCGGCCAGGCTGCGGATCTTGCGCGTCCATTGCCCGAGCGAGCGCATCACCGCCGGCAGCTCTTTCGGCCCGATCACGATCAGCGCGACAATGCCGATGAGCAGGAATTCGGTCCAACTGATGTCGAACATGAAGAGTTCTCTGGCCGCGTCTTCCTCAGCCGCAGCCGCCGATCAAGATGTGAAGCCGCCGCGACCGGCGCGAGAGCAACCGCGCTAGACCTTGCTCTCGGATTCGGTCCGCTGCTTGATCTCCGCAGATGCTTGATGATCGATCGTCTTCGTCGCCGCATCGGATTTCGCGCTGTCGGCGGTCTCGTCTTCCGCCATGCCTTTCTTGAAAGCTTTAATGCCGCGCGCGACGTCGCCCATCATGTCCGAAATCTTGTTGCGGCCTCCGAACACCAGCAGGACGACGGCGCCGACGATCAACCAGTGCCAGATGCTCAAAGAACCCATAAAATCCTCCGTCCGCCAGACGCTTACACAGAGTCCTTAAGTTTGCAGCGTCAGTCGGCAAGTTGCCGGTTTAAGCCAGAAACTAGGCGTCGGGACCGGCAAAAACAAGCACACCGACAATGCCGCCGCGCCGCAGATAACCGTGCCAAGTAAACGCACCGGGTAAACGTGCCGGATAAACGCGCCTCAAGCGCGGCTATAGGCCCGTAACGGACCAAGGATCGACAACCGCCGCCTCTTATTCCCCGGTGCGCTCGACCCGCGGCGCCAAGCCGAGATCGACGTCCTCCGGGCCCAGCGGTTCTTCGTCGTCCCGTAGCGCCGGATCGTCGGAGGGAACCGGCACGGCGAATTCCGCAGGCATGGTGGCATCGACCAAACCGGCGCCCTTGAGCTCGTCGAGCCCGGGCAGATCGCCCAGCGCATCGAGGCCGAAATGGGACAGGAATTCCTCGCTGGTCCCATAAGTGACCGGCCGGCCTGGCGCCTTGCGCCGGCCGCGCAGCCTGATCCAGCCGGTCTCAAGCAGCACGTCGAGTGTTCCTTTTGACGTGCTCACGCCGCGGATTTCCTCGACCTCGGCGCGGGTCACGGGCTGGTGGTAAGCGACGATCGCAAGCGTCTCGATCGCCGCGCGCGACAGCTTTCGCGTGACCACCGATTCATGGGTCAACAGCCAGGCCAAATCGGTCGCGGTGCGCAGCGTCCACTTGCCCCCAATGCGCACGAGATTGACGCCGCGAGACGCATATTCACGCTGCAACTGCTGGAGCAATGCGCGCACGTCGATGCCGGCCGGCAGCCGCGAGGCAAGGATTTTCTCATCGAGCGGCGCTCCAGCGGCAAACAGCAAAGCTTCGAGGATGCGCAGCTCTTCAGCGCGCGACTGTTCGGCGCGGTCGGGATCCTTCTTGTCGCCGACGATCACCCGCATTTCCGCGACTTTCCCCATTGGCTTCTTCCCCCTCTTAACCATTCCCCGATTCCGCGGCTCCGCCCTGCGAGAAGGTGCCGTCGGCATTCTGTTTCTTGCGCAAGTAGAGCGGCGAGAAAGCGCCTTGCTGGTGCGCTTCGAGCCGGCCCTCCCGGATCATTTCGAGCGCCGCGGCAAAGCTCGAAGCCAGCACGGTGGCGGTCATCGCAGGATCGGTGAGATAGGCGACCAGATATTGATCGAGCGGGCTCCAGTCCATGCTTTGGCCAATCAGGCGCTCGAGCGCTTCACGCGCTTCGGCAAGCGACCAGACCGTGCGCTTGGCGACGCGCACGACCGATCGCGACTGGATCTGCCGCCGTGATGCATAGACCGAGAGCAGGTCATAGAGCGTGGCCGACCATTGCGGATGCTTGATCTCGGCGATCGGCTCGGGCTGTCCGCGCTCGAAAACGTCGCGGCCGAGCTGCGGCCGGTTCATCAATTGCTCGGCGAATTTGCGGATCGCCTCAAGCCGGCGCAGCCGCAACGCCAGCGCATTGGCCATCTCCTCGGCGCTTAAGCCTTCGGCCGGGTGCTGTTCAGGCAGCAACAGGCGGGATTTCAAATAGGCCAGCCACGCCGCCATCACCAGGTAATCGGCGGCAAGTTCCAGGCGCATCTTGCGCGCCTCTTCGATGAAGGCGAGGTACTGATCGGCAAGCGCCAGGATGGAAATCTTGGCGAGATCGACCTTCTGTTGGCGCGCCAGCGTCAGCAAAAGGTCGAGCGGCCCCTCAAAACCCTCGACGTCCACCATCAGCGACGGCTCGTCGCCCGACCGCTCGGTCAGCTCAGTTTCGAAGTCTTGTTCAGCGTTCATGCGAACCCTGCCTCGGGGCGAATGTCGCTTAGCAGTTTGGCGAGCTCGGCGCGGCCTGCAGCAACATCGAAGGGCGCTGGCGGCTTGCGTGCGGTCAGCGCCGCTGCGGCCCGGCGCGCGGCATCGCCTGCGAGCGCCGGTGCTTCTGCAGCAACTTCGACCATTTCGGACAACACCCCATTGCAATGAAGGACGACGTCGCAGCCAGCCGCGATCGCGGCCCGGCTGCGCTCGGACAGCGAGCCGGACAGTGCGCCCATCGAAATATCATCGCTCATGAGCAGCCCGGTAAAACCGATCGAATCGCGAATCACATGCTTCACTATATTGGCCGAAGTGGTCGCCGGCGCGACCGGGTCGACCGCGGTAAACACAACATGAGCGGTCATCCCCAGGGGCAGACCGCATAAAGGCCGGAACGCGGCAAAATCGGTAGCATCCAGGGTCGCCCGGTCGGCAGTCACCGCAGGAAGCCGCTGGTGGCTGTCAGCCGTTGCGCGGCCATGCCCAGGCAGATGCTTGAGCACCGGCAGAACGCCGCCCTCCGTCAGGCCGGCGGCGAAAGCGCCAGCGAGCGCGGCCACCTTGGCCGGATCAGCGCCATAGGCCCGATCGCCAATCACCGGATCGGCGCCCGCGGCTGGCACGTCGGCGACCGGAGCGCAGTCAACGTCGATGCCAAGCCGCGCCAGATCACTGGCAATCAGCCACCCGCCCAGCCGTGCTGCTCTAAGCCCAGCCTCGGGATCGCGGTCGAATACCGCTCCATACGCGGCCGCAGGGGGATAGGCCGGCCAATGCGGGGGACCCAAGCGCTGCACCCGCCCCCCTTCCTGATCGACCAGGACTGGCGCTTGACGGCCGACCGCCTCGCGAAACTCATCGATCAACCGGCGCAGCACATCGGGCATGGTCACGTTCCGCCTGAACAGGATCAGCCCCCACGGGGCCGCCTCCTGTACGAACTGCCGCTCCGCCGTTGTGAGGGTGGTCCCCGCAAGACCAGTGATGAACGCGCGCATTTACGGCTATGAGGACCCTGTGCCGGCCGAAGCTGCAGGCCTGATCCGGTAGCAACATCCAAAATGGATCATGCCCCACTAGAGGCGCGACAACCTGCGAATGCAAGCGCGCCTTGTGCCGATCCGATGCCGATCAATTCTTTTGTACGAGACAGCTGCCGCCGGCGGCTTTGAGGTTCGAGCACAGTTCTGTGGCCTGGTCCGCCGACGCGAATGGACCCACCATTGCGCGGAAGAAGATGCCTTTGGCGCCGAGATCAGCGCGGCGGATGATCGGCGTACGACCGCGGAGCAGGTCCGGATATTTGGCCTGCAGGTCGCGGAACGAAGACTGCGCTTCCTCCTCGCTCCGTTGCGACGAAACTTGGACGGCATAGCCACCGCCCGTCGCGACAGGCGCCACCGGAGCTGCTGAGGCTGTCTCGTTTGCCGGCGGTTTGCTGGACGGTGCGGGTTGCGCGGGAGCGGGCCGCGGACGCGCCGGCGCGGCTGAGGCTTCCGTGGAGGAAGGCACGATGGAGAGTGGGCCGTTGCTCCCTTGCGGCGGTTGCGTTCCCGGACGCGGCGCGACGGCTTGGCTGGCCGGCGAACCGGCAGTGCCGTCGGGGGCACTGGACTGGTCGGTATGGATTGTGACGGTGCGGATTTTTTTCGGCCCAGGCGCGGCCTGCGTGGCTGGCGCGACCGTAGAAACTGACGGCAGGGCAGCCGGCGGGGAGACTTGGCCGGCGCTCGGGCTCGATGCGGTCGTGGCCGGCATCGCCGGAGCGAGCGGAGCCGGCGGCGTCGACATTGCAGGATTGCTCGATGACGGGCCGCCCGAATAGCCGACCACTGCGCCAGGGCCGCCGATCGACGGCGGGTCGGGGAAGACTGGCACCGTCGAAACCGACCGCGGTGCCGTGCTCGTGACCGCCGGCGGAATATCGACCGGCCGCTCCTCTCGTGACACCAGCCGTTCGCGGGATGCCGCGTTGTTATCGTCCGCGTCACGCGCGGCGCCGTCTTGAGAGCCTACGCCGCTTGGTACGATCTTGTTCGGACCGCTCTCAGCCTTGATGATCGGCGGCAGGGCCGGCAGCACTGGACCACCGAACATGGCGCGATAGGCGAAGGCGCCGGCGGTGCCAAGCACCGCTAAGGCAAATATTGCCGCGACAAAAATGAAACCGCTGCGGCGAACCGTGTTTTGTTCCTCGCTGTATTCGTCGCCATAGCCATGATCGTCAGCCGCATACCGTTCGTCTTCGTATTCGCCCTGATAGTGGCTATCGCGCTCATCCGGCGACCGGTCGTGCCCGTCTGCGGTCTCCTGGTACGCGGCCTCGTGCGCCTCGCCATCGGCAACATCGCGTGCCGGCTCCACGACGAAATCGGACTCCTGCCGAAAACGCGCGCCGCGCGATGGCGGTGCAGGATGTTCGCGCGCAGCCCGCTCGTAACCGTCGACTCGGTCCGCTCGGTAATCCGGATCGACGTCCCGTACATATTGCTCATCCTCGGGCGTCGAATAGCGATCACCGATTGGTGCTCGTAGTACCTCGTCCGGCGCGGGATAGCTGGCGGCCTGACTGACCTGACCGCGCCGATCGTCCGCATCTTCCGGCGCCGCCGGTCTACGATCTCGTTTGTTCATCGGCACGCTCTGACCGATGAGCCGTGCCAATTCGGCAAGCGGATCGTCAGCCTGAGCGCGCGGCGCCTCCTCCGCGCTGCGCCGACGGGGCGGATCGCGATAGGAACGCTGATCGTTTTCAGCCATCAGATTCGACTCGTTTAGCCATCACAGGAGAAACCAAGCCAAGGGACATTCAACGAAACATTCGACCCGCATTCGCCGCCGGCAACGCCCAAGCGGCAGCACCAATAACCGAGTGGACTATCGCATCTCGTTTGGCGCCTCGACCCCGAGCAGTGCCAGCCCCGATGCGATCACGGCGGCAACCCCCTGAACAAGCACAAGCCGGGCTTCGGTCAGTTGTCGATCATTCTGGATAATGAAGCGTAAATGTGGCGATGCATTACCCAGCGTCCAAAGTGCGTGAAATTCACTTGCTAAATCGAACAAATAAAAGGCAATTCGGTGCGGTTCGTGTGCCACCGCGGCACCTGCAAGGATCCGCGGATAGAGCGCGACTTGCCGCATCAGCGCAAGTTCCGCCGGATCGTCAAGGCGAGAGAGATCGGCGCGTTCAGCCAATTGCGCGAAATGATCCGGCAGGTCGGCAAAAGCGGCACGGGCGTTGCGAAACACCGACTGCGCACGGGCGTGTCCGTATTGGACGTAGAAGACCGGATTGTCGCGGGATTGTTCGCGCACTTTCACCAGATCGAAATCGAGCGCGGCATCATTCTTGCGAAACAGCATCATGAAGCGGACGGGATCACGCCCTACTTCATCCACCACCTCGCGAAGCGTGACGAACTCCCCTGCCCGCTTGGACATTTTGACCGGCTGGCCCGCGCGCAAGAGCTTCACGAGCTGAACGACTTTGACATCGAGCTCGGCGCGGCGATCGCTCAACGCCGCCACGGCCGCTTGCATGCGCTTGATATATCCGGCGTGATCAGCTCCCCAAACGTCGATCAGCGTGCGAAATCCGCGCTCAAGCTTCGAACGGTGATAAGCGATATCGGACGCGAAATAGGTGTACGAACCGTCCGATTTTTTCAGCGGACGATCGACGTCATCGCCAAAGGCCGTCGAACGAAACAATGTCTGTTCGCGATCCTCCCAATCTTCGGCCGGCGCTCCCTTCGGCGGCGGTAAACGCCCCTCGTAGACATAGCCGCGCTGGCGCAGGAGTTCGATCGCCGCTCCAACGCGATCCTCGCCGCTCATCAAGAGCGAGCGCTCGGAAAAGAACACGTCTGGTTTCACATCAAGCGCCGCGAGGTCATCGCGGATTGCCTGCATCATCATGGCGACCGCTTTGTCGCGCACGATGGGCAGCCAACTTGTCTCCGATTGTTTTGCGAGCGCTTCGCCATATTCGGCCGCAATCGCCGCGCCGACCGGTTTGAGATAATCACCGGGGTAAAGCCCTTCGGGAATTGCGCCGATCTTTTCGCCCAGCGCCTCGCGATAGCGCAGGAAAGCGGAGCGAGCGAGAAGATCGACCTGTACCCCGGCGTCATTGATGTAGTATTCGCGCGTCACCTTGAATCCGGTGAACGCCAGCAAATTGGCAAGCGCATCACCGAACACCGCGCCTCGGCAATGGCCGACATGCATCGGCCCCGTCGGATTGGCGGATACGTATTCGACATTGACCGGCGCGCCGTTACCGAGGTCGATTTTTCCGTAACTCGAGCCCAACCTCACGGCAGCACGCAAGACGTCGGCCCAAGCCGCCGGGCGCAGCGTGATATTCACAAATCCGGGGCCGGCCACTTCGGCCTTGGCCACCAGCACGTCGGCCCGGAGTTTTTCCGCGATCGCTTCGGCGAGCTCGCGCGGCTTGCGCCCGGCATCCTTCGCCAAAACCATGGCCGCGTTGGTTGACATGTCGCCGTGCGCGGCGTCACGCGGCGGCTCCACGGTGACCCGCGATTGATCGATGCCGGGCGGCAATACGCCCGCGGCAATCAACGCTTCGCTTGCGGCGCGAACGCGTTCGAGCATTTCGGCGAAAATGTTGACAGACGGCATGCCTTGCACGCGCTTTTGTAACTGGATCGCGCCGCGCGCCTAACGCAATTCCGGAGTCGAGTCAAAGAGCCGCGCGTGCTCGGCAAGCGCATAGCGGTCGGTCATGCCGGCAATGAAATCGGCGATATGACGGGCCCGCGCAGCCTCGTCGAGCCCGGTAATACCTTCGCCCCACTCGGCCGGCATGTCCTGCGGCCGGGCGCTGTAACGCGCGAACAGATCGCGCACGACATCGGCGGCTTGGTCCATCACTTTCATCACCCGCGGGTGCCGATACATCCGCGGTTTGAGGAAGCTTTTGATCGCGCGATCCTCCTCCCCCACTTGGCGCGAGAAAGCGCCGATCGGCGCGGCGGCGCGGCGCACATCGTCCGCCGAATTCGGATCGAGCGCGGCGAGCCGCTTAGTGCTCTCGCTAACGACATCGTCGATAAGGAGGCCAATGAGTTGGCGAATGAGCTCATGCACAAGCCGATCGTGATCGAGGTTGGGATAAGCTTCGTGAATTGCCGCGACAATCCGGCCCGGCAGTGGCACGGCGGCGATCTCTTCGAGCTCAAATAATTTCGCGCGCAATCCGTCATCGATATCGTGAGCGTCATAAGCGATGTCATCGGCCACAGCGGCGACCTGCGCTTCGGCGCTGGCGAAACTCCAGAGGTGGAGGTCGTGCACGCGGCAATAGTCGAGAATGAATGCCGGAACGCCGTGCCGCCGATAGTGCTCAAGCGGCGCGCCGGCGCGGTCGGTGAGCGGACCATTGTGCTTGACCAGGCCCTCGAGCGTTTCCCAGGTCAGGTTCAGGCCGTCGAACGCGGGATAGCGGCGCTCCAGCGCTGTCACCACGCGTAGCGTCTGGGCATTGTGATCGAAACCGCCGAACGCCGATAGGCAGGAGTCGAGCGCGCGTTCTCCGGCATGGCCGAACGGCGGATGGCCTAGGTCGTGCGCGAGCGCCAGCGCCTCGGCCAGATCCTCGTCGAGCCGCAGCCGCCGGGCCAGCGCACGCGCGATCTGCGCGACCTCGAGTGTATGGGTCAGCCGTGTCCGATAGTGATCGCCCTCGTCAAAGACGAAGACTTGAGTCTTGTGCTTGAGGCGGCGGAACGCGGTGGCATGGATGATGCGGTCGCAATCGCGCCGAAAGGCGCTGCGGCTTGTGCTCGGCGGCTCGGGATAAAGCCGGCCGCGGCTTCGTTCCGGGTCGCAGGCATATGGCGCACGGGAAATAACCAAATCCATTGGTCTGCACCGCGCTAGTGTGGTGGATTTGAAGTTCCCTACTATTAAGCGGCTAGCTCGGATAGGAACTTCAAATCCAAAAACCACGCTAGAACTTCAAATTTGCTAGTGTCCTTTTGATTCTGAAGTTCGTATCAGAGGCGCCGCAAAGACTTGCGAACTTGGAATCGGACACTAGCCAGTAATTGACCTTAGCCAGTAATTGACCTTCGGTTCCACCGCACTTAACTATCGTGTTGGCAGTGTTGCAATCGGGCCGATTGCGATTCGGAGAGTAGATGAGCGTCAACGTCACCGTAACCGAGCGCGCCGCGCGGCGAATCGGCGAGATCCTGCGTCAGGAAGCCGCCGGCACGATGCTGCGTGTCAGCGTCGAAGGCGGCGGCTGCTCCGGCTTCCAGTATAAATTCGACACTGAGCGCGAGCGTGCCGACGACGATATCGTGATCCAGCAAAGCGGCGCGACTGTACTGATCGATCCGGTTTCACTCAATTACATGGCTGGATCCGAGATCGATTTCGTGG
>Ga0207693_10005412_pt1 | contig 10662 bp, 6 predicted proteins | sample LARL81metaG_FD_184347 | JGI IMG/M metagenome (GOLD analysis project Ga0207693, IMG submission 184347) | Corn, switchgrass and miscanthus rhizosphere microbial communities from Kellogg Biological Station, Michigan, USA - LAR L8-1 metaG... | ecosystem: Host-associated > Plants > Roots >... | reverse complement strand
GATCTGCGACTGCTGCTGATGCTTGGCCGCGGACGTATCGGTCTTTCCCATCAGGATCGCGATCTTGCAGCGGGGATCGCCGACGCCGGACGACCACCATTTGCGGCCGTTGATCACGTAATGATCGCCGTCGCGCTCGATGCGGGTCTCGATATTGGTGGCATCGGACGAGGCGACCGCCGGCTCCGTCATCAGGAAGGCCGAGCGGATTTCGCCGTCCATCAAGGGGCGCAGCCATTTGCGCTTCTGCTCCTTGGTGGCGTAGCGGATGAAGACTTCCATGTTGCCGGTATCGGGCGCCGAGCAGTTGAACACTTCCGAGGCCCAGCCGATATGACCCATCTCCTCGGCGAGCGGCGCGTATTCGAGATTGGTCAATCCCGCGCCGCGGAATTCGTCGTCCTCATGCGAGGACGGCGGCATGAACATGTTCCAGAGGCCCTCGGCGCGCGCCTTCTTCTTCAATTCCTCGAGGACCGGAATCACCTTCCAGCGCTCGCCCTCGGCGTCCTGCTGCTTGTAGATCGGCACCGCCGGGCGGACGTGCTTGGCCATGAAATCCCGCACCCGGTCCAGCCATTCCTTCTGCTTATGCGACATCGTGAAATCCATGGGACGCTCCTCGCCTGCTTCTTGAAGAAGAACCGATCGTTGGGCCGCAACTCTCTGCCCGCGGCGACGTCACCGCAAGATGATTTCTCGCGTCGGCATGTCGCGGGTGATCGCTCCGGCCGAGCCGTCAAATGCCGTCACGCGAAAATCCGCGGATTGACATTATCCGGTCATCAAACGATAGTTTCATACAGGCGTTTGAAATGCAACTCTCCCCTTGCCCCGTCGTTCCGGGGCGGCCCGCAGGGCCGAACCCGGAATCTCGAGATCGTGGTGCGAGATTCCGGTTCGCCTTTTCGAGGCGCCCCGGAATGACAAAGGAAACAGCGGGGTCGTCAACATGCCGAGCGATCAGACCCGGACCGCCATCCTCGCCGCCGCCGAACGGCTCTATGCCGAGCGCGGCTTTTCCGACGTGACGCTGCGCGACATCGTTGCCGAAGCAAACGTCAATCTCGCGGCGGTGAATTATCATTTCGGCTCCAAGGACGAGCTGATCGCGGAGCTGTTCGTCACGCGCAGCCTCGCGCTCAACCGCGAGCGCCTGCGCGAATTGCGCGCAGCGGAAGAGAAAGGCGAAGGTCGCGCCGACATCGCCGGCATCCTGCGCGCGCTGGTCGGCCCGTCGCTGCGCGGCTGCCTCGGCCCGGAGAACCAGCGCGCGACGGCAGCGCAGTTCATGATCCGCGTCTCGATCGAATCCGTGCCGCCGATCCGCCGCATCCGGAATCGCGAGATCGATCATTTGCGGAAATTCATCGCCGCGATGCGCCGCTCGCTGCCGGGCCACGGCGACGCCGAGCTCTATTGGGGCCTGCATTTCGCGCTCGCGATGGCGCAACAGACCGTCCGCGACAGCGAGCGGCTGACCAAATTGTCGGAAGGCAAATGCGACGTCGACGACGTCGAGGGCGTCATCGACCGCGTCGTGTCGGTCGCGGTGATGGGGCTTATGGGACGGGCGACGCAGGACAAGCCGGCACCGCGCGCCACGGCGCTGTCGGTTAAATAACCCCCTGCTTCTTCAGCGCCTCGATCTTCGCCTCGTCATAGCCGAGGTTCGAGGAGAGAATGTCGCGCGTGTGCTCGCCGAGGCGCGGCGGGGCGCGGTACTCCGTGACGGGAGTGCCGGAGAAGGTCAGCGGGTTGCGGACCAGCGAGAGCGCGTGCTCGAAGGGATGATCGACCTTGATCTCCATGCCGCGCGAGCGGACATGGGGATCGGCGAAGACATGGGCGAAATCGTTGACGGGGCCTGAGGGCACACCCGCCTTCTCCAATTCCTCCAGCCAATAGGCCACCGGTTTCTTGAGGAAGTGGCCGGCAAAGATCGCCATAATCTCCTTGCCGTTGACGACGCGGTCGTTGTTCTTGAGGAATTTCGGATCTTTCGCGAGCTCCGGCGCGCCGAGCACCTCGCAGGTGCGCGCGTACTGGCCGTCATTGCCGACCACCAGCATGATCTCGCCGTCGGCGCAGCGGAACACGCCGGCCGGCATGCCGCCATTGCCCCAGGTGCCGCGGCGCGGCGGCGACTTGCCGTTGACGAGAAAGATCTGCACGTAGTGCGACAGCGAGGCGATCACGGTGTCGAGCAGGCAGACGTCGAGATGCTGGCCCTCGCCGCCATTGGCCTTGCGGTGATAGAGCGCGGACAGGATCGCGATCGAGGTGTTCATGCCGGTCATGTAGTCGACGATGGAGGGGCCGACCTTCATCGGCCCGGCGCCGGGCTCGCCGTCCATATGCCCGGTGACGCTCATCAGGCCGCCCATCGCCTGGAAGATCGCATCGTAACCTGCGCGCGGCGCATAAGGCCCGGTCTGGCCGAAGCCGGTCACCGAGCAATAGATGATGTTCGGATTGACGGCGCGGATCGCGTCATAGTCGAGGCCGTAGCGGTTGAGATCGCCGACCTTGTAGTTCTCCATGAAGACATCGCAACCCTTGGCGAGTTCGCGGATGATCTCCTGCCCTTCGGGCTTGGCGATATTGACGGTGACCGAGCGCTTGTTGCGGTTGGCGCAGAGATAGAACGAGTTGTTGTTGTTCTCCTTGCCCTCGGGATCGACAAGATAAGGCGGCCCGAAGGCGCGCGCGTCATCGCCGGTGCCGGGCCGCTCGATCTTGATCACGTCGGCGCCGAGATCGCCTAGCATCTGCGCGGACAACGGCCCTGCGAGCACGCGGGTGAGATCGAGAATCTTGATGCCTGAGAGCGGCAGCGCCGACATGAAACCTTCCTCCGGAACCCTGAGCTTGTCTTTTGGCCTGCGGACGATCCCGCGGGCAGCGGTGAATCCAGCCGATACACCATTTTCGGACGCCGTGCACTGCGCGCCTCGCATGCCGCCATCCGCCTGACGCGTCATCGGGCTGGAGCCGCGTCGGCCGATACCGCTTGAACGATCCGCCCTGCGTCCGTCAGGCGCCTTTCGCCTTGGCGCGGGCTTTCGCGGTCATCACGCCGTCGAAGGCGTCACCCATGACGTCGATCGACGGTACGTGGCCCGTGAACAGCTTGAACCCGTCCGCGGCCTGGTGGATCGCAAGCTCGCGCCCGGTCATCACCCGCGCGCCTTTTTTCTTCGCTGCGGTCAGAAGCGGCGTCCATAGCGGCGAATAGACGGCGTCCGCGACCCACAGCCGTGCGTGCAAGAACTCAGCCCGCACCGGCGTGTCACGGTTCGGCAGCATGCCGACCGGCGTGCCATTGACGACACCGGCCGCGCCATTCAACGCCTCCGCGACGCTATCCGCGACCGAGATCCTCTCGTGCGCGCGCAACAGCGATGCGAGGTGTTCCGCCCGCGCCCGGTCGGCATCGAAGATGCGGATGCCGGCGACACCGAGGCGTACAAGCGCAAAGGCAATCGCCTTGCCGACGCCACCGGCGCCGATCACGGCGACCTCGCCATGATCGGATTGGGCAACGAGACGCTCGGCGGCGCGTGCAAAACCAGTCGTGTCGGTGTTGTGGCCGATCAGGCGGCCGTCGCGCACCACCACGGCATTGACCGCACCCATGGCGGCGGCTTCCGGCGCCAGTTCGTCGAGCAGGCCGACGACGGCCTCCTTGTAGGGATAGGTGACGTTGACGCCGGCAAAGCCGAGACGGCGCACGCCATCCAGCAAGTCCTGCAACTGCGCGCGTCCGGCACCGGCGATCTCGATGAGCTGATAGTGGCAGGCAAGGCCGAGCGCCATGGCCGCCTCCTCGTGCATCGCGGGCGACGCCGAATGCGCGATCGGGTAGCCGATCAGGCCGGTGAGGAATTTCCTGCGGCCTGAGGTCTTGCGGGGCGGCGCGGCGGCCGGCTTCGGCTCGGCTTCACCTGCGAGATAGGCCAGCACGATGTCGCCGATCTGCTGCTTGTTGCGGTTACGCACCCGGGCATTGCTGAGGTCACGATCGAACAGCGTGCCGAAGGTGTGGCGATTGGCGACCCGGAAAAAGCAGAAGGAGCTGATCGCCAGATGCAGGTCGATCGGATCGACCTCGCGCCTGAACACGCCCTCTGCGCGGCCGCGCTCCAGGATGCGCTTGAGCGTCGCGATGATCGAGGCGTTCAGCTCGCGCAGTTGCGAACTGCGTTTCAAGTGCCGGCCGCGATGGATATTCTCGATGCTGACGAGGCGGATGAAATTCGGATTGCGCTCGTCGTGGTCGAAGGTCGCTTCCACCAGGCGGCGCAGCGCTTCCTCCGCGCCGTAGCTCTCGCTGTCGAGCGAGCTTTCCAAGGTGCGGATCGAGCGATAGGCCTCCTCCAGCACCGCAAGATAAAGCTGCTCCTTGCCGCCGAAATAATAATAGATCATCCGCTTCGAGGTGCGGGTCTTCGCGGCGATGGTGTCGACACGGGCGCCGGAATAGCCTTCGGCGGCAAACTCCACCGTCGCGACATCGATGATGTCGCGCTTCGTGCGCTCCGGATCGTTCTTCCGCGTCTTGAGCCTTGTCTTGGGCTTCGGCGTTTTGCCAGTACGCTGCAGCATGGTGTTTCCCGGAAGATCGCCCAGTCTAAAGCGCGATAAGATCAGCCTGAAGCGTCATCGCGCTTTAGGTCTTTGTTTGAGCATGATCTCCGCGCAAACGCGTGCCGCGTTGTCGCGAGGGAAAACCGCTACACACTTTTCCGGATCATGCTTCAGCGCCGAGGTCGCAGGTTCGGCGAGTGGCAACTTCCTGCTTGCTAGGAACGAACCAGTTCGTACATTATTGGAACACGGCCGGCAAGCCGCGATCGGCCGTCCTTTCGGTCATGCGACCGCCGGACCGGCCAAACAATCAAGAAATCAAATCGGGGGGATCATGAGTTTCTGGGCACCGGACAAGAGCCGCCTGCAGCATCGTGCCGCGCTCGTCAGCTTCGTCGGCAGCATGCTCGAATACTACGACTTCTTCATCTACGGCACCGCCGCCGCCCTCATCTTCCCGAAAGTCTTCTTCGTCAATGTCGATCCCGCAACCGGAACGCTGCTCGCGCTCCTGAGCTTCGGCATCGGCTATATTGCGCGCCCGGTCGGCGCGGTCATCCTGGGCCATTTCGGCGACCGCATCGGCCGCAAGACGGTCTTGATCTTCACCCTCCTGCTGATGGGCGGCTCGACGCTCGCGATCGGACTGTTGCCCGACGCGAAAACGATCGGCAGCGCCGCGCCGGTCCTTCTCACGCTGCTGCGGCTGCTGCAGGGCCTGTCGGCGGCCGGCGAACAGAGCGGCTCCAACTCGCTGACATTGGAACATTCGGCGAGCGGACGGCGCGCCTTCTTCACGAGCTGGACGCTGACGGGGACACAGGCCGGCGCGATCCTGGCGACCCTCGTTTTCATTCCCGTGGCTTCGCTGCCCGAGGAACAACTCCTGAGCTGGGGCTGGCGGATTCCGTTCCTGCTGAGCTTCGTCGTGCTCGTCGTCGCCTATCTCATCCGCCGCACCATGCCGGAGACACCGGCCTTCTCCGACATCAAGCAACGGCACGAGCTGGCACGTTTCCCCGTGCTGACGCTATTGCGCGACTATTGGCCCGACGTGCTGCGGGTGATCGTCTGTGCGCTGATCGCGACCGTCAGCACGGTCACCGCCGTGTTCGCGCTCGGCTATGCCACCAGCAGGTTCGGCGTCTCCCGAACGACCATGCTGTGGGCCGGCGCGCTCGCCAACACGACTGCGCTCGTCACCCAGCCGCTCTGGGCCATGCTCGCCGACCGCGTCGGTCGCAAGCCCGTGTTCATCGGCGGCGTGCTCGGCTGCGCCGTGATGCTGTTTCCCTATTTCGTCGCCATCACCACGGGCAACGCGGCCGTCATCATCGCCGCATCGATCGTGCTGTCGGGATTGATCTACACCGCACCGAACGCGATCTGGCCGTCGTTCTATGCCGAAATGTTCGAGACCCGCGTGCGCTATTCCGGCACCGCGATCGGCACGCAGCTTGGTTTTCTCGGCGCAGGATTTACGCCCGTCATCAGCCAGAGCCTGCTCGGCGACGGCCCCAATGGCTGGATCCCCGTTGCGGCGTTCGTCGCCGGCTGCTGTGTCGTCTCCGCCGCGGCCGCCGCGACCGCGCGCGAGACGCACGCGGTCGGCATCGACGATCTCGGCAGGCGGACGCAGGAGGCCTGAAGCTCTTCTGCGCCGTCAAGCCGGCATGGCGAAGGAGATCGTCGATCGATCGTAGTCCCCGGCCCCCATCTTCCCTTCGGGGAAGATGTCGTGCCGCTCGATCCATTCGAACGACTGCTCGTAGACCTCGCGGGTGTAAGGCTCGAACACGATGCGCTCGCCCGGACCCCAGCGCCTTGTGTCCATCATGGCGTGGAAGCGCTCGGGAAACTCGTTCTTGTAGTAATGCGTGTAGAGCTCCGGGCGCAGGTCGATATCGCGCTGCGCCTTCTTGAGCGCGCGGAAATAGCGCCGGACGTCTTCCGGCTCCGGCGTGCCCTTGATCATGGTCGCGATCATGAAGGTGGTGTCGATGATCTTGCGGAAACCGAGCTGCTCCGCGAGATAGTAAGGACCGTTGAACAGCGAGGTCGCCTGGCTCTTGCCGTCGAGCAGCATCTCGATGCGGTGGAACAGCATGCCGTCCTCGAAGGTCAGCTTGATCTTCTCCGCCGGAAGATACTGCTCGAGCGCCTGGATCGCGGAATAGTGGCTGCCGGACTGGAAGCCGACCGCAATCGGCACGTCGGCAAGATCTTCGGGGCTTCGGATCGGCGAATCCGCCGGCACGAAAATCCCTGACGGCGCGACGGAATAGGCATCCGAATAGAGCTTGGTGTGACCGCTGGAGGCCGCGACATTGACGGTCCAGTGACAGGCACAGCTCAGATTGGCCTCGCGCCCTTTTTCGATGCTCTGGAAGGCGCCTTCATTGACCTTGTTGTGATGCTGGCCGCCGGTCGATTTGATCAGCTCGCGAAATTCGTAATCCAGGCCTTCGGCGCGGAAATAGCCCTTCTCCTCCGCGACCCATTCCTGCAGCCGGAAATGCGCTTCGATGATGAATTTGTCCATGACAGGCCCCTTCTCGGCATCCAATTGACGATTGACACGAAGGTACCATAAGACGGAGACAACGCCATTCCCGAACTGGAATATAACCTATGGCTGATCTGGCATTTCATGAATTGAGCCTGAAGGATCTGCGCGTGCTGCAGGTGCTGCTGCGCGAGTGCAGCATCACGCGCGCGGCGCAGGTGCTGGAGACGACGCAGCCCGACGTCAGCAAGAGGCTGGCCTATCTCCGGCGCCAGTTCGGCGACCAGTTGCTGGTTCGCAACGGGCAGACGATGCAGCCGACGGCCAAGGCAACGGACATTGCGCCGCAGGTGAAAAGCCTGCTCGACACCGCCGATGCGTTGCAGGCCGATACGCTGGTTTTCGACCCCGCAACGTCCGATCGCCTGTTCGGTCTGCTGGTGAGCGATGTCGGCATGGTGCGTTTCGTGCCGCCTCTGCTTGAGCGCATGGCCGATGCGGCGCCCCGGGTCCGCCTGCGCGCCGTGCCGCTCGGATCATGGCAGATCGAATCCAAGCTCGAAAGCGGCGAAGCAGATCTGGCGCTGGGCGCGTTCCCGCGCGCGGCGTCGCATCTGCGGCGGCAGAAGCTCTACTCCGACGGCTATGTCAGCGTGGTTCGCAAGGATCATCCGCGATTGCGCGAAATGCGCTCGCCGGCCGGCTTCGGCGCACAACGGCACATCCTGATCACGGCGTCCGAGATCGGCCATGCCGCGCACAGCCAGGCCGAGCGCGCGATATCCACGAAGATCGCGCCGTCGAACATCCTGCTGCGCGTGCCGAGTTTCCTCGCCGGCGCCATCGTCGCCTCGCAGACCGACGGCATCGCCACCCTGCCCGCCAACCTCGCGGCGAGCGTTGCCGCGCCGCTTGGCCTGGTCGCATTCAAGACGCCGCTTGCGCTGCCGCGCATCGAGATCGCGCAATACTGGCATGAGCGCTTCCACCGCGACGCCGCGCATCGCTGGCTGCGCGCAATGACGTTTGAACTTTTCGGCGAAGGGCGGCGTCAGCGTCAGACGCCGAGATAGCCGCGCGATCATCCCGGTGGATGACAATTTCCTCGCGCCTGGACCTCCGTCGTCATTGCGGGGAGCGTCAGCGACGAAACAATCCAGCGCTTCGCCTCGGAGACCTTTCTGGATTGCTTCGCTGGCGCTCGCAATGACGGAAAGGTCCGTCAAACACCTCACCTCAACAGGCTGCGTCGGAACGTACCAACCGTGCGCCCTATTCCGCCGCCAGCTTCTTCAGCTCATCATCCGACATCAGATCCGGATCCATCGCGCGGAGTTCGGCGCGGGCGCGGTCCTTCAACTGGACGGCCGTGGCGCGGCCGCTCTCCCTGATCCGGTCCACCTCGATGACGGTGTCGATGTGCTCCTGCACCGCGACGCGCTTTTCGTTCGGCGCGGCGATGATGATCTGCAGGCCGAGCTTCTTGTAGAAGCTCATCATCTGACGCTGGTTCTTGCCGTCCATCTTTGAGAATGCCTCGTCGAAGATCGCAAGTCCCATCCCTGTGGCCTGCCCGTTCTGCGCATTGCCGCTGCCGTAGACGGACGCGAGCGAAGCGCCGATTGCGACGTAGATCGGCACCTGCTGCTCGGCACCGGAACCCGTGCCGCGCCGCGTCTCCCACCGCGTGGTGCGGCCGGTGACGATATCCTGCATGTGGATCTCGAAGGTGAAGAAGTTGCGGTAATCCTCGAACTCCGTGAAATCCTTCTCCGGGTCTTCGAGCAAGGCCTCGATGTCGCGCAGCGTATCCCGATGCGGAAAATCGGCGGGGATCTCGTCGCCCTTGAACAGCAGGTCGAGTGCCTCGGGCTGTGTCTTGCCGATCTCGATGATCTTCAGGATCGGCTGGAACTCCACCAGCCGCGTGTGATGGAACGAGTATCTCTCATTGTGGAAGGGGTGATCCGCCAGACCGCGATTCATCGCCGTCAGCTCGCGCTCCATCTTGCTGATCCGCGAGGTCAGCGCGTTGATGAACTGGCCGCGCAGCAATGTTGCAGCCTTTTCGGCCGCCTCGCGCGCCTGCCGCTCATACCGGCGCAGCTCGCTGGTCTCGATCTCGTGGATCAGCGCGTCCATCCACGGCTTCACCTCGCGCAGCGGCTCGCTCTCGGTACCGACCTGCGCGACCACGCCGAACTTGTCGAAGTAATCGCCGAGAGCCTGGCGGAGCTGTCGTTCGGTCCCGATGCGATCGGCTTCCGCGCGCGCAGCGGCGTCCGACGCGGCATCAGCGACGGCACGATGCCGCTCGGCGTCGGATGTCTTCGACACGGCGTCAAACCGGCCTCGATAGGCCGCGCGGCCCGATATTCTGTCGTAGAGCGGCAGCACCTTCAGATACAACAACCATGCCTGCCGCACGCTGAGCTTCGAGCCGGGCACGCCGTCGCCGGCCTCGATCGTGCTCTTGGCCTTGTCGGCTTCAGCGAAGTGCCTGTTGTATTCACGCTGTTGCATCTTGCGCTGCTCGGCGCGGTCGCTGCGCAGCTTGCGCTGCGCCGTCTGCTTGTTACGCAGGCCACCGTCGCTCTCCCCTTCCAGCGCGGCGATGCGCTGCTCGACCTCGCTCTTGTGCCGCGTGGCCGTTGCGAATTCCTCGACCATCGACTTGAACGTCGGCGAACGGTCGTCGAGGAAACGATGAAGTTCGACATAGGCCGCGTCCGCAAGTTTCGTCGTGCGCTCGATCTTCGCATAATCATCCGAGAGCTGGTCCGCCTCCTCCGCCATGTCCCGGAGCATTTGCGACTGAACGGTCTTGCCGAGCTTGAACGTTGCAGGATCGGCCGCGCGCTGCATGCGCACGAGGCCGTCGTCATAAAGGCCGTCCCGCATGATGGCCCGCCCCGGCTCGTTGAACTGGTCGAGCGTGTCGGCGAGCCTGACCGATCCATGCCGCCGGACGATGAAGGCCAGCGCGTCGGCGTCGTCAGACCTGAACAGCGTCGGAAACATGCCGGGTTGCAATGGCCCCTTGAGGGAATCCAGCTTGTTCAGGCTGACGAGCGAGGCGCCGCGGAATTCGCGGCGCCCCTCCCTGAACAGCGCGGTTGCGCGTGCGATGTCGGCACGATCCACAAACACCGCCTCGCGGTCGCGGCCGAGAAGCCCCTCGGCCGCCGCCGTCCAGGCGGGATCGGCGACTTCAACGAGATCGCAGAGCACCCGTGGCGACATGCCGGCCTGCCGGAGCTTCCGGCACAGATGCAGCGTCACCTCGGTGAGATGCGCGGCCCCTCCGCCGCTCGCATGCTGGTGCAGCCGGTCCCTTAGTCGTTGCGCCCTCGCCCGCTCGTCGCCCGCCTCGCGGATGAGACGTCGGCGCGCCTCGTCCACCTTGTCCAGCAGGCTGCGGTCGGACGACAGGACCTTCGCTTCGGCATCCAGCAGCGCGGCCGAGCGATCGATCATCGCGTCGCGTCCGGTCTTGGTCAGCCGCACGATTTCGGGGATAAAGTCGTCGAAGCCGAAGCCGGTCATGGCGCAGAGCGGCTCGAGCG
>Ga0207693_10005411_pt1 | contig 10664 bp, 8 predicted proteins | sample LARL81metaG_FD_184347 | JGI IMG/M metagenome (GOLD analysis project Ga0207693, IMG submission 184347) | Corn, switchgrass and miscanthus rhizosphere microbial communities from Kellogg Biological Station, Michigan, USA - LAR L8-1 metaG... | ecosystem: Host-associated > Plants > Roots >... | reverse complement strand
GCTCTCACGCGCATAGATGGTCTGGTAGCGTTCACGATCTCCGGGGGAATCGTTGCGGGCGATGTAGGGCGGGAGCGGGATGTGTCCGATGCGATCGACGGTCGCGAAGAAATCGGCAACGGGGGCAAACCGGATGTGGCGCTCGCCGAATTCTCCGCGAGCAAGAACCTCGGCTTGGAGTTCGTCATTTTCCCCAAAGAAGAGGTGCTCTCCAACAGCGATCTTACGGCCGGGACGGACGAGGCACTCCCATTCATTCGGCTCGCGTAGCAACTGCCGGGTCAGTAGGACTTCAATGCGTCCTTGCAGGAAATCGCGCGAGGCAGGGTTGAGCGGACTCGGGGCCTGGGACTTGAGTCCACCGCGCCGTCCGTAGAGCCGGGCGGGAAAGACGCGCGTGTTGTTGAAGACGACGAGATCGCCGGGGCGAAGCAGACTTGGAAATTCGCGGAAATCGCGGTCCTGCAGGGCTCCGGTTGCGGCCGAGAGGTGTAAAAGACGCGATCCGGCGCGATCGGGGAGAGGTTCCTGGGCAATCAATTCGTCCGGGAGATCGTAATGAAAATCGGAGACGAGCACGCAGTCCGATTATAAGGATTGGAGGCCTAACCACGGGCATTCCGGCAGATTTCGCGACGCTGATTTTGCAAAATTTTGGATTGTTTCGGGCACAATAGTACTGATACTATGCGGTTGCCATTGTGCGCCTGCTTTTTGCAAATCCCCCAAAAGGTTATTCATGCCTACGGAACGCAAGCATAGGGAAGAAATTGTTCGGTACGGAAAGATGCTCCACGAGCGGGGATTCGTGGCTGCGATGGACGGAAATCTGTCGGTCCGGCTGAAGGATGACCGGATTCTCGTGACACCGACGGCCCTGAGCAAGGGCGCGATGAAACCGGCAGACCTGGTGATCGTCGATAACGAGGGAAATCGTGTGTCGGGTCATCGAAATGTGACCAGCGAGATCGGTATGCACCTGCTGGTATACCGCATGCGGCCAGATGTGCAGGCGATTGTCCACGCACATCCCCCGACGGCTACGGGATTCGCAGCGGCGGGCATCCCGTTGACTGAGCCTCTTGTATGCGAAGTGGTCATGGGGCTGGGATGCATTCCCTTGGCGCGGTACGGAACGCCCGGAACATCAGAACTGGCGCAGACTCTGGAGCCCTACGTTCCGAACTATGACGCTATCCTGATGTCGAACCACGGCGTGGTGGTGTACGGAGATACGGTCGAGCACGCCTACATGAAGATGGAGACCGTCGAGCATTTCGCGCAGATCGCCCTGGTCACGCATTTGCTTGGACGTCAGCAGCCATTGCAGCAGGTTGAGATCGACAAACTGCTGAGTGCGCGGACGAAGTATTTCGGCGCGAAGCTCGCGGCAGCCATGCCGATCCCGCGCGCTCCGCAGAAAGTCAGCTAGATCTCACAATGAAGGGCGGATTTTCGCGGCTAACCCTAGTTTGTCATTCCGAAGCGAAGCGAGGAATCTGCTGTTTGCTGGCAGCACCGACGCCGCAAACGACAGCAGATTCCTCGGCGGCTTCGCCGTCTCGGAATGACAAAATCAGAATGACCTGACGCCTATTCTCCTCCGATTCGGAAGCGGACGCCGGCGCGGAAGTTGATTGGCATTGCGGGATATCCGACGACTTCGTTATAGCGGCGGTCGAGTGCATTTTCGACATTTACGTAGGTTGTCACGCGCGAAGTGATTGCGTACCACCCACCTAGATCGGCGCGGACGTATCCTGCCGCGTGATTGATGCCGAAGCCGAAGAAATCGGAATCGGTGCGGCGTCCGACGAAGCTGCCGCCCAGATTCGCTCCCCACCGTGTCCCTAAATACGTCAACAGCGTGGTAGCCGAATGCTTCGGACGCCGCAGCAGCGGCTGGCCCGGATTGTATGTGGGATCGATTGGCGCCGGATTATCGAGATACTGTGACGAGGTATGGGTGTACGCGCTATCGAGCAGAAGGCGCGATCCGATCTTCGCACGGAAAGCGATCTCGGCGCCCTGGGCGAAGGCCTCATTGACGTTCACGTATTCTCCGACAAACGTTACAGGATCCACGGTTACATAGTTGATCTGATCGCGAAATAAGTTATTGAAATAGGTGGCATTCAATTCATATTTGCCGTTCAGGAACAACTGCTGCAGTCCAGCTTCGAAGGCGCGCACCCGCTCGGGTTTGAGTGCGAGATTCGGCTGGGTGTACGGAGGTCCTGCAAATGTTTCTTCCAGGCGCGGCTCCTTGAATCCTGTTGCGTACGAGAAGCGCAGGCGTGTGCCGGAAAACCTCTCTCCTCCAGGCAAAACTTGCCACGCGAGCGCGACTCGAGGTACCCCCGTATTGCCGAAAGCGCTGTTGTGAATGAAGCGTCCGCCGACAATTACGTTCAAAGTTTTCCAGGTGATTTGCTGCTGCAAGTAGGCATCGTTGTTCAGGCGCTGGCCGTGAGTTTGTGGGCCATAGTCGACGTTGCCCACGAATCCATTTTCGTTTTCGATGCGATATCCAAATGTGGTGTGGGCCCAGCTTCGCTCCGAGTAGTCGCCCTGATACTCGAAGCCGGCACGATTAATGTGATCGACCTCATGCGATGGAAAATCGAATTGCCCATACAACGGGCTCACACGGTCGGGGTCACCGTTCACATTGAGTTCGTTGTAGCGATACAAGTAGTCGAATCCGCTGAATCGATGTTGCCATCCATTTGGCGCGGCGACCGCGAGTTCCACGCCGCCCAGCAGATTGTTCAGTTGCGACCAGTCACTTGGATCTGGCGGCAAAGGTGCGAGCGTGGAACCGTCTCCAACAGGCACGAGCGGATCGTTGCCGCTGAAATTCCACTCGCCGGGAACTCCTGAATGACTGTTGGAATGACGGATGCGCACGCGCAAGGTCGTGCTGTGGTTGAGCGCGACGCCAACATTTCCGCCCAGCAGCGAGTCGGAGTACGAATTGTTGACGTACGCGCCCTCTGTATTGAATTGGCTGCCGAACAGGTTGTAGTCGAAACGACCATGCGCCCCGGCGAGAGACGCATAGCCATGAGCTGTGGAGAAGTTTCCGCCATCGGCGCCGAAGCGCAGCTCGGGAACCGGAGTGCTGCCAGTTCTAGTCCAGAGTTGCATCACACTGGTCATCGCGTCAGAGCCGTAGAGCGTGCTCTGCGCGCCGCGGACGAATTCCATGCGGTCTGCCTGGTCCATCGGGAGAGTGCCGAAATCGAAGGTGCCCCCAGGCTCGTTGATGGCGACCCCATCAACAATGACCTTGTTGTAGCGTGATTCTCCGCCGCGTACGAAAAGCGAGGTCAATCCCCCATGCTGGCCCGCAGCATTGACGATGGCGCCGGGAAGGAAGCGGACAGCATCGGCGGCAACGACAGGCTGCATAGTGATGAGTTGTTGTACGGTGAGGGTATCAACATCTGCCCCCGCGGCTTCACCGGGTACAGGAGTGCGCGTTCCGGTCACAACTACCGTCTCTGCTGCTGTTGCGAGGCGAAGCGTTACCGTTAATTCACTGTTGGAGATGCTGATGGTTTCTGCAGCGAAACCCGGAGCAAGGACTCTGATCTGCGTGGATCCGGTGAAAGCCGTGTGCAATGTTGCCGTTCCTTCGGCAGATGTAGTTTGAGTTGCCAGGATGCGGCTGTCGCCTGCGGCAATGAGTTGCACTTGTGCACCTGCGACTGCAGCAGAGAGTGGATCAACGACTTTGACGGTGACATCGGCGGCAAACGCTGAGATTGAGAGAAGTGCCAGAACAACGGGGAAAACGCGCATTCGATCCTCCTTTACACGCGAAAGGGGTTGAGTGGACGGATCGCGCCGGTCTCCTGGCTTCGCGAGTAAGGATGCAACAAGCTGAGTATCCGGAATCGCCCACGGCCTTCCCGGGAATTTCCCAGTGGCCGAGAGCATTGTCCTCGCTTACAGTTGCGCGGCAGCGCGGGATTTGCACCCGCTTCCCTGTCTTCGCCGAGCGGCGAAGACGCGCATTCCGAAGGAATTGGAAAAGAGCTGAACGTCGGAATGAATGTAATGGGGCGGACAGAGGGATGTCAATGTGGATGGATTCATTCCCCGTTGTGTTCCTCTGAGGTCTCTGTTGTGAGTCTCATAAAAACCTTTCACCACAGGGAACACAGAAGATCACAGGGAAAATCCTTGCTGCCTAATCACGATTTTCTAATGTCGGAATCTGCCTATTACGTACAGCACGAGCGAAAGTACGATGCTTAGCAGGATCGAAGTCGCGAGAGGGAAATAGAACGTTGTGTTCTTGCCGCGATAAAGAATGTCGCCGGGCAGGCGGCCGATGGGCAGGTTGGTGCGACCGAGCAAGACGAGCCCAAGACCTGCGACGACCAGTACGGAACCGAGAACGATGAGCATTTTTCCGAATTCAGTCATATCAAGCCGGTTATATCAAAGTTGTCCAAAAGCCGCGTCTGTTGCCCTTTTCGACTGGCCAGGAATGTGGCAGAATAGCGTGCACCAGTTGTCCCCCCGTCTCCCCCCAATTGTAATCGTTCGATCTTTCTGCAAGGAGGCACTCATTCTATGCCTGGCAAGACATCCCAGCCGTTCTTGCGCATTCTTTCGTTCAGTTTGATCGCCATCACTCTACCGACGTTGACAGCAGTCGCCCAGGATGTTCTGACTTATCACAACAACAACGCGCGCACTGGCCTCGACGTTCATGAAACACATCTGACGCTTTCCAATGTAAATTCGTCGACTTTCGGCCTGCTGTTTACGTTGCCGGCGGACGGTTTGGTCGACGCAGAGCCTCTCTATATCTCTTCTGTCACGGTGAATGGCGCGACCCACAATGTCGTGATCGTCGTGACTGAACACGACAGTGTCTACGCCTATGACGCTGATACTGGAAAGGCACTTTGGCATGTGAGAACGCTCAAAGCGGGAGAGACCCCGTCGGACGATCGCGGATGCTCACAGGTCATGCCAGAAATCGGGATTACATCGACTCCAGTGATCTACCGGCCGGAAACAGGGCATCCGGTAATTTACGTCGTCGCGATGTCGAAGGACAGCTCAGGAAATTATCACCAGCGTTTGCACGCGCTCAACGCCACGAGCGGTGCGGAAATGCCCGGTAGTCCGATCGCAATCATGGCAAAACATCCCGGCACGGGCGACAACAGCAGCGGCGGCTATGTCTATTTCGATCCGTCGCAATACAAAGAACGCGCAGGACTGCTGATGGTGGGCAGCACCATTTATCTGGCGTGGGCTTCGCATTGTGACTTCCGGCCCTACACGGGCTGGATCATGGGTTATGACGCAAGAACACTGAAACAGACCACCGTGCTCAACCTGACGCCGAACGGGAATGAAGGGGCAATCTGGAGCGCGGGCGGAGGCATGGCCGCGGACAACAACGGCAACATCTTCCTGCTCGACGCGAATGGGGTATTCGACACCGACTTGAACAGCAAAGGATTTCCAAACGACGGCGATTACGGCAACGCATTCCTGCGACTCACGACCAGCGGAGGGCTCAAGGTGGCGGACTACTTTGAGATGCATAACCAAGCGGAGGAAAACGCCACCGATACGGACCTGGGATCTGGCGGTACGTTGCTGACGAACCAAAAGGATTCTAACGGCAAGACGTGGCAGTTGGCAGTGGGCGCGGGTAAGGATTCGAATCTGTATGTGGTGGATCGCACGAACATGGGAAAGTTCAGCCACTCCAGCAACAATATTTTTCAGGAACTCCCGGATGTGTTGGGGGTTGGAATTTGGTCGATGCCGGCTACCGGAGCCGATAGGCTGTACTATGGCCCGGTCGCTTCGCCAATCCTCGAATTCCAGTTCAAGAACGCGAAGTTACTAAGTTCTCCGGTGGCGAAAACTTCGGTGACGTTTCCGTATCCCGGAGCCACGCCAAGCATCTCCACGAACGCGGGGCGACATGCAATTCTCTGGGCAACCGCAAATACGAATCCAGCGGTGCTGTACGCCTTCAATGCGTCGACTCTGCAAATGCTCTACAACTCGAACCAGGCATCGAACAATCGGGACCATTTCGGCAACGGAAATAAGTACATCACACCGATGATTGCCAACGGGAAGGTTTACGTGGGAACGCAGACGGGGGTGGGAGTGTTCGGGCTGTTGCCGTAAGACCGGAGCTCGCAGGCATTCGGAGACGTAGTACGGAGAAAACAGATTCCTCCTTCGCCGCTGGCGGCTCGTTGGAATGACAAATTTGTCGCATCACTTTGCACTAAAAAGTACTTGACATACGTGTTTGGCTCCGTATAACCTCTGTGCATGTTTGATTCCCAGCCGCATCGCATCCGGCGGTTTAGGCGTGCCTCCCACCCATCGGGTACGGCGGGCCTGACGCCGAAGCTCGCCGAGGACCTGCGCTATATCCGCGACACGATGGAGCGTTCGGCTGCCTTCACTGCCGTTTCGGGCTGGGGGCAAGTCTTGACCGGCGGCACGGCGCTTGGTGCGGCATGGCTCGCAGCGCGGCAACCTGCTCCGTATGCCTGGCTCAGAGTGTGGCTGGCCGAGGGCTTGCTTGCGATTGCAATCGGGTTGCTGTCGTGTACATGGAAAGCGAACCGCCGCGGATTGCCACTATTTTCCGGTCCGGCGCGCAAGGTAGCGCTCGGACTCGCACCTCCGATCGTTGCAGGAGCATTCCTTACTTTTTTTCTGTTTCGCACGGGGGTCGAGACCGCTCTTCCGGCGACATGGCTTCTTCTCTACGGAGCGGGCATTATGACCGGGGGAGCGTACTCGGTGCCGACCGTCCCCGTCATGGGATTGTGTTTCATGCTGCTCGGCGGACTTGCGGTACTTGGTCCAGCAGCCTGGGGGAATTGGTTCTTGGCAGCTGGGTTCGGCGGACTCCACATCGTATTTGGATTCCTTATCGCGAGGAGGCATGGTGGCTAGGGCAGTTGCATCGCATCGAAAACACGAGAAACACACCGAACATCATCCTCACGGCCACACACGGCGGCAGGCTCCCGCACACGCCCCTGAGTTGCCGGAGCTCGACCGTCTGATTCACGAGCGGATCCGGTTGGGCATTGTCAGCGCTCTGGCAACGAATGACTCACTCAGCTTCAACGATCTGAAACGCGTGTTGAAAACGACCGACGGCAACCTGAGCGTGCATGCGCGCAAGCTGGAGGAGGCGAATTACATTTCGTGCGTAAAGTTCTTTGAAGGGCGTGTGCCGCGGACGGAGTATCGGCTTACAGCCAAAGGGCGCGCGGCGCTGTCGGAATATCTCGACCAGATGGAAGAGTGGATCCGGCTGACGCGGGAGCCGTAAATTTTTTTTGCCAATGTTGCTTTGCTGTGCAAAGTTCATTGTGTCATTTTGGCGCCAGCTTCGGGCTCCCGGCAAAACAGGAGTGGAGCATGGATGAAATGAGCGGGAATGGAGACAGACGAGCCGTCAATTTAAGAGATGCGGCGCGATTCTGGGAGCCGTGCCGCCTCTGGTACAACGGCGTGCTGTTCCTGATCGTTGTGCTGTGGTTGGTGTTCACGTGGCCGCATTTTCGTCCCGCGATGAACTGGGTGGCGCTGGGCAAAATGACTGTCCTCGGATTGCTGGCGAACCTCTGTTACTGCGCCGGCTATGCGGCGGAGGGATTTATTCAGCCACTTTTCCCCCAGGCATTCTGGCGGCGTGCCCGCTGGGTGGTTTGGACTGCGGGAATGCTGCTTGCGATTTTGCTTTCGAACTATTGGATTGCTGATGAGATTTATCCAGACGTGCAACAGGACGCGGCGAACGCCGTATTGGGAGGAAATGTGACTGGTAGCGTGACGATGGCGAGCAACATGAATTTTCCAGCGCCGTTGGCGGTCGTAGGATTTCTGGGCGCGTGCGTAGGGTTGTTCCTGGCGATCGCGGCAGTTGTGATCTTCTGGCTCGCGCGGAAGCGGAGGTTTGCGCGCTATGCGCTCGTGACCATGGGAGCCGGAACCGTCGTCTATTTCGCGCTGCTGTTTGCATTTTCAGCGGGAAGTCGCGCGAGTACCCTCGCGCGCGGACAAGAGAAGTACTTCTGCGAGATCGATTGCCACCTGGCGTATGCAGTCATGGATGTTTCGACCAAATCCGTGGGCAGCCTGAGTGATTACGTTGTTACCTTGCGCACGCGCTTTGATGAGACCACGATATCGCCGCAGCGTCCGAAGGACGCGCCGCTAATGCCTTCGCCGCGAGAGGCCCAGGTGATTGACAGCGTAGGACGCGTGTACTCTGCAGTAGCGACGGCAGGGACCTCACTAATGACACCGCTCAAGCCGGGAGAATCCTACACAACGCAACTTGAGTTTCGGATTCCTAAGGATGCCGGCGGCCTTCGCCTGCTTTTGAATACGATTCCGCAATGGCCCGACCGGCTGGTGATTGGGGATGAGAATAGCTGGGGACACAAGAAGACGTACTTCGCGCTTTGACTTCTGGGGCTAAAGCCCGCGCTGTCGAGGGTGACCCTGACGCGGCGCTAGCGCCGCTCTTCCACACGCGCTAAGCTCCCAGGGCCTTCTTGATTTCATCGGCAATGGCTGCCGTCAGAGACTGCATTTTCTGTTCGGATTCGGCCTCGACCATCACTCTGGCTAGCGCTTCGGTGCCCGAGTAGCGGACGACCACCCGGCCTCTTCCAGCCAATTCTTTTTCTGCCGACTCGATTGCAGCCTGAATCGCGGGAACCTGCGCGAATGGGACCTTCTCGCGCACGCGCACGTTCTGGATTTTCTGCGGGAAGACTTTCAAATCTGCAACCAAATCCGCGAGCGACTTTCCGGAACGGACAATAATGTCCATCAACCGCAGGGCGGTGAGCAGGCCGTCGCCGGTCGTTGCGTCGCCGTCTCGGAAGATGATGTGACCGGATTGCTCCCCGCCGAGCGTGGCGCCGGTCTTCAGCATCTCTTCGAGCACGTACTTGTCCCCCACATTGGCGCGCAACATGCGAATGCCAGAATTCTTGAGCGCGATTTCCAGTCCCATGTTTGACATGGTGGTGGAAACGACCGTGTCTGCCTTCAACTTGCCGTGTGCGTGCATGTCGCGGGCAGCGGCAAGCAGGACGGCATCGCCGTTAACAACTTTTCCATTTGCATCGCAGAAAAGAGCGCGGTCGGCATCGCCGTCGAAGGTCACTCCGAGATCGAATCTGCCGTGCGATTCGGCCACTTGTTTTCCCAGGGTCTCCGGGTGCAGAGCTCCGCATCCCTCGTTAATGTTCTTGCCATCGGGAGAGATGTGAATGAAAGTCGCTTGAATCCCGAGCTTGCGAAAAAGCTCGGGACCTTCGGCGGTTGCGGCCCCGTTAGCGCAATCCACAAGAACGCGCAACTTGCGAAGATCGGAAGAGACGCTATCAGCCAGCGAGTGGATGTATGCCTGGCGAAGCTCGCCTTCTCCGGGCAGAGAGGGCCGCGGGATTTTCAGAGCGGTATCGTCGGATGCAGACTGATTCTGCAAAAGCGCAAAGATTTCCTTCTCAATGGAAAGCTCGTGCGAGTCAGGCAACTTGAATCCGTCGCCGGAGAAGACCTTGATGCCGTTGTCGGTCCAGGGATTGTGTGAGGCCGAGATCACAACCCCTGCAGCCATCTTGCGCAAGCGAGCCAGATAGGCGATGCCAGGAGTAGTAATTACGCCGGCGCTGTGAACCTCGACTCCGACTGCGGCCAACCCTTCGGAGACGCGATCGGCGATCCAGCGGCTGGATTCGCGCGTGTCCTGGCCGATGACGGCCTGGGCTTTGTGGTTCGAGCGCACTAGATCATGTCCGAGCGCGCGGCCGATCAGATAGGTGCTCTGCTTGGTGAGAGGAAATTCCCCGGCAACCCCGCGGATGCCGTCCGTGCCAAATAATTGCCGTTGCTGGGTCATGAAGGATGACGAGTAAACACACTGATTGTAGAGTGAACGTGATGCTCGGGATAAGAAGACTTTTTACTCTTCCTCTTCCTTCACTTCGCCGCGCTCGGCTTTAGCCTTCTCGATGATCTTTTCCTGTAACTGTCCCGGCACGACGTCGTAGTGGTGCATTTCCATGTTGAAGCTGCCGCGGCCCTGGGTCATCGAGGTTAGCTCGACGCCGTAGGTGAGCATCTCGGACATCGGCACTTCCGCCTTTACGACGGTGTTGCCAGCCTTGTTGTCCATGCCCTGAATGCGTCCGCGGCGGCTATTGAGGTCGCCCATGATCGATCCGGCGAAGTCATCAGGCACCGTTATTTCGACGGCCATGACAGGTTCAAGCAGCGTGGGTTTGGCGATTTCCATGGCTTTCTTGAAAGCGATGCGGCCTGCCATCTGGAATGACAAGTCATTCGAATCGACGTCGTGATACGAGCCGTCGTAGAGCACGACTTTGAAATCGACGACCGGGAAGCCGGCGAGATATCCGCGTCCGGCGGCGTCTTTGATTCCCTTCTCGACGGCGGGAATGAAGTTCTTGGGGATGGCGCCGCCGAAGATGTCGTTGACGAATTCGAACTCGCCGCCGCGTGGCAGGGGCTCCATCTTGATCTTGCAGTCGCCGTATTGGCCGTGGCCGCCGGTCTGTTTCTTGTGCCGTCCCTGGACATCGGCCCTGCCGCGAATCGTCTCGCGA
>Ga0207693_10005410_pt1 | contig 10666 bp, 8 predicted proteins | sample LARL81metaG_FD_184347 | JGI IMG/M metagenome (GOLD analysis project Ga0207693, IMG submission 184347) | Corn, switchgrass and miscanthus rhizosphere microbial communities from Kellogg Biological Station, Michigan, USA - LAR L8-1 metaG... | ecosystem: Host-associated > Plants > Roots >... | reverse complement strand
CGACCGGCGGCGACAGGAAGGCCGCCTGCAGGTTCACGAACACCAGCGTACCCCACAAAATCGGATCGATGTTGAAGTGCCGCAGCATCGGCAGAAAGATCGGCACGAAGATGATGATGATCTCGGTCCATTCCAGCGGCCAGCCGAGCACGAAGATGATCGCCTGCGACAGCAGCATGAACGAGATCGGCGACATGTTGAGCGAGAGCACCCAATGCTCGAGCAGCGCTTGGCCGCCGAGGATGGCGAACACGCCGGAGAACAGCGCCGAGCCGACGAACAGCCAGCACACCATGGCGGTGGTCTTGGCGGTCAGGAACACCGCTTCCTTGGTGCGCTTCCAGTCGAGCGTGCGCGCCTGCACCGCCAGCAAGAAGGCGCCGGCCGCGCCCACGCCGGCGGACTCGGTCGCGGTCGTGATGCCGAACAAGATAACGGCGAGAACGACGACGGTGAGGATGCCGAGCGGTGCGGTCGAGGAGGTCAGGAGCTTCACGACCTCGAGCTTCTCGGTGTTCATGCGCGAGTAGTAGCGCGCGAGAATTGCCACCCCCAGCAACGCGCAAAGCCCGAACCACCAATAGAAGTTCTCCGGCGGGCCGAGCTCGGAGGGCGAGGCGCCTTTGACCTCGAGCTCCGGGTTGCCGAGTTGCTGCACGCCGGAAACGGCAGCCTCGGCGGCCGCCTGCTGGTGGATGACGACATACCACCAAGTCAGCCACAGCGTGCCGCCGATGATGATGAGCGGCACCAGCGCGGCGAGGAAGTTCTTCACCAGCAGCCAATAGCTGACGCGGCCTTTGTCGGTGGCGATCGCTTTGGCCTTGGCGGGCGAGACCAGCGCGCGGATCAGGGCGAGCACGATATTGCCCGGATAGGCCTGGTTGAATTTCGTCAGCCAGGCCGGCACCGGCACCTGGGTCTGCTCCTTCGGCAGCGGCGGGGCGATCTTCGGGTTAATCATCGCCCAGCCGATGATGTAGACGAGATACAGAAGCGACAGGAAGAAGCCCGGGAACATCGCCGCGGCGTAGAGCTTGACCACCGACTGGCCGGCGACCGCGGCGTAGACGATGATCATCACCGAGGGCGGAATGAGAATGCCGAGCGTGCCGCCGGCCGTGATGACGCCGGAAGCGAGCTTCACGTCGTAGCCGGCGCGCAGCATCGGGTTGAACGCGATCACGCCCATCAGCACCACCACCGCGCCCACCAGGCCCGAGGCGATGCCCCAGAAGGTGCAGACGATCAGCGTGGCGACGGCGAGCGAGGCCGGCACGTTGCGAAACGCGAGCTGGATCGAATAGAACATCTTGTCGACCAGCGCGCCGCGCTCCATCACGTATCCCATCAAGACGAATAACGGGATCGACACCAGCACGTCGTTGGTCATGGCGCCGTAGGTGCGCTCGACCATGAGGTCGAACACCTTGTTGTCGATCAAGGATTCGCCGGGCACGTAGAACGCGATGAAGCCGAAGAAGATGCCGAGCCCCATCAGCGTGAAGGCGGTCGGGAAGCCCATCATGATGACGACCACGATGAGCGTGAGCATCAACAGCCCGAGTGCGGGGTCGCTCATGTCTGCAAGTCCCCGCCCATGCCGCGCTGCCGCGCGGTCTCGTCGATTTCCTTGGCGCGCTCGATCGCGATCTTGCGCGATTCATCGTCGACGTATTCGCTGTGGGCGAGCTGTTCCTCGATGACGTCGGTTTCGGCGACGTCCTTCAAGCGGCTGGGCCACGCCCCGGTCTTCAGGCACACGACGCAGCGCACGATCTCGGCGATGCCTTGCAGCATCACGAACGCGCCCGCGACCGGGATCACGGTCTTGAAATGATAGACCGGCGGCCCGTCGGCGGTGACGTTGGAATGCTCGAGGATGCGCCAGGAGTCGCCGGCGTATTGATAGCCGGAGTAGATCAGCGCGGCGATGCCGGGGATGAAGAAGACGACATAGAGAAAGATGTCGAGCGAAGCCTGCATGCGCGGGCGCATCGAACTGTAGAGAAAGTCGCCGCGCACGTGCGCGTTCTGCGCCAGCGTATAGGCGCCGCCCAGCATAAACAGCGTGCCGTAGATGATGTTGTCGAGGTCGAAGATCCACGCCGTCGGCGTGTTCATGATGTAACGCTTGAAAACCTCGACACACACGACCGACATCAGCAAGACGATCAGCCAGGCCGCGGCCTTGCCGAGCCAGGTGCTGATTTCATCGATAGCGTATAGGAAACGTTGAACGGTCATGCGCCCCCGCCGACAGTGCCGTTGAGAATTACGCGTTCAGCAAAGAAAGCACCATCCGGTTTGGAACGGTCCGGATGGTGCCTACTTCATTGCAGGCGAGGCGTTAGATCTTCTTGGCCGCCCCGTTCGGCCCGAAGTACCAGTCGAACGCCATCTTCCGGCTCACGACCGTGTCCTGCTCCCAGCGGGTCGCCCGCTCGGCGAACTTGACCTGCGACTGGATGATTTCCTTGAACAGGGCATTCTCGCCGGCCTTCTTGACCGCGACCTGGTCGTAGACTTCGAGTTGCTTCTTGAGCACCGAGTCCGGCGTCTTGTAGAACTTCACCTTGTCGGTGGTCTGCAGCGTGATGTAGTCCTTCGAGTAGCGGTCGATCGCCTTCCACTGCATGTCCTGCGAAGCGGCCTCGACCGCGTTCGCGATGATCGCCTTCAATTTGGCGGGCAGCGCGTCGTACTTCGTCTTGTTGAAGGTGATCTCCATCTGCTCGGCGTTCTGGTGATAGCTTTGCAGCATGCAGACCTTGGAGACGTCGGCAAAGCCGAGCAAGCGGTCGGACGTGGCGTTATTGAACTCGGCCGCGTCGATCAGGCCGCGGTCCATGGCGGAAACGATTTCGCCGCCCGGCAGGGCGTTCACCGCCGCGCCCATCGCCTGGAACACGTCGACCGAGAGGCCCACGGTGCGGAACTTGAGGCCCTTGAAGTCTTCCGGCTTGGTGATCGGCGTCTTGTACCAGCCGAGCGGTTGGGTCGGCATCGGTCCATACGGGAACGAGACCACGTTGAGGCCGATCGAACTGTAAAGCTTCTCCAGCAACTCCTTGCCGCCGCCGTATTTGTGCCAGGCGAGCAGCATGTTGGCATCCATGGCGTAGCCGGGGCCTGAGCCCCACAGCGCCAGCGCGCTCTGTTTGCCGTAGTGATAGACCAGCACGCCGTGACCGCCGTCGAGCGTGCCCTTGGAGACGGCCTCGATCAGGCCGAAGGCCGGCACCACGGCGCCAGCGGGCAACACCTCGATCTTGAGGTCGCCGCCGGTCATGTCGTTGACCTTCTTGGCGTAGTCGAGCGCGTATTCGTGGAAGATATCTTTCGACGGCCAGGTGCTCTGCCAGCGCATGCTGATCGGCCCCTGCGCCTTGGCGACCGTCGGTGCGGCAATCGTCGCCACGCCGGCTACCGCCGCGCCGCTCAGGAATTTGCGGCGCGTCGCACTTGATTTGTTGTCTTTAGTCATTTCGCCCTCCCTGTGATCCGAATACGAATTTTTTGTTTTTTAGCCTCGGTCCCACTAACACCGAAACCATGGCTATTAATCTATTTTTATAGTCTGTATTTATTTTCAGTTGGCGACAAGCGGGAAGTAGCGGTTTTGCTATGGAATATGCGCAAAAACCCCCGCCTGGCCTGAAAGAGCCCGCCGCTAACCTCCATTTATTTATGGGAAATTTGCGGGCGTAGCGCCGCCGGCGGCATAACCGCGGCGTTACCAGCCATAGTGCTGAACATAGCGGACGATGAATAATCCGCCGGCGGCAAGCATGACGATCCCTGCCAAACGCCTCAGTAACGGCGCGGGCATGCGGTGTGCGGCGAGCGCACCCGCCGCGGTGCCGACGGTCAATCCCGCCGCCAGCAACAAGCCGAGCTTGAGATCGATATGGCCGTAAAAACCATTGCCGAAGGTAGCCAGGAGGGCGATCGGCACTTGAATCGCCTGGCTGAGGCCGACCGCCGCCAGGATCGGCATGTCGTACCAGACCAGGATCGGCACCAGCACGACCGGCCCACTCGTCCCGGTGAGCGCGGAGCCAAATCCGCTAACCGCGCCGATCAGCATCAGCTGATGGACCTTCAGCTTCCGCGGCTGCGTGCCCGCGCGACCGTGGATAAAAGCCCGCACGCCGGATACCAGCAGCGCCAATCCGACGATCGCTTCCAGCACGCTCGCTTTGATGGCGCTCGCCGCGAGCGCGCCGGCGAATGCCGCCGGCATGGCCGCAAGACAGAGCCATCGTGCCGACGGCCAATCGATCGAGCCTTGGCGGGAAAAAATCCAGACGCCGACGGCGGCGCAGAAAACGTAACTGAGCATGCTGGCGGCGATCGCTTCGTGGATTTCGACGCCGCCGAACGTCAGCCCGGGCACCAGCAACACGCCGCCGATGCCAATGCAGCCGATGAAAAACCCAGCGACACCCGCCAAGACCAGGACGGAAAATATCGAGGTCAACATGACTTGCAAGTATCTAAGCGATTCTCGCCGCGACCGCACCGATAGAAAAACCCCGCGCCTTTTGGGCGCGGGGCATATGCGCGTCGCTCGAGGACGAGCGTCAGTGCACGATCATTCCGGTGAACACATAAGCCTGCAACATGACCAGCACGCCGACCAGACAGGCAAGTGCTATCGAGTGCAGGAATACGAAGCGCAGGATCGAGCCTTCGTGGCCGAACCAGTTGGTCGCGGTTGAGGCCACCACGATCGATTGGGCGTCGATCATCTTGCCCATCACGCCGCCCGAGGAGTTCGCCGCGCTCATCAGGATCGGCGAGATGCCGAGCTGCGTCGAGGTGATCTTCTGCAGGTTGCCGAACAGGATATTCGAGGCGGTGTCGGACCCGGTCAGCGCGACGCCCAGCCAGCCGAGCAAGGTGCCGAAGAAGGGATAGAGTACGCCGGTCGCCGCGAAGGCGAGGCCGAGCGTGGCGTCGATGCCCGACAGGCGGGTGAGCGTGCCGATCGCCAGCATCGCCGAGATGGTGATCAGCGAATAGGCGCAGATCTTGATCGTGCGCCCGTAAGCCGCCACCAGACCGACTGGCGAGAAGCCCATCACCAGCCCGGAGATGATCGCCGCAATCAGCATGCCGGTGCCGGTATAGGACAGCCAGGTGAAGCCGAAGACCGCGCCCTCTTTGGTGGGCGTGGCCACGATCGGCGCGACCTTGTTGATCATGTTGTGCAGATCGGGGACCGCGTAGTTCCAGGTCGCCCACGGATTGACCGTATTCTTGAAGGCGTTGGTGCCCCAAACCAGCAGGATCACGCAGACGATGATCCACGGCAGCAGCGCCATCCACATTTCGCCGCGGGAGACCTTGCGGGTGGAGGTTTTCTTAGCCGGCATCGTGCCGGCCGACTCGTCCTTGCCGCGCAGCGCCGCCGAGGTCCAGATCACCTTCGGCTGCCACACTTTCAGGAACAGGATCAGGCAGGCCATCGAGATCAGCGAGGCGCCGATGTCGACGATCCACGGGTTGATGAAGTTCGAGATCAGGAATTGCGGGATGGCAAACGAAACGCCGGTGACAAGGGTGGCCGGCCAGATGTCCTTCATGCCCTTCCAGCCGGCGAAGGCCCAGATCAGCCAGAACGGCACGATCAGCGAGAAGAATGGCAATTGCCGCCCGACCATCGCCCCGAGCAGGAACGGATCGAGCCCGGTCACGCTGGCGAGGCCGGCGATCGGCGTGCCGAGTGCGCCGTAGGCGACCGGCGCCGTGTTGGCGATCAGCGAGAGGCCGGAGGCGGCGAGCGGCGAGAAGCCGAGCCCGATGAGGATCGCGCCGGTGACGGCGACCGGCGTGCCGAAGCCGGAGGCACCCTCGAAGAACGCCCCAAACGAGAACGCGATCAGCAGCAGCTGCAAGCGGCGATCGTTGGTGACGCCGCCGATGGTGTTCTGCAGGGTTTCGAATGCGCCTTTCTCCACCGTCAGGCGGTAGAGAAAGATGACGTTGAGCACGATCCAGCCGATCGGAAAGAAGCCGGTCACCGCGCCCAGGACGCTGGCGCGGATCGACATGCCGGCCGGCATGGTGAAGATGAAGATGGCGACGCAGTTCGCCACAATCAAAGCCGCGATGGCGGCAATGTGCGCTTTGACTTTGTTGGATGCGATCAGCACGAGCAGCGTGACGACCGGCAGCGCCGCCGCAATCGTCGAGAGCGCGGAGTTACCGAACGGATTGTAGACTTGGTTCCACATAGGCGAGCCCCCAATGCGCCGCCCCCAGTCCGCCGAAAGCGCGCCCCCGTGCTATCGGCGAATCCCGAAATGTCGCGGCTGTTTGCGGGCGAGATTTGAAACGAAGTCGCTCCCGACAACAATAGAGCCGTGGCGTAACAACGAAGGGGGCCGCGCGAGGCGGAATTGCGCTATTTCAGCAAGCGCCTGAAAGAGATAGCGGCCTTTAGCGCGGCGCAGGTCCGAATAAAAAAGCCGTAATAAAACGCGCTTCGGCTGTGGGCAATTCAGTGACGCGCCCGGCCGGCGGCTGAAGCGCTCTTGCTGCCCGCGCCGGCCAACTTGTTGACCAGTTCGGTATCCTGGGCGAGATCGGCGGCCTTGCCGGAATAGACGACCTTGCCGTCGTCCAGGATATAGGCGCGGTCGGCGATCGACAGCGAAAGCGGCGCGTTCTGCTCGATCAGCAGCACCGACAGCCCCTCCTCGCGCATGCGCCGCACCACCTGCATCACCTCGCGCACGATCAGCGGCGCCAAACCCTGGCTCGGCTCGTCCAGCAGCATGAGGCGCGGGTTGAGCAGCAAAGGCCGCGCGATCGACAGCATCTCCTGCTCGCCGCCCGAGAGCTGGCGCCCGAGCTGCGCCTTGCGCTCGGCCAGCCGCGGGAAAAGCTTCCAGACGCGCTCGAGGTCCCAGGGCCCCGGCCGCGCCTGCGGCACCTTGAGGTTTTCCAAAACGGTCAGCGGCCCGAAGATCTTGCGGCCTTCCGGCACGTAGCCGACGCCGAGCCCGGCGATGCGATGGGCGGGCCAGCGTGTGGTGTCCTTGCCGAAAATCTCGACCTTGCCTTGCCGCGGCGGCGTCAGGCCGACCAGGCTGCGCACCGTCGTGGTCTTGCCGGCGCCGTTGCGGCCGAGCACGGCGACGATCTCGCCTTCGTTCACCTCGAGCGAGATGCCGTGCAAGATGTGGCTCTTGCCGTAGAAGGTCTGCAAATCCTGCGCGCGCAACACCGCGGTCATTCGATCGACCCCAGGTAGGCGGCACGCACTTTGGCGTCGGCGGAAATCACATCGGGTGCGCCTTCCGCCAGCACGCGGCCCTGATCGAGCACGGTGATGCGCTCGGCGATGCCGAACACGATGTCCATGTCGTGCTCGATGAACAAAATGCTCATGCCCTGCTCGACGTGCAGCTTGCGGATCAGGCCGACCATGTGCTCGGTCTCGTGATCGCCCATGCCGGCGGTCGGCTCGTCGAGCAGCAGCAGGCGCGGCTTGACGGCGAGCGCGACCGCGACCTCGACCACGCGCTGGTCGCCGTGCGCCATTTCGCCCACCACGCGGTTGGCCTTGCCGTTGAGATCGACGATATTGATGAGCTCCTCGACACGCCGGCGCACGAGGATGCGCTCGCTGCGGCTAATCCAAGCCTTGGCGTTGAGCCGCGCGGCGGTCTCGACGCCGACGCGGATGTTCTCGTAGACCGTGAGATCGGGCAGGATTTCGGTGATCTGGAAGGTACGCACGATACCCTTGGCCACCCGCTGAACGATCGCCTGCCGGGTGATCGTCTCGCCCTCGAACACGACCTCGCCGGAGGTCGGCGGCAACAGGCCGCTGATCAAATTGAAGAACGTGGTCTTGCCGGCGCCGTTCGGGCCGATCACCGCGCGCAGCTCGCCGGCGCGCATCTCGAAGGAGACGCCGTCGACCGCTTTCAGCGTGCCGAAATGGCGCGAGACGTTGCGCATCTGCAAAAACGGCGCCGCTGCGGATGACAGCGCGGCCGGCTCGCTCGCTTGCAGGGTGGCGGCGGTCATAGCGCCTCGGCCCGCCGGTTGAAGATGCCGAGCACCCCGCGCGGGAACAGCAGCACGATCAACACGAAGATCATGCCGATGAAAGTCATCCAGTTGCCGGTGACGCTCGACAGGTAGTCCTGCGCCACCACGAAGATGATCACGCCGATCAGCGGACCGAAGAAGCTGCGCATGCCGCCGAGCACGATCATGATCACGAAATTGCCCGACAGGATCCAGTGCAAATCCTGCGGCGAGGTGAAATTGAACAGCAGCGCATTGAGCGCGCCGGCGAAGGCGGTGATGAAGCCGGCAATCGCAAAGGCCGCCCAGACGTAGCGCTCGACGCGGATGCCGAGGAACTCGACGCGCCGGCGGTTCTCGCGGATGGCGACGAAGGTATGCCCGAGCGGCGATTGCAGGATCATCCACAGCAAGGCGACGGCGACGGTGAAGCAGGCGAGAACGAGATAGTAGAAGGCAGACCCCGACGAGGCGATCGGGATGACGAGCGGGCCAAGATGGATGTCCTGGCGGGCAAAGCCTGCGAGCCCGTCCTCGCCGCCGGTCACCTCGTTCCAGCGCACCATGACGAAGTAGAACAGCTGGCCGATGGCGATGGTGATCATCGCGAAATAGATGCCGCGCCGGCGCATCACCAGCGGGCCGAGCAAAGTCGCGGCTAGGCCGCCGGCGAGCGTGCCGATCAGGAGCGCAAGCGGCGTCGAGGGCGCGAGATACTTCAGCGTCATGCCGGCGCCGTAGGCGCCGAGGCCGAAATAGGCCGCCTGCCCGAACGAGAGGCCGCCGGTGAAGCCGAGCACCAGGTTCAGGCCCATGGTGGCGATGGCGTAGATCAAGACCTTGGAGCCGAGCGCCGTGTAGCCGCCGATCAGCGGCAGCCACCAGGGCAGCGCGATGAGCGCGATCCACAGCACTGCAATTCCGGCGAGGCGCGTCATTCGAACAGCCCTTCCTCGCCGAACAGGCCGCGCGGACGCACCACCAGCACGATCAGCATCATCAAATAGATCACCGCTTCGCTGGCGGCCGGGTAGTAGGTCGTGGTGATGCCGGCGGCGAGCCCGATGATGAGGCCGCCGCAGACGGCGCCGAACAGGCTGCCGACCCCGCCGATGATGATGGCGACGAAGCTCGGCATGATCAGGCTGTTGCCCATCGGCGGCGTCAGCCCGAGGACGCCGGAGGCGAGCACACCCGCCAGGCCCGCAAAAATGCAGCCAAGACCGAAGTTCAGCGCGCGCAATTGATAGATGTTGACGCCGAGCGCCGCGGTGGTCTCAAGGTCGCGCGTGCCGGCGCGGATGCGGATGCCGAGCAGCGTGTAGCGCAGCAGCAGATAGAGCCCGATCGCGGCCGCCGCGGTGATGCCGATGACGAACAACCGGTAGCCGGTGATGAAGAAGTACACATCGCTCACCGGCGAATTGATCACATCCGGCACTTCGAGCGGCAGGCCCTGCGGGCCCCAGATCGTGCGCGTCATGTCCTCGATGATGAGCGCCAGACCGAAGGTCAGCAGCAGGCTGTAGATCGGATCGACGCGTTTGTAGACCGGGCGGATCACGACGCGCTCGACGACGAGACCGATGGCGCCGGCAAGAAGCGGCCCCGCGATCAACGCACCCCAAAAACCGAGATAGGGCGTGAGTGTGTAAGCGAGATAGGCGCCGATGACGAGGAAGCCGCCATGCGCCATGTTGATCACGGAGTTCAAGCTCAAAATGAGCGCAAGGCCGAGCGCCATCAGCGCGTAGAACACGCCCTGGATCAGCCCGTTGAACGCATTGAAAAGCAGCAGCTCCATCGTCGGCCCAGTCGCCCGCTGTTTTTTGGAGGCCCAGACTTAAGCCACACCGCGCCGCCCTCATGCAAGGGCGGCGCGGCACTGGCCGGTGCGCAGTATCGAACGTCAAAAGTTACGCCGGGTAGTCGAGCTTGCACCCGGTATCCTTCAGCGCGATCTTGTCGCCGGCGACGATGTCCGCGACTTTGAACATGCTCGGATACTTTCCGTCCGGCAGAATCTCGCCGGGGAATTCGCTCGACATCAGTTGGTGATCGCCGGGCCGGAAGTAGACCTTGTTCGGCTGCAGCTTGATTTCGGGCGGCAGCTCGAGGCCTTCCAATGCCTTCGCGACTTTCACCGACTCGACGGATTTCGCCTTGTTGGCGCCGAGCGCCAGCGCGTGGAGGCCGGCATAGCCGAACCAGGTGCGCGCGCTCGGATAGGTGCCGTCGGTGTAGGCTTTCTGATAGGCGGCGACCCATTCCTTGACGTGCGGCGTTTTCGGCTGGTCCCAATACCACTCGAGCGTCCACCAACCTTGCTTGGCTTCCTTGGGCAGCGCGCGTAGCACTTCGAGCTCGGAGAGGCCGCCGCCGATCGGGAACTTCTTCATGAGACCGAACTGCGCGGCCTGCTTCATCAAGTTCACCAGGTCTTGTCCGTCCTGCAGCACGACGAGCACGTCGGGTTTCGACTGCTGCGCCTTGATCAAGTAGGACGAGAAGTCGGTGGTGCCGAGAGGCGCCAGCGAATTGCCGAGCACCGTGCCGCCCATGCCCTTCAGAAGCTTGGCGTAGGATTCCTGCAGCGTATGGCCGAAGGCGTAGTCCG
>Ga0207693_10005409_pt1 | contig 10666 bp, 9 predicted proteins | sample LARL81metaG_FD_184347 | JGI IMG/M metagenome (GOLD analysis project Ga0207693, IMG submission 184347) | Corn, switchgrass and miscanthus rhizosphere microbial communities from Kellogg Biological Station, Michigan, USA - LAR L8-1 metaG... | ecosystem: Host-associated > Plants > Roots >... | reverse complement strand
CTACGGCCCGTGTGCAGCTTCGACGCGACCTCGCCCACCTCCTCGTGAAGCAGCCGGTCGATGAACGTGTGAACGTCCTCGTCGGATGCGATGGGCTGCACGCCAGACTCCAGCCGTCGCGCCACGACATCGAGCCCACGCTCGATTTCCTTGCACTCCGCGATGCTGAGAACGCCCGCACCATAGAGCGCCATCGCCCAGGCTTTCGACAGCTCGATGTCGAAGGGCCACAGCCGCACATCGACGCCGATCGAATTATTGAGTGCGTCGAATTGCGGCGCGGTGCCCGTCCCGGAGAAGCGGCCGCCCCACAGCTTATGGGCCTTCGCCGCTGCCTCGATGAAGGCCGTCGTCGTCATGCGACCGCAAGCTCCTCGGTTGTTACCGGCGCTTCCAACGTCTGCGCGTTGCCGGACGCGCTGTCGTTCTTGGCGGACTGATTGAGGCTCGTGACGCTCCCGTCGACGCTTGCTGCTCGGGCAATCTCCTGATCCTTTAGGGCGCGAACACGCGCCGGAAGCGCGAAAAGTCGGATGAAGCCAGCAGCGTCGCTTTGTTGATAGACGTCATCCTCGCCGAACGTTACGAAACGCTCATCATAGAGAGCGTGCGCGCTTTCTCGTCCAACGACCGCGGCCGCGCCCTTGTAGAGGCGCAGAGCAACGCTGCCGGAGACTCGCGTTTGTGTCACGCCGACAAACGCATCGTACGCCTCACGCTCGGTCGTCCACCAGCGGCCCTCGTAAACGAGATCCGCATAACGAGGCGCGATGAGATCCTTTGACGCGAGCGTCCGACGGTCGAGCACGAGCTGCTCGAGCTCCGAGTGAGCCATGTACAGGAGCGCCCCACCCGGGGTCTCGTAAACGCCTCGGGACTTCATCCCAACGAGGCGGTCCTCGACCAAGTCGACGACTCCCACTCCGTGCTTTCCACCGATGGCGTTGAGCGTCTCGATCAGCGCAACCGGGTCGAGCCGCTCGCCGTTAACGGCGACCGGCGTGCCCTGTTCGAAGCCGAGGACGACCGTCTCTGGAAGATCAGGAGCTTCGAACGGAGTCGCTGTGAGTTGAAGCAGATCATCTGGCGGCGCCGCGTTCGGATCCTCAAGCACCCCTCCCTCATGCGATAAGTGCCACAGGTTGGCGTCGCGAGAATAGATCTTCTCTTTGGTAGCGGCGACCGGGATTCCCCGCTCCGCGGCATACGCGATCGCGTCCTCGCGGCTGCGGATGTGCCACTCGCGCCAGGGCGCGATCACTGGCAGATCAGGCGCGAAAGCGGCGTACGTGAGCTCGAACCGCACCTGATCGTTACCCTTTCCCGTGCAGCCATGTGCGAGGGCGTCGGCACCAACGCGGCGCGCAACCTCGACCTGACGACGGGCGATGAGCGGCCGCGCCATCGACGTCCCGAGGAGGTACTTCCGATTGTAGACGGCTCCAGCGCGCAACGTGGGGAAAATGAAGTCGCGAACGAATTCCTCGCGCAGGTCCTCCACAAAGCACTCTTCGGCGCCTGAGGCGATCGCCTTGGCGCGGACACCGGCCAGCTCCCGCTGTCCCTGACCGATATCCGCGGCTACGCATATGACGCGAGCGTCATAATGCTCGCGTAACCAAGGTACGATGATGGACGTGTCGAGGCCGCCGGAATAGGCGAGCACGATAGTGCGAGGCATGTCAGCTCCGTTGCGCCAGGTTATGCAGTTGAGTTGCATAATTAAGCGCATGGATCCGGCCGAGTCAATATACGCTTCCAGGGTGGAGACGGCCCAGGGGCCAGCGATCGGGCAAGAAATCTAGGTCCGCGGCTGCGCACGACGGCCGGCCATCGTACGAAGCCGGTCGGCAAGCTGGATCCGGGCCTGCGACGATCGGCACACTATAAGGATTGTATTCTCGCCGGCGATCGTACCAATGATTTCGGGCCAGTCCTGAGCATCGACGGCCTCGGCGATCGGCTGCGCCCCACCGGGGAGCGTGTGAAGAACGAGCAGTTCGCTCACGCCGTCAACGGCATCGAACAGTTGCGGTAAGAGGCCTTCGAGAGAGGGCTTATCCTCATCGCCTCCCAACGCTTCGGGACGCATGTAGCGAGCGCCTTCGTCGGTCGGAGCGCGCACGAGCCCGAGCTCACGAAGGTCTCGCGAGAGCGTCGCCTGGGTGACTCGCCAACCCCTCTGTTCGAGCAATCGCCGAAGCTCCTCCTGACTGCCGATCGCATGACTGCCGATCAGCTCCAGAATCGCCTCCTGGCGCTCGGGTTTTCGCATCGAGGGTTCACGATCCACAGCGCGTAGGATAGCATCTCCCAGCTACGGCCGACAGCGCCAAAGATGGTCGCCATTGACGTTGGCTGTTCGCATTATTATGCATTCCAGGTGAATAAAACGCCCGTTGGAGTGCTCGGGGCGAGCGGCTATGCCGGCCGCGAGCTCTGCGCACTCATTCTCGATCATCCTGAGCTCGAGCTCAGCTTCGCGACCGCGAACGATCAGCGGGGTGCGACGACGCGCATCGGTCGCCACTCGGTGAAGTTCATGGCAACCGATGACGCCCCGCTCGCCGACGTTGCGCTCGTGTTCAGCGCGCTGCCGCACGGCGCGTCCAAGGATTGGATCGCGCGTGCGCGTGAGGCCGGAGCGCGTGCGGTCGATCTCTCCGCCGACTTGCGACCAGGCAATGGGTGCGATGGCATTCCATACGGTCTGACGGAGCTCATGCGCGATCAGGTGCGCAACGCACCGCTAGTCAGCAATCCGGGATGCTATCCCACAGCGATTCTGACCGCGCTTGCTCCTCTCATTGAGCAAGATCTAATCGCCCCTGATGCGACAATCGTCATCGACGCGGCGAGTGGCGTGACCGGGGCGGGCAACTCGCCCAAGCGCGAGCTTCTGTTCGGCGAGGTGGCCGAAGACTTCCGCGCCTATGGGTTCGCCAATGGTGTGGGAAATGTTCATCGTCATCTCAACGAGATGCGCGCGATGACAAGCGCTCTCGGATGCAGTGCGGATCTCATCTTCACGCCGCATCTGCTACCGGTCGCGCGCGGCATTCTCGCCACGATGACCGTGCCGCTGCGTGCCGAGCCAATGAGCGACGTCCTTGCTCCGTGGCGCGTGGCGTACGATAACGAACCGTTCATCGAGCTCACCTCAGAACCGCCGGCGCTCCGCGACGTCGTTCATCGGAATGTCGTTCGCATTTCCGCGCTGCCGCTTGCCGGCACGCGCCGTCCTGTCCTCGTCGTGATGTCGGCAATCGACAACCTGGTGAAGGGTGCGGCGGGGCAGGCCGTACAGAACGCGAACCTCATGCTCGGTCTCAACGAAGGATCTGGGCTTCCCGCATGAACAGCGCGACACGGGTCATAAAGATTGGCGGTCGCCCGCAGAGCGATCCCGCGTTGCCGACACGAATCGCGCAGCTCTGGAGCGGTGCTGCGTGCCCGATTGTGATCGTTCACGGCGGTGGTGACGAAGTGACGACCCTGCAGAGCGCGCTCGGGCTCGAAGCGCAGTTTGTGGGTGGCCGACGCGTTACGAGCGCCGAGGACATCGATGTCGTGCGGATGGCTTTGTCGGGGAGCGCCAACAAGCGGCTCGTCGCCGCGCTCGTCAGCCACGGTGTTCGAGCACTTGGCATTTCCGGCGAGGACGCATCGCTACTCACCGCGACGCCGGTCGATCCTGGCCAACTGGGATACGTCGGGGCGCCGCATCGAGCCAATGTCGAGCTGCTCTGGCACCTGCTCGATGGCGGCTATCTCCCGGTCATATCGCCGGTGAGCCGGAATGCCTGCGCCGGCTCCGCAGGTCCGAATTCCCTAGGCAGCGCGGCGGCCCTCAACGTGAACGGAGACGATGCCGCGGCGGCGATCGCCGTCGCGCTTGGGGCGGATGAGTTGCTGCTGGTGGCCGATGTGCCAGGTGTGATGTCCGATGGCGCCGTGATCCCGCGGCTTGGCAGCTCGGTCGCGCGCAATCTCATCGAGACCGGCACGGCGGCCGGCGGTATGCGCGCGAAGCTCGAGGCGGCACTGTGGGCGCTTGCCGGCGGCGTCGAGCGTGTTCGCATCGGCGACATCACGGCAATCGACGATGCCGGACAGGGCACGCTGCTCCTCGACTGACCGGCGCAGACAATTCGTTAGGCTGAATCTTGGAGAGACTATGACGGCACACGCACCTGACCTCACGCTGCCCCCGACACCACGCCCAGTGGCGCCGGCGACGCCTATCGCTGCGCCGGAGCGGCCGGTCTCGCGCGTACCGTCCGTCGATGGCGGAATGACGACGAGCGTGGCGAGCGACGCCGTGCTGTACACGTACAAACGTGCGCCTGGGGAGTTCGTTCGCGGCGAGGGCGTGTACCTCTTCGACGCCGATGGCAAGCGATACCTCGACTTCGTGAGTGGAATCGCCGTGAACGCGCTCGGATACGGTGATCCCGGTCTCGTCGCGGCGATGCACCTCGCAGCAGATGGTTTGGTGCACCTGTCGAATCTCTACGAGACGTCGCCGGCGCCACGTCTCGCTGCCGCGCTGGTCGAGCGATCTTTCGCGGACAAGGTGTTCTTCTGCAATTCGGGAGCGGAGGCCAACGAGGGTGCCTTCAAATTCGCGCGTCGCTGGGCTAGGACCGTCGGCGAGGTGAAGCACGAGATCGTGGCGCTGCGCGGCGCGTTCCACGGCCGGCTGTTCGCAACCTTGGCCGCCACTGACCGGCCGGGGTATCGGATTCCCTTCCGGCCCTTGGCTGCCGGCATCTCGATCTCCGAGCGCAACCTGGAGGATCTGGCTGCGGCGCTCGATACCGAGACCGTTGCGGCGCTCATCCTCGAGCCGGTTCAGGGCGAGGGTGGGGTGCGCGTGTTGGACGCCGGCTTCGTTCGCGAGCTGCGCGCGCTCACCAAGGAGCGACGCATCGCTCTCATCTTCGATGAGATCCAGTGCGGCCTCGGGCGAACGGGTTCGCTGTTCGCATACGAGCGTCTCGGTATCGAGCCCGATATTCTTACGCTAGCGAAGCCGATCGCCGGAGGACTGCCGATGGGCGCTGTCCTCATGACGGATGAGATTGCGCAAGCGATCAAGCCCGGAGACCACGGCACGACGTTCGGCGGCGGCCCCTTTGTGTCGTCCGTCGCGCTCCACGTCTTCAACCGGCTATCAGATCGCTCCCTCCTCGCGTCCGTTCGCGAAAATGGAGCGTGGATGGGGCGCCAACTCGAGGAGATCGCGCGCCGCACGGGACGCGTCAGAGCCATTCGCGGGATCGGGTACATGTGGGGCATCGACATCATGGGCACGGCGTCCCACGTCGTCGACGCGGCTCGTGAGGCGGGGCTTCTTACCTGCACCGCCGGGGACTGCACGGTGCGGTTGCTTCCGCCGCTCGTTACGACGCGCGACGAGCTTGCTCTGGGCCTCGATGTGCTGGAGCAGGTACTCTGATGGCCGGACGGCATGAGGATTTGCTCATCAGGCCCGCTCGCGAATCGGAGTCGGCGGACATCGCGCGACTGAACAACATTTTCGCCGCCGACCACTTGATGCTCCGCCGTACTCCAGAGCAGGTCGCCCTCACGATCGACGATTTTGTCGTTGCCGTCGACCAGCGTGGTCACATCATGGCCTGCGGCGCGCTCAAGGAATACTCGCCTTCGGTCGCCGAGGTGGCCGCCATCGCCGTTGCCCGAGAGGCGCAGGGCAATGGTCTCGGTCGGGAGATCGTCGCCGCGGTCGAGGCGCTGGCGATGAAGCGAGGCGTGCTCCATGTCTTCGCCCTCACATTACAGCCATCGTTCTTCGAGGCGATCGGATATCAGCGCGTGGACCGCGCGCGCTACCCCGAAAAAATTCGGCGCGACTGCTTGGGTTGCGCGCGCCGCTTCGCCTGCAACGAGATCTGCTTCGCGAAAGTCCTTCGAGTCGACGCCGCGCTGGCTGCCTGAGCGAGCGACGGTCATAAACTCCCGCGAGCGTCTCGAAACGACCGGACAATCGGCCGCGCGCGCGCCATATTCATGAGACGCGTTCGGTGCTCGAGCTCGTCGCCGGCGCGAAGCCGTTCACGTCCGCAAAATACTCCAACAGCGAGGCCTCGAGATTGATGCTTCTCGTGAAGCGCGAGTCGGATTGCGTTCAGCGTACCACCCCACGCCGCCGGCCGTTCTCCTGGTGGGTCGCGGTGCTGATCGCGTTCGGCGGTGTCGTGCGCGCGAACACCGGCTCGGCCCAGCAAGCCGCGTCCAGGCCCACGTTGGTCGTGTTTTTCACGATCGACCAGATGCGGCCGGACTATCTCTCGCGATTCGACAAGCAGCTGAGCGGAGGGCTGGCACGCCTCTATCACAATGGCGCGGTGTTCGAGAATGCTTATCAAGATCACGCGATCACCGAGACGGCGCCCGGACATTCGGCGACGCTTTCGGGCCGCTTCCCGCGGAGCACTGGAATTACCACCAATACCCTTGGCGTTCAGGACGATCGCGCGCCATTGCTCGCCGGCGGCGGACCGGGCGCCTCCCCCTTTCGCTTCCGCGGCACAACGCTGATCGATTGGATGCGTGTCGCCGATCCTCTCTCCAAGGCACTCTCGATCTCACGAAAGGATCGCGGCGCCATCCTCCCTCTCGGCCGCGCGCACGAGCAGGTCTTCTGGTATGCGCCCGATCGCTTCACGACGAGCAGCTACTATCACGACACGATGCCGGCATGGGTTCAGCGATTCAACGCACGACAGCTCCCGCAGCGCTTCGCGGGTCAACGTTGGACGTTGCTGCTCCCGGCTAGCGCCTATGCCGAACCCGACTCCGTGCCGCTGGAGAACCAAGGTCGGGGCTTCGTATTCCCGCACCCCTTCCCGACCGACTCTGACGCCGCCGCGCGCTCACTGCCCGCGTACCCGATGATGGACGAGGTCACGCTCCAGGCGGCGCTCGCCGGCGTCGAAGCACTCAACCTGGGCCGAGGTCCGCAGACAGATCTCCTCGCCGTCTCACTCTCGACGACCGATGCGGTGGGTCACGCGTTCGGTCCGGACTCGCGCGAGATTCACGATCAGATTCTTCGACTCGACCGTTATCTCGGTGCGTTTCTGGACTCGCTTTTTCGCATGCGCGATTCAACGCGCATTGTCATTGGGCTCACCGCGGATCACGGAATTCAGCCATATCCGGCGATCCACGCTGCGCGGACGAAGGGCGCTGTCGCACGTTACGCAGACGTCGAACCTCTATATGCGGAAACGGTGGGGCGGCTTGTCGACCGCGGTGTCGACACCAGCGCGTTGCAGTTCACCGAGGGGATGCTCTTCGTCAACCGAGCTACGTTCACTCGCGCACATGTCGACGCCGATTCAGTTTTGCGTCGCTTCGCGGAAGCCGCCCGCAAGGTGCCAGGCGTCGGACGCGTCGACTTCGTCCAGTCACTCGCTCAGGCCGATACGGTCCACGATGCCGTCGCGCGGCGGTGGATTCACATGCTTTCGCCGGAGCTTCCGGTCGAGCTGGTCGTCAGTCTCGAGCCGTATGCCTACTGGGCCGGAACGGCGATCGCGACGCACGGAACGCCTAACGATGAAGATGCCCACGTCCCGCTATTGTTCTGGGGACCTGCGATCCGACCTGGCCACTACGCCGAGTTCGCGCGCGTTGTCGACATTGCACCGACGCTGGCACGAATTGTCGGCGTGCCGCCGCTCGAGCGGCTCGATGGCCACGTACTTTCTCACGCCATGCGATGACCTCGGTCGTGAAGGCGCATTGGCTGGCATGAGCTGAGTTACGTCATGACTCGATCTCGTCGTGGCTTGCCGCTCTCGGGGCTTCGTCAGGCATTCGACGAGGCACGCTTTGGCAGCGGCCGGACCCTTAACCTTCGCGACACGCTGCCGACGCCGGCCGAAGCGGTCGCGCGCACCGAGGCGTGGTTGCGCCAACAACAGGTTCAGCTCACGTCTCGAGAGGGTGAGGCCGAAGTCTTGATCATCACCGGCCGAGGCAACAACAGCATCGGCGGTGTGTCCGTGGTGCGCAGCGCGGTCGAAGGTCTCATACACCGGCTGAAGCAGCGGGGCGTCGTCGCGCGACACGGTGAACACACACCGGGCTCATTCGTCGTCGTCCTCGCACCGGTGAACGCGCTGTGGAATTCGCCGTCGAGCGCGCCGACGAGCCCGGACCGAACTTCGCCTCCCGATCCGCCCTCGCTCGAGGCACTCGACGGAGAGACTCGAATGCTCCTTCGTCAACTCGCGGAGCGATCACTGGAACTGTTAGGCGTGAGAGGTGATCGAGATCGATTCATCGACGCGGAGATGGTTCGTCAATTCACTGCGTTGGCTGCCACGCTCGCCGCCGTTCATCAGCGTGAGGACCGGCTCAGGGAAGCCGTTCGCCGAGCGCTCGAGCAATATGACTGAGCACAGTCGTGCACCGGCGCCAGGAGAGTGGAACGCCACGGCGTACCACGAGGTGTCCGAACCACAATTCGCGTGGGGCCTCCGTGTCCTTGATCGCGTGCCACTTGTCGGCGACGAGCGCGTCCTCGACGCCGGGTGCGGGTCTGGCCGCCTAACGAAGGAATTGGCTGCTCGCGCTCCAATGGGAATCGTCGTCGCCTGCGATCTGTCCGCGAACATGGCGCGCACAGCTGCCGAGACACTAGACGATTCGCCGGCGTGCTGCGTAGTTCGCGCCGATCTTTCCCGCGTGCCATTTCGCGGCGCGTTCGATCTGATCTTCAGCACCGCGACCTTCCATTGGATTCAAGACCATGCCCGGCTGTTCGCTGAGCTCCGTGGCGCCTTACGACCACGAGGTCGACTCGAGGCGCAATGCGGCGGCGGTCCCAATCTCGCCGTGCTGCACGCGCGCGCTGACGCCATTGCGGCGGGGCCGCAGTTTCGATCGCAGTTCGCCGGATGGCAGGAGCCATGGAATTTCGCGACGCCGGCCGAAACCGAATCTCGTTTGCGCGCAGCAGGATTTCGCGCCGCGCGCTGTTGGCTCGAGCATGCGCCGACGACGTTTCCCAGCGCGGACCGCTATCGCGAGTTCGCTCAAACAGTGGTGCTCCGACCATATCTCGCCAGGGTGTCGGACCACGCTTTGCGCACGCGCTATTTAGAAGCCTTGGTCGCGGCGGCAGCCGATGACGATCCGCCGTTCACTCTCGACTACTGGCGGTTGAACATCAGCGCGACGACAATGTGAACCGACTGCGTCGCTGGTTCCTGTTACCGACCCATGCCATCCGATGACTAGCCATTCTTTTCCGCTACGCCGATTGCATCAACTATCCGTCGCTGTGACGCTCGCCGTCGTCACCGCGCCGCGTACGGGTAACGCGCAGCAGGGTGTGATCGGATATGGCCCGGCGAGCGCGACGCGCGAGCGTGAAGTGGAGTCTGACGCGATCAAGCGTCCAAGTCCATCCCGCGCGGCCGAGCTTTCGCGTGCACTGTCACGCGAGGTGCACGTCGCCGGCACCGCGGCGCAGGCACGCACTCGGGACTATGTCATCGCCCAGATGAAGTCATGGGGTTTGGAGACCGAGGTCCGCAGCTATGAGATCTGGATGCCGCACCCCACCGAGGTCAGTGTATGGCGCGTCGCTCCCGATACCATGCGCCTGAACCTCGCCGAGCCGGCGGTGCCTAACGACCCGGCTTCGGCTTTACAGCAGTATCCGACTGTGAACGGCTACAGCGGCCAGGGCGATGTGACTGCCGACGTCGTGTACGTCAACTATGGCCTGATCGAGGATTACGCCCAGCTCGATTCACTCGGCGTGTCGGTGCGCGGGAAGATTGCCATCGCGCGATACGGTCGCTCGTTTCGCGGCATCAAGGCGCGCGAGGCCGAGCGTCACGGCGCGCTGGCCTTGATCATCTACAGCGATCCCCAGGATGACGGCTTCGTCCGCGGGGACGTGTATCCCGAGGGGCCAATGCGCCCCGCGGCCGGCGTACAGCGTGGGAGTGTCTTGAATGGTGATGGTGACCCCTCCACGCCGTCTTACCCGTCCACCCGCAACGCGCCGCGGTTGGCAGAGAGTAAGATGGAGATTCCTCACATCCCCGTGGTACCGATGAGCTACAGCAATGCTTCCGAGCTCCTGCGGAGCGTGCGCGGCTCGCCGGCGCCACAGAACTGGCAGGGAGGGCTCCCGTTCCGCTACCATGCGGGTCCGGGGCCGGTGAAGGCGCGCGTCGTTGTCCACGACGACCGCGGCACACGTCCTCTGAAGCCGATCTACGACACGTTCGGAATCGTGCGCGGCAGCGAGTTGCCTGAGGAGTTAGTGATCATTGGGGGACACCGTGATGCATGGGGGCCCGGCACGGCGGACAACGTGAGCGGCACGGTCAGCGTTCTCGAGGCGGCCCGCGCCATCGCCGAACAAGTGAAGCTGGGTATGCGACCGAAGCGTACGATCGTCTTCGCAACCTGGGATGCGGAAGAGTGGGGCCTGATCGGCTCGGTGGAGTACGTCGAAGACGACTCGATTCGCCTAACGAAACGCGCCGTCGCATATTTCAATCAGGATGTCGCAGCACAAGGACCGCGCTTCAACGGTGGTGGGTCGCCGTCACTGCGCCAGACGATCCGCGATATCGCGCGCGGCGTTCCCGATCCTAACGGGCGCGGGAGT
>Ga0207693_10005408_pt1 | contig 10668 bp, 14 predicted proteins | sample LARL81metaG_FD_184347 | JGI IMG/M metagenome (GOLD analysis project Ga0207693, IMG submission 184347) | Corn, switchgrass and miscanthus rhizosphere microbial communities from Kellogg Biological Station, Michigan, USA - LAR L8-1 metaG... | ecosystem: Host-associated > Plants > Roots >... | reverse complement strand
GGGCCGCGCTGCTCGCCCCGAGGCGGCGTCCTCAGTCGCGCCAATAGCTTCCTGCTATTGACGCTCCCTGCGTCCTTGCCTCGGAACGACCATCGCACCCCAGCGACGAGCTAGATCCCGCCAATCCCTCCTAGACCTAGCCTTGCGGCGACGACGGTCTCGGCTGCCTCACTGCTGCCGGCGTTGCCGGTGACGGCGCCGAGGAAGGCATCGCGGTCGAGCGCGTAGAGCTGCGTCTCCTTCCGCGCCCGCGCGGTCGCCGTGCGCGGAATGTCGCGCAGGAGCGCGATCTCGCCGAAGTGGTCGCCGGGCCCGAGCACGTTTGCCTCCCGGCCGTCGATCTCGATCTCGATCTCGCCGGAATCGACGATGTAGAAGCGGTCGCCATGGTCGCCCTGGTGGAAGATCGTCTCGCCCGCCGGAACCTCTAGCCGCGTCAGGCTCGCAGCAAGAGCCTCGAGCGTGGGCGCAGGCAGGGGCGCGAACATCTCGATCGCGCGCAGGGCATGGAGCTGGGCGGTCGGCACGGTGAGGGTTCGATCGATCTGGGTGAGCATTCCGAACGAGGGGATCGTGACCACGGGGATCACGGCGCCGACGACGATCAGTGCGCTGCGAATCCCGAGCCAGCTGACCAGGGCCGGCGCAACGATCGCACCGATTCCCGCGGTCGCGTAGAAGGCGCTGTGGAGCACCCCGAAGACCCGCGCCAGCACGTGTTCGGGAACGGCGCGCTGCAACAGCGTGAACCCGGCGACGTCGACGAGTGTGAGCCCCAGCCCGGCGAGCCCGATCAACACGAATGCAGGCGCGGCCTTCGCCCAGACGCCGATCAGGAGGATCGGAGTGCCCCAGAGGATCAGGGCCAGACCGAAGGTGAGGCCCAGCCTTCGGCTACCCACCAGCACTACGGCAACGATCCCGCCGACCAGCCCGCCGACGCCGAGGGCCGCATTCAGGTAGCCGATTCCGGGCGACCCGAGCCCGAGCAACCGGATCGACGCGACCGCCGTCAGGACGACGAACGCGCCGTAGACGAGTGTCTGCGCGGCGAAAAGCCCGATGATCAGGCGGAGCCTCGAGTCCCGCCAGATCGTCCGGAAGCCCGCCAGCGCTTCATGTTGCCAGTTACCTTTGGCCGCTTCAGTCGCCGGCTCGGGCTCTCGCAGCCGGATCAGGGCGAGCATCCACGCTGACCAGAGGAACGCCACCGCCGTCGCTGCGAAGACGGTCTCGACGTTCGAGACGGCGAGCAGGAGGCCGCCGAGCGCAGGTCCGACGAAGTAGCCCGCGGCCTCGATCGTGCTGTTGGCGACGTTGGCTGCGGCGAGCTCCTCCGGCGACTCGGCGAGGGTGGGGAGCAGAGCCGACTCCGCCGGCTGAAACGCCTGCGACACGAGCGTCACTAGGATTGCGAGCAGATACACGATCGTCGCCGGTGCGTCGATCACGATCGCCGCCGCTGCAGCACCCAGGGCGGCCGCTCGAACCACGTCGGACACGACCATCACCCGCAGACGAGGGAAGCGGTCGCCAATCATTCCTCCGAACGGAGCCGCCACCGCTGCAGGAAACCACCGAATCAGCCCGACGAGCCCGACCGCGCCGGGGCCTCCCTGCTTGTACGCGTAGACCATCAGCGCGACGACGTAACCCCAGGTGCCGACGGACGACCCGATCCAGGCCAGCTGCAGCCGCCGCAGGCGCGGGTTGCGATAGAGACTTGCGAACGCGCGGAGGGAGTCGACCAGTTGGCGCCGCAGAGCCTGCATTCCGCGAAGGATTGCAGGGTCGATTGTGTTTTTGAAGGAGACGAGGGAAGATTCAGTTAAGAGAGCACGTCTAGTGAACCGACAGCAAAGTTTCGGAAGGAGGAGTAATGACGGACGAGCCACGTGAGGAGACTCAGCCAGAGGACGAGGTCGAGGCGCATAGCCCGCCGACCCCCCTGCCTCCGTTGGAGGCCGACCGCAACGACGAGGGCGAGGACGTCGAGGCCCACAGCCCCCCGACCCCCCTGCCTGAGTCACATCGCAGCGACGACGAGGACGTCGAGGCCCACGGCCCCCCGACCCCGCTGCCGCCGGTCCAAGAGCCTCCACTCCTTTAAGAGCCAAGGTTTCGCAATGTTCGGGCCGGGATCTCCCGGCCCGACGTGTCTTTCTGGAACAGGTCAGGAAGATTCCGTGGAGAAGCAACGTCTAGTGAAGCGACAGGTTGGAGTTTTTCGAATAGGAGGATCAAGATGACGGACGAGCCACGCGAGGAGACCCGGGACGAAGAGAAGGACGTCGAGAGTCACGGCGCGGTCGGTGGTGCCGTTGGCGGCGCGGTTGGCGGCGCGGTCGGCAACAAGCGCGAGGTCGACGAGGACGACGACGTCGAGGCGCACGGCCCGATCAACCTCCCATCAATCGGGGAGCCCCCGCTCCTCTAGGAGCCAAAGAGTTCGCAGCAGGTCGGGCCGGGATCTCCGGCCCGACGTGTTTCTGAGAGCCGAGGGGTCTGAACACTCGGGCCGGGATCTCCCGGCCCGACGTGTTTCTAGAAAGACACGTCGGCGCGCAGGACGTCGTCCAGCGCGCCGAGCAGGCGCAGCACGGGCTCGCGCTGCTCCTCGTCCAGGTCCTCGAGCGCCGAGGCGATTCGCGCGATCACGCCGGCATCGCTCCCGCTTTCGGTCAGAACGGCGCGGGCGTGGCGTGCTCGCTGGAGGAGATCGAGGGCGATCGCGGCCTGGTTCGCGAAGAGGCCGAGCAGCTCCATCTGGCCGAGCGAGAACTCGATCTCCTTGGAGCGGTCGAGCACGTTGAGCACGCCGAGTGCTCGCTCGTCGTGCAAGAGCGGCACCGACATCATCGCCTTGGGCACGTAGCCGGTGCTTTCGGCTGTCTCGCGCGAGTGTCGAGGATCCTGCTCGAGGTCGTCGATGATCAGAGGCTGGCGGGTGACGAGGACCCAGCCGCCGATGCCCGTGCTGGATGGGAAGCGCATGCCGACCAGGCGCTCTGAGCCTTCCCCCGCGACCGCCTCGAAGACGAGCTCGTCGGCCTCCTCGTCGTGGAGGTAGATGGACGCGGCCTTCGCCGAGAAGATCGCCCGCGCGACCTCGACGATCGACTGGAGCAGAGCACGATGCTCGCTCTCGGCCGACATCACGCCGGCGGAGACGGCGGCTTGCAGATTCTGGTCGGTCATCGCTCCAGCACGCTATCCTGCGCCGCGCAGCCGCCTTTGCAGCTCGGGTTCAGCGGCCGCGCCGCCATGTCGGCGCGCCCTCTTGAGCGGCATCGCAAGCGACGCCTCATTTGGCGCCTCCGACGTTCGACGCGGTCAGGTAGAGAACGCTCTTCAGCTGGAAAGGTGTGAGCTCGGGGTGCTTCGCCAGGATCAGGGTGCAGATCCCGCTCATGTGCGGCGTTGCGAAGCTGTTGCCCGACGAGCGGATCCTCGCGCCGCCGATCCAGGCGACCTCGACGTTGACCCCGCGAGCGAAGAACTCGACCGGCGGCGCGGGGTTGTAGAAGAACGTCAGCGGGTCGGCTTCCTCGTGGCTGCCGACCGAGATCACCGACGAGAACCGCCACGGATAGCTCTCGACCGGCATGTTGTGCGCTGAGGCGACCAGGACGGTGCGCCGGAAGTAGGCGCTGTCGGCGAGCTCGTGCAGAAGGCCCGAGAATTGCTTCTTCGTCGTCGAGAGGCTCATGTTGATCACGTCGAAGCCCTGGCCGATCGCCCAGCGCAGGCCCTCGAGCAGGACCGATCCGCTGCCCTTGAAGCCGGCGCCGAGCACGCGGACGCTGAACAGCCGGCAGTCCGGCGCCAGCGAGCGCACGATCCCGGCGCAGGCGGTGCCGTGGCCGCAGAGGTCGCCCTCGGTGTCGTCCTCGACGACGATCTCGCCGTCCTCGGTCTTGCGCAGCGCGACCGCGCCCTCGAGCGCGCCGACGAGGGGATGATCGGGCTGGACGCCGCTGTCGAGGATGCAGACGCGAATTCCGGCCCCGGTCGAGCCGCCGAGCGCCCAGTCGCGTGTGACGCGCTCCGGCCACTCGACGCCGATCCCGATCTCGGCCGACGCGGCGGCGGGAAGGCTCCAGGCCGGCAGCGTCTCGCCGGTGTACCGCTCAGGCTTCTCCTCGGGCTGCGCCACGGATCGATCCTATGGGGCAGACCTAGGGCTAGGCGACCCAGGCCTAGGAATCTGCGAAGCGGCGGCGCAGCGCGTCGAGGAGCGGCCGCTCGGGCTCGTAGCCCTCTTGCGCCAGCGTTGCCTCGAGGTCAGCGATGAGCGCCTGGCGGAACGCGGCGTCCGCTTCCGCCCGAGCGACGATGCCGTCGAATTGGCTGCGGGCGACCGGCAGCTCCTGCGCCGCTCGCACCCATGCTTCGGGCGCCGGCGGGAGGGCTCCGATCAGCTCAGCCAGTCTGTCTTCATTGAATGCGCTCATACGCTCACCTGCCCACCAGACTGAGCTGGGACCGGTTTTCTTCCCTCGAGTTCGTCGCGCAGCTTGACCAAACAGCGTGAAATCCGGCTGGCGATCGTGCCGGCGGGCAGCTCGAGCGCCTCGCCGATAGTCCGATAGGTCTCGTCGCGGGCAAAAAAGCGGTCGAGGATCTCGCGGCAGTTCTCGGGCAGGCCCGCCATCGCGTCATGGACGTCGAGCGCCTCGTCGATCCGGGCGATCGCGTCCTCGTCCGGGTCGGCGGCCAGCTCGGCCTCGTCGGTTGTCTCCTCACGTGAGCCCGCTCGCAGGCGATCGACACAGACACGCCGGGTGAGCTGGGCGATCCAGGGCTGGATTGCCTCGTCGCTGCGGAGCGAATCGAGCCGCTCATAGACCTTCGCAAAGACCTCCTGAAAGATGTCCTCGGCGTCGTGCTCCCGGAACCGGAACCCCTGCGTCGAGATCGCGTAGACGTAGCGCGAAAAGCGCTCGACGAGCGCCGCCCATGCCTCCTGGTCGCCGTCGCGGCACCGGGCGACGAGCTGCGCGGCCGAAACCGTCTCTGACAAGCCGCAGCTCCTAGACTAGATCGAGATTTGCTGCTGCTCCGATTCGCGCAGCCGCTTGGCCATCACCTGGAGTAACTTCCAGGCGATCTGGGCGTTCGTCTCGACGAGGGGCCGGAACTCCCACGAGGTGAGCCCGTAGCACGTGAGGTCGGAGTCGGCCGTGATCGTCGCGGTGCGGCGGGCCTGGTCGTCGATCAGGGCCATCTCGCCGAAGTAGTCGCCCGGGCCGAGCTTGCCCCGCTCCTCGCCGTGGACGTCGACGCTCGCCGTCCCCTCACTGATCACGAAGAAGCCGATGCCGCCGGCTCCTTCTACGGAAACCGTATGGCCGGCGCTGAAGCGGCGCTCCTTGAAGGAGCGGGCGATTCGCTCCAGCTCCTTTTGCGGAAGGCCCTCGAAGAGCGGGATCTGCTCCAGCAGCTCGGTCGGCGCCTCAGCCATGGCTCGATTCTATGCGGGAAAGCTGAAGGCGACTAGGGTCTGGCAGCTTCAACGCGGCTGGCGAGCTGCTCGATCTTGCCCTGGGCCGAGTCCAGCTTGCCGAGGCAAAAGCGGTAGAGCTCCTCGCCCCGCTCCCACAGCGCGATCGCTTCGTCGAGGCCGGTCTCGCCGCTTTCGAGCCGCTGGACGATCTGCTCGAGCTCGCGCTGCGCAGACTCGAACGTCGGCTCACTCGACACGGGCGCCGAACCTTCCGTCGCTCACCTCGACGTCGATGCGTTCGCCCGTCTTGGCGGCCGCTGCGGAGCGGACGATCGCCTCCCGGGCGCGGACGATCGCGTAGCCGCGGTTCAGGGTCGCCTTCGGCGAGAGGGCCTGCAGGCGCCCTGCCGTCTGCTCGAGCGCGGCTCGGCGCCGCTCGACCAGCAGCGCCGGCGCGCGCCGCAGCCGCTCGTGCGCTTGCCCGAGCCGCGTGATCTTCAGCTCGAGGGAACGCCTGGCGCCGCGGCCGAGGCCGCTGCGGGCGCGCTCGAGACGCTCGTGGAGCTCGCCGAGATCCGGAACGACAAGTCGTGCCGCTGCGGTCGGCGTCGACGCGCGAACGTCCGCGGCGAGGTCGCAGAGCGGGGTGTCCTGCTCGTGGCCGACCGCCGAAACGATCGGGACCGGGGAGGTGGCGATTGCACGGACGAGCCGTTCGTCGCTAAAGGGCAGGAGGTCCTCGAAGCTGCCGCCGCCGCGAGCGACGACGACGACGTCGAGCTCCGGCACCTCGCAGAGGCGGCGCAGCGCGTCCACGACCGCTCCCGCCGCGCGCGGGCCCTGCACATAGGTCTCCGCCACGACGACATGTGCCGGTGGAAACCGCGTCTGAATCCCCGTCAGGACGTCCCGCTTGGCGGCCGCGTCGTTGCCGGTGACGAGCCCGATCTTGCGCGGCCAGACGGGCAGCGCCCGCTTGCGCTCGGCCGCGAACAGCCCTTCTGCTGCCAGCTTTCGCTTCAGTCGCTCCAGTGCGGCCAGGTGGTCGCCTAGCCCGAACCGCTCGAGAGACAGCGCACGCAGCCTGAACTCCCCGCGTGCCGCGTAGAGCTCGGGCCGGCCGTACGCGTGAACACGGTCGCCGTCGGCGAGCCCGAGCCGGAGCCCGTCGAACTGCCCGCGCGGCATCGAGACTCCAACGCAGGCTCCGTCGGCGGGATCCTTGAGCGTGAAGAAGACGCTCTGCCAGCGCTGGTGGCGCTTCAGCTCCGTCACCTCGCCCTCGACCCAGACGGTCGGCAGCCGCTGCAACCAGGTCGCGATCCCGCGGTTGAACGCGGAGACGGAAAAGACCTTGCGGTCGCCGTAGGCGGTCGCCTCGACCTTCACCCCGACGATGCTAGTCACCGCGGAAATGCTGGCGCATTTCCGCGGGTCTGGTTTGACCCTTCGCTTCGCTCCGGTGAAGTTGTTAAAGCAGGATGCGTGCCGCGGTCTCGTGGTCGCAGCCGCTCCGGACCATCTCGACCGCGCGATGCAGGTCTGCCTCGCTGGGGGCGAGCTTCTCGGCGAGCGGAAGAGAGAAACCGGCCTCCATCAGCACGTGGAGACGCCAGCTTTCGACTTTCGCTCGCTCGTCCTGTGGTGTCTCGGTTATCTGCGCCATGAGGTCAGATCTGCTTCGCCTTCTCCTAGACGAACCCTGCCGCTCGAAGTTTGTGCCGTCCGACTACGAGGTACGAAACGCGCCTTCGAGGCTCGACTCTGCTGCGTTGACCGCGGTTTCGAGTCGGCGTGTCAAGTCGAGCACGCGAGCCTCGAGCACCTCGCGCTCCGCCTCGGCGTCGGCGCCGACCGCCCGGATCTGCGACCTCAGCTCGGCCTCGACGTCAGAGAACCTGCGCTGGAACTCGGCCAGGAACTCGTCGCGGCGCTGCTCGATGTGGCCGACGATCTCGGCCAGCTTGCGGTCGACGCGCGCGGCGCCCGCGTCTGAGACCTGGGCAAGGCGCTCGGCAAGCACGGATTGCGCGTCGTGCGCGAACTGAGCGACTGCCCGGTCGAGCTCGCGGGAGAGCCGCTTGGCGGCGTCGTCCCTTGCGGTCTTGACCGTGGCCGAAAACTGCTCGACGGCCGCCTCGGAAAGTCGGTTCGCGGTCCGGTCGACGATCCGGGTGAGTTGATCGATCTGCCGGCGCTCGACGTCGGCGAAGCCCGACTGAATCCGGCGCACTGCCTCCGTTTCCTCGGCGGCGATGCGGTCCCGGAGCTCGCGCTCGCGCTGGCGCAGCCGCTCGGAGACCTCGTGCAGCGCTCTTCGGCGCTCGCTCTCGTGCACCTCGACCTCTCGTCGCGCGGCCGTCCCGGCTTCTCCGGCGGCGCGCTCGAACTCCTCCCGGAGCTTCGCGAGGATCGCGCGCTGGTCCTCGCTGGCGGCCTTGAGCTGCTCCATCTCCGTTTCGAGCCTCGACTGGGCCTCGCCGACCGCCTCGCGCTGGCGTTGCGCCAGCTCGGCGAGTCGGGTCGTCAGTCCCTGCTGGATCCGGTCGAGGTCGGCGGACCATTCGGTCAGGCGCTGCTCGACGCGGCGCTCGACGAGGGCGAGGGCCTCGCCGAGCTCGCCTGTGACCCGTCGCTCTCGCTGAGCCAGTTCGTTCCGCCGGGCTTCGGCGAGCTTTCGTTCGTCTTCGGCGAGGCGCGAGCTGGTTTCGGCTCGTGCGCGTGTAAGCGTGCGCTCGAGCTCCTCGCCGCGCAGAACGGTCTCCCGCTCGACCAGGTCACGCAGCGCGGTCTCGGCGGCCTCGAGCTCGGCGTCGGTCCGCCGGCTCCGCGCCAGGCCGGCGCGCAGCGGGAGTGTCAGAACGGCGGCTGCGAAACAGACTGTCAATCCGCCGGCGGCCACCGCCGTCCCCCGGTCGACGTCGAGTGCGAAGACGACCCAGGCGCCGGTCGCGGCGAGGCCGAGCAGCCCTGCGATTCCGACGAGCTCGCGCCGGGAGCCCCGTCCCGACAGCGCCGCGGCAATCGCCACCGCGAGCACGACGACGCCGGCGGCGAAGGCGATCTGCACGGCGGTCTCGGAGCTCACAACGCTGGATCGTAGATCAGACAAAACGAAGCACGAGCAGCGCGGCCGCCAACGAGACGCTTGCGGCGGCCATGAAGCGGAGCGCGGCCTCGGGCGGACCGGTCAGGGTCTCCGGCCCGATCGGGATAAGCATCCCATCCCTCCGCTCGATCGTGCCCGTGACGGAGATGGTTCTGCGACGGACGTCGCGGACGGGCGTCGAGAGCACCTGCTGCGCGCGGATCAGCAATGCTGCGAACAGGGCTGTGAGGACGGCCTCCCCCGTGATCCGGTCCGCCATCGCGAAGTAGGCCGTCAGAACCGGAAACGCGCCCCAGCCCGCCGCCAGCCAGAAGGGGTTGTGGAACAGGCCGCCGAAAAGCTCGAGGTTGTACGCGACGGCGATGAAGGCGCCGAAGCCGACGAAGACCAGCAACCACAGGTCGTGCGTGACGGCGACCGCAATTCCGATCGCGGATGCGCCGGCCAGCGAGCCTGCCGCGAGCGCGACGAGGACACCGGTCGGAATCCTCGTCTGTAGCGGGCGCCCGTTGAGTTCGTCGAGCGCGTGCGCGCCGACGCCGAGGCCGAGGAAGAAGGCGATGACGGTGAGCACGAGCCGCCAGCCTGGGACGTGTGGTGCGAGGCAGGCTCCGATGACGACGTAGCTCAGGTGCCAGGCCGTGTAGGGAAGGTGGATGAGCGTTACGTAGTCGCGCCAGCCACCGGGGGCCAGCGCGTAGAAAGCAGGACGCACGCTACGCGTCCTAGTTTCCACGGCGGCCCCAGATCACGATCCCACCGCCGAGACTGAGTCGCCGGTATCGGGGGTCTTCGATGCCGGCGGCACGCCAGAGCTCGAGTTGGCGCTCGAGCGGATAGCGCCGCCAGAACTCGCGGATGCTGTCGCCGAGGAAATCGCCGACCTCGTGCCAGCCGGGCGAGACGATCCGTCCCGCGGCGGGAAGCACGGCGCCGACGTAGGCGCGCCAGAGCGGCCGCCAGGGCCCGGCCGGAACGGCGAACTCGAGGCTCGCGACCGTGCCGCCGGCCCTGACGACGCGCGCGAGCTCCGCCAGGGTCGCGCCCGGATCGTCGACGTAGCGGAGGAGGTAGGTGACCGTGAGCGCGTCGAACGAGGCGTCCTCGAAAGGCAAGTGCTCAGCGCTCGCCTCGACCAGCTTGACCGTCGCGGGCAGGTGCTCGCGCGCGACCGCGAGCATCTCCGGGCTCTGGTCGACGCCGATGACTGCGCAGCCCTTCTGGCGGAGCAGCTCTCGTGCGACCGCGCCGGTGCCGGTCGCGACGTCGAGGACCTCGTCGCCTGGGCCTGCCTCGACCCGCGAGACGAGGAATCTGCGCCAACGGGGATCCTGCCCGAGCGAAAGCAGCCGGGCGTAGCGCTCGTAGGTGGGGCCGAGCGGGGCGAAGAGCTCGAGCGCGCGGCGCGTTCGGGCGGAGGCTGCCTCGGCCACGGGCGACTAAGGCGTCGCTTGCGATGCCGACCGGAGGCCGTGGCGGCTTTGCCGACGCGGCCGTCTACACCCGGCTGACGGAGAGTTGGCAGATCGTGTTCTCACTGCCCGTGGAGCTTATTCTCGCCGCGTGGCGTTGGCCCAGGATCTCAGGCGGGTTGCCGAGGCAGCGGTTCGCTACGCCGGTCCCGGCGAGGAGGTCGTCGGCATCGTCCCGGCCGAGCCCTCCTTGGGGGCTCGCTCCTACCTCTGCGCCTACCGCAGCGAGGACGGCGAGACGAGCTGGCTCGTGCTCGACGAGGACGGGAAGCCGGTCAAGGATCGCGTGCGCATCCGCGAAGTCGTCTCGATTGCCGCGCTCGTCGAGCTCGCCGAGGAAACGGCCGGCGGTGGCGATCTCGAGGAGCTCCGCTCGCAGCTCGTCGCGCTCCGCCTCACCGAGAACCCTGCGGGAATCGACGAGGCAGAAGAGGCCGCGCTCGCGCTCGAAGAGGCGATCGGTGCGGCTCCGCGCGTGGCGACGCCGGACCGGCTCGACGCCATCGGCGCGGCGACGCTCAGGCTCGAGCGAGTGCTCGGGGGCGAAGGCTCTCCGTTTGCGGTTGCGATGAAGCAGGCGACGGCGACGGTCGAGGAGCTGACCCGCGACGTCGAGGCGGCCTACAAGGTCCCGCTCGACT
>Ga0207693_10005407_pt1 | contig 10669 bp, 9 predicted proteins | sample LARL81metaG_FD_184347 | JGI IMG/M metagenome (GOLD analysis project Ga0207693, IMG submission 184347) | Corn, switchgrass and miscanthus rhizosphere microbial communities from Kellogg Biological Station, Michigan, USA - LAR L8-1 metaG... | ecosystem: Host-associated > Plants > Roots >... | reverse complement strand
CAAGCAGATGCAGGTTCTCGTCGCGCGTGCCAAACAGGGTCTCGATGTTCGAGCTGACTTCGATGCTCTTCTTCATTCAGACGTCGGTTATTCCTCTCTTGGGGGCCCGTAACGAAGCAGGCACATCGGCCTGCACGGCAGCCATCAATTGCCGTCCTAACTCACAGAAAACATACCTGTACTCGGACCGGATATTCCGGAACCTGTCCCGCTTTTGAGCAAAAGCTTATCTTGCGTGAGGGTGGAAACCAGCCGGAATGCGAGCCTCAAGGCGCAGGCAACTACCATTGCTTTCAAGCCTACCCCGGGTGTGGGTGGGAGTCAATGGGAGGACAATTGTGGGCAATCCGACGGTCAAAGAAGAGCTTTTAACCGCAAAGGACGCAAAGGTCATGCAAAGCGCGCGAAGAAAACTATGGTTCTTCTTTGCGGACTTGGCGGTATTTCTCAGCGAACTTTGCGGTTAAGAGCTTTCTTACTTGCCGTGCGAAATGGCCCGCTGAAAATCATCGGCTGTAGTGCGGTAGCAATGCAGCTTCGTGTTCTTGTCGCCGACCTCGGCTGCCAGCCGATTTGCATCTGCCTGGGCATCGGCATCGGGGGTTCCCCCGCCCTCCGGCATCATCATCTGCATAAGCGACTCGTCACACCGCGGATCGGCTACCGCGCGCAGCTTGTAAATCCTGGTCGTGCTCCAGTCATACTCCGAAAGCCGCTTCTGATATGGCAGGGACTCATACACAAGCTTGATGATTTCCTTTTGGCCTTGTTTGATGGTCCGCTCTGCCAATACCACCTCATACTTCGAAAAGAAAGAGCTGTTGGTCGATCCACCGGGCACGGCAATCAGTCGCATCGAGACATCTTCCGAAGGCCCGGTCGGAATTTCATTCATCGATGGCGCATTCTGCGCGCTCTCCGGAACATCAGGCAACGGATCCATCTGTTCCAGCGGCCCGGTCGACATGGATCCCGCTCCGATGGCCGTCCCACCATTCACGGCGTCGCCAGTACCTGCTCCTCCGCCGGCACCACCGTTTCCGCCGCGACCGCCATTGCCGCCTCCACCGCCCGCAGACGGAGGTCCCACAACATTTCCACCACCGCCGCCAAGAGAGCCCAGCCGACTCCCCCCACCGCTTCCGGTTCCCGCTCCCGCTACCGATGGAGGTGGCGGCACGACCGCACCCCCTCCCCCGCCGAGCGATCCCAAGCGGTTCCCCGCACCACTCGCGGCGTTGCCCGTTCCTCCGCCTCCGCCCGCAAGGGTTGGCGGCGGAGGCACAACCTCAACTCCGCCGCTCGACAACGATCCGCCGCCGCGTGCTCCAGTTCCTCGTCCCGATCCCGAACCCGACAACGATGGCGGCGGGGGCACAACCGCGACGCCAGTGCCGGACAATCCATTTCCAAATCCGCTTCGCGCACCCGATCCGCCGCCCGCGCCCTGCACCGACGGTGGCGGTGGCACCACTTCGTTTCCGCCGGAACCTAGCGACGTGACGCGGCCTCGACCATAGCCACCACCCTGCGTCGAAGGTGGTGGCGGCACAACTTCCGATCCGCCTCCCGCCAATGAACCCACGCGAGCCGCTCCGCCTCCTGCACCGCCGCCTTCTCCCTGCAAGCCCGGCGGAGGCGGAACGATTTTGGGCGGACTGCTCGAGAACCACGAACTCAGCGTCGCAATCAATCCACCGCCAGTTCCGCTCTGCACCGACGGCGGTGGAGGCACCACCGCCGTGCCCACTCCGTTGGTCGAAGCCCCACGCCCATTGCCGCCGCTAAGCCCTGCACCCTGCATCGAGGGAGGAGGTGGCACAACAGCAACTCCGGGGCCTGAGATGGCGCCCGCCTTGCCAGAATGTTCAATCGACGGAGGCGGAGGCACGACCGCGCCACCCGGAGTCAGCCCGCGTGGTCCAGCACCCCGCAATCCTTGCGACGCCAATGATGGCGGTGGAGCGACCACGGAAGCACTCCCCGCCCCTAGACTTCCCGGTGTTCGAGAGGCTCCCGCGAGCGACGGCGGCGGCGCAACTACATTGGCCGATCCCGGACTGCGTAGCGTGTGGTCGCTCGCCACTCCGCGCGCATCGACAGGCGGCGCCACGATGCCGGCCTGCAGCGATCCCACCAGTCCCTTGGTGCGTCCGGTCACGTCGGGAGGAGGCGCCACAGCAGAGTTCAGTCCATTCAACGGCGCATTGTTGCGAGCTGTGGCCGAGAGCGGAACCGACGGCATGGTGGGATCGGCTGCCAGGTTCGGAGCGCGTGGACCTTCTGCCAACTTCAGATCCGGAGGCACAACCAACTTCGGCGTCCCACGATTTTCGGCTGCCACCGGCATGGCTTTCGCGCGCGCGGCCGAAGCTGTGCTTGTTCCTTTCGCATGATTTTGCGGGTGAGCCGGAGCCTTGCGCGGTGGTGTGTAGGCCTTCGACGCCGAGTAGTAAATGGATTCCGATGTCCGGAATGCCTGGTTCACGCGCGGCTTAGGGCGTGATGCCCAACCCTGGGTCAGCGCCCAGGCGGCAATCAGGACCACCATATGCCACAACATCGACTCCTGAAACGACTTCCAGGGCAGTTCGGTCGGCACGAAAACATCGGCCCAGAAGGTACCGGGCGGCGACGTGGTCTTGACGGGCGGAGGCGTCCGGCGCGAAAAGGCGTCGGCCAGATTGCTCAAAAAAGCTTCATGTCGTGGTTCAAGTTCCATCAGCAACCGCAGGCGAGGCTCGGCCTTGGCAATAACACGAGGTTCCGTACTTAAGAGGCCCAAGCCTTTTTCCATGGATCCACGCGGCGGGGGAAGATTTCAGTAATTATAGGCCAGTTGATCGCCAAGTTACGCCCCCGGAGTCGAAATCGTAAGGGCACTTTCGGGGGACGGACCATCGACCATATCGGTTGTCCCTGCTATGGAAAGTCTTCGTAATGTTTCCAGTCCGGATCAGGGCTTACCTCGCACTCCACCTCAAACTGATGATGCAGATATCTGTATTTCTCGGCCCTTTTCAAAAACTCCTGCGCGTTGCGAGTATAAAAAAGAATGTCCTTCACACCGTCTTTCATGGCGGTTGCAACGTTGAATGGCCAAGCCATCGGCTTCCAATTCCACAAAAGCACTCTCTTCCAGTTTCGCTAAAAGATCGCTGTCTTCAGCTGACGGCAATCCGCTTTCGTCCTTAGGTTCAAAATGAAAAGTCACGTACGCGACGAAGGAATGAGCACCTCGCGGCTTCAGGGCAGGAGCCAAATTCTTGCGAAAGAACCCACGCTTCGGTGAGTTTTTTGGCAGATATTCCTTGAGACTCCATTGATCCTCTGCCATTGAGATTCAGTCTCCAAAACGCGAGATTGACCGCGCACTCAGGCCCGCTCGGCGCGCACTTCTGGCGTCGATGCCGGCACCGCGCGCTGACCTGCCCACTGTCGCAACGCCTCAATCTCTTCAGCCCTCGTTGTCGAAAGCGGGACCGTGCTCTGAATCGCCTCGAGCAGGTATTGGTCGGTAAGTTGTTGCTTCTGTGAGTAAGCCGCATAGAGCGCGGTCTGCACCACTGACTCGATCTCAGCTCCGGAATACCCGCGCGCCGCCGCCGCAACGCGATCGAGGGCAAAGTCGTTCGGATTCCGTTTTCTCTTGGTCAACTGGATCGCAAGAATCTGCTTGCGCTCGGCCTGGGTCGGCAGATCCACGAAGAACAACTCGTCGAACCGGCCTTTACGGATCAACTCGGGCGGCAGCACGCTGACGTTGTTGCACGTCGCCGCCACGAATACCGGAGCCTTGCGATCCTGCATCCACGACAAGAACGATGCCAGGAGCCGCGATGAAACGCCCGCATCGGCCGAGGCAGAATCCGGCCCACTACCCGCAAACACTTTTTCCAGTTCATCGATCCACAAGACGCAGGGCGCGAGCCCTTCCGCCACCTGAAACACTTTCAGAATGCGCTTCTCGGTTTCGCCGATGTATTTGTCGTAAATCGCCGCCGTATCGAACTTTACCAGCGGCAGTTTCCATTCGCCCGCGATCGCCCGCGCACACATGCTCTTGCCGCAGCCCTGCACGCCCAGTATGATCACGCCCCGCGGCGGATCGAGCCCGAACGCGCGCGCCGATTCTTCCCACGAACCGCGCCGCTGCGCAAGAAACTTCTTCAAATTGTCGAGCCCGCCGACCTGCGACAGCGTGTCAGATACTTCGACAAACTCGAGCATCTCCGAACGACGCAGCAGCGACTTCTTTGCTTCGAGCACATCCGTCACTGTCTCGGGACACAACGCGTACCGCGCCACCAGCGCTTGCGAGATGGCGCGCTCGGCTTCTTCCTCGGTCAGGCCGCGCAGATTGTCGGCCATCACGTCGATCCCGGCCGGCTCGAGCCTTCTCTGCAGCGTGTGCGTCTTCGCCACCCGCACCAACACTTCATCAATGATCTGCCGCAGTCGAAGGCGGTCCGGCAGCGGAAGTTCCAGATACTCCACCAGGCTGGCCAGCTCGGGAGGAATCGAAATCTTGGGAGCTGTCAGGATCACGGTGCGCCGGTTCGTCGCAAACTTCTGTCCCACGTCGCGCAGTCGCCGCACGACCACGGGATCCTCCATGTGACGGTGCAGGTCTTTCAGAATGAAGGCCGCCTCGATCGTGATGCCTTCGAGGTTCGCCAGCATCTTCGCCGGCTCACGGCTGTCATAAAGGGCCTTGGCGTTCTCGGCGAATTCGTTGACTTCCCCGGCGCGATACCCCCCGGCGGGAAACGCTCCGGCGTCAACAACCGGTGCCATCGGATTTCCGCCCGAACGCGCCAGGCCGGTGGCGATCGTCCACTCAAACGCGGCGAGGTTCAGCGACGAGCAGGCCAAGCGCACCATGCGCACGGCCCGCGATTCCTCCACCGTCTCCAGCACGACGATTGGTGTGGAGGAGTCGATGAGAACCTTTAGCCGGTCCAGCACTTTGTCCATATCCGTTTGACCAGTCAGCACTTACTCTCGTACAATAATGCATTCGGTACCCACCGGAATATTCCTCTAGTAGAAACGAAGGTAACCAGACAGCACATGGCGAATCACTTATCGGCGCTGAAGCGCGCCCGTCAGACCACGAAACGCACTGCCACCAACCGCAACAACACGTCGCAACTGCGCGGATCGCTGCGCGAACTGCGCGAAGTCATGACCAAAGGCGACAAGGCAGCCGCTGAGAAGACGTATCGCGACACCGTGTCGGCCCTCGACAAGGCCATCCAGAAGGGCGTGATCCACAAGAACACCGCCGCCCGTTACAAGTCCCGCCTGTCGAAGCGCGTGCGGGCAGTCGGCGCGAAATAGTTTTCAGGAGTATTCCGGAGTTTGAGAGACGGCAAACCTTTCGGGGTTTGCCGTTTTGCTTTTGGGAAAAGCTCTTTTTTCACCACAGAGTCACAGAGACACAGAGAAAATCTTGGGCGAACTGCAAAATCCCAAGGCATTGTGCCCTGAGGTTACGCACCGACCGGCGATCGTTCAGCTCAGGGACATCTGGCAGGTCGGGAGTCCAACACCAAATTCCGCACCTTAGCTCTTTCCTGATGTTTTGCTTTAGGTTTTCTCTGTGCCTCTGTGACTCTGTGGTGAGACCGCCTTTATGGCTGCGGCTTGTCACTCAACTTCTTGCACGGATAATCCCCGTTCCACAGCAGCGCTTCGATCTTACCGCCCTTGTCGCGCCGGAATACGACTTTCACGTACAGCTGCCGGTAGAAGAATGCGTCCTTGCCCGTCGGTTCGAGCGGCAGGTAGTCTCCGCCAGTCCCGCGCAGATACAGCTTTGAGTCTTCCACGCGAACATCAAGCAGGAACTTCGGATTCACCTCGTAGGTTCCGGCAAACTCTTCCGGATGGGCAGGGCCGGCCGCCTTCGTTCGGGGCTGCGGCAGCGCCGGTTCTTCTCCCAGCGCGATCGCCGCCAGATCATCGGCCATTGTGTTGACTGCCGCATCTTCCAGGTTCCCTAGCACGATCACGATCGAGCGATCGTCCGGAAATACCGCGATGTGTGACGAGAAGCCGGGGTCTCGCCCGCTCTGCTCGATGAACTTGTGCTTTGTCCTGGTCTCGCGCGCGCCCCAACCATAGGCTCGCGACGCATCGTGGGCGTTGAAGAACTTGTTGGCTTCGACGGCGCGGCACCACTCGTACAGGTCGGCTGTCGTCGAGTACAACGACCCCGAACCGGTCAGAATCGTCTTGTCATAGGCAGGTGCATTGCGCAGGCCGTGTTCGTCAAACGCCGGCTGATATCCGGTCGCCCGGTTCGCAATAATTGCGTCATCGCGAAACGCGCCGGTGTCCTTCATGCTGGCCGGCTTCAAAATTTCCTCGGCCAGAAATTGCTCGTACGGCTTCCCCGAGACCTGCTCGATGATGTACGCCAGAAACGCGTAGCCCGTGTTGCTGTAACTGCTCTTGCTGCCCGGGAAGAAATCGAGCGGCTTGGTTTTCACCCACGCCACCAGGTCAGGCAGCGTGACCCTCTGATACTTGCGCAGCGGATACTCCGGTAGCGAATAGAAATCGGGCAATCCCGAAGTGTGGGAGAGCATCTGCTCGATGGTGATGCGCTCGCCATTCAGAAAATCTGGGATGTACTTGCTCAGTGGATCGTTGAGCTTGAGTTTGCCCGCCCGCTCAAGTTGCAGGATCGCGGCGGCCGTGAACGTCTTGGTCACAGAGGCGACATGGAACTTGGTCTTCTCGGAATTCGGGATGCCCCATTCGTGATTGGCCATCCCGTAAGACTTTTGAAAAAGAAGACGTCCATCGCGCGCGATCAACACCGACCCGCTGAAGTCACTGTTGTGGACGTAAGCCTGAATCTGACGGTCGTAGCGTGCTCCGCTTTGCGCGGCGAGAGTGGAACTGAGAAGAAGGGAGAGGGCGGCCATCCGCGCGGTCCTCAACACAAGCTGTGAAAGCTGGCCGCGCCTCAAATGTGCACTCCGAAGTGTTCAACCAGCGCCGCCCTCCACTCGTCCTCATTCTTAAGCAGGCGCTCTTCGCGTTTTCCGTGCACGGTCCGAATCAGGCGCAGATCGGAAAGCGTGATTCTTCCTTCCTGCGTGGGCAGCGTACAGATGCGCTGCTGCACGAAGTGGGAGTCGGGTGAAGTCTGCTGCCACTGACAACGCGGCTCGAAATCCTCGAGGGCGTGTGGCTTGAGCGTGAACTGGTACAGCGCCTTCCACGTCTGGTCCACGAGTTGGCGCTGCACAATCATCACGTTCCCTACCGGAACGATACGAAATGGACCGCCCGGTTGTTCCTGCTCGCTCTCGGTTTTTAGACGCAGCGGCTCGAGAAAAGAATCGCCAAACCCCACATCGGCCAGCCATGGTTCCTCGACATCCACCAGCAACGCCATGTGGTCAAAGTCAGGCGATGCGCTGCCATTCTCGCGAGCCACCCGCGCCGAAAGCAATCTGACCCGGAATCCAAGTTCTCGCAGTAGAGCCGTGAACGCACCATTGAGTTCGTAGCAAAAGCCACCACGCCCCGAATCAACAATCTTGCGGACGAAGCGTTCTTCATCGCAGCAGATTTGGCGTCCGAGCGATATATCCAGATTTTCGAAAGGGACGGCGTAGAGGTGTGCGAGGTGCAGGCCCCGGAGCGTTTCAGCGTCAGGCCGCGCCGAACCAGTGAAACCGATGCGCGCTAGATAAGCCGCGGTATCCATTGCTTCTATTCGATGCAGCATTTCTGCCAGGGACTAAAACCTTCTCACCACAGAGACACAGGGTCACAGAGAAAGGCAGATTCTGTCTTACAGTTCCTCTGTGTCTCTGTGACTCCGTGGTGAAAAATCTTGGATTTAACGACTGGCGAAGGATTGAAGACCAACGATTGTCGTAAGCTGACGACAAGGGGGCCAACGACTAGATCTGAAATTCGTGCTGCGACCACTCCGGCTCCGGCCGCGCCTCACTCGTTAGGTCTAAAACCAACTTCTCCAGCACCAGCCGTTTCGTCGGAGGATTCGACCGCAGCGCCAGATCGGCTTTTCCAACCAGGCGGATCGCACTGGTCAGTTCACGCTTTGATTTGTAGCGCCGCGCTTGACGGATTATGTCCTCGGCCGCGAATGGTGGAACGCGGAAGCCTTGCCACAGCGCCGCCCACAGCGCTCGCTGGTCGCGCACGTTGCGTTCGAGAATCACCAACATCTGCCGAAACGTCTTCGCCAGCATGTAGAGATGGCCAATCGCAGCCTCGTCTCCGTCGCTCGTGGAGAGCATTGCATCCAGCACTTCGAGGGCCCGCACCCGGTCTTTGGAGGAGATCGCATCTGTCAATTCGTAGAGAGACCTCTGCTTGGCGGCCAGCACCATGGTCTCCACGTCGCCCAGCGTGATCCGCTTCTTCTCGCCTACATACAGAATCAGCTTCTCCAGTTCATTGGAGATCATCATCATGTCGCCACCCAGCGCGTCGACCAGTTCGCGCGCGCCGTCGGCTTCGACTTTAACCTCGCGCTGCGCGCAGTATTCTGAGATCCAGCGCACGGCTTCGCTTTCTTCCACGCGCGCCAGTTCGACAATGCCGCAGAACGAGCCGAGCGTTTCGCGAATGCGCTCGTAGCGTTCCTTGTCGGTCATGTCGATGCGGCGCACGTCGGCGGGAATGCTGATGTGGTCAGCTACAAAAATCAGCAAGGCATCCGGGTTGGGATTTTTGCAGTACTCTTCGATCGCCGCGATCTTCTCTTCATTCGAGCCGCGGCCGAACAGCGTCTTCACCCCACGCACGAAGAACACCTGGAACGGGGCCATCAGCGAGGGAGTGCGGGCTCGATCCAGCACTTCGGTCAGGTCTGTATCTGCTAGATCGAAATCGAACAGGCTAAAGTCGCGCAGGTCGCCCGGCACCAGGTGTTCGAGAATGGCCTCGCGAAAGCGCTTGCGAAAGAAGACTTCATCGCCAACGAACACGTAAGCCGGGCGCAGCTTTTTCGCCGAGACTTCAGACACAAAGCGCTCGGCCTGCGCGAAGGCTTTCATCAGAAACCCTCCAGCACGCTGCTCACCAGCGTGTGCGCGAAGTCGCGCGAGAGGCGTCCCATGGCAGGCGAGTCTTCTTCAAAGAAGCTGCTCGGTTCCTGCGAGACCTGGTACTGCTCGCGAAATACGTACGACGGATTCTGGAACAGAACTTTGCCCTGCCGGTCCGTAAGCGACACGCGCATGCTCACCACGACCAGAATACTTTCCGCGCGCCCCGTCTTCGAATCGTAGGTCAACGGAGATGCCGTGGTAGTCAACACCGTTCCGCGCAAGGTCGCATCCGCCACATCGTTGGCCTGGTTGAGAATCTGGTAGCGCGTGCGCGTTGTGAATTCATGTACCACGGCCGAGGTCAGCGTCTGCTCGATGCGGTAAGTCTGCGAAAGATTGACGAACGCGGGAATGGCGAGTGTCTTAACGTTCTCAGGAAGCGTAACCACGTGGCCGGCCGTGTGATATCCGCAGCCCAGGCTCGCCAGCGCCATCGTCATGCACAAAAAAACTCCCGCATCGCGGCGTCCGAAACGCCGGTTGCGGGAGCGTGCTTCCTGAGCACTCACTGAATTTGGCCTCGCGGTCGGGTCGGGGTCATGGTCTCGGCACATTCGACGGCCGTGACGGCGGCGATACGCAGGTTGTCGGCCGCGGCCCAAATCCAGACTCCATTCGGATTGTTCTCGTCACGCGCCAAGGAAACCAGAATATCTCCTTGTCCGGCGGCATTGACGTTACTTGGTGAATCCTCCGCCTGCCGTGCCAGCGTGACGTGCTCTCCAGCGAGTGCTTGCGACAAATCGCCCAGCGCGACCGGCGCTTCCATCTCCAGATAAATCGAGAACGCGTGCCCGTGGAAAATCGGCGCCTGCAGCAGTTGGACTGACGGCTTCAGCGCACTCGCCCCGGCGATCCGATCGTAGTGTTTCAGAATCCGGTGCTTCACCGATTGCAGCGTAGGCGACGCATTCGGCCCGTAATTCTCCACCATGTTGAAGGCGACCTGCGTGTCGAAAACATTCTTCGGCAGTTCCTGGAACGAGAGCAGGTTTACGGTCTGCTCGTGCAGTTCGTCCATACCCTTCTGCCCGTGTTCCGAAGCCGGCTCAAGGATGGTTGCGATCGCGTGCCGCACTTTTGCTGCCTTGGCTGCCCGCGCCACCAATAGCGCCAGACCTACCGCTGCCGGATGCGCAACGATGCACGGTCCCGGCTGCAGTTCAAAAGCGGGCGTCTGCCCGAGTTCCTTCTCCATCCACGGCGAGCGGATCGCCGATGTCGGCTCGTCTTCAAGCGCGTACGAGAGATCGACAATCGCGCTGCCCGCATCGCGCGCCACTTTCCAACTCTTGCGCGTCGACGCCTGATCGGAAGCGAAGAAAGTAAAGTCCAAATGATCAAATTGCTCGTTGCGCACGCGCTGGATGAACGTCACTTCGTCGCCCATGGTTTCCAGCTGGCCCAGCGACTCGTCGTCGTCGAGCAACTTGATGTCGACCGCAGGGAAGTTGCGATCGTTCAGAACCTCGGCTACTTCTTTGCCACGCAGCGACGCCGCGCCCACGATGGCCACACGATAGGGCTTGGCGCGCATGGGATCGGCGGTGGGAACGGACGCGGGT
>Ga0207693_10005406_pt1 | contig 10675 bp, 11 predicted proteins | sample LARL81metaG_FD_184347 | JGI IMG/M metagenome (GOLD analysis project Ga0207693, IMG submission 184347) | Corn, switchgrass and miscanthus rhizosphere microbial communities from Kellogg Biological Station, Michigan, USA - LAR L8-1 metaG... | ecosystem: Host-associated > Plants > Roots >... | reverse complement strand
TGGGGGATCCAAGATCATGGAGATCGAGAAAAGCGACGGCGATGGCATTACCATTGCTGCGCGGCGCTCACGTGGTCGACCGAAAAACCTCCAAGCCGCGAGCAAGCTCCATATCTCTATTCCGGAGAACCTGACGAAGCGGCTCGTCGTGCTGCAAAAGGACACGCACGCGAGCTCCTTGACCGAGGTCATCAAGGCCGCGCTCCTGCTTTACGCAGCCGCAGTCGAGGAACACAAGGCCGGGGGCCATGTGTAATTCCGGCGACAGCACGAAGAAGAACGCCAGCTCGCACTGTTCCTGTGAAGCGCTGGGCAGATTCAGTGGAGAATGGGCAGTTGCTCTCTACGGCCTCGCTGATTTATCAAGCTTAAATGCACATGCGCTCTCCCGCCCCATGAGAACGAAAGCGGAGCGGAAAGAACACCGAGAGACGACTGCGGCAACAAAAGTCTCGCTCAAGTCCCGCTGAAAATCTCCACGCACCTAAGTTGCCGCAGCTTCAAATCGAAGCGCTTACAAAGTTCCACGAGCACATGCGCTCATCCATGCATGTGACCTGCTTGTGTGCGAGATACTCGATCGAAAGTTCAGCGCCTGCCAACAGCTCGAGCAAATGCGAGCGGTCGGAGAAATGGACCGCCCCCACGCCCTCGAACGTGCCATGACAACTGATCCTGGTATGGCTGTCCAGTGATGTTCCCGTGCTCGCGGCAGAATGATCTGCGGCAAACCAGTCAACGCCGATCACTTTGCCGCCGGGGCGCAGCACATTCCGCGCCAGCGCCAGGGTGCGACGAATTGCTTCTGTTGTGTTGTGCGTGATCGAGGCGCGGTCAACCACAAGATCGAAAGGGCCGGTAAACGGGATCTCGCGTGTGAAGTCGCCTGCGACGATGTATTCCGCGAGTTGCGGAAATCGTTCGTGCAGGTCCGCAACGACAAACGCGCTGCCCTCGACTGCGTAGTACTCGGCACGGAGCGCGAGGAACAACGGGATGTTGGCGCCGTTGCCGGGGCCGAGCTCGAGCACGCGCCGATAGCCATCGCTGGGTTTGGCATAGCGATAGACCAGCGAGACCACATCCGACCACGGCCACTCGCCGACATTGCGGCCAGCACGAAACAATGCGTCCCATTCAGGAGAAAAGGGCATTGTCAAATCAGGATGGGGGCGCGTTCAGCGATGCGACAAGCCACAGCATTATTTCCTTTAGCGGCAGTTGGGATGCTTTCCCAGGAGTGTCGAGTGTAGGTGCCGGCGTCAGGTGTCAGCCACCAGAGCTCCCTACGTCCCTGGCAATAAATTTCCACGAAACGCACGGCACCGGATGCCCGCTCTATCTCTAGCCCTGAGATACCGTGCGGCTGCACAGTGCGCCGCAGTCTATCAATTATATGAGACCGAGATCAGGCTCGTCGCCCGCAATTTCGGGAGTAAATTTTTGATCCATTCTTGCAAAATCGTCCTCATCATCTAAGAAACCTGGAACCAAAATTTCGCAGTTGACCACGCTCGACCGGAGAGTGGGCGAAATGGTTAGCCAGGTTCGTTAGAACCCTTTGCGTATCAAATCTGCTCAGAAAACAGGTTAGCCGACGCAGGCAATTGATGTTGTTGCTTTTCACCCCGTCAGCCCGGGTCGCCATCTCATAAGTAGCCGGTATGAGCGAAGCGAGATGCCGGGATCATGCCGCGACGCCGTGTCCGGACATTGCTGCGTCCATCCGGGCTACGGAGTGCGGGATCGCAACTTCGATCTCCAGCGTGGAGAGCTTGGCGCCGCGATCCATGCGAATTACGACATTGTCCTGATCGACGGTGATGTGCTTGCCCAGCGCAGCAAGGATCTCTTCGCGCAGAATGCCGACCAGATCAGAATGCCCGTGCGCCGAGCGCTCATGCGACAACAGGATCTGCAGCCGCTCGCGGGCGAGCGGAGCCGAGCGCCGGCGGCGGAACGGATTGAACAGATTCATGCCGCTCTCCCGAACAGCTTGCCGATGAAGCGCCTGCGTTCGCCATGGATGGCCATGGCAACCTCCTCGCCTTTCAGGCGGCGGGCGGCGTCCATATAGGCACGCGCCGGCGCGGCTGCGGGATCGCTCAGCGTCACCGGCAGGCCAACATTCGACGCCCGCAAGACTTCCTGGCTTTCCGGGACGACGCCCAGGAGCGGCGTGGAGAGGATCTCGAGCACGTCGTTGATGCTGAGCATCTCGCCGCGCCCAGCGCGCTGTGCGTCATAACGCGTGATCAGGATGTGCTTTTCCACGCGCTCGCCGCGCTCCGCTTTCTCGGTCTTGGAATCGAGCAAACCGATGATACGATCGGAATCTCGCACGGAGGAGACTTCCGGATTGGTCACGATCACTGCGGCGTCGGCAAAGCGCATCGCAAGAGTGGCGCCTCGCTCGATCCCGGCCGGACTGTCGCAGATGATCCAGTCGAACTTGCTGCGCAACTCCTTGATCACTTTCGCCACACCCTCTTCGGTGAGGGCATCCTTGTCCCGCGTTTGCGAGGCCGGAAGGAGCCACAGGGTCTCAAGGCGCTTATCGCGGATGAGAGCCTGGGAAAGCCGCGCAACCCCCTGGACCACGTTGATGAGGTCGAAAACCACGCGGCGCTCGGCCCCCAATACCAGATCGAGGTTACGCAGACCCACGTCGAAATCCACCACGGCGACTTTCTGCCCCGCCTGCGCAAGGGCAGCCCCCAATGCGGCGGTCGAGGTCGTTTTGCCCACGCCCCCCTTGCCCGATGTGACCACGAGAACCTTCGGCATCTTGCTTTCTCCCCCGCCGCTTTCAGTTCAGGGCTGCTATCGAGACGACGCGGTCTTCGAGCCAGCATTGTGTTGGGCGGCTGCGAAGACTTGCGTCTATTTGCTCGGCAGTGCGGTAGTACCCGTCGATCGAGATGAGCTCGGCTTCGTTCCTGGCGCAGAAGATTCGCGCGCGCGTGTTGCCGGTCGAACCTGCCATCGCTCGTCCGCGCAGCGCGCCGTACACATGGATCGAGCCCCCGGCAACGATCTCGGCGCCGGACGAGACCGAGCCGAGCACGGTCACGTCGCCGTTCGGGAAAACGATCGACTGGCCGGAGCGGATCGGGCTCTCGATCAACAGCGAGCTCGGCTCACTGCGCCGGCCTGCCATGACGGCTCCGTCCGCGGCGATCGCGTCGCCGGCCGCGCTTGTCCGCCCGCCTTGCACGAGCGGCGGCAGCAGGGGGTCGAGCTGATTCGCCTCTGCTCCTTCGATCGCCATGACGCGAATGCCGCGCGCTGCGAGGTGCGTGATCAGCTGCGTAATTTCGGACGCCTGAAGAGTGGAACCCGCGAGGTCGAGGATTATGGGCCTGCCTTTGAAGAAATCGGGTGAGTTGCTGCTCCATTTGTCCAATTGCGCCAGCCAGTGGCTGACCGGCAGCGCGGGAGTAAGAACGAACGCCATGAAGGAGCGAGCGCGTAATCGCATGGACTCCTGCGGTTTATCGCCGTTTGCGCTTGTCACGACTGCTCCTCGGCAGACCTGAATCCTGCGGTGGGGTTAACGCCGATTAAGCGGCGGTCAGGGTTAAGGGGTCGTTAAAGACCCGAATTTTCTACCCAGGCGTGGCCTTGGGAGATTTGCGCCTAAAGAGTGCATGCCGGCTGGGGGACGCCGCAGCTACAGTTCCTTGGGCAAGTATCGGTCGATCGAGCATTTGCCACCGCCGCCGATGAAGAGCGCAACGGCGACAAGCATCATGAATATCGCGTACTCCATGCCACGCTGCGTCCAGCCCCATACCGGCCACAGAATGAAGAAGGAGATTACAAACATTTGGATTGCAATCGCGCCTGCCGCCAGTCGTGTGAGCAGTCCGAATACCAGAAGCAGGCCGCCAAAGAATTCCACGCACCCGATAAAATAGGCTCCCACCATCCCGTTTCCGAAGAGCTTGATGAGAAGCGGATTGCGCGCAGTATTCGCTGCGCCCCCGAGAAAAAGCTTATCATATCCATGCGGCATCAGGATTGCCCCAAGCGAGATGCGCACGAGCGGGTACACATAGGGCGCAAGGACGCGATACAGCGGGGCCACAAAAGGAAATACGAGACGCTTAGAGTCGGGGATATCTGTCATGTCTGCTCGAAGTCTCATTCCGCCTTGATGTTGGCCGCTTTTACGATGGCGGAGTATGTTTCAATCTCCTGGGCAAGAAAGGCGGCAAGCTCCGCGGGGGTACTTCCAACGGCATTGATCATATGAACATCCGCGAGCTTGGCGCGCATGGTCGCATCGCGTAGAACCGTTGCCAATACGTCGGAAATCCGAGCCACAATCGCAGAATCGATACCGGCGGGCGCGAACAAGCCGTACCAGACGGTCATGTTTACGTCCTTGAGGTCCGGGTGCTCTGCCAGGCTCGGCAAATCGGGAGCGAGCGGCGAACGCGTGCGCTCGCTGGTGCCGAAGATCTTCACGGAACCATTGCGGTAGGACGGCAGGGCGAGGTTCAGCGGGAGGATAGCCAGATCAATCTGGTTGCTGATCAGATCGGTTACGATTTGCGGCGCGGCCCGATAGGGCACATGCACCATCTTCACCTTGCCTTCCACATTGATCATATCACCCAGGACGTGCAACGAGGTGCCGACGCCTGAGCTTGCAAAACTGTATTTCCCCGGATTGGCTTTGAGCAACGTCATCAATTCAGCAATATTATTGGCGGGCAGGTCTTTCTTGCCCGCCAGCACGAGTGGTGCAGTGCCGATCAGGCTGATCGGTTGAAAATCCTTCTGGCTGTCGTATTGAACGACAGTGGGCTGCACCAGCTTCGCGACCGCCATCGTGTTCTCGACTGCGAAAAGCAACGTGTAACCGTCGGGCTGGGCCCGCGCCGCGCGCTGAGTCCCAATGACCCCGCCAGCTCCCGTGACGTTCTCGATGAGAAATCTCTGACCGAGGCGCTCACTGAGCGATTCCGCGATGACGCGCGCCACGGCGTCCACGCCGCCCCCTGCCGCGTATGGCACGATCAGGGTGACGGGACGGGACGGATAACTTTCGCCAAGGACACTCCCGCTGAAAGCGAGGGCGGTCCCCGCAACTACCCAACCCACAATTCCGCGCATCATGGCCTGTTCGCCCTCCGAAGCGGCAACTTGCATCCAACTCTCTCATGATGCTGCTACGAGGATCCAAATCGAGTCCATAGCCAAGTTGGGGAGATTTGCATGACAGACGAGCTGTGGCAGTGGGAGGCGGCGCGACTGGCGCAGGCAATTCGCACACGCGCAGTATCAAGCAGGGAGGCTGTTGCGGCGTGTCTTGCGCGGCTCCAATCGGTCAATCCACGGGTGAATGCCGTCGTGGAGACGCTCGCTGACGAGGCATTGACCCTTGCCGATGCGGCAGATCGGGATCTGGCAAAGAATGGCCCAACCGCTCCCCTGCTCGGCGTTCCCGTCACCACCAAGATCAACACCGATCAGAAAGGCTGCGCAACCACGAACGGCGTTGCCGCTTTCAGAAACCTGGTTGCCCAGCAAGACAGCCCTTCGATTGCCAACCTTCGCCGTGCCGGGGCGATCGTGATCGGGCGCACGAACGCCCCGGAATTCTCCTGGCGCTGGTTCACGGACAACGAGCTCCATGGCGAAACCATCAATCCATGGAATCGCGCACGCACCTGCGGTGGATCGAGCGGCGGTGCAGCGGTCGCAGTCGCAACCGGGATGTGCCCGCTCGCGCAGGGAACCGACTTTGGCGGATCGATCCGGCATCCGGCCTTCTGCTGCGGAATTGCAGGACTGCGTCCCACACTGGGGCGGGTGCCGGCCTACAATGCCACGACCGGAGACCGTCCGATCACGGCGCAATTCATGGCCGTGCATGGGCCGCTCGCGCGCCGCGTCGGTGATCTCAGATTGGCGCTCGCAGCCATGGCGGCCGACGATGTACGCGACTCCTGGTGGGTGCCGGCGCCGCTTGCCGGTCCTCCGCTCACAACTCCAATTCGCGTCGCGCTGGTCGAGGTCGCTCCAAGCCCAGGACTGCATCCCGGCATCGCCGCTGCGTTGAAGCAGGCCGCGACATGGTTGGAGGACGCCGGCTATGTCGTCGAGCAAACAGCCGCACCTTCGATCGAAGAGGCGGCAGCTCTCTGGTCCCGGCTTGTGCTCAATGAGGCCAAGCTCGGAATGCTTTCTCAGATCAATCAGCACGGCGGCGCCGCCATTCGGAAGGTTGGCGCGCTGATGATCGAACGAGCCCCGCCGAGCGACTTTCAGGATTTCTGGAAGGCGCTCGGTGGCCGGGCAGGCCTCGTGCGGCAATGGCAGCTATTCCTTGAACGCTATCCGCTGATGCTCATGCCGGTGTGCCGAGAACCTGCGTTCCCACTGGGGCTGGATCAGCAAGATGCTGCAGCGATGGCGCGAATATTCGACGCCGTGGCACCCATCCTTGCCCCCGCTGTTGTGGGGCTGCCGTGCGTTGCCGTACCGACCGGTGTCTCTGACGATGGACCCCTGGGCGTGCAGCTTGTCGCCGGCCGCTTCCGCGAAGATCTTTGTCTGGACGCAGCCGAAGCCATCGAGAAACGCGCAGGTCTTCTAACGCCCATCGATCCGATGAGCTGAAGGAGGCTTGGCCGACGCTTACGTAGGGGGCGAGGCATGCCTCGCCCTTCTATCCACATCTGCGCAGAAGGGCGACGCATGCGTCGCCCCTACAAACGCGGGCTCTGCGTTGCAGCGAGCTTCATCAATTTTCGGATAGTTGCACTTCGCGCTCTTCGGCACGCCAAGCGGCATACCGCAAGGCCTCAGAAATATCTTCGCGCTCCAGATAGGGATAGTCAGCGAGAAGCTCGTCCACAGTGCGTCCACCCCCGATCTGTCCAACAAGGATCCTGACGGTGACGCGTAGACCGCGAATACACGGCTTACCCCCCATCACCGCCGGATTTTGCGTTATGCGAGGGAAATCGCTCATCACAGCATCCTGTATACCTGCTTGAGTAGCAGTAAGCTTGCGTAGGGGCGAGGCATGCCTCGCCCCTCCATCTACATCTGCGCTCCCGGCAAAGGGCTACGCATGCGTCGCCCCTGCGAAGGGTTTCGCATCCGGACGGCTCATACCCGGCAGTCCCGCAGAATCTCCGGCTTGAATGCAAGCCCATGGCCGGGCCGCTCGGGCGCGGTGATCATGCCGTCAATCACCGACACCGGGTCCACGAAGAGATCGTTCGACAGCCCCATTTCCTCGATCCACAGCCCGTTCGGGATCGAGGCAAGGAGCTGAACGTTGAGCTCAGGAAAGAGGTGCGGCGCGATCGTCATGCCCCAGGTATCGGCCAGCACCGCGGTCTTGCGCAGGTCGGTGAACCCGCCGCGCATCGGATCGGGTTGCAGAATCGGGATGCGAGGATTCTCGAAGAACGGCCGCAGGTCGAAGCGGGTGAAATGCGTCTCGCCGCCGACGATGCGGATCGACAGCGCTTCCGCCACGCGCATGTAGCCCTTGAAGTCGTCGGCAGGGACCGGCTCCTCCAGCCAGTAGATGTCATAGGGCTCGATCCGGCGGCCGATGTGGATCGCGACGTCGGCAGTCCAGCCCTGGTTGACATCGATCATGATCTCGATGTCGGGACCGAGCGCCTCGCGCATGTGCCGCACGTTCTCGACGTCCCGGCGCACATCATCCGTATGCGCTACCTGCATCTTGATCGCCTTGTAGCCCTGGGACTTGTAGTGCAGCGCCTTGGCGATCATGCCGTCCCCGCCGGAGCCGCGGAAGCATCCGCTGCCGTAGGCGGGAATGCGCGAGCGGAAGTGCCCCCAGAGCCGGTGGAGCGGCAGCCCTGCACGCTTGCCGAGCGCATCCCACAACGCAATGTCGAGCGCCGACATGGCCATGGTGACGATGCCGCCGCGATTGTAGGTGACCGTTGCCCGCCAAAGGTCGTCCCAGATGGCCTCGACCGCGGTCGCGTTCTTGCCGATCACCCGGGGAACGATCGTCTCCTCCAGCGCGGTGGCGATGGTGCGCAGCCCCGGCCGGAAGGAGAAGAGATAGCCCATGCCGACGATGCCGGCCTTCGTCTCCACTTCAAGCACAAGGAGACTGCGGGCATCGCCGAAGGCATGACCCTTGAGCCACGGCGTATCCGGCCACGGCACCCGCAGGAGCGTGGTGCGAATGGCCGCAATGGTCATGTCCATGAGGGCGCGCCTGAACCCGATGACGAATGGTCCTGCCTATAGCATGCTTGCAAGCAGCAACGCGTACGCAAGTACGCGGCAGGCCGAAACCGCACGACCCGCTCTATCGCAGCGCGGATAAAGCGCGCACGCCGGGATATTCAGAAACGGCTTTCCCCGATTGCTCCCGCATGGAAGCTGGGATACGGGGACAAGCTACTACTGAAGTCAATTCTCAACGGATCGGCCCAAGCGACGGATCGTTCATGATCTTCGGCGTTCCCCCCGCATCCATGCCCCCCAAGGGCCGATCGGTTGTGCTCCTCGCGCCTCCCCCGCGGCCCGAAGTGCCGGGCGGCGTTGCATTTCGTCCGGCAGGCGGGCTTGTGGGCAAGGTTGCCTGACCGCTGGGCGGGCGCGTCGGCGCTGTCGCGCGGGGAATGCCCGCGGGGGCCCCCGTGGTCGGCACGTTATGGGATGGCGTGCTGGACGACTGCCCAGGCGTGCGCTCAGGGGCAGGTCCCGTCCCACTGGGAATCGCACTTCCGCCGGTCCCTCCCGTCGAGGATGGCGGCGCGGCGCCGGCTCCGGTCGTTCCGCCGGTAACGGAGGAAGGCGCCATTCCCGGGCTGGCCGTGGTGGCTGAGGGAGAAGCAGTGCCAGTCCCCGCGGCACTACCTGTCGCGCCGGCACCCCCCGCAGCACCAGCGGCACTTCCCCCTGCTGCCCCGCCGCCAGCACCGCCTGCTCCACCTCCTCCTCCGCCGCCTCCGCTTTGGGCGAGTGCGAGGGGGATGCCAAGGGCAAGAACAATGGCTGCGATGCCGGCGTGCAAGGAAAGTGAGCGCATGGGACGCTCCTCGGTGGGGATGGCTGAAACGCCAACGGAAAAAAATCGGAATGGTTCCGGCCAACCACGACGGGAGCGAAAGCGACCGCGTGGTGGCCGCACAACGCAACTACCCCCGTCATTCCGGCTGGAAGTTCGCGGCCTTGAGCAGCTTGGCGCTGCGGGCAAAGTCGTCCGCGATGAATTGCGCGAAAGCCTGCGGGGTCTCCGAGGCGGGCTCGATGCCGAGCGCCGTAAGGCGGCCTTCCCTGCCAAGCTCTCCCACCGCGGCATTGACCCAAGCATTGATCGTCTGGACGAGATCCTCCGGCATGCCTGGCGGTCCCCACATCGCCCACCACGCACCGAAATTCAGTGCGGGAAGCCCGAGCTCGGCCATGGTGGGGATCTCCGGCGCAAGCGAGCTGCGCCGGCTGCTGGTCACCCCGACGGCCCGCACGCTTCCGGTGCGCACCAGCGGCAACAGGGAGAGAATGGCCTCGATCATCATCGGCACATGCCCGCCTACAACGTCGTTCGCAGCCGGCGCAGTGCCGCGATAAACGATGATGGGCAGATTGAGCCCGGTGTATTGGTTGAAGGCAACGGCCGCGAGATGACCGGGCGCGCCGAGCTGCGCCGTGGCGAAAGACCATGTCTCGGAGTTCGCCTTGGCTGCGGCGACGATCTCCGCCACGGTCTTTTCCTGCCGGCTGTTCGCAACGATATGCAACAGCGGCGCGTTGCCGGCGAATGCAATCGGGGTGAAATCGGCTGCGGGGTCGTAGGGCACGTTGCGCATCACCAGACGCGCGACATTGTGCGTCGAAGCGTGGAACAGCACGGTGTAGCCGTCCGGCGCCGCGCGCTGCACATCGAGCCCGCCGATGGTGCTGTTGCCGCCCGTGCGGTTCTCCACAAAGAAATGAACGTCGCGTTGAGTCTTGACCTTGGCGGCGATGAGGCGCGCAAAGGTATCGACCCCTCCCCCCGGCGACACGGGAACGACCATGCGGATGGGGCGGTTGGGAAACCCTGCTTGCGGACGCGCTGCTCCTGGCGCGAACGCTGCGCCCGCGGCCGCGATAAGCGATCTTTTGAATGATCCCGCACGCCGGGACCGGATGGGCCGGATCGGCTGCGAGCGCGTTGAGCAGTTCGTCGGATGGCGTCACTCAGGAAAAGCGTTATTGGAAGCCTATTCTCGTCTGGACGGCACATTGACTCCGTCTTTGGCGTCTCCCGTCATCAGGTGCTCTGACAAAGTCAGCCCGCCAGCAACATACTAAAGTCGCAAACCAGGCCAACATGACAACAGATACGAACAAGCAAGCCACGACCACCACACCCGTCTCGGTTGTCATTGTTGCGTGGAACGCCAAAGATTATGTCAGCGAGTGCCTTCATTCCTTGCAGCACCAGACCATTTGCATCCCCCTGGAAGTTATCGTGGTAGATAACCACTCTGCGGATGGAACTGCAGAAATGGTGAGCCAGGAATTTCCTGAGGTCATTCTCATCAGGAATGCCCACAATCTCGGATTCGCCGGTGGAAACAACGAAGGCATACGTCGCAGCACCGGAAACCACATATTTCTGATCAATTCCGATGTCAACGTGCCGCCGGATTGTCTGAACGCACTGTATGTG
>Ga0207693_10005405_pt1 | contig 10675 bp, 12 predicted proteins | sample LARL81metaG_FD_184347 | JGI IMG/M metagenome (GOLD analysis project Ga0207693, IMG submission 184347) | Corn, switchgrass and miscanthus rhizosphere microbial communities from Kellogg Biological Station, Michigan, USA - LAR L8-1 metaG... | ecosystem: Host-associated > Plants > Roots >... | reverse complement strand
ACAGTGACGTTGCGCTACTGGGCTGCGGCGAAGCAGGCCGCGGGAGTTGCCGAGGAGACCCTCAGCGCGGACACCCTCGGCGGCGCGCTCGCGGCCGCATTGCGCGCCCGCGAGCAGGCGGCGGCCAGCGGCCAGGCGGACCGCCAGGCGGCGCTCCGCTCCGTGCTGGCCCGGTCCTCGTTCCTGGTGGACGGCAACCCGGTCGGCGGACGGGCACCCGAGGCCGTGCTGCTCGAAGATGCGGCCGTGGTCGAGGTGCTGCCCCCGTTCGCCGGCGGCTGACCTTCGTGCCCATATCCCAGCTAACCAAGGCCAGCGCGGCCGACTCGGTTCCCCGGCGAGTACCCGGGGGTTTCGGTAGCGTGAGGCCCAATGCGGAAAATACTAATTGCCCTTTTTGTCATGATAATTGTGCTGGTGGTCGCGGACCGTATCGCGCTGCTCATCGCTGAGCGCAAGATCAGTGACCGGGTGGCGAGTGCGTACGACCTGCCCGCCAGGCCGGGGGTGAGTATCGCGGGCTTTCCCTTCCTGACCCAGGTGGTGGCCGGGAAATACCACTCGGTGGATATCAGGGTGCGCAGCGTCACCGCGGACGGCGTGCCGGTGACCGGGCTGGACGCCCGGCTGACCGGGGTCCGGGCTTCCATCGCCCAGCTGCTGGGCCGCAGCCCCGAGCCAGTGACCGCGCAGCACGCGTCGGCCACCGCGACCGTGCCGCTGTCGGCGGTCCGCAGCAGGCTGCCCCGCGGCATCACGCTGCGCCCGGACGGCGCTGCGCTGCGGGTCGGCGGCACCGCCCACTACTTCGGCCTGGACCTGCCGGTGTCGGCCATGGTCCGGCCGGCCGCCAGCCCGTCCGGGATCATCCTGGTCCCCCGGCAGGTGCACGTGGGCAAGGTGGTCAGCGTGCCGGCCGCCACCCTTGCCGGGCGGCTGCGCGTTGCCGTCCCGCTGGGCACACTGCCGTTGCACCTGAAGGTCACCTCGGTCAGGGTGGAACCAGCAGGCCTGCGCATCTCCGCGGCCGGGCAGGACGTGCACTTCGCCGCCGCCGGCTGATCCGCCGGGCCGGCAGGCGCAGATACTTGAGCAACGCGAACTTTTGCCCGCAAGACGGTGAACCGGCAGGCCAGGCCGGCCGTTAGGGAAAGATGTGACACACCACCGCGGGACCCAGGGGCAGGAGCCCAAGGGACGGGTCTCCGACGAGGCACTGGTCCGCGCGCTCTACGACGAGCACGCTGCGCCGCTGCTGCGCTACGCGCTTCGGCTGACCAGCGGCGACCGGCAGCGGGCAGAGGATATCGTTCAGGAGACGCTGCTCCGGGCCTGGCTGCATCCCGAGGCTATCGCCGAGCGCCCGGCGCGCCCGTGGCTGTTCGCGGTGGCGAGAAATCTCGCGGTGGACTCGCACCGGGCGCGTAACGCCCGGCCGCGGGAGGTCGGCGAAGCAGCGCTCGAACTGGTACCTGTGGCCGACGAGGCGGATCGAGTGCTCGAATCGTGGGCGGTGGCCGACGCCCTGCGCGACCTGCGGCCAGAGCACCGCCAGGTGCTCGTGCAGACGTACTACCTCGGCCGGTCGGTGGCGGAGGCCGCCGCGGAACTCGGCATCCCCGGCGGCACGGTGAAATCACGGACGTTCTACGCGCTCAAAGCGCTCAAACTGGCGCTGGAGGAACGGGGGCTCGCGCCATGACCGGCCCAGCAGACTGCCGCGACATCCGGCACGCGCTCGGTGTCTACGTACTCGGCGCCATTGACCCGGCCGAGCGCGCCGTGGTGGACGCCCACCTGAGCAGCTGCCCGGAGTGCCGCGAGGAACTGGCCGGGCTGGCCGGCCTGCCCGCCCTGCTGCGCCGGGTCCCGATCGGCGAGGCCCAGCAGCTGACCGACGGCACTGACGACGCGCCGCACGACGAGAAGCCCAGCGAGCTCATGCTGCCCTCGCTGCTGTCGCGCACGGCCCACATCCGGCGCACCCGCCGCTGGCGCGGTCTCGCCGCGGCGGCCGCGATAGTGCTGGCCGCGGGCACCGCCGGGGCGATCGGCTACAGCGCCATGCACCAGGCCGGCCCGGAGACCAGCAGCGTGGCCAGCGGCGAGCCGGCCGGGCACTTCACCACGGCATCCGCGAGCAATCCGCAGACTCATGTCTCGGCCACCATCAGGTACACCGCCGAGGACTGGGGCACCGCGGTGAAGACCCTGGTCAAGGGGGTTCCCGCGGGCACTCGGTGCCAGCTCGAGATCACCAACTCCAGCGGGCAGACCAGCGTCGTCGGTGGCTGGCAGACCACCTACGACGAGGGCAGCACCTGGTACCCAGGCGGCTCCTCGGTCGCACTGGACAGCGTGCACAGTTTCCAGGTCACCTCGCACGGCAAGGTCCTGGTCACCGTCCCGGTGCGCTAAGGCGCATCCCGTGGATCACGCCTTGGCGTGTCCCCTCCAGCTGGCCGGCCGGAGTAGCGGGAATGCGCCGGGGCGGCCGCACGCTGTAATCCGCGTGATCGGCGGACTCATCGCATGCCTGGCTGTGCTGGCCGCCGCCGCGGCGTTCGGGCTGGCCCGGCGTTACCGTGACGGCAGGCTGACCGGGCCACGGCGGCACCCGGGCCGGGCCGGCCGGCCGGCCGGCGGCTCCCGGGTCACCCCGGGCCAGCTGGGCCAGCCGCTGGGCAGCCGCGCCACCCTGCTGCAGTTCTCCTCCGAGTTCTGCGCGCCGTGCCGGGCCACCCGGCAGGTGCTGGACGAGGTGGCCTCGGGCGCCGACGGGGTCAGCCACGTGGAAGTGGACGCCGCCGAGCGGGTGGACCTGGTGCGGCTGCTGGATGTGCGGCGCACCCCCACCGTGTTCGTGCTCGGCCCGGACGGCCAGGTGGCCCGGCGCGGCACCGGCCTGATGCGCAAAGCCGAAGTGATCTCCGCCCTGGGCGAGGTCCGGTGACCGGCCAAATCCTACTGAACGAGTGGGAAGTGACACCGGGGCCGCCGGCGCATACCATCGGGGACGTGATTCCCCAGGCCAACCCGGATGACCGGGCGGGCGGTGGCTGGTCACGGCCGTTGCTGACCAGGCGGCGCGTCGTGGACTACTGCCACGTCGCCACCGCGCTGTGTCCGGGTGTACCGCGCCAGCTGGCGCGTGCCTGAGCCCCCTCGGCCGGACAGCGTCCCTCGCGCGTGCCCCGGCCCGAGCCTTGCCCGTTCCCGTTAGCGGAGGTACCCCCGTGAAAGTCGATCCCCGGGGTCAGCGCTGCAACGCCGCGCTGTCCGCCGTCGTTCTCGCGGTCGTGCTCATCACCGGGAGCGTTTGGCTGTTCGCGGCCCAGGCGGTGGTGTTCGGCATCGGGGCGGTGTTCGGCCTGCGATACTCGCCGTACGGCTACCTCTACCGGGCGCTGATCCGGCCCCGTCTCGGCCCGCCCGCCGAGCTGGAAGCCGAGGCGCCGCCGCGGTTCGCGCAAGGAGTTGGCCTGGTCTTCGGCATTATCGGGGTGATCGGGTACGCCACGGGGGTCACCCCGCTGGGCATGGCCGCGGCCGCGGCGGCGCTGGCCGCCGCGTTCCTGAACGCCGCGTTCGGCTTCTGCCTGGGGTGCGAGATGTACGTGCTTATCAAACGAGTCTGGCCCGGCCGCCGCGGGATGGCCGCGCCAGAATCCGACAAGGAGGTTGCTGCATGAGCCGTTCTGACGTCCTGGTGGACGCAGACTGGGTTGACGCCCACAAGAATGACCCCGGTGTGGTCGTCGTCGAGGTGGATGAGGACACCGCCGCCTACGACGCCGGGCACATCGCGGGTGCGATCAAGCTCGACTGGAAAAAGGACCTGCAGGACCCGGTGCGCCGGGACTTCGTGGACCGGGCCGGTTTCGAGGCGCTGCTCTCGGAGCGCGGGATTTCCAACGATGACACCGTGATCCTGTACGGCGGGAACAACAACTGGTTCGCGGCCTATGCCTACTGGTACTTCCGGCTGTACGGGCACCAGAACGTGAAGCTGCTCGACGGCGGGCGCAAGAAGTGGGAGCTGGACTCCCGCGAGCTGGTCAAGGATGTCCCGGACCGGCCGCGCACTTCTTACCACGCCACCGACCAGGACATCGCGATCCGGGCGTTCCGCGACGAGGTGGTGGCCGCGATCGGCAAGCTCAACCTGGTCGACGTGCGGTCCCCCGACGAGTTCGCCGGCCGCCTGCTGGCCCCCGCCCACCTGCCGCAGGAGCAGGCTCAGCGCGGCGGGCACATCCCGACCGCGAAGAACGTGCCCTGGTCCAAGGCGGCCAATGACGATGGCACGTTCAAGTCCGACGACGAGCTGCGCACCCTGTACGGCGACCAGGCCGGGCTGGACTTCGGCCGGGACACCATCGCCTACTGCCGGATCGGCGAGCGGTCCGCGCACACCTGGTTCGTCCTGCACGAGCTGCTCGACCAGCCGAACGTGAAGAACTACGACGGCTCCTGGACCGAGTACGGCTCCCTGGTCGGCGTCCCCATCGAACTGGGGGACGGCCAGTGACCAGCGACGGATGCGGCGCCCCTGCGGGCGGTGCGGCCCTGCCGGCCGACGCGGGCAACCAGGCGGTCGTTCAGGGCCAGGTGACGCGGGACGGGACCGCGGTGCGGACCGGTTACGCCCGGCTGCTCAACGACGGCGGCGAATTCGTCGCCGAGGTGCCACTCGGCGCGGACGGCGGATTCCGCTTCTTCGCCGCGCCCGGCACCTGGACCGTCCGCGTGCTGGCTCCGGGCGGGGTCAGCGTGGACCGGTCGGTGATCGCGGACTTTGGCCAGGTCAGTGACGTAGCGGTCGCAGTCTGAGGTTAAGTTACGCAGGGTAGCTGAGGGCGGGTGACGGCGTCACCCGCCCTCAGCTGTGCGGGTGGAGCCAGGCGTGTTCCGCGGCCAGTCCCCGTCTTGTTCATCCGCCCGTCAGATTTCTCTCTCCTAGTCGTTCACCTGCCCGTCACCTTGGCTCCCTATCAATGGGTGAGCCAGGCGGGGCGATGGCAGCCTGGCGCGCGATCACCGTCAGCGACCAGGACGGCCTCACCAGTGTCTGTTCAGTTCCGGCTCCCAGGGCCCAGGCTGCCTGGGCCCATCGGCTCGACCAGCGCGGGATGACGCAGGCGCGGGCAGGCGATGACGGCCGGGCGCTCACCCCAGGCCCGCTGTCGGCGAGCGTGCTCGCCGACCGGATGGCGTCGGCGCTGCTGCACCACGAACCGGGCTGGCGGCTGCCCCGGCACACGGCACTGGCCCGCCGGTACAACGTGACGGTCGCGGAGATCGACACCGCTATTGACCTGCTCGCGCAGCGCCACCTGCTGACCCGGCTGCCGGACGGCCAGGTGTTCCGGGCCAGCCCGGCCGAGTACCGGGTCGCCCTGGAGGGCCTGCCGGGCTTTGCGACCAGCGTGGACCCGATGGGTGGCCAGCTGGCCTGCAAGAGCCGCCACGTGGCCCGGCGGCGCGCGGCGGAAGAGGTGGCCCGGGCCCTGGGCGCGCCGCCCGGCCGGGAACTGCTCACCGTCCGCTGCCTGTGGGCGGTCGGCGGCGAGCCCGCGGCCTACTCGGCCAGCTACCTGCCGGCGGAAATGGAAGAGCTGGCCACCGAGCTGGCGGCCGCGGCCTCGCCGGCCGGGCCCGCGCCCGGGCACAGCCGCCCGGGTGCCGTCCAGATCGACTTCCAGGCACCGGTGCCGTCGGTGGCCCGCAGCCTGCGGCTGTCCGCGGGTGAGCCGGCCGTGACGGTCACCATCCGGCTGGAAGACACCACGCGGCCCGGGGTGAGCGCGCTGACTGTCACCGTGCTGCGGCCGGAACTGTTCCGCATCGTGATGGAATCCCCGGGCGTGACGGCCCGGGCGCCCGGCCTGGGCAGGCCGCCGGGCGGCTGGACACGTGTCTTGGCGGACTGGGAACCTTAACCGTAGCTGCCAGCCCTGGCCCCTGTCGGCCGCCCGCGGCCGGGGCCGGACTTAGGAGGCACCGACCGTGGTTGAGCACCGGCAGGAATTCCAGCGCGAGCTGGAAGACATCGAAGCCAGAGTCATCGAGCTGTTCGCCATGGTCGCCGAGGATCTGCCCCGGGCGACCGATGCCCTGCTCAACGGCAATACCGACGCGCTCCGGGCGGTGGCCGAGCGCGAGAAGATCATCGACGCGCTGTACCCGGAGATCGAGGAACTGGCCAACCGGGAGATCGCGCTGCAGGCGCCGGTCGCCTCGGACCTGCGTTTCCTGCTCTCCGTGCTGCGCATCGTGCCCGAACTGGAACGCTCCCACGACCTGGTCGTGGACATCGCCCACCGGGCCCACCACATCCTCAGCCAGGACCTCACGCCGCGCACCCGGGGCCTCATCGAGGCCATGGGGCAGCTGGTCTCCGACATGTGGCGGGCGGCCGTGGACTCCTGGTACCAGCGTGACCGCACGGTCGCGGCGCTGCTGGACGCGCGGGATGAGGAAATGGACGACCTGCACGCCAGCCTGATCGCCGAACTCGCCTCGGGTGGCATGTCGATCCCGGTGACGATGGAGCTGACCCTGGTGGCCCGCTCGTACGAGCGGCTGGCCGCGCATGCCGTGAACATCGCCCGCCGGGTGGTCTACCTGGCCGGGACCATTGCCCCCAGGTAGGCCCTGAGCCCAGCGGGCAGCAGGCACTTTCACCCGCCGTCTCCGCATTGTTCACCGCCCGGTCCTTCTTCCGTAACTCTTCAGTACGCCCGGCACGGCAGACTCGCCCAGGTTGTCAGGTCTGGCGGACTGACTTGCTGACCATTGGGGGCTTCTCCTCCTTGCACCCAAGTAATCGCCTATGTCATACCGGAGAATGGGGTATCTGAGATGCAACGTCGGCGCCTACAGCGCACCGCAGCCCTGGGGCTAGTCGCCGCCATGGCCACTTTTGCCGCTGCCTGCAGTTCTTCGGGCGGCAGCGGGTCCTCGTCCTCGTCCGGCTCGGGCAGCGGGTCCACGAGCAGCGCCCTGAGCGGCACGCTCAACGCGAGCGGGTCGACGTTCCAGCTCACCTTCCAGCAGGCCGCGATCCAGTCGTTCAAGCAGGTCCAGCAGGGCATGACCGTCAACTACGGCGGCGGCGGCTCGGGCAAGGGGCGTACCGACCTGGCCTCCGGGGTGGTCAACTTCGCGGGCTCTGACTCGCCGATCCCGCCCGAGGAGACGGCGAACTTCAAGGGCAAGAAGGTGCTGTACTTCCCGGTCATCGTCGGCCCGATCACGATGGCCTACAACCTGCAGGGGGTTAGCAACCTGAAGCTGACCCCGGCCGTCATCGCGGACATCTTCCAGGGCAAGATCACGAAGTGGAACGACCCGGCGATCGCGTCGCTCAACTCCGGCGCCAAGCTGCCCAGCACCCCGATCGTCCTGGCCGTGCGCTCGGATTCGTCGGGCACGACGGCGAACTTCTCGCTGTTCCTCCAGACGGCCGCCAGCAACTGGAAGCTCGGCAGCGACTCGACCATCAACTGGCCGAAGACTGCGCACGCGGGCAACGGCAACGGCGGGGTGGCGCAGATCGTCAAGAGCACGCCCGGCGCCATCGGGTACGTGGACTACGCAGACGCCAAGGCCTCCGGGCTGAGCTTTGCGTCGGTCAAGAACAAGTCCGGCAGCTACGTCGCGCCGTCGCCGGCCACCGCGTCCGCCTCCGCGTCCACCGCCACCATCGCGCCCGACCTGACCTTCCACGCGATCTGGGGCTCGGCGGCAAACGCCTACCCGATCACCTACCAGTCCTGGGACCTCGTCTACCAGAAGCAGTCCAGCGCGAACACCGCGAAGATGCTGCAGGCCTACATCGGCTACCTGCTCGGCCCGGGCCAGGATCTGCTGCCCCAGCTGGGTTACGCAAAACTGCCGGCCAGCCTCGACCAGAAGGCTAAAGCGCAGCTGAGCCAGATCGGATCGTAGTGAGCGCAGTAACGCGCACGGACCAGGCCGCCCCGGGCAGCGCCCCGGCCGGCGGCCTGGTCGGGCGCCGGGGGCTGGCGGACCGCAGCTTCCAGTGGCTCGCGCTCGGGTGCGGCCTGCTGGTGCTGGTGATCCTGGTCCTGATCGCGGTCACCACCACCCAGAAGGCCTCCTCGTGGTTCTCCACCGAGGGCATCAAGATCTTCTCGACCACCTGGGACCCCGCGGCCAACAAGTTCGGCGCGCTGGCGTTCATCTACGGCACGGCCGTCACCGCGGTGATCGCGCTGGTCATCTCCGTCCCGGTCAGCATCGGCATCGCCCTGCTGCTCACCGAGGTCGTGCCGTACCGGTGGGCCCGCCCGATCGTGTACGTGGTCGACCTGCTGGCGGTCGTCCCGTCCGTGGTCTGGGGCCTGTGGGGGATCCTGGTGTTCGCCCCCTGGGCCCAGCACATTTACGCCTCGATCGGCTCGGGGGTCAACGGCATCCCGGTGCTCGGCTCGCTGTTCGGCCCGCCCACCAGCGGGGCCTCGTTCTTCACCGCCGGCATCATCCTGGCCTTCATGATCACGCCGATCGTGACCTCGCTGTCGCGTGAGGTCATCGCCACGGTGCCGTCCATCGACCGGGAGGGCGCGTACGCGCTGGGCGCCACCCGCTGGGAGATGATCCGCGGCGTCGTCTGGCCGCACAGCCAGGGTGGCGTCGTCGGCTCGGTCCTGCTGGGCCTGGGCCGGGCGATGGGTGAGACGATCGCGGTGGCGCTGGTCATCGGCTCATCGGCCACGATCACGTCGCATCTGTTCGCCCCCGGCTACAACATGCCGGCCGTCATCGCGAACCAGTTCGGGGAGGCCACCGGCCTCTTCCAGTCCGCGCTCATGGGACTCGGCGTGCTGCTGTTCGCGTTTACCATCATCGTCAACGTCATTGCCCGCGGAATCGTCGGCCGCTCCGCGCGGCGGATGCGAGGTGCCTGATGGCTGCCGTAGCCGAGCGGGGTGGGGCCGACCTGCGGGAGCCGGCGGGCTGGCGGCGGACCAAGAACCGGGTCGCCACCATCCTCATGTACGTCGCGTTCGTGCTCGCGATCATCCCGCTGGGGTTCGTCCTCTACACGGTCGTCGCCAAGGGTGCCTCGATCATCAGCTGGCAGTTCCTGACCGCCGAGATCCCGTTCAACGTGGCGCCGGCCAGCGTCGGCGGCATGGGCCCGGCGGTGCTGGGCACGATCGAGATCACGGCCCTGGCCACGGTGCTGGCCGTGCCGCTCGGCGTGCTCGGGGCCATCTACCTCAATGAGTACGGCGGCAACAACTGGCTGGCCAAGTTCATCGGGTTCATGGCCGACGTGATGACCGGCGTGCCATCGATCATCATGGGCCTGTTCATCTTCACGATCTGGGTGCTGCACTTCGGCTTCTCCGGCCTGGCCGGTGCGTTCGCCCTGGGCTGCCTGATGCTGCCGGTGGTGATCCGGTCCACCGACGAGATGCTCAAGCTGGTGCCGGACGCGCTGCGCGAGGGCAGCTACGCGCTCGGGGCCAGCAAGGCCCGGGTCACACTGACCGTGGTGCTGCCGGCCGCGCTCGGCGGCATCGTCAGCGGCGTGCTGCTCGCCGTCGCCCGGGCCGCGGGCGAGACGGCGCCGCTGCTGTTCACCATCCTCACCGTGACCGCCGCCAACCCGGACGTGTTCCACGGCCCGAACACCTCGCTGCCCTCGCAGATCTTCGTGAACGCGTCATCGCCGTACACCGGCGCCCAGGCCCGGGGCTGGGGCGCGGCGCTGACACTCATCGCCATCGCCTTCATACTCATGATTACGGCCCGCCTCGTCACCGCACGATTCGCTAAGTACTCGCGCTAGGAACGTCATGGACCAGCCACAGCACGACATCGCCGCCAAGACCGAGCTGCCCAAGCCCGCCGCCCTGCAGGACGCGCGGCGGCAAGATGTCTCCGCTGCGCCGGGGGAACTGATCTTCGACGTACAGGACGTGTCCGTGTACTACGGCGCCTTCAAGGCCGTCACGGGCGTCACGATGCCCATCTACGAGAACGAGATCACCGCGTTCATCGGCTCGTCCGGCAGCGGCAAGTCGACGATGCTGCGGTCATTCAACCGGATGAACGATCTGGTGCCGGGCGCCCGGGTGGACGGCTCGATGGCCTACCGGGGGTCGTCGCTATACGGCAAGGACGTGTCCGCCGCGGCCGTGCGCCGGCGCATCGGCATGGTCTTCCAGAAGCCGAACCCGTTCCCCAAGTCGATCTACGACAACGTCGCCTACGGCCCCCGCATCAACGGCACGCGCAAGAAGAGCCACCTGGACGACATCGTGGAGAACTCGCTGCGCAAGGCCGCGCTGTGGGAGGAGGTCAAGAACCGGCTGGGCACCTCCGGCCTGAGCCTGTCCGGCGGGCAGGCCCAGCGGCTGTGCATCGCCCGGACGATCGCTGTCGAGCCCGACGTCGTTCTCATGGATGAGCCCGCCTCGGCGCTCGACCCGATCGCGACCGGGGCCGTCGAGGACCTCATGCTGGAACTCAAGGAGCAGTACACGATCATCGTGGTCACGCACAACATGCAGCAGGCCACCCGGGTCAGCGACCGCACCGCGTTCTTCTACGTACTCACCGACAGCAAGAGCGACACCCGTACCGGAGTGCTGGTGGAGTACGGCCGGACCGGGCAGATCTTCCAGGACCCGCAGGA